>ERZ1066122.1203-NODE-1203-length-21856-cov-26.283840_pt1 | contig 21856 bp, 21 predicted proteins | sample MGYA00382769_ERZ1066122 | MGnify/ENA primary metagenome ERZ1066122 (study PRJEB33369, sample SAMEA5778352) | biofilm metagenome | biome: Industrial cooling water; feature: Water cooling tower basin; material: Biofilm | place: United Arab Emirates | collected... | reverse complement strand
TAAGCACGCCGCCAGCGTTCGTCCTGAGCCAGGATCAAACTCTCCAAGAAGAATTCGATACAGCTCCAATCAGACCCGAGCCCCTCGCGGGACTCCAAGGTCCGGAATCATCAGAGTTCAATCTCTCGCCGATGCGCTCTGCCGCACCGGCTCAGACGAGATCGCCTCGCACATCCATCTCTCGACTCGATTGTCAATCAGCTGCGCCGCTCGCGCGGCTCCGCCACCGTTTCGGAGGCAGTCTCGAAGCATACACCGTAGTGACCGCTTCGTCAACCCCCTCGCCGACCGGGCGCCGAGTCGGCACCCGCGGGCCAGCGAAGGGAGGGCCAAGGTAGACCGGATCGGCCGAGGGCGCAAGCCCCGCCCCGATCCGCCCCTGCGGGCCGCCACGCGCGGCAGGATCGGGTAGTACCGCCCACCGGTCACGAGGTTCCCGCGCGCCACTGCCGACCAGCGGCGCCCGTGCGCGCACCCCCGAGGGGCCAGACGATGCTCGCCCGGCGGTCGCCATCACCACCGCGGCCCCCCGTGCGCTTGAGGCAGGCGCCCGCGAACCCCCGCGCCTCGCCCGTCAGGGCGCCACGCGCCCCACGCGCCAGAGCCCCCGCAGCATGTCGGTCGCGAGGACCGTCCCGTTGGGCGCCCCCTCGACGCCCCAGACGTACGTCCCGCGGTCGTGGAGCGCGCGCCCCAGCCAGCGCCCTGCGCGCGCCAGGTCGCACCGGCCACGCGCGTCCCGTGCCGAGGCCGCGCACTCGCCGAGCGCACCGCGCACGTCGAGCGCCTGCACGCCCGAGTTGTAGTACGCCGCGTAGAGCACGCCGCGCGCCTCGTCGACCCAGAAGTTGTGGGCGCCCGCGTTCGGCACCGTGAAGACGGCGACCTCGCGCATCGCCCCCCAGTCGCTCACGTCGACGACGTGGATGTCGCCGCTGGCGCTCGAACCGACCGTACCCGGTCCCTCCTCGCCCACGAGCGCGTAGCGCGCGCCGCTCGTCGCGTCGCGCAGCCACCAGACGTTGTGCACGTCGCCCCCCACCGTCGCGACCGAGCCGAGCGACACGGGATTGGCGGGCGACCCCCCGCGCCCCGCCCCGCCGAGGTCCCACGCCTGCAGCCCCGCGTCCCATTCGGCGGTCAGCAGCACGCCGTCGCGCACGAAGACGTCGTGCACGAACGGCTGTCCGAGCGCGCGCACCCAGAGCTCACGCGGCGCGGCCGGGTCGGCGAGGTCGACGATCACGAGCCTCGCGGGCTCGGACGCGGACGGGTTGATGCAGAGGAAGCCGTGCAGCCGCCCCCCGACCCGCGCGACGGTCGCCGTGTGCACGCCGTTGCGCGTGTTCGCCGTCTCGTACCGTGCGAGGAGGCGGGGCCGCGTGCGATCGGTCACGTCGTAGAGGACGATCGCGCCGCGCGGCGCCGGCTCGACCGCCACGACGAGGAGGTTCGCGTCCTCGACGAGCTGCACGTCGCCCAGCGTCCCCGCGTCGGCGACGATCACGCTGTCCACGAGGAGCGGCGCGTCGGGCAGCGCGTCCCAGACGAAGAACGCGTTGCCGCGGACCCCGCCGCGGATCCCCCACGTCGTCGTGTAGGCGTAGCGCGTCCCGACGGAGAGCTCGGCCGTGAAGCGCGCGGCCGAGCCGAAGGGCCCGGAGACGGCGAGCGTGGGCGGGGGCGCCACCGGCGTCGTGACGGGCGGCGTCCCCGGGGGCGGGGAGACGGGACCCGGGCCCGCGCCGCCGTCGCCGCCGCCGCACGCGGCGAGGACGACCGCGACCAGCGACGTCGCCGCGCGGCGACACAGGAGCCAACGTCGTCCACCGTCGATCCGTCGCACGCGTCCCCCGTGTCGCAGCACTTCGGCGCACGCACCACCACGGCGCCGCACCCGTCCGGACGATCGGCAGGTGCGCGACGCATCGCCAGTCGTGGGCCCGTGATCGACGCGCTCCCAGCCGCGTCGGGGCGCGCCGTCCGTCGACGCCGGCGCGTCGCTCAGTGCCCGCCGTGCCACATCGCGAGCGGCAAGTCGGTCGCCACCGGGCCGCGCGCGACGCCGTAGCGACCGACGCGTGCGGGCATCGCCCCGGCACCCACGCGGAGCGACGCCGTGACGTACCACGCGCGCCGCCCGCCGATGACGTCCGCCGGGTCAAGCAGCACGGGGACGAGTCGTGGCGACGAGCGTGCCCAGGTCGCCTCGAGCGTCGCCACCGCGTGCACGCCGCCGGGGAGCGCGAGGGGACGCGCGAGCTGGCCGGTGACGAGGTCCCACCGTGTGAGCCCCTTGACGGTGAAGTCGGTGTGCGGCCGCGCGACGCGGAACGGATCGAGCAGGCGCTCCTCCTCGGGGCGCGTCGTGCGCTCGAGGCGGAGCGCCGTCACGACGCCCCGCACGCGCCACGCCGCTTCGGCCAGCGCGCTCCGGTAGCGCACCGCGACGCGGTCGCCGTCGAGATCCTCGGTGCGCGCCCACTCGACGAGCGCGTAGCGCCCCGCCGCCGGCTCCGCCCACCGCACGCCGACGTGCACCTTGCGCTGGTCGAGCCCCAACCCGTCGGCGAACTCCGGCGACGCCACCCGCGCCCCGCTGGCCGAGAGCTCGAGGCCGCGCCACGGCCAGAGCGTCGCGCGCCCCGCGAAGGAATCGCCGACGCGCGACCAGCGCGGTGCGGCGAGGGGGGCGACGGCCTCGTCGCCGTTGAAGGTCGCCGCCTCGAGGGCGACGGTGCGCACGGGGCGCCACGCGGCCACGAACACGACGCGCTCGAGCAGCTGGGCGAGATGGTGGTTGGCCGCGTACTTCACGAACGGCCGCACCATCGGGTCGTCGGAGCCGAAGGGGACGATCCCCTTCCCGGCCGCGAGCGAGAGCGCGCCGGCGCGCGTGTCGCGGCGGAGCGTGGCCACGAGTTCGTGCACGACCGTGTGCGGATGACGCCGCTCGACGAAGCCCTCGCCCCAGATCGCGGGGGTGAGCTCGCCGCCGGGCATCGTCCACCGCTCGAGGTTGAGCATGCCCGCGTACTCGAACCGGAGGCGCGCCGAGTCGCCGCGGGCGCCGCGTGCCATGAGCATGGGCTGCGTCAGCAGCAGCTCCGAGAGACGCTCGCCGAAGCGCCCCGGTGCCGTCGTGGTGCCGACGAGGCTCGCCATCGCCGACAGCGAGTCGCGGCGCGCCGGTGCGGCGGACCGCATGACGTCGTGTCCCGGGCCGTGCGACGGCCGCTGCGCCGCGAGCGCGACCGGCACGACGACCAGCACGACCCCGCAGGCGCGGGCGAAGCGGCGTACGGCGGGTGACGCGATCACGGCGCGGGGCGACGGCGGGGCGCGAACGGAAACCGGGTCGCCCCCGAACGGGACGACCCGGTGCATGCTCCGAGTAGGACTCGAACCTACAACCTACTGATTAAGAGTCAGCTGCTCTACCATTGAGCTATCGGAGCGAGGCGCGCCAGGAGGGATTCGAACCCCCGACCAACAGCTTAGAAGGCTGCCGCTCTATCCAACTGAGCTACTGGCGCTGAGCCCAGTCACGCGGAGCCTCCTCGTGCGGGGCTGCCAACCATCGGGGCGGCCGGATTCGAACCGGCGACCTCCTGCTCCCAAAGCAGGCGCGCTACCGGACTACGCTACGCCCCGCACGAGCCCCGATGGTAGCCGGTCGGGTCGGGACCGTCAAGGTCGCCGACCGGCGAGCGTCGCCATGAGCGCGTCGAAGGCGCGGGCACGGTGCGACACGGCGGCCTTCTCGTCGAGCGTGGCCTCGGCGAAGGTCCGCCCGAGGTCGTCGGAGACGAAGTGCGGGTCGTAGCCGAAGCCGTGCGCGCCGCGCGCGACGGGCACGATGCGCCCCGTGGCCTCGCCGCGCGCATGTGCCTCGCCGTCGCCGTCGCACCACGCGGCGACGCAGAGGTAGCGCGCGGTCCACGGGGCCGCGGCGCCGCTCGCCTCGAGCGCCGCGAGGACGGCGGCGTTGTTCGCGGCGTCCTCGCCGTCGGGGTGCACGACGCCGCGGTCGGCGGCGAAGCGCCGACTCCGCACGCCGGGGGCGCCGCCGAGCGCGTCGACGGCGAGCCCCGAGTCGTCGGCCACGCAGGGAAGCCCGGTGCGCGCGGCGTACCACCGTGCCTTGGCGAGCGCGTTCGCCTCGAAGCTGTCGTGCACCTCGATCGCCTCCTCCTCATGCGAGGGGGCGAGCCCCGCCTCGGCGAGGCCGATGGCGTGCACGCCCCGCGCGGCGAACCACGGGACGAGCTCGCGCAGCTTCCCACCGCTGCGCGTGGCGAGGACCCACGGGCGGGCCGGCATGCGGCTCAGCCGGCGAGCGCCGCGCGCTGGGCGGCGTCGAGCGCCGCGATCCCGTCGCCCGCGAGGGCGAGGAGCGCGTCGAGCTCCGCGCGGTCGAAGGTCGCGTGCTCCCCCGTCCCCTGCACCTCGACGTACCGGTGCCCGTCGAGCATGACCACGTTCATGTCGACGCCGGCGCGCGAGTCCTCGCCGTAGTCGAGGTCGAGCAGCGCGACGCCGTCGACGAGGCCGACGCTCACGGCGGCGACGTGATGGCGCACCGGCGACGCGGCGACGCGCCCCGTGCGCTCCATCCACCGGCAGGCGTCGACGACCGCGACGCAGGCGCCCGTGATGGAGGCCGTGCGCGTGCCGCCATCGGCGACGAGGACGTCGCAGTCGACCTTGATGGTGAACTCGCCGAAGGCCATGTCGGGGAGCATCGCGCGGACGCTGCGGCCGACGAGGCGCTGGATCTCCTGCGTGCGCCCGCCGACCTGCCCGCGCTCGCGCGCGGTGCGCGTGTGCGTGGCGCGCGGGAGCATCGCATACTCCGCGGTGAGCCAGCCGAGCCCGCGCCCCTTGCGCCAGGCGGGGACGCCGTCCTCGACCGACGCGGTGCAAAGGACGGTGGTCGCACCGAAGCGCACGAGGCACGACCCCTCGGCGTGCGGCGCGGCATGGCGCTCGAGGACGACGTCGCGGAGCTGCGCGGGGGCGCGCCCCGCACTGCGGACGGGATCGGGCACGGTCAGGGAGCGGAGGTGAGGCGGGCGATCGTGGAGGTCGTCGAGTGCCCGGGGACGAGCGGCACGACGACCACGTCGCCGCCGCGCGCCCGCACGAAGGGGGCGCCGACGATCGTCGCCTCGGTGTAGTCGCCGCCCTTCACGAGCACGTCGGGCCGGAGCCGCTCGATGAGGGCGAGCGGCGTGTCGTCGTCGAAGACGCAGACGCAGTCGACGCACGCGAGGGCGGCGAGCACGATCGCCCGCTCCTCGGCCGAGCGGACGGGGCGCATCGGCCCCTTGAGCCGCTTCACCGACGCGTCGGAGTTGAGCCCGACGACGAGGGCGTCGCCGAGCGCGCGCGAGCGGGTGAGGAGGTCGACGTGGCCGGGGTGGAGCAGGTCGAAGACCCCGTTGGTGAAGACGACGCGCCCGCGCTGCGCGTCGCGCCAAGCGGCGGCCTCGTCCCACGAGCGGATGCGCCCGAGGGGCGACCAGTCGCTCATTGCGGTCGCTCGATGACGAACTCCTTGCGCACCGGCTTCGGCTTGCCGGGGAACTTCATGACGTCGTCGTAGCCGCCGGAGATCACGATCATCCCGTTGCGCCGCTCGACGCGGATGTCGTACGCCTCCTCGGGCATGCCGCCGATCGAGTCGACCTTCGCGCGCACCTTGCGGACGATGGTCGTGTCGGGCTCGGCCCCGGCGAACTGGAGCCCCTGCCGCAGCACGTCCTCGTACTGGTAGCCGCGGAACCAGACCTCGAGGAACGGCTTGCCGACGAAGAAGACGAGCGCGGCGACCACCAGGAGGCCGAGGCATCCCGAACTGCCGGCACCGCGCCGTGCGCTGCGGTCGTTCACCATTGCGACTGCGCTCCGTCGATGACGTCCTGCACCAGCTTGTCGATCGCCTCGCGCCGCCCCTGGGGCTCGCGCTGCTCGAGATAGCTGCCGCGGGCGGAGAGCCCCTTGCGCTGGAAGAGGGTGCGACCGGACGTCTGGTCGACCACCTCGATGTCGACGACCACCTCGAGCTGGCGTTGCGCGGCCACGGCGGTCTGCGCGTCGGCGCTGAAGCCGACGGGGATGTCGGGCTCGTAGCGCACGATGACGCCGCGCACGACGGCGTTCGCGCGCGCCTCGGGGGCCTCGCGCACGCCGAGGCGGCTGCGGAAGCCCTCGCGCAGCCGCTCGAGGAGCTCGGCCTGGATCTCGGTCGACGGCGTCTGGTTGTCGAACGGGAGGACGGCGACGGTGCGCACGCCCGGCGGGAGCCCACCGCCGGCGAAGCCGTAGCTGCACGCGGCGGGGAGGAGCGCGAGGGCGACGGCGGCGGCGGTGCGGCGCCAGCGGCGCTCAGCGCCCCCAGATCGACGGCTCGAAGGGGCCGAGCGAGTCGGTGCGCTGGACGTCGAGGACGAGCTGTCGGCGGCTCGAGGCATGGAGGTAAGCTAGCGCGCCATCGGGGCGGCGCTCGAGGCGGTCGACGAGGCGGTCGCCCTCGATCCGCTCGAGGCGGTCGATGCGCCCGTTCCGCAGGAGGGCGCGCCAGCGGGGCGACGGCCCGACCTCGACGACGGTCCCCGAGTCGGACGCGACGACGAGCGTGTCGCTCCCTGGGGGAAGGTCGAAGCGGCCCAGCGCGGCCCAGAGGAAGACCGGCGGCGGGAGCGCGCGGCGCAGCTGTGCGGGGGCCGGGCCGATCTCGAGCGAATCGCCGACGATCCACGCCGCGCCGCCCCCCAGCCCGCCGGCGACGAAGAGGTCGAGGCGCACCGAGTCGGGCGGGGCGATGCGTGCGGCGCCGTCGCCCTGCACGGAGAGTTCGTTCTCCTGCACGCGCCAGCGGAAGACGATCCGCTGGTGCCAGCGCGGGAGTTCGAGGCGGGGGAGCGGCGCCTTCGGGGCGACGGCGCCGACGAGCGGGGCGACGCGCGGCCGGCAGCCGCCGACCACGAGGAGGCAGGCGACCGCCGCCGCGAGGGCGCGGCGCGCGCGGTCAGCGCCCGACGCGGAGCGCACGGAGCGCGTCTCCCTGCACGAGGGCGTCCATCGCGGCGTGCCCCGCGACGACGGTGCCGATGACGGTGTAGCGCCCATCGAGGTGGGGCTGCGGCGAGAGGGTGAGGAAGTACTGCGAGCCCCCGGTATCGGGGCCGGAGAGCGCCATGCCGACGGCGCCGCGCACGTAGCGGCGCCGGTTCAACTCGTCGCGGATCGCGAAGCCGGGGCCGCCGCTGCCGTCGCCGCGCGGGTCGCCGTCCTGCGCGACGAAGGCGGGGACGACGCGATGGAACCGCCCGCCGTCCCAGAAGCGTGCGCCGGCGAGCGAATCGAAGACGGCACACGTGAGCGGCGCGTCGGTGCAGTGGAGCGCGACGCGCACCCGCCCTCGCTCGGTGTCGAGCGTCATCACCGGGGCCCGGCCGGCCCGTGCCGGCGCGACGTAGCGGGTGACGATCGCGCGGTAGTGCGCGAGCGGGCGCACGGGGTGCGGCGCATCGCGCCAGGCCGCCAAGGGCGTGACCTCGCGCGCGGCGGCGCGCAGGAGCAGGTCGTCGGGAACGGGGAGCGCGGCCAGCGCGGCGCGCGTGGGCGCGTCGACGTTGGCCGAATCGCGCCGCCACGCCGCGGCGACGAGGCGCAACGCGGCGAGGCGGGCGTCGCTCTCCGCGTCGGCGGCGGCGCGACGCCACGCGTCGAGCGCGAGCGGGAGGTCGGCGTGCGACGCGCGCGCCGCGAGGGCCCCGAGGGCGCTTGCGCGACCGTGCAGGTCGCGCTCCTCGCGCGCGAGGCGGGCGAGGAGCGCGCGATGCGCGCCGGAGCTGTCGCGTCGCGACGCGACGGCGCCGATCGCGGCGGCGCGCGCGCGCGGATCGGCGTCCTGCAGGGCGACGAGGCCAAGCGACACGTAGAGCGATTCCGGGGCCGCGCCCGCCGCCTCGGCGACCGCGGCACGACGCCGCCAGTCGGCGTGGGTGCGCCACGACGCGATGCCCGCGAGCGGGACGCCCGCGCGCAGCGCGCCGGCGACGAGCGACCGACGGACCATGAAGGTGGTGTCGGCGTTCCAGAGCGCATCCCAGCCACCGAGCTCGGGGTTCACCAGGCCGGAATCGAGCACCTGCGCGATCGCCACGCGCACGTTGGCATCGGGATCGCGGGTGGCGGCGCCCGCGATGCCCAGTCGGATCGGGAGCAGCTCGCAGCACAACGGCGCGTCGCGCCACGTGGCGATGGACCGCGCGGCGGCGATGCGCACGTGCGGGTGGCGATGCACGAGCAGCGAGGGCAGCGTGGCGTAGCCGAAGGCGAAGAGCGAGTCGCCGAGGAGCGGGCTCGCGAGCATGCGTGCGACGTGTTCCGCGACCGCGGGCGTGCTGTCGCCGGCGAGCGCCAGGACGAGCGCCTTCGTGGGGACGCGACGGGCGCGTGCGACGGCGTACGCCGTGGCGGCGCGGACGTCCGGGCTCTCGTCGCGCGCAGCGCCTTCGAACACCGCGATCGGCACGAGGCGATCGCGGGACGCGACTTCGAGCGCGCGGACGCGCGTGGCGACGTCGGGGGCGGCCGCGACGATCTCTTCGGCCGGCATGCAGCCGCGTCCGAGCTCGCCGAGCGACCACGCGGCCTCGACGCCCACCGCCCCGCCCCGCGCGAGCGCGGTGCGCAGCGGCGCACAGGCGAGCGAGTCGCGCGCGAGGCCGAGGGCGAACGCCGCCTCGGCGGCGGCGCCGGTGTCGGCGTCGGCGAGCGCGGTGCGCAGCACCCCGTAGCGAGCGCGGACGCGCACCTGGCCGATCGCGCGCAGGGCGGCACGACGGAGCGCCGCGTCCCCCGCCCCGAGCGCGCCGTCGACGGCGGCGGTGTCGCGCTCGAGGCGTGCGTCGGCCGCCTGCAGGAGGCGCGCCCACGCCTCGCGCTGCGCCGGCGACAGCGGGCGCTGCGCACCGAGCGGGGCGGCCGCGATGACGGCGACGGCCGCCAGAAGGAGCCGATGGCGCGCGGTCATGCCGCCTCGCCGAGCGCCTGCAGGAGGCGCGGCGGGAGGGTGGTGACGCGCCCCTCGGGCGTGATGCCGACGAGCGTCGTGCTGGCGGTCACCAGCTTCGTCCCCAGCTCGGCGTTCGCGATCAGGTAGTCGAAGCGCACCGTGCGAGACTTCGCCTCGACGAGCGTGGTCGTGACGCGCACGACGTCGTCGTAGCGGGCCGGCGCATGGAAGCGGAGCGTCGCGTCCATGACCGCCAGCCCGGTCCCCGCCCGCTCCATCTCGGCGTAGGGCCAGCCCCGCGCACGGATGAACTCCGTGCGGCCGACCTCGCACCAGGCGAGGTAGTTGGCGTGGTAGACCACGCCCATGCGATCGGTCTCGGCGTAGCGGACGCGAAGCTCGGTGACGTGCGACGGCGGGGACGACACGAGGCGGTTGGGGCGGGAGTGAAGGGGCACGCTACCCGGCGCGCCGCGGCTTTGTCAAAGCGGGGGGCGGCGGTACACTCCGCCCGTGCTCCCGCTCCCCATCCGGATCCTCTCGGACGCCCACATCGGCGCGGCGCCGCCGTCCGCGACTACCACGCTCCTGGCCGAGCTGCGCGCCCTGCGCGGGGCGCCGGGGTCGCTCGTGCTGAACGGCGACATCCTCGACTTCTGGTTCGAGTGGCGCCGCTCGGTGCCGAGCTTCGCGCTTCCCGTGCTGGGGGCGATCGGCGAGTTGGTGGCGAGCGGGATGCCGGTGACCTGGCTGGCGGGGAACCACGATTGCTGGGGGGGCGAGGTGCTGCGTCGCGAGCTGGGGGTCAGCTTCGGCGCGGAGGCGCTGCGCGTGCGCGCCGGCGCATGGGACCTCGAGGTCTTCCACGGCGACGGGCTGCGCGGCGACGTCGACCGCACCTATCGGCGGATGCGCGCCGTGCTGCGGCACCCGGCGAGCATCTGGGGCTTCCGGCTCCTGCATCCCGACCTCGGCACGCGCCTCGCGCTCCGCACGTCGCGCGCGAGCCGGAACGCGCAGCACGCCGAGGACGAGGGCGCCGGGCTCCGCGATGCGGCGTTCGCGCGGATGGCGATGCCGGGGGGACCGACGCTCGTGGTGTACGGCCACTCGCACGTCGCGGGGATCGACCGCGCGCCGAACGGCGGCGTCTACGCGAACCCCGGCGCGTGGGCCGAGGCGCCACGCTGGCTCGAGGTGACGGCGACGCGCGTCGTGCTCCGCGAGCGCGCGGCGTCAGGCGAAGTGCACGACCTCGACGCCGCGGAGCGCCCCGGCGAGGAAGCGCTGCCCGACGCGCAGGAAGGCCTCGGGCGCGTCGGTGGCGACGAAGCGGTGCTCCGGCGGCGGGGCTGACGGGTCGCGGCGCAGCCCGCGCTCGTCGAGCGCGCGCGCGAGGGCGGCCGCGGTCTCCGCGCCCGAGTCGACGAGCGTCACGCGCGGGCCGACCACGTCGGCGATGACGTCCGCGAGGAGCGGGTAGTGCGTGCACCCGAGGACGAGCGTGTCGACGCCGGAGTCGCGCAGGCCGTCGAGGTAGGTGCGCGCGACGAGGCGCGTGGCGGGATGGTCGGTCCACCCCTCCTCGACGAGCGGCACGAAGAGCGGGCAGGCGCGTGCGTGCACGGCGACGTCGGGGGCGAGCGCACCGATGGCACGCTCGTAGGCGCCGGAGGCGACGGTCCCCGCGGTGCCGATCACGCCGACGTGGCGATCGCGCGTGGCCGCGACGGCGGCACGGGCGCCAGGCTCGATGACGCCGATCACGGGGACCGTGGGCGGCACGGCGGCGCGGACCGCGTCGATCGCGTGCGCGGTGGCGGTGTTGCAGGCGATGACGATCGCCTTCACCCCCTGCCCCACGAGCCAGTCGGCGATCTGCACCGCGTAGCGCCGCACGGTGTCGGGCCCCTTGGGCCCCCACGGGACGCGGGCCGTGTCGCCGACGTAGACGATCGGCTCGGCGGGGAGCGCGCGCATGATCGCACGCACGACGGTGAGCCCGCCGATCCCGGAGTCGAAGACGCCGACCGGGGCCTCGCTCACCAGCGGAGCTGCGCGGCGACGACGGCGCCGCGCGGGAGCGCGCGGATCGAGACGCGCGCCGGGAGGTCCCAGAGGTGCGCCGAGACGTAGGCGTCGGCCCCGGAAAGCAGGTGATTGGCGGCGAGCACCGCGAGCGCGTCCTCGAAGTGGAGGCGGCGTGCGGAGACCAACGCCTCCGTCATCGCCGGCGCGAAGACGGGGCGCCCCTGGTCGTCGGTGCCGGTCTGCACGGAGTCGCCGCGCAGCGCCTTGGCGCGGTCGAGGTCGCGGTACGCCTTGCCGGCCCAGACCCACGTCCCCACCTCGACCGCGAAGAAGATCGCCGCCGACTTCTTGCGGCCGAGCTTCCATTCACCCCAGCCGGGGAGCGCGAAGGAGCGGAAGAAGGCGCTCGACGGGGCGATGGGCGGGTCGAGGAGCGGATCGCGCGTGCGGCGCACCGTGCGGGGGCGTCGCCGCCCCGTATCGGCGGGCGCGGCACCGACGGGACGCGGTGCCACCGGCCCGGCGGCCGGGCGGGCCACCGCCGTCGTGTCGCGCCGCGCGGTGCTGGTGTCGCGTGGCACCGGCTGCTGCGCGCCCAGCGGCGCCACGATCGCGGCGAGCGCAAACGCGAGCAGTCCCGCGCCGCTCGCGGACGAGCGCACCGCGGCGCGGGGCGCCAGCGTCACGCGGCGGGGAGGCGGACGATCGCCTCGATCTCGACGCGCACGTCGCGCGGGAGGCCGCGGACGGCGACGGTGCTGCGCGCCGGACGCGTGTCGCCGAAGTGGCGCGCGTAGACCTCGTTCATCGCCTGGAAGTCGGCCATGTCGGCGAGGAAGACGGTCGTCTTCACGACGTCGGCGAGCGACGCGCCCGCCGCGGTGCAGATCGCCGCGAGGTTGCGCATGACGCGCTCGGTCTGCGCGGCGACGTCGCCCTCGACGACCTGCATCGTGACCGGGTCGAGCGCGATCTGCCCGGCGGTGAAGAGGAGGCCGTTGGCGACGATCCCCTGCGAGTAGGGGCCGATGGCGGCGGGAGCGTCCGGGGTCGAGACGGTGCGGAGCGACACGGGAGGGTGCGACAGGGGTCAGAAGAGGCCGAACGCCCGGCCGTCGTCGTCGACGCCGATCCGCTCGGCCGAGGGCGATGCCGGCAGGCCGGGCATCGTCATGATGTCGCCGGCGAGGGCGACGACGAAGCCGGCGCCCGCGGCAGGATACACCTCGTTGATCGTGATGCGGAAGTCGTGCGGCGCGCCGAGCAGCGCCGGGTCGTCGCTGAACGAGTACTGCGTCTTCGCGATGCAGACGGGGACCTGCCCGAGCCCGAGGCGCTCGAGCTCCGCGACCTGGCGCTCGGCCCGCGGCGTGAAGTCGGCGCCGAGGCCGCCGTAGACGCGGGTGACGATCGTCTCGACCTTCTCCCGGATGCCGTGCGCGAGGCCGTAGAGCGGGGCGAAGCGCGCCTCGCCGCCGGCGAGCAGCGCCAGCACCGCGCGCGCGAGCTCCTCGCCGCCCTCGCCCCCCTTCGCCCAGACCTCGCTCAGCGCCACGCGCGCGCCGGCCTTCTCGCAGGCGTCCGCGACCGCCTGCAGCTCGGCCGGATCGTCGGTCGGGAAGCGGTTGATGGCGACGACGCAGGGGACGCCGAACTGCCGCACGTTGGCGACGTGGCGCTCGAGGTTCGGGATGCCTCGGTGCACGGCGGCGACGTCGGGCTGGGCGAGCTGCTCCTTGCGCGCGCCGCCGTGGAGCTTGAGCGCGCGCACCGTGGCGACGATGACCGCGGCCGCCGGCTCGAGGCCGCCGGTGCGGGCCTTGATGTCGAAGAACTTCTCGGCGCCGAGGTCGGAGCCGAAGCCGGCCTCGGTGACGACGACGTCGCCGAGCGCGAGCGCGGTGCGCGTCGCGACGAGGGAGTTGCACCCGTGCGCGATGTTGGCGAACGGCCCGCAGTGCACGAGCGCGGGGCCGCCCTCGAGCGTCTGCACGAGGTTGGGACGGAGCGCCTGCTTAAGGAGGAGCGTCATCGCGCCGGCGGCACCGAGGTCGCCGGCGGTCACGGGGCGCCGGTCCTTCGTGGTGCCGACGATGATGCGCGCGAGGCGCTGCTCGAGGTCGCGCAGGTCGTTCGCGAGCGCGGTGATCGCCATGACCTCGCTCGCCGGCGTGATGACGAAGCGCTCCTGGCGGGGGACGCCGTTGGCCGCGCCACCGAGGCCGACGATCACCTCGCGGAGGGCGCGGTCGTTCATGTCGACGGTGCGCGGCCAGGTGATGCGACGCGGATCGACGCCGCTCGCGTTCCCCTGGTGCAGGTGGTTGTCGAGCATCGCGGCGAGGAGCGCGTGGGCGCTCGTGATCGCGTGGAAGTCGCCGGTGAAGTGGAGGTTGAGCTCCTCCATCGGCAGGACCTGCGCGCGCCCGCCGCCGGCCGCGCCGCCCTTGACGCCGAAGACGGGGCCGAGCGACGGCTCGCGCAGGCAGAGCACCGTGCGCGTGCCGAGGCGCCGCAGCGCCTGCGCGAGGCCGACCGACGTCGTCGTCTTCCCCTCGCCGGCCGCCGTGGCGTGGATCGCGGTGACGAGGACGAGCTTCCCGCGCGCGGGGTGTGCTGAGTAGTCGAGCGGGAGCTTCGCGATGTACCGCCCGCAGGGATCGATGCCGTCGGCCGGGACGCCCAGCTCGTCGGCGACGTCGTGGATGGGGCGGAGCGTGGCGGCCTGCGCGATCTCGAGGTCGGAGAGCATGGGCGTCGTGCGGGGGAGTGACGGCGTCGGTCAGCCGGCGGGCGGCTCCGGCAACGGAAGGCCGAAGAGGGCGATGGCGTTCCGGGCCGTGGCGCGCGCGAGCGCTGCGCCGTCCTCGCCGCGCACGGCCGCGAGCCGCGCGACGGTCGCCGGGAGGTACGCGGGCTCGTTGCGCCGCCCGCGGTGCGGCACCGGGGCGAGGTAGGGGGCGTCCGTCTCGACCAGCAGCCGGTCGCGCGGGACGAGACGCACCACGTCGTCGCGCTCCCACTTTGTGAACGTCGCGATCCCGCTGAACGAGACGTACCACCCGGCGGCGAGCCCCGCTTCGGCGAGCGCCACGCTCCCCGTGTAGCAGTGCAGCACGCCGCGCACGCCAGCGGCCGCCGCCTCGCGCACCATGGCGGCGGTGTCGTCCTCGGCCTCGCGCGTGTGCACGACGACGGGCTTCCCCAGCTCCGCGGCGAGCCCGAGCTGCGCCTCGAAGCAGGCGCGCTGCGCGGCGCGCGGCGCGTGGTCGTAGTGGTTGTCGAGGCCGCACTCGCCGACGGCGACGGCGCCGGCGGCGACCGCCTCGCGCACCATGGCGAGGTCGCGCGCGGGGTCGAAGTCGGCCGCCTCGTGGGGGTGCGTGCCGCAGGTCCACGACAGGAAGCCGGGGTGCTCGGTCGCGAGGTCGCGTGCGGTGGCGACGCGGCCGTGCGAGTGGATCACCACCACGTGCGCCAGCCCGGCGTCGCGAGCGCGCGCGACGACCGCGTCGCGGTCGCCATCGAAGGCCTCGGCGGCGAGGTGCGCGTGCGAATCGATCAGCACGGGAGGGGGCGGCCCGGGTGGAAACGCGACGGACCGCCGCGCCCGGGGGCGGCGGCGGTCCGCGCGCGGTCGTGCACGGTCTTCAGCGCGCGGCGCGCGCCGGCGTGCCGGCGGGGGCGGTGCGCGGCGCGGCCGCGGCGGTGCGCGGGAACTTGAGCTCGATCCACAGCAGGATCGGCCCGGCCACGTAGATCGAGGAGAAGGTGGCGACGAAGATGCCGAACACCATCACCCACGCGAAGGGACGGATCACCTCGCCGGCGAACAGCAGCAGGGCGAGCGAAGCGGCGAGGGTCGTCGCGTGCGTCATGATCGACCGCGGGAGCGTGTCGTTGATGCTCTTGTTCAGCACGTCGCGGAGCGACGTGCGCCCGGCGGCGCCCTTCAGGTTCTCGCGGACGCGATCGAAGATGATGATCGTGTCGTTCATCGAGTAGCCGAGCAGCGTGAGGATCGCCGCGACGACCGTCAGCGAGACCTCGAGGTGCATCAGCTTGATGAACGCCATCGTCACGAGGATGTCGTGGAACGTCGCGACGACCGCCGCCACGCCGAAGCGCCACTCGAAGCGGAAGGCGAGGTAGGCGAGGATCGCGAGCGAGCCGAGCGCCATGGCGATGATCGCGTTCCGCGTCAGCTCGTCGCCGACGCGGGCGCTGACCGCCGCGGTGCCGGTGACGGTGTAGGCGTCCCGGCCGAAGGCGCCGTCGAGCGCCTGGCGGACCTTGTCGGCCACCGCGCTGCCGCCCGCCCCCTGCTGCGCCACCGCGGCCTCGTCCTGCGCGCGCACGACGAAGTCGGTCGCCGCGCCGAACCGCTGCACCTCCGCGCCCGGGAGGCCGCCCTTCTGGAGCGCATCGCGGATCGCACCGGCGTCCGGCGCCTGCCGGAAGGCGAGCTGCACCTGCGTCCCGCCCGTGAACTCGATGCTCTTGTTCAGCCCCCCGGTCCACGCGAACGAGGCGAGGCCGATCGCGATGAAGGCGGCCGTCGCGATCGCGGCGACCTTCCACCACTTGATGAAGTCGTAGCGCGTGTTGTGGAAGATGCGCAGCATCAGATGCTCAGGGGCTTCGTGCCGCCGGTGCGGTCGAGCCAGAGGAGGTAGAGGGTGCGCGTCACGAAGATCGCCGTGAACAGCGAGCAGGCGACGCCGACCACCAGGGTGACCGCGAAGCCGCGGACGGGCCCCGTGCCGTACTGGTAGAGCACCGCGCCCGAGAGGATCGTGGCCACGCTCGTGTCGACGATCGCCGACATGGCGTGCTTGAAGCCCTCGTCGATCGCGAGGCGGACCGAGCGGGCCTGGTCGAGCTCCTCGCGGATGCGCTCGAAGATCAGCACGTTCGCGTCGACCGCGATGCCGACGCCGAGCACGAGGCCGGCGAGCCCCGGGAGCGTGAGCGTCGCGCCGAAGGCGGCGAGGCAGGCGAGCGTGAAGACGAGATAGAGCGTGAGCGACGCCACCGCCAGCATGCCGCTGAAGCGGTAGTAGCCGACCATGATCGCGACGACCAGCCCGATCGCGATGACGAAGGCGACGATCCCCTTGCCGATCGAGTCCTGGCCGAGCGACGCGCCGATCGAGCGGATCTCGGCGACCTTGAGCGGCACGGGGAGCGCGCCGGCCTTGAGGACGAGCGCGAGGTCCTGCGCCTGCTGGAGCCCGCCACCGCCGAGCGTGATCTGGCCGTTGCGGCCGATCGCGCTGTTGATCGTCGGCGCGGTGATCACGCGGTCGTCGAGGACGACCGCCATGTTGTCGCGGATGTGCTTCCCCGTCTCGCTCCGGAAGCGGCGCCCGCCCTCGGCGTTGAGCTCGAACTCGACGACGTACCCTCCCTCGAGCGGGTTGTTGTTCGGGCGCGCGTCGGTGAGGTACTCGCCGGTGATGATCGGGCGTGCGTCGAGCACGTAGAGGTAGCGATAGACCTGCCCGGGGCCGGCCGAGAGGGTGTCGGCGCCGAAGCGCACGACCTTGCCCGGCGGCAGCAGCGCGGTGAGCGCCGTGTCGCCCAGCCAGCGCTGGAGCGTCGGGACGTCGGTCTCCTTGACGAGGTACTGCCCGGGGATCTGCCCCTTCTGCACGAGCTTCGTGAACGGCCCGTTGGCGTCGGCCTTCGGCGCGCTGTCGGTCGCGGCGACGGCGGCCTTGCCGCTGTCGCCCTTCGCCGCGGCGCTGTCGGCCTTGCGCGTCGTGTCCGCGGTCAGGAGGTTGCCGAGCGGCGAGGCGGCCTTCGCGGCCGGCTGCGCGGTCGCACCGGGCCCGGCGGCCGACGCGACGTCGAGGCGGCGCGCCCTGATCGCGGCGTCGAGCCGCGGGAGCGCCCGGTCGAGCGCGTTGCTCTCGTCGGTGATCTGGAACTGCAGGAAGGCCGACTGCTGCACCACGTCCTGCGCGCGCTGCTGGTCGTCGATCCCCGGGAGCTCGACGATGATCCGGTCGTCCCCGACGCGCTGGACGACCGGCTCGGCGACGCCGAACTGGTCGATGCGGTTGCGCACCGTCTTGAGCGCGCGGTCGAGCGCCTCCTTCTTGTCGGCGACGGCGCCCTTCGACTCGTCGATCTCGAGCGCGAGGTGCATCCCCCCCGACAGGTCGAGGCCGTACTTGAGCGGCACGCGCCGCACGGTGTCGAGGACGAAGTCGTCCCCGCGCTTGACCCGCTCGACCGCGGAGCGGGGGAAGAGCGCGAACACCGAGGCCGCGAGGGCGGCGCCGATGAGCAGGAGTCGCGACCGCAGACTGTTCATGCCCTGCAGGGATAGGAGGAGCGCAAACCGAAGTAGCCGCGAAAGCTAGCCGATCCCGTTCCGACGGGTCAACGCGGCCCGGGCCGCTTCGGCGTCGCGCCCGAGCTGCGCCGTGAGCGCCGCGAGCCCGTCGAACCGGACCGTGGGCCGGAGCCACGCGACGAGGTCGAGCCGGAGCCGCGCGCCGTAGAGGTCGCCCGCGAAGTCGAACAGGTGCGCCTCGACGGTGTGGGCAACGTCGCCGACCGTCGGCCGGGTCCCGAGGTTCACCATCGCCCCGTAGGCCCCGCCGGGGGTCTGGGCGATCGCCGCGTAGACCCCCGCCGGCGGGAGGAGCTTCCGCGGGTGCGGGGTCCCGAGGTTCGCGGTGGGCCAACCGATGGTCCGGCCGCGGCGGTCGCCCCCCTGCACCGTCCCGGTGATCGCGTAGGGGCGGCCGAGCGCCGCCTCGGCCAGGGCGAGGTCGCCGTCGGCGACGGCCCGGCGGACGAGCGAGCTCGAGACGATCCGCCCGTCGTCGAGCGTCACCGGCGCGACCGGCTCGACGGGGAAGCCGTCGGCGGCGCCGAGCGCGACGAGCGTGTCGCGCCCCCCGGCGCGGTCGCGGCCGAAGCCGTGATCGTGCCCGACGAGCAGCGCGCGCATCCGGAAGCGCGGGACGAGGACGCGTCGCACGAAGTCGGCGGCGTCGAGCGCGGCGAGGTCGCGCGTGAAGGGCATGACGGCGCAGTAGTCGACGCCGATCGCCGCGAGCGCCTCGACCTTCTCGATGTCCGGGGTGAGGAGCATCGGCACCGCGCTCGGCTTCACGACTTCCGCGGGGTGCGGCGCGAAGGTGACGAGCACGCTCGCGAGCCCCTCGCGCCGTGCGAGCGCGACGAGGCGCTCGAGGACGTCGCGGTGGCCGCGGTGCACGCCGTCGAACGTGCCGACGGTCACCGCCGCCCCCGTCACCGTGGGCGGGAGTCCGCTGCCGTCGCCCGCGCGGGAGCCGTCGCCCACGTCAGCCCCCCGCGGCATCGCGCATCACGACCCGCGGATGCCACTTGCCGTCGCCCCACTCGGCGAGCGCCACCAGCGCGGCCGGTTCCCCCGCGACGAGCGCGGCGTGCGTGCTCCCCCCGGGCGGCGCCTCGCCGCGCACCGCGATGCCGCCCCGGACGCGCGCCGCCTCCGGTGCCGCGAGGGCGACGCGCGGGAGGTGCGGGAGCGCGTCGAGCGGCGGCCGGATGGCGAGAGGGCCGCCGCGGGCGGGGACCGGCGCCGCGTCGGCGACCGCGAACGGCCCCGCGTGCGTGCGCCGCAGCGCGACGAGGTGCGCGGCGCTCCCGACGTCGCGCGCGAGGTCGCGCGCGAGCGACCGGACGTACGTCCCGCCGCCGCAGGTGACGCGGAGCGTGCACGTCTCCCCGTGCCACGCGAGCAGCTCGAGCGCGTGCACGACGATCGGCACCGGCGCGAGCGCCACGGCCACGCCGGCGCGCGCCTGCGCGTACGCGCGCTCGCCGCCGACGCGCTTGGCGCTGTAGGCCGGCGGGACCTGCATGAGCGGCCCCGTGAAGCGCGCGAGCGCCGCACGCACCGCGTCCGCGTCGGGAAGCGGCGCCTCGCGCGTCACCGTCCCCGCGAGGTCCTCGGTGTCGGTCTCGGCGCCGAAGCGCAGCGTCGCCTCGTAGACCTTGGGCTCGCCGGGGAGGTACGGCAGGAGGCGCGTGGCCCGCCCGAGGAGGCAGACGAGGAGCCCGGTGGCGAAGGGATCGAGCGTCCCCGCGTGGCCGATGCGCTTCTCGCCCGACGCGCGCCGCGCGGCGAGGACGGCGTCGTGCGACGAGATGCCGGCGGGCTTGTCGAGGAGGACGAGCCCGTCGACGCCGCGCGCGTCAGTCGTCGGCGTCGCCACCGGCCGCGCCCGTCGCCGGCGGCTCCTTGATCTGCTGCAGCAGCGTCTCGATGCGCGCCGCGTAGGCGACGCTGCCGTCGAGGCGGAAGCTGAGCTCGGGGGCGCTGCGCAGCCGCAGCGCGCGGCCGATCGGGCCGCGCAGCTGCGGGGCCACCTCGGCGAGCGCCGCCATCACCCCCTCGCGCTGCGCGTCGTCGCCCAGCGTCGTCACGAAGACCTTCGCGCTGCGCAGGTCGCGCGAGACCTCGACGCCGGTGACGGTGACGAGCGTCGCCGTCAGGCGCGGGTCCTGCGCGTCGCGCTGCAGCCAGCGCGCGACCTCCTCGCGGATCGCCTCGGCCACCCGGTCGGGACGCCGTCCGTTCGCTGCCATGCTCATGCTCCCGCGGGGCGCCGGGCCCCGCCTCGTGCCTCGGGACGCGCACGGCCCCCGCGGCGAACGGTCGCCGGGGGGCCGTGCGCGACGTGCGACCTCAGGACGGCTCGCCCTTGCCGTCGAGCGTGCGCGCGACCTGCTCCGTGCGGTAGCACTCGAGGACGTCGCCGACCTTGATGTCGTTGAAGTTCTCGATGCCGATGCCGCACTCGAACCCTTCCTTCACCTCGCGGACGTCGTCCTTGAAGCGGCGCAGCGAGCCGATCGTCCCCTCGTACACCTCGATCCCGTCGCGGATGACGCGGACGCGCCCCTGCCGGTTGATCAGGCCGCTGCGGACCATGCACCCGGCGATCGTGCCGAACTTCGGGACGCGGAAGACCTCGCGCACCTCGGCCTCGCCGAAGACGACCTCCTTCTGCTCCGGCCGCAGCATCCCCTCGAGCGCGGCGCGCACGTCGGCGACCGCCTCGTAGATGATGCGATAGAGCTTGATGTCGACGCCCTCGCGCTCGGCCGCCGCGCGCGCCTTGGTGTCCGGGCGCACGTGGAAGCCGATGATGATCGCGCCGGCGGCCTTCGCGAGCAGGATGTCGCTCTCGGAGATCGCGCCCACGCCGCGCTGGATGACCTCGACCTGCACCTCGGCGTTGCTGAGCTGCTGCAGCGCGTCGGCGAGCGCCTCGGCCGGGCCGCCCTGGTCGGCCTTGATGAGGAGCTTGAGCGTGCGCTTCTCGGTGCCGGCCGACGCCGCCATGAAGTCCTCGAGCGAGACGGACGACTTGGTGGTGCGGCGGCTCCGCGCCTCGCGCTCGAGGCGCTCGCGCCGCTGCGCGATCTCGCGCGCCGCGGACGCGTCCTCGACCTCGAGGAACTGGTCGCCGGCCATCGGGACGCCGGTCATGCCGAGCACCTGCACCGGGATGCCGGGGCCCGCGCTCCGCACGGCCTTGCCGCGCTCGTCGAGCAGGGCACGGACGCGCCCCGCGTAGACGCCGCAGATGAAGTCGTCGCCGACGTCGAGCGTCCCGTTCTGCACGAGGATCGTCGCGACGGGGCCCTTGCCCGGGTCGAGCTGCGCCTCGACGACCGTCCCCTTGGCACGCCCGTCGGGGTTCGCCCGCAGGTCGAGCAGCTCCGCCTGGAGGAGGATCTGCTCGAGGAGCTGGTCGACGTTGGTCCCCTTCTTCGCCGAGATGTCGGTGGCAAGCACGGTGCCGCCGAAGTCCTCGAGCACGACGTTGTGCTGGAGGAGCTCCTGCCGGACCTTGAGCGGCTGCGCGCCGGCGACGTCGATCTTGTTGATCGCGACGATCATCGGCACGCCGGCGTTGCGCGCGTGCGAGATCGCCTCGATCGTCTGCGGCATCACCTGGTCGTCGGCGGCGACGACGAGGACGACGATGTCGGTCACCTGCGCGCCGCGGGCGCGCATCGCGGTGAACGCCTCGTGGCCCGGGGTGTCGAGGAAGGTGATGGTGCGGCCGCCGGCGAGCGTGACGTGGTAGGCACCGATGTGCTGCGTGATGCCGCCCGCCTCGCCCGCGACGACGTTGGCCTTGCGGATGTAGTCGAGGAGCGAGGTCTTGCCGTGGTCGACGTGGCCCATGATGGTCACGATCGGCGGCCGCGGCACCTGCTCGCCCAGCTCCTCCTCGCCGCCCTCCTCCTCGAGGTCGACCTGGTACTCCTCCTCGCGGACCGCCTGGAAGCCGAACTCGCCGGCGATCAGCTCGATCTGGTCGAAGTCGAGGCGCTGGTTGATGGTGACCATCAGCCCGAGGTGCTTGAACGCGAAGCCGACGATGTCGGTCGCGGGCACCTTGAGGATCTGCGCCAGCTCGGAGACGGTGATGAACTCGTTGACGCGGACGGTGGTGCGCTCGCGCTCCGCGTTCGCGGCGCGGAGCGCCTCGAGCGCCTCGCGCGACGACGAGTCGTCGAAGCGGCGCCGGCGCCCGGCCGGGCCGCGCAGCGCGCCCATGGTCTTCGCGATGTTCGCGTTCACCGCGTCCTGGTCGACCCCGCCGCGCCCACGCTTCTTGCCGCCACGCCGCGGGTCGCCACCGGTGCGCGCCGCCGGCGCGCCGGCCCCCGCACCGCCCGAGGGCGGGAAGCCGCCGCCGGGGCCGCGACCACGATCGCCACCGAAGCCGGGGCGACCGGCGCCCCCCTGGCCCGGGCCGCGCGGTGCGAAGC
>ERZ1066122.1202-NODE-1202-length-21952-cov-27.182765_pt1 | contig 21952 bp, 17 predicted proteins | sample MGYA00382769_ERZ1066122 | MGnify/ENA primary metagenome ERZ1066122 (study PRJEB33369, sample SAMEA5778352) | biofilm metagenome | biome: Industrial cooling water; feature: Water cooling tower basin; material: Biofilm | place: United Arab Emirates | collected... | reverse complement strand
CATCGGCGATCACCAGCACTTCCGACGGGCCGGCGGGCATGTCGATGGCCGGGCCGCCTTCGACCATCGCCGTCTGGCGCTTGGCTTCGGTCACCCAGGCATTGCCGGGGCCGAACAATTTGTCGCAGGCCGGCACGCTCTCGCTGCCGAAGGCCATCGCGGCGATCGCCTGGGCGCCGCCGAGCTTGAACACGCGGCGGATGCCGCAACGCTGCGCCGCGTACAGCACGGTGGGGTCGGCGCTGCCGTCGATGCGCGGCGGCGTGCACACCACCACCTCCTCGCAGCCGGCCAGACGCGCGGGCACGCCCAGCATCAGCATGGTGGACGGCAGCGGCGCGCTGCCGGCTGGGATGTACAGGCCCACGCGCGGGATCGCGCGCACGATGCGGCGGCAGGCCACGCCCGGCGCGGTCTGCACGCTGTATTCGCGCAGGCCGCCCTCGCGATGGAAGGCTTCGATGCGCGCGGCGGCATCGTCGATGGCGGCCTTGAGCGCGGGGTCGAGGTCGGCCTCGGCCGCGGCGAATTCGGCGGCGCCGACTTCCAGCGCATCGAGCGTGGCGCGGTCCAGGCGCGCGGTGATCTCGCGCAGCGCCGCGTCGCCGCGGGCGCGCACGTCGGCCAAAATCGCGGCCACACCGCTGCGCACCGTGTCGGCGGTGTCCTGGGTGGGGCGACGCAGCGCGGCGGTGCGAGCGTCGGCATCGAGCGCGGACCAGTCGAGCACGGCGATGCCACCGGCCGTGCCGCTCGCACTGGAGGCGGACAGCGCGGCGCTCATGCCAGCATCCTCTCGACCGGCAGCACCATCAGCCCGCGAGCACCGGCGCGCTTGAGTTCTTCCAGCCGTTGCCAGGTCATCGCGCCGTGGCACAGCGCCTGCATCGCGATGTCTTCGCCGCCGTCGAGTGCGGTGAGCGTGGGCGGCTCGGCATCGGGCAGCAGCTGCATCAGCTGCGGCACCACGCGACGCGGCGCCTGCAGCAGCAGCAGCTTGCTGTCGCGGATCTTCATCACCCCGTCCAGGCGGCGCAGCAGCAGTTCGGCGATGCCGGCGCGCGCATCGGCGAAATCGCCGACCGGCCCGGCCACCACCGCCTCGCTGTCCAGCAGCACCTCGATCGGCTTGAGTCGATTGGCCGCCAGCGTGGCGCCGCTGGACACCAGATCACAGACCAGATCGGCCTGGCCCAGCCGTGGCGCCAGCTCGACCGATCCGGACATCATCACGATGCCGGCCTCGATGCCGCGTTCGCCCAGCCAGCGCGAGAGCAGTGCCGGGTAGCTGGTGGCGATGCGCTTGCCGGGCAGCTGCTCCTGCGGGTTCCACTCCCAGTCGTCGGGGATGCCGAACATCAGCTTGCAGCGGCCGAAGCCCAGCGCGCGCAGTTCGCGGAAGGCGGTCGCTTCGCCGCGCGCGGTGCGCTCGTAGTCCTGCTCCAGCAGCACATTGCGGCCGACCATGCCGAGATCGCAGACACCGTCGGCGATCAGCCCCGGGATGTCGTCGTCGCGCACCAGCAGCAGGTCGATGGGCAGCGACTCGCCGTAGTAGAACTGCTTGTCGCGGCTTTCCTGCCAGCTCAGCCCGGCGGCGGCCAGCAGCGCGAGCGCGGGCTCGCTGAGCCGGCCGCTCTTCTGGATGGCGATGCGCAGGCGGTCGCGCGTGTTGGCGGCCGCGGGTCGGGGCATGGAGGGGGTCATCTGGACACGCTCATGGAAGCAGGCTCGAAATGGGCTCAGGGCGCGTCGGCGTCGCCGGCGCGGGTCTTGTCGAAGGCGAGGGCGTAGCCGCCGGCGCCGTGATCCAGGGTGCGGGCCACGCGACCGATGGTGGTGGTGCTGACCAGCGTGCGGTCATGGATCTCGCGGTAGGGCACCCCCGCGCGCAGCAGCGGCACCACCTTCCAGCGGTCGGCCATGGCCTCCAGCTCGGCCGGCGTGCACAGGTCCTGCAGGAAGGCGTGCACCTGCTCCGGTCGGTCCAGCGCCGCGAACGCCTGCGCCAGTGCGGCGAGCGCGGCGTCGGCGTCCTGTTCGGGCAGGGGTTGGGGGCGGAATTTCATGGCGTGGGTGCAGGCGTCGGGCCGGGAAACGAAGTTTAATGTGTTAGCGCGTTAATACATTATAGGAAACCCGGACAAGATCAACCCCGGCCGCACCTCTTCACACCGCCGAACATGAATGGATGCGGCCTAGCTGGTCGCATAAAAGATCGCAAGTCTTTGATTTTATTTTCGAATGATGAGTGCCCGACCGGCTCCATCAGGCGCCGCAGCCGCGTCCCGACTCAAGATCCTGCCGTCGAAATCCCCTGTCGATACCACCAGCGCAGCCGCCATGTGGCCGCCCCTGCGCAGAAGGCGGCGCTGACGAGGAAGGGAATGAACGGTGCATCCTCGCGCCCGGCCGCGGCCCAGAGCAGGAGAACCGTCAGCAGCAGGAACGGCCAAGGTGACCACCAGCGCGGGTCGCGCAACAGTCCAGCCCATCCCAGGCCGACCAGCGCCATCGGAATGGACAAGCGCACGAACGATGCGTCGCGATCGGCATCATTGGAGACGACCAGAATCACGAGGAAACTCAGCAGGAACGCTCAGCAGGAACGCTCCACACAGCCGCGACGCGCCCCACAGCCCGCAGCGCAGGGCCCAGGGCGGCCGCGGAAGCCCCGCCGACGGGGATGCGACGGGCAATGCCGATCGGGGAGCGGCATAGGGATTGGCGTCGGGAGACGGCGGATCACGCATGCATGCACGTCTCCATGCCGCAGTCCTGCATGCCTGCGCTCACGCGCCCTGCCCCATTCGCCTGCCGCCGTCAGGGCGTGCCGAACCGCCCCAGCGGCGCGCCGGCCAGCAGATGCAGATGGATCTGGAACACGGTCTGCCCGCCGTGGTCGTTGCAGTTCATCACCACGCGGTAGCCGTCCTCGGCGAAGCCCTGCTCGCGGGCGTAACGCGCCGCTGCGACGGCCAAGCGGCCGACGATTTCGGCCTGTTCCGGCTGCACATCGTTGAGCGTGGGCACCGTGACCTTGGGCACGAACAGCACATGCACCGGCGCCTGCGGGGCGATGTCGTGGAAGGCGATCAGGTGATCGTCCTCGTAGACGATCTTCGCGGGGATCTCGCGGCGGATGATCTTGTGGAAGATGGTGTCGGACATGGCCGTTTCCTTGGGTGGTGTCGTATTCGTTGGTCGATCGATCAGGACGGCATCTCGCTGCGGCTGCCGAACGCATGCGAGAGCGTGCCGCGGTCGATGTATTCCAGTTCGCCGCCCAGCGGCACGCCGTGGGCGAGGCGGGTCGGCTTCACGCCCTGCCTGCGCGCCAGCTGCGCCAGATAATGTGCGGTAGCCTCGCCCTCCACCGTGGGATTGGTGGCGATCACCAGCTCCTGCACTTCGCCTTCGGCCAGCCGCGCCTCCAGCGCCTCCAGGCCCAGCTCGCGCGGGCCGATGCCGTCGAGCGGGCTCAGCCGGCCCTGCAGCACGAAATAGAAGCCGCGGTAGCCGGTGGCCTGCTCGATGGCGAGGCGGTCGGCCGGCGATTCCACCGCGCACAGCAGGTGCGCATCGCGCGCGGCGCTGGCGCAGGTGGCGCAGACCTCGGTTTCGCTGAAGTCGCGACAGCGCGCGCAGTGCGCGATGCGCTCCACCGCCTGCGCCAGCGCGTCGGCCAGGCGCAGGCCGCCGTCGCGGTCGCGCTCCAGCACGTGATAAGCCATGCGCTGCGCGGTCTTCTGGCCCACGCCGGGCAGGATGCGGAAGGCGTCGATGAGTTGTTCGAGCAGGGAGGCGGTCATATGGCGCGATGCCCCGTAGAGCGGAGCGCAGCTCCGCTGCGGATCTCACCGGTAGGCATCGTGTCGGGCAAGATGCGCAGCGGAGCTGCGCTCCGCTCTACAGGGTCGGGAAGATGCGTGTCGGCGGGCGGTGCGCGCCTCAGAACATCCCCGGGATCTTCATCCCCGGCGGGATCGGCATGCCGGCGGTGGCGCCGGCCATCTTTGACTGGCTCTCGGCGTTGATCTTGTTGACCGCATCGTTGATCGCGGCCACCACCAGGTCTTCAGTCATTTCCGCATCGCCGAGCACGCTGGGGTCGATCTTCACCTTCCGGCATTCCATCTTGCCGGTCATGGTGACTTCGACCATGCCCGCGCCGGCGCTGCCGGTCATTTCGAGCTTGGCGAGTTCTTCCTGGGCGCGCTGCAGGTTCTCCTGCATCTTCTGCGCCTGCTGCATGAGTTGGGCGATGTTTCCGCGCATGGTCTTCTCTCTCTGCGATGTGGGGTAGAGCTTCGGCGGCACGGCGGCCGCAGGGGTGTGGAAAACGGGACCGGGTCGGTCGTCGCCGGGTCAGTCGTCAATGGGCCGGATCGAATCGGGCACGACGCGCGCGCCGTGCTGTTCGATCATCCGGCGCACGTCGGGATGGGCCATGAACGCCTCCTCCGCGGCGGTCTGGCGGGCGTCACGCTGGCGCAGGTCGCGCTGGTGCAGGGTTTCGGCCTCGGCCGGGCGGCCGGTCTCGAACTTCAGCTGCACCGCGGCGCCGAGCTGGGCTTCCAGTGCATCGGCCAGCGCCTGCTGCAGCGACGGCAGGCGCAGGTGGTCGTCTTCCGGCGACAGCGACAGGCGCAGCACGCCATCGGCATGGCCGAGGAAGGCCGCATGCGCCGCGAGTTCGCGCGCGGGGCCACGCAGATCGCAGGCGGCCACCAGGTCCAGCCAGCGGGCCGCATCGATCGCGAGCGCCGGCGCCGGGCCGCGAGTGCCGACAGCGGCAGGGGCCGCGGCCTCACGCACGGCGGGCGGGCCGGAAATTTCGATGTGCGCCGGCTGCGCACGGGCGGCGGGTGTCGCGGACGGGACGGCGGAGACCCGCGCGGCGGCGTCGACCGGGTGCGTGTCGAACGCCGATCGGGCCGCTGCAGGCGCAGTCCCTGCGGGCATGGCCGCAGCAGCCGTGGCCGGAGCGGGTGGCTCGGCGAAAGGGTTGGCCGGCAGCGGACGCCGGCCCGCGGCCGCGTCCGACGGCGGCGCGGAGAACGCGGCGGTCGCCTCGGGCAGCGCCTGCCCGGCGCTATCGTGGCGTTGGGCGCTGCGCCCCGCCCCCTCCAGCGCCGCGCGTGCGGCGGCGGGGCCGCGCGGCTGCGCCGTGGCCGGGGCATCCAGCTCCGTGCCGCCGCTTTCCGCCGGGCGGAACGCCAGCATGCGCAGCATGCTCATCTCGAAACCGGCGCGCGTGCTGGGCGCCAGCGCCAGGTCGCGGCGGCCGTGCAGGGCCATCTGGTACCAGAGCTGGACCACTTCCGGGCGCAGCGATGCCGCCAGCACGTCCACCGGCACGCCGTCCGGGTCGATCTCGGCCCCCGGCACCAGCTGCCGCACCTGGATGCGGTGCAGGGCCTCGGCCACGGCCTCCAGCACGCTGGCCCAGTCCGGCGAGAACTCGGCCAGGGCGCTCACTTCGGCCATCAGCGCCGCACCGTCGCCGGCGCCCAGCGCTTCCAGCAGGGTGCCGACGCGGGTGTGGTCGACGCTGCCCAGCATCGCGGTCACCGCGGCATCGGTCAGCGCCGCGCCGCCGCTGGCCGCGCCGGCATAGGCAATGGCCTGGTCGAGCAGCGACAGCCCGTCGCGCAGGCTGCCGTCGGCGGCGCGCGCCAGTTGGCGGATCGCGCCGGGCTCCACCGGGATGTCCTCGGCGGCGAGAATCCGGGTCATCTGCCCCTGGATCTGCCCCTCGTCCAGCCGCTTCAGATTGAACTGCAGGCAGCGCGAGAGCACGGTCACCGGCAGTTTCTGCGGGTCGGTGGTGGCGAGCAGGAACTTCACGTGCCCCGGCGGCTCCTCCAGCGTCTTCAGCAGCGCGTTGAAGGCGTTCTTCGACAGCATGTGCACTTCGTCGATCAGGTAGACCTTCACCCGGCCGCGCGAGGGCATGTACTGCGCGTTGTCGATCACCTCGCGCACATCGTCCACGCCGGTGTTGCTGGCCGCGTCGATCTCCAGCAGGTCGATGAAGCGCCCGGCGTCGATATCGCGGCAGCTGTTGCATTCGCCGCAGGGGTCGGCCGAGGTGCCGCGCTCGCAGTTCAGCGACTTGGCGAAGATGCGGGCGATGGTGGTCTTGCCCACGCCGCGGGTGCCGGTGAACAGGAAGGCGTGGTGGACGCGGCCGGTGTCGAGCGCATTGCTGAGCGCACGGACCACATGCTCCTGCCCGACCAGTTCGGCGAAACGCTTGGGGCGCCATTTGCGGGCGAGAACGAGATAGGACATCGGCACATTCTGCCATGCCCCGCCCGCCCCGAACCCGCCGCCCCGCCCCGCCCACCGGCTTTGTTGTCCGTTCACCTTGCGGCGAGGTAGAATGGGGATCGCCCAAGGCCGCAGGACCCGGCTGGCAGCGTCCCGGAGAGGTGTCCGAGTGGTTGAAGGAGCACGCCTGGAAAGTGTGTAAGCGTCTAAACCGCGCTTCGGGGGTTCGAATCCCCCTCTCTCCGCCAGATACGCAAAAACGCCCGCCTCGCGCGGGCGTTTTTGCGTATCTGGGGGTGCGAGTGGACTTGAAGAGAGCCCCTCGGTTCGACACATCGGCAGGACTGCCGATGTGGACGGCGAAGCCGGCCCGCAGGGCCGAGGCACATGGATGTGCCGAGTCAATCCTCCTCTCTCCGCCAGTTTTCACGAAGCCCGCCATGTGCGGGCTTCGTCGCTTTCAGCCGCAAGCCCGGGAGAGGGGGATGAGAACACCCGACTCGGGGGTCCTTCGGATGTGCAAAATTGCCGATCCGAAGCACACGGATGTGTCGAGCCAATCACCCCCGTTTTTCGCGCTGTGCATGAAGCAAAACGACGAAGCCCGCATCGCTGCGGGCTTGGTCGTTGCTGTGCGGCGGCAATCGGCAGACGACCGACGAGCCAGGCCTGAACGCGTGTGCAGGCCTCACGCCATCCCGCGCCGCATCTCCGGCTGTTCCATCGCCATCGCCGGGTTCTGCTGCTGCAGGGGCTGCATGGCGGCCACGGCGGCCTCGCGCTCGGGGGTCTGCCGGGCCTGCTGTTCGCTGACGGCGACATGGTTCGGGCCGAGTGGTCCCTGGGTGCCGTCGAAGACGAACAGATTGCGGTCGGGCTGGCCGCGCGCATCGGTGATGGGGTTGCCGGCATGGATGTCGGTGACCTGGGTCATCCCGGCCTGCCTTGCGCCCGCGTAGAGGTTCGCCGCGAGCTGATCGCCCTCCAGGCCGCGCTGTTCCATCGCCCTCACCACCTGGCCGTACATCGGGCTCTCGCGCATGCCGGCGACGTTGGGGTCCAGCGCCGCGTAGGCCGTGCCCTGATCGCCGGGCGCGTTGGGACGGTCCAGGCTGGCGCGGCTGTCGGTGGAGACCGCGCCGGGGGTGTTGAGCTTCGGACCGATGACATCGTCCGGCGACAGGCCGTGCTGGCCCACGCGGACGCGATCGCTCCATTCCAGGTTGCCGCTGCGGTCGACCACGACCAGCTTGCCCTGATCGAGCTGCTGCTGGATGAGATTGGCGAGCTGGTCGGGCGTGGCGTTGCGGTTGGCGGCCCCGACCTGGATGCCGATGGAATTGTTGTACAGGTCCATCGCCTCGCGGTTGGCCACATTGCCGGGCAGGCCTTCGTGCGCGGTGGTGAAGGCCTTGGCCCAGTCGGCGCCGTATTCCTGCGCCAGACGCGCGCTCCAGAACGCATGGCGGAACGCGTCGCGATGGCCGTCGTTGCCCTGCCATTCGCCGGCACGCTCGGCGGGGATGTTGGAAGGCACGGCGTTGTTCGGAAAGCGCCGCTCGCCCTCGGCGAACGCGTCGGTGGCGATGTCGCGGAAATCGCGCAGGCCGAGCAGACCGCGGTCGCGGGTCAGGCGGTCGAGCAGTTCGCCTTCGGTCTTCGTCATCTGCCGACCATCCGTGAACGGGATGTCGACCGCGCCGAAGACACGCGGACGATAGGTGATCACCTCATCGTCCGCGACCTGGTAGTTGGTGCGGACATCGGACAGGTTCGGACGTGGATCGCTCATGGGCTGCTCCTTGGCTCGATCGTGCAGGCTGCTTTGGCAGGCTGCCGTGCGGCTGCGCCGGTCAGCGGCGCGACCAGCGACGCGACGCGACGCGATCGTCGCGATAGCGGATTTCGTAGAACTCCTCGTCGACACCCACGCCGGAAACGCCCAGCTCGTAGATGTCGATCGACAGCGCCGCGTCCTTGTCGTCGCGGCGCGTGGAATCCGGCTCGCCCAGCAGGGCGAGCACATCCGCGCGCGGCATGTCGACCTGGATCAGGGGCTCGAGGTCGGAGACCATGGCGGGCCTGCGGTTTTCCAGCGGCGGCGCGCCGCGCTGGGCCTTCCAGGCGTCGGAATCGAATGTGGCTGTCTGTTGCATGGCGCAGGCCGTCAGCAGAAGGGAGAGAAGAATGCCGGACATGCCGCCGCGGATGGCGGCCGCCCTGATGGAACGCAGGCGCGGCAGGGGAGCGGACAAGGAAGACATCGGACCTGCCTCGGGGGGAATGCCAGTGTCGGAGTCGAATCGAGGCTAGCACGCACCCGGGACGGCCGGATGAATGCCGCCATGACCATTCGCGACGGGACGCGCGGTGTCCCGCGTCATCCGGATCAGAGCAGGATGACGCGCCGGCCCCCGACCTGCCGGCGCGTGCACCGGCCGTGGCGGGCCGGATTCAGCTGGTCTGGGCGGACGGATCCGCGTCCTCGCCCAGAAACCCGCCCGACTGCCGCCGCCACAGCTGCGCGTACACGCCGTCGGCCTCCAGCAGCGCCGCATGCGTGCCCTGCTCCACGATGCGGCCGCGATCCATCACCATCAGCCGGTCCATCGCGGCGATGGTCGACAGTCGGTGGGCGATGGCGATGACGCTCTTGCCCTCCATCAGCCGGTAGAGGTTGTCCTGGATCGCCGCCTCGATCTCCGAATCCAGCGCGGAGGTCGCCTCGTCCAGCACCAGGATCGGCGCGTTCTTGAGCAGGACGCGGGCGATGGCGATGCGCTGGCGCTGGCCGCCGGAGAGCTTCACGCCGCGCTCGCCGACATGCGCGTCGTAGCCGCGGCGGCCTTCGGCGTCGACCAGCTCCAGAATGAAATCGTGCGCGGCAGCCTGGCGCGCGGCGTCCAGCATCTCGGCCTCGCTGGCGTCGGGGCGGCCGTAGAGGATGTTTTCGCGCACCGAACGGTGCAGCAGCGAGGTGTCCTGGGTGACCATGCCGATCATCGCGCGCAGGCTGTCCTGCCGCACGGTGGCGATGTCGGTGCCGTCGATGCGGATCGCGCCGGCCTCCACGTCGTGGAAGCGCAGCAGCAGATTGACGAGGGTGGACTTGCCGGCGCCGGAGCGCCCGACCACGCCGATCTTCTCGCCCGGCCGCACGGTGAGATCCAGCGCTTCGATGACGCCGCCGCCCTTGCCGTAGTGGAAGCTGACCCGCTCGAAGCGGATTTCGCCGCGCGGCACCGCCAGCGCGGGTGCGCCCGGCGCGTCGTCCACGGTGGGCGGCAGCGCGATCGAGGCGATGCCGTCCTTCACCGTGCCGATGTTCTCGAACAGTGCGCTCAGTTCCCACATCACCCACTGCGACATGCCCATGATCCGCAGCACCAGGGCCACCGCCACCGCCACCGCGCCGGCGCTCACCGCGCCCTCGCTCCACAGCCACAGGCCGAGCGCGGCGACCGAGGTCAGCAGCAGCATGTTGAGCAGGTCGTTGCTCACGTTGACCACGGTCACCAGCCGCATCTGCCGGTGCACGGTGCCGAGGAAGCCGTCCATCGCATCGCGCGCGTAGGCCTGCTCGCGCGCGGAGTGCGAGAACAATTTGACCGTGGCGATGTTGGTATAGCTGTCGACCACGCGGCCGGTCATGGTGGAACGCGCGTCGGCCTGGTCGGCCGAGACCTGCTGCATGCGCGGCAGGAACCAGCGCATGAGCAGCGCGTACGCGCACAGCCAGGCCAGGAACGGCAGCATCAGCCGCAGGTCGGCGCTGGCCGCCACCACCACCGCGCCGGTGAAATACACCAGCACGTAGTTGCCGACATCCAGCAGCTTGACCACGGTCTCGCGCACGGCGAGCGAGGTCTGCATCAGCTTGGTGGCGATGCGCCCGGCGAATTCGTCCTGGAAATAGCGCATCGACTGGCGCAGCAGATAGCGATGCACGTTCCAGCGGATGCGCATCGGGTAGTTGCCGAGCAGGGTCTGGTGGGTGATCCACGACCACAGCAGCCCGATCGCAGGCATGCCCACGATCACCAGCGCGGCGATCCAGGCCAGCCGGCCGCCCTCCATCGCGAAGAACTCCGCGGGCGTGCGCGCGCCGAGGGTATCCACCAGGCGTCCGACGTAGGCGTACAGCACGATCTCCGAGACCGCCAGCAGCGCGCTCAGGCCGGCCATCGCGAGCAACCAGCCTTCGGCACCGCGGGTGTAGTGGCGGCAGAACGCGACCAGCGTCCGCGGCGGCTGCGCCGGCGGCGTGTCGGGGAAAGGCGGCAGACGGGATTCGAACCAGCGGAACATGGTGCAACCGGACATCGGGGGGTGGCACAGGCTAGCAGGTGGGCAAACCGCAGGTGAGCGGAGCCGGACGCGTGCGATCTCCCACTCCGCGTGACGCCCGGGCGCGTGGGCGCGTGGGCGCGTGGGCGCGTGTGGGCGCGTGTGGGTACGCATGCAAGCGTGTTGGTGTGACGCGGTGCGGCATGCCTCGGGGCCCGGCAGCCGTTAGGATGCCGGAGGCGGGCCGTCATCGGCAGGGACGCCGCGCGATGGGGCCACGACAGTGGACGCGACACGCCATGGACACGACATGCAATGGACACATCCGGCCCGGAGACTGTCCGACTTTGCCGCCACACTCCCTCCCGCGATCCGCCGAAGGAACTCCGCCATGCCGATCCGTTCGCGCCACGCCGCCGTCATGCTGGGCCTCGCCCTGGCCTGCTCCGCCCTCAGCGCACAGGCGCAGTCGTACCTGCGCACCGTGTCCTGGAACACCCTGCACGCCGGCTGGAGCGGGCAGCAGGACTGGAATGCCTATGCACGCCAGCTGTGGCAGCAGAATGCCGCGACCTCGTCCTCGCCCAACGGCATCGATCTGGCCTTCGCGCAGGAGGTGATGTACGCCGAATCCGCGGCCAGCATCAACGCCGCGCTGGAGTCGGTCAGCGGCTACGACTGGGACTACCGGGTCAGCGCGGCGATCGGCCGCAGCAGTTACAAGGAGCGCTACGCGGTGTTCTTCCGCACCGATCGCGTACAGCTGCTGTCGGCGACGGTGTGGGCCGACAGCGGCGACAAGTTCGAGCGCGAACCGCAGATCGTGCGCGTGCGTCACATCCAGACCGGCGCCGATTACACCTTCATCAACTGGCATACCGTGTTCGGCACCACCGCGCAGCGCCAGGCCGAAGTGGCCGAAATCGCCAACGTGTTCAAGGCGGTGCAGAACGAAAGCACCAGCGATCAGGACGTGATCCTGCTGGGCGACCACAACCGCGATGCGACCTCGCCGTGGTGGACGGCGTTGACCGGCGTCTCGCCGACGGTGAGCTGGAAGGTCAACGACAAGACCTCGATCAACACCAGCTGCGCCTTCGCCAACGCCTACGACCATTTCTGGTTCCAGGCCAGCTACGTGAGCGAATACTCCAGCGCCGGCCGCGACTACATCGCCGACATGTGCGCGTTCCGCAACGGCGTATCGGACCACGCGCCGATCTTCCTGAATCTGTATTCGAGCGCGGATACGGATTGACCGTACCGCCCGGATTGACCGTACCGCCCGCGAGCGGCGCCCCGACCCGCACCGAAGCCCGCGCGACGCCATGCGGCGGCAGGCCCTGATGTCGCCCACGACAGCGCCCCTCCCCTCGCCTTCCTCCGCTCCGGCCGGCCGCCGCGCGCGCACGGCGCTGGCCGTACTGGCCTGCGCCGTGCTGGCGCTGGGAGACATCGGGCTGTGGCGCTGGCTGCGACCGGCCACGCCGCCGCCATCCATCGCCGCCGCGGGGGGCGCCCCGACCGCGTCGGGGGCCGATGCCGCCGGCCTCTCCGCACTGCGCATCCGCCTGCTGCCCGAAGACGGCGCCGGCGCCGACCCGGCCTCGGTCAGGATCGGCATCGCGGAAGTCGCGGCACAGGACGCCGAGACCTGGCGCGCCTGGGTGCGCGGCGGCATGCGGGGGGCCGGGCCCAGGGCCTATGCCGACATGGCGACGGTGGTGCGCTGGGTCGATGCGCCGGCGCATCGCATCACCGACACCGGGGGCGACGCCGGCACGGTCGAGGTGGGCCCGCTGCGTCTGCCCGCGGCCGATGCCTACGTGCTGCAGGCGGCGTCCGAGGATCGCCTGCGCTGGTACGACGCCCGCTTCACTCCCGACCGAATCCCGGAAAGTGTCCGCCCGCAGCTGGCTTCGGGACTTCGGGTGCGGGTCGTCGCCGCCGCTGCGAATGCATCGGATGGAGCCGGCTCAGCTTCAGGCCGGCCTTCAGACACGCCACGGATCGCGCTGCAGTTCCGCCGGGTGGAAGGCAGTCGCGATGCCGACTGGCAGCCGCTGCTGCGGCGGGTCGCGCCGGACCTGCTGGCGGCCTACGACGACACTCCGCTCGCGGTGACCGCGGAGGCGCGGGCAGGGGGCGAGAGCACCATCGCGCCGCTCCCGCCGGGGCCGGTGGACGCCGTGGTGCTGGTCGAAGGCGTGGAGGTCATGCGCAGGCGGCTGTCGCTGGTGCCGGGCCAGCTCGCGCCGCTGACGGTGGACGCCGACAGCCTGCGGCGCGGCACGGCGCTGGCCACTGCTCTGCGGCTGCGCTTCGTCGAGGCGGGAAGCGGACGCGCGCTGCGTCCCGTCGAGGTCCTGTGGATCGCACCGGAGGGCGAGCGCCGGCTGGGTGCGGAGGCCGACGGCAGCTATCGCATCGCGCGCGTCGACCCGGCGCAGCCGCTGCATTTCGACCTGCGGCTGGCGCAGCCGCTCCCGCAGGGACGCGCGGACGACGAGACCGTCGACCAGACCGTCGACCTCCCGGCCTGGCCGGAACGCATCCCGCTCACCCTGCGCCTGGACGACGAGGCGTCCGACGCGTCAGTGGCAACCCCGGGCATCGATACGACCCGGACAGTGCAGGCCGGAGTCGGGCCGGTGGAGATCCTGCGCACCGTGGCGCTCGAGCCCCTGCGCTGGCTGGTGGTGGACGGGCTTCCGGCCGAGGCGCGCCTGCGCGGCGGGCGCTCGTCCGCGCCGGCGACCCATGCGGGTACGCCGCCTCCCGTGCATGTGCTGCAGCAGGCCGAGACCACGCCTGCCAAGAGCTCGCCTGCCGGGAGCGATGACCGCCCGCCGTGGCGCACGGTGGTGGCCGAACGCTTCGTGGCGCGGCCGTCCGGCGTCGCGGTGTCGATCCAGTCCACGGGCCGATACCGCCTGGCGGTTGCGGTCTCGCCCTGGCGCTTCCTGCACAGCGCCGCGGTGGACATCGCCGACGGCCGCAATGCCCCGCGCGAGGTCCGGACGGGCCTGGCACCGCCGGTGCGGGCACCGCGCACGGTGCGGGTGCAACTGCTGGGTGCCTCGGGGCCGCTGGCCCGCACGCCGGTTCAGGTGCTCGACACCGCCGGCGCCCTGCCGCCATGGACGCTGACCACCGATGCCGGCGGCTGGTTGAGATTCGATGCCGCGACAGAACCATCGGTGCGGGTGGAGGCGCCCGGCCATGCACAGGCCGTGGTGCCGCTGCGTGCGGCCGAGGTCACGCAGCGCCTGCAGCCCGACGGGGAATGACCCGTCGGCGCGGCCACCGCGCAGCGGACGCGATCCACCTGCCCGCAGACAGCGACACACCCGCCGGAGCGGGTGTGTCGGGGTGCCCGGCCACCATCGGCAGGCGCGCGATGGGATCGGCGAATGGCGGGACGGTGCGGCCGGAGGCAGGGCCGGAAGCGGAGCCGGCAGCGATGCCGGCCACTGGGCCGGACATCGCTCGCCGCACTGCCGCAGGCCGGCCCGTGCCCCGGTGCCTCAGAAGCGGTAGCTGAGGCCGACGCGCAGCGCGTCGAAGGCGATGTCCTGGCGGAAGGACTCGGTGTAGGCCGGGCTGGTGAAGGTGCTGCCCGGCAGATAGTCGGCCTGGAACTTCACATCGCCGATGTCGGTGCGGGTCAGCTCGGCGCGCAGGGTCCAGTCGTTGCCGAAGTCGTAGGCGTAGCCGAGGCCGTAGACCACCGCGGTCTCGGTGTCCGAGGCGCCACCGGCCTTGGCGTAGCCGCCGTTGCTGCCGATCCCTGCGGCGGTGTCCACGTCCACCCGGGCGGCACCGAGAATGGCATAGATCGCGTTGCGCGCACCGGCGTAGCCGATCTTGCCGCGCAGGGCGAGGCTGTTGTCGATCTCCAGCCCGTGCGCATAGGTGTAGCTCAGGCTCGGGAAGGTCGCGGTGGGACGCGGGCCGTCGACGCGGGTTTCCTCCAGATCCAGCGTGCTGTATTCCAGCTCGCCGCCCAGCAGCAGACCGTTGGCGAAGCCGTGGTCGTAGCCGACGTGCAGGCCGTAGGCCGCGCCGGACGGGCCGAGGTCCGCGGACAGGCCGCCGGCGACTTCGTCACGCAGGGCCTGGGATTCGGACGCCCAGGCTCCGCCCAGAGTGGCGCGGGTGTCGGCATCGCCGTCGGCGTAGCCGACGTGGCCACCCACGTACCAGCCGGTCCAGTCGGTCGCGCTGGCCGGGCCGGCCAGAGCAAGTGCGAGAGCGCATGCGCAGAGTCGTTTCATGATGCGGTGATGTCCTGTATCCGATGGGAGAAGAAAGGGTGCGGGTAGGTGGAAATGCAGAGCCGCAGCCACCTTGCGCGCCGGTCCATGCCCGGCTGCAATGCCGCCCCGCCTGTGTGTGTACGCACAAACGGGGCGAGGCATGCCAGGGTCGCGCGCCAGGCCGGTCGATGCGCAGGGACGCAGGGCGAAGTCCCCCGCTCCGCTGCAGCGGACAGACCGGAAGCCGGACCTGCGGGCCGACCAGCACGCTCAAGCCCGCAGCCACCTGCCGTCGGATGACTGGGGTGCGGCGGCAGTCCGATGCCGAACAGCTCCGGGGCCGTGCGGTCCGATCCACCGATCAGCGCCGTGCACGCTCCAGCCGGGCGCGGGCGAGTGTACGCAACAAGGTGCGCTGTTCGCCATCGAACAGCCCCTTGCGGCGACAGGCACGCAGCACCAGGGCATCGTCCTGCGCTTCGCCCAGACGCTTGGCCTTGGCTTCCAGCTTCTTGCGCCCACGCGGCGGCGGCAGACCGCTGGCGATCAGTGCGACCACCTGCTGGCGCAGGCGACGCAGGCGGCGGCGATAGCGGTGCCAGCCAGCGTCGTCGTCGGTATGCCGGCGGGCATGCCGGCCGGCCTTGCGCACCCGGCGCTCGCTGCGTGCCAGGCCGCGCTCCAGCGCATCGGCATCCAGCCGCGCCCAGTCGAGCGCGGCCACCGCCTCGGCCAGCGCGGCCAGCCTGCGCCGACGCCGGGCGAAGCCGGGGTCGCGCTCCAGCGCGCGCGCGAGGGCCTGTGCGCGCGCCTCCAGCGCACGCGCCCGGATGCGCGCGAAACGCCGGGCAGCCGGTTTCGGCACGTCCGGGGCCAACCGCTCCAGCGCTTCGCACAGGGCCTGGGCATCGCGCACCGACGACAGCCCACGGCACAGCGCGCGCAGGTCGGCATCCAGCGCGGCCACGCGGTGCCCGGTCGCCGTGTCGGCGCGGTCGCCGCGCGCGCGCAGGGCCAGGCAGGCGCGGGCGCGGCGCATCGATTTGCGCGCCTGGTGCACGCCCTCGTGGCGCGCATCGCCGGGCAGGTCGAGCAGCGCCGCCGCCTGGCGCAGCTCATTGGCGGCATACGCCCCGAGCGCGGGACCGGGTGCCTGTTTCCGACGTTCCCCCGCATTGCCCTGTGCGTCCTGCATCGCGGTCACGGGTGCCGCCCCCGCGGGCCCTGCGGCCGCATCCGGTATCCGGCCCTGCGCCCGGCGGGAGGTTCGACGCGGTCGTTCGCCTGCAACTGCCATCGGGTCACTCCGGAACGGTCGAAGAAAGAGGGTCGAAAAAGAGGGGTGTAATCAGAGAAAGCACACGCTGCGGAGGCGCAGACCCGCGGATGATCGCCATCCCCATCGTGACCACCACCGCCACGGGGGCCCATCGTCGCAACGCGCCTTCAGGGCCGGCCTTGAACACCGGCCTTCATAGCAAGTCACTCAGAACCAGTCGCCCGCCACCGCCATCACCGCGTCGATCGCCTGCACCGCCTGCGCCAGCGCCTGGCGCTCGGCGGGGTGCAGACGCGGATGCCACACATCGAAGATCAGCACCGTGCGCGGCTGCGCGGCGGGCCCCTGATCGGTGCGGTTCTCGGCGCTGTGCAGGAAGGCGTCGTCGAAGATCAGGAAATCGTCCTCGCGCCACTGCCGGGTCTCGCCGCCGACGGTGATGCTGCAGCCGGCGCCGGGCAGCTCCACCGGCAGGTGCACGGTGAGCTTGATGTTGGACACGCCGTGATGCGGCGGCAGCACCACGCCCGGGAACAGCCGCGAGACGAAACACTCCGGGGCATGCGGCGGGCACTGCGCCAGCGGCGCCCCGGCCAGCAGGGCCGCGGTGTGCGGCAGGGCGGCGAGTGCGGTCTCGTCGCGCACGCCGCCGCGGATCAGGTGGATCGCCGACCAGCGCGGGTCGCCGGCCAGCGCGCTCCAGCGCGCATCGCACGCGGCGGCGGCCTCGACATACGGGGCGAACGCACGCGGCATGCCCAGCCAGGCGCGCAGCTCGGCCGCCACCTCGGCGATCCGCGCACGCAGCGGCACCAGCCCCGGCACCTCGTCGGTCGCGAACCAGGCCTGCGGCGGCAGCGAGGGGTAGTACAGCCAGCCCGGCTGCTGCAGCGGCGAACGGAAACTCGCGCGGCGCTCGCCGAAATACACCTGCAGCCAGGCGCGGTAGTCGGGGTGATCGCCCAGCGCCTGCAGATGCGTGCGCAGGGCCGCAGCGACCGCCGTGCGGAAGGCCCCGCCTGCCGGCCGCGGAGCGCCGTCCCGGCGGGCGGCGGCGAAGGCGCTGCAGGCGGCCGCCAGCGCCGCGCCGTCGGGCGCGGTGGCGAGCGCGTCGACGAAGGCGTGCGCGGGCATCACGGTGGACATGGGAGTCGGGTCGGCAGGCGGCATGCGAGCGTGACCGCAGTCGCGGATCGACGCCCAGCATGCGCGGCGCGAAGCGCCGTCGCAAGCCGCGCAGCGCGCGCGGCTTGGCGTCGCCCGCGGCGAGGGGGTAAGGTTCCGACTTTGGCATCGCCGCCCCGGCACGCGGTTTCCGCGGCCGCGGACGGTCTGGACGGAGGCCGGGGGCAGATGCGGGGGGACAGCACACTCATGGCGGGACCATGATGGACAGCCGTCGTCGGGCGGCGGCATCCGACGATCCGGCGCGCGCGCTGCGCACCCGGATCGTGCGCGAGTGCCAGCGTTTCGTGCTCCAGCAGGGCCTGGCCGGCGCGCTGGCCACACTGGGCGTGGCCACGCTCTTCCTGTTCGCCGTGGCCGATGTCCACCCGCGCCCGCTGATCGTGGGCTGGGCGGTGGCGGTGGCCTGCGTGGCGGCTCTGCGCATCGCGCTGGCCGTCTGGCTGCGCCGGCGCACCCACGTCCCGGCCGGCGCACCCGCCGGACAGCCGCTGCCCGACCTGCGCCTGCCTACGCTCGCCGTCGGGCTGCTCTCCGGCGGCCTGTGGGGCACCGCCGCTACGCTGCTGTTCCCGATCGGCCACACCGAGCTGTATTTCGTCACCGCGTTCCTGCTGATCGGCATGCCCGCCGGCGCCATCGGCAGCTTCGGCGCATGGTGGCCGGCCTATGCCTGCTACGTCGGCGCCAGTGTCGGCCCGTTCGCGCTGTTCTTCCTGCTGGGCGGCCAAGGCCAGACGGTGCTCGCCGGCGGCGCGGCGCTGGTGTTCGCGGCCTTCCTGCTGCGCGAAGGCTTCATGATCGGGGTCAACATCCAGAACAACATCGCACAGCGCATCGAGCTGGAGACGCTGACCGCCTCGCTCGGCGAGGCCTTGGCCAGCGCGGATGCCGCCAACCGGGCCAAGTCCAGCTTCCTGGCCAACATCAGCCACGAACTGCGCACCCCGCTCAACGCCATCATCGGCATGAGCCAGCTGCTGGCCGAGGACCCGGAGGCGCCCGCGCACCGCCAGTTGCCGGCCACCATCCACCGCGCCGGGCGCTCGTTGCTGGCGCTGATCAGCGACGTGCTGGATCTTTCCCAGATCGAGGCCGGCAAGCTGCAGCTGCGGCCGGCGCCGTTCGCGCCGCGCGCGCTGGTGGCGGAGATCCTCGACATGTTCGCGCCCCAGGCCGAACGCAAGGGCCTTCGCCTGCAGGCGGTGTTCGACCCGGACACGCCGGCGCGCTTCGTCGCCGATCCGGCGCGCCTGCGTCAGGTGGTGGTGAACCTGGTCGGCAACGCCATCAAGTTCACCGAACGCGGCGACGTCACCGTGGAGGTGGGCCCGGTGTTCGGCGAGGCCGGTGCATCGGGGCTGTCGATCGACGTGGTGGACACCGGGCCGGGCATTTCCGCGGAAAGCCGCGCGCACCTGTTCGACGCGTTCCACCAGGGCGACAACTCGTCCTCGCGCACCCACGAGGGCAGCGGTCTGGGGCTGAAGATCAGCCACGACCTGGTGCAGTTGATGGGCGGCAGCATCGCGGTGGACACCCGCGTCGGCGAAGGCTGCCGCTTCCGCGTGCTGCTGGCGGCGTCCGAAGACGGTGTCGACCCCTCCGGCCTGCAGGACGACGAGGCCGGCAGCCCCGGCAATGCTGGCATCGACATGCCGGCCGGCACGACGGCGCTGCCGCCACCGGCCGCGGCCGTGCTGCCGGACCCCGTGCGCGCGGACATCCCCGCCGCCCGCCCCGGCGCGGGGACTGCGCAGGACGGACAGGCCACGGCCGGTCAGGGCGTCGGCCCGGACGCCGTCCTTCGCCGCGAAGGCACGGCACCCGGCCCGCGCAGCGAAGACCCCGAAGGCCCGGGCCGCGACATCGACGGCATGCGCGTGCTGGTGGTGGAAGACAACATCCTCAACGCCTCGCTGGTGCGCCTGCTGCTGCAGCGCTCCGGCTGCGACGTGGTCTGCGCCGCGTCCGGCACCGAAGCGCTGGAACAGATGCAGTCGCAGTCATGGGACATGGTGCTGATGGACTGCCAGATGCCGCTGATGGACGGCTACGAAGCCACCCGCCGCTGGCGCGAGATCGAATCCGCCCTGGGTCTGCCGCGGCTGCCGATCATCGCGCTCACCGCGCATGCCCTGGCCGAGGACCGCGAGCGCTGCCTGGAAGCCGGCATGGACGACTACCTCACCAAGCCGGTGGCGTTCGAAGACCTGCGCAGGACACTCGGGGCATACGCCCCGGTCTGATGGTCTGGCCTGAACGTGCGGCCCGAGCATCCGCCACGGGCGTGACCACACGCACCGGCCCTGCGGCCGGTCGAGGCCCGGCGCGGGCATCGCGCCAAAGCCCACACCGCGGCTGAATCGCCGGCCCGCGGCATGACCTCGGGCACAGGCCCCGCCCGGCGCCAGCAGCCACCCTGCCCGTTCCTTTTCCGCAGTGGACCGCACCGGCATGAAGACACACGGCTTTCTCGATCAACTGCTGAAGACCGCGCAGGACAGCGTGGGCGGGCTCGTCGGCGGCGCCGGCGGCCAGGGCCAGAGCGGCGGCAAGCCCCTGCTCAACGCGGATTTCGGCAAGGGTGCCCTGACCGGCGGCGCGCTCGGACTGCTGCTGGGCAACAAGAAGGCCCGCAAGATGGGCGGAAAGCTCGCGGTCTACGGCGGCGTGGCGGCGGTCGGCCTGCTGGCCTACAAGGCCTACGGCGACTGGAAGAAACAGCAGCCCGGTGCCGCCGCGACCGCCCTGCCGGCGGCCGAACCGCGCACCGTGAACGCCCTGCCCGCCCCCGAGGCCGAGGAACACAGCCGCGGCATCCTGCGCGCGCTGGTCGCCGCGTCCAAGGCCGACGGTCATATCGACGCCCGCGAACGCGAGACCATCGAAGGCGAGTTCGTGCGCATCGGCGCCGACCCGGCGATGCGCGACTGGCTGCACGCCGAGCTGGAAAAACCGCTGGACCCGGCCGAAGTGGCCCGCGCCGCCACCTCGCCGGAACTCGCCGCCGAGATGTATCTCGCCAGCCTGCTGGCCGTGGACGAGCAGAGCTTCATGGAGCGCGCCTATCTGGACGAACTGGCCCGCCAGCTGGGCATCGAGGACAGCCTGAAGGCGCGGCTGGAAGCCCAGGTCCGGGAGGCGATGGCCGCCGGAGGCTGAATGCCGGATGTCCAAACCGCCGCCGCGTGCGCCGTTTTGGCCGCAGGTTTCGTCTAATTCAGTGGACACGCCACGCGCGCACACGCAGCGCGGGATTCGAAATGACCTGGCAGGGAAGCGCAGGTGGTGGGAAGGCCGGACGGTCTGTCGCAAGACAGGCCGCCCGGCCTTCGATTTTTCAGGCCCGTGAAGTTTCCAGGCCTGGATACCTTCAGGCGCACGTTGCGATGTTGCGCGCAGATACGTACAAGATAGACACGCGATAGGCACTGAAGGGCCGGGCCTGGCCAGAGAGGGCCGGGAGCGGGCGGCGGCTGGTACCCTGCTGCCGGTCCACGCGCAGCCGCCCGCCGGCGCCGACCGCCGGCCGCCATGGCCGACATCCACGACGGGCTTCGAGAATCCACCTTCGAAGACCTACCTTCGAAGTCCCGGCTTCGAAACCCGCCTCCAGCCCCCATCCCACGGCATCCTCACTCGCGATGAAGACCCTGTTGCTGTTCGGCGCCACCGGCCTGGTGGGCGGCCACGTCCTGCGCCTGGCGCTGCGCGATGCGCGCGTGGGGCGGGTGATCGCCCCGGTGCGCCGCCCCCTGCCGGCCGAGGCCATGACCGATACCGGCGCCGCCGACGGCCATCAGGCGGCGCTGGAAACCCCGGTGGTGGATTTCGACGCCCTGCCGGGAGCGGCCGACGGTTGGCAGGCCGACGCCGCGGTCTGCGCGCTCGGCACCACCCTGCGCCGGGCCGGCTCGCAGGCGGCCTTCCGTGCGGTCGACGTGGATCTGGTGGTGCGGACCGCCGCCCTCGCCCGCCGCCTCGGGGTGCCGGCGTTCGCGCTGAACAGCTCGCTGGGCGCCGATGCCGAGGCACGCGGCTTCTATCTGCGCTGCAAGGGCGAGGCCGAAGACGCGGTGCGCGCACTCGGTTTCCCCTCGCTCACGCTGGTGCGGCCGTCGCTGATCGGCGGCGAGCGCGACGAGTCCAGGCCGCTGGAACGGCTGGGCATCCTCGCCGCCACCGCCCTGCGCCCGCTCGTCCCCGCGCGGTACCGCGTGGTCCCGGCCGAGCGCATCGCCCACTGCCTGCTCGACGCCGCGCTCGCGGCCCGGCCGGGCGTGCACGTGGTCGAATCCGACGCGATCGGCTGAACGGCCGCATCCATGCCTCGACAGGACGGCCGCAGGCCTCGCCAAGGCCACGCCCACACCGATCCGCCAGTCACCGAAACGGTCTGGAATGCCGCATTGGAGCGACAACCCTACCCGCGAGGCGCACAATAGCCGATTGCCTGCTGTCCGAGCCGTCCATGTCCACCGAACCCGTGCTGCCCACCTTTGCCGATCTCGGCCTCCCCGACGCGGTGATGACCGCGGTACGCGAGGTCGGGTACGAGACGCCCTCGCCCATCCAGGCCGCCACCATCCCCGCGCTGCTCGACGGCAGGGACGTGCTCGGCCAGGCGCAGACCGGCACCGGCAAGACCGCGGCCTTCGCCCTG
>ERZ1066122.1198-NODE-1198-length-22016-cov-10.556031_pt1 | contig 22016 bp, 17 predicted proteins | sample MGYA00382769_ERZ1066122 | MGnify/ENA primary metagenome ERZ1066122 (study PRJEB33369, sample SAMEA5778352) | biofilm metagenome | biome: Industrial cooling water; feature: Water cooling tower basin; material: Biofilm | place: United Arab Emirates | collected... | reverse complement strand
GAGAAGCGGACATTCTTCAGAAGCTGCGGCACCGGATCGAACTGGTGGAGCAGCTCGCTGGCCGGCTGCCCGGCCTCGACCAGCGCGGCCAGGATCTGCAGTCCCGCCACCAGCCCGTCGCCGGTGGTCGCATGGTCGGCAAGGATGATATGGCCGGACTGTTCGCCGCCGACGTTGAAGCCGCCTGCCTTCATCCGCTCGAGCACATAGCGGTCGCCGACTTTCGTCCGTTCGAGCCGCAGCCCTTCCGCCGCCAGCCGCCGTTCGAGCCCGAGATTGGACATGACCGTCGCGACCAGCCCGTCGCCGCGCAGCCGGCCGGCCGCCGCCCAGCGCGTCGCGATCAGCGCCATCAGCTGGTCGCCATCGACGATCCGGCCCTGTTCGTCGACGACGATCAGCCGATCGGCATCCCCGTCGAGCGCAAGGCCGAGATCGGCGCCCGATGCGACCACCGTGTCCTGCAGCGCCCGCGGCGCGGTCGATCCGCAGCCTGCGTTGATGTTGCGGCCATCCGGATCGACGCCGAGCGGCACCACTTCGGCGCCCAATTCCCAGAGCGCCGCGGGCGCGACCTTGTAGGCCGCGCCGTTCGCGCAATCGACCGCGACCTTCAGCCCGTCGAGCCGCAGCCCCTCTGGAAAGCTCGATTTCGCGGCATGGATGTAGCGGCCCTGCGCGTCCTCCACGCGCCGGGCGCGGCCGGTCCGCGCGGCCGGCGCCAGCGCCGGTTCCGCCTCGATCAGGGCCTCGATCGCCTGCTCGTCGGCGTCGGAGAGCTTGTAGCCGTCCGGTCCGAACAGCTTGATGCCATTGTCCTCGTACGGATTGTGGCTGGCCGAGATCATCACGCCCAAATCGGCGCGCATCGACCGGGTGAGCAGCGCGACGGCGGGCGTCGGCATCGGGCCCACCAGGACCACGTCCATGCCGACGCTGGTGAAGCCGGCGACGAGCGCGGGCTCGATCATATAGCCGGACAGCCGGGTGTCCTTGCCGATCACGACGCGGTGGATATGGTCGCCGCGGACGAAATGGGCGCCGGCCGCCATGCCGACGCGCATCGCCATCGCGGCCGTCATCGCGCGGGCATTCACCCGGCCCCGAATGCCGTCCGTCCCGAAATATTTGCGTGTCATGCTGCTTCCGATACCGTGAAGCCACTCCCCTTAGCGCGAAGGAGAAGCCGGTGAAATACAGGACGCTCGGACACGGCCTCACCGTCTCCGCGATCGGCATCGGCTGCATGCCGATGATCCGCGGCGGCAACATCACCTACGGGCGCGATGCCGATCCTGACGAGGCCACCCGCACCATCCACCAGGCGATCGACCTTGGCGTGACCTTCTTCGATACGGCGGAGATTTACGGGCCGCACCAGAACGAAGAACTGGTCGGCGCCGCCATCCGCGGCAAGCGCGACGGGCTGGTGATCGCCACCAAATTCGGGTTCCGCTTCGATGGCGACCAGATCACCGGAGTCGATTCGAGCAGGGCCAACATCCGCCGCGCCGTCGAAGGCTCGCTGCGCCGGCTCGGCATCGACACCATCGACCTCTACTACCAGCATCGCGTTGATCCGGCAGTGCCGATCGAGGACGTGATCGAGACGCTCGCCGCGCTGATCCGGGAGGGCAAGATCCGGCACATCGGCCTGTCCGAGGCGGGCGAGCAGACGCTGCGCCGTGCGGCGGCCGTGCATCCGATCTCGGCGCTGCAGAGCGAATACTCGCTGTGGGAACGCGATGTCGAGGACGGGATCCTGCCTGCCTGCACGGAACTCGGCATCGGCTTCGTGCCCTATTCGCCACTCGGCCGCGGCTTTCTGACCGGGCAGATCAGCAGCCACGCGGATCTCCCCGACAATGATTGGCGGCGGAACGACCCGCGCTATTCCGAAGAGAATCTGCCTGCCAACCTTGCGATCGTCGCGGCGATCCGTGCGGTGGCCGAGCGGCGGGGCGTGAGCCTCGCCCAGGTCGCGCTGGCATGGCTGATCGCGCAGGGCCCGCACATCGCGCCGATTCCGGGGGTCAAGCGGATCGAGACGATGACGGATTCGGTCAAGGCCGCGGATCTCGACCTGAGCGAGGAGGATTTGGAGGCGCTGAACGCCGCGGTGCCGCCCGGCGCGGCGCGGGGCGCGCGCTATTCCGAACGGGGATTGCGGATGGTGCGGCTGTAGACGGCGCGGCGGCGATCGTTCCGGGCCGGCCGCGCTACCGCCAGAGCCCGACCGGTGGCGCACCGGCGGGTGCGTGCGCCCAGGTGGCGAGCAGCCACAGCGCGACGCCGCCGGTCAGCACGCCCCAGCCGGGCCACATCGCCTTTGCGCCGGCCGGCCCGGTGAACGGCACGAAGCCGGTCTTCGCCCGCCAGTGCGGCCAGAAATCCGGCTGCAGACGCGATTTCTTGGCGTCCTGCCCTGCCGCACCGACCAGCGACAGCCCGGCAATCCCGGCAGCGAGGATCAGCACCGACGGCTGGGGCCAGATGAGCGCATGGACGAGCGCCCACAAAGTGAAGCTCCACATCATCGGGTGGCGCGTGATGGCGAGCACGCCGCGCGGTTCCCCTGCCCCGCCCGGCATGCCGGGAAGCGCCGGATTGCCGATCAGCGATCCGGCGAGCAGGATGCTGGCGACGAGCATGATCGCCGCGCCCGCGGGCCACGCCCAGGCCGGCGGTGTCCACAGGAACGGCTCGGGGCCGACCGCCTTGAGCGACAGCACCATCGCGGCGAAGGTGGCGAAGGCGACCAGCGAATAGACGCCCTGGAAGCCGCGTTCGCCGAATCTTGCGGCGAGCGGCGCGCGCAGCGGGTGCGAGAGCAGCAGATGCGATCCCACGAACGCCGCAGTGGCGACGATGACTGTCCCGAGCGATGCCACGATCTTCCCCCGCCCTCCTGCCTGACACGGATCGTCTCAGGCCGGCCGCCGCAAATCAAGGTCTCGACAGGCGGACGAAGTGCGCTTCACGGCGCGCGGGATCAACTATCGCTGGTACGCCTTGGGCAGTTCGCCTTCCTCCGGCCGGGCGTACCGGTCCCGCAGCCGGTGCTGCCGCGTCACGAGCGGCTGTTCGACGCCGTCGATCCACAGCCGCGCGGGGCGGCTGCCGAGCTGCAGCGGATCGCCGTCCCAGACGACGACATCGGCACGCCGGCCGGGCCGCAGCGAACCCATCTCGCCTGCCAGGCCCAGCGCTTCGGCCGGGCCGGAGCTGATCGCCGCGAGCGCCTCGCCCCAGCTCAGCCCGGTCGCCCCGGGCACGCGGGTCAGCGCGACGAGATTGCCCGCATATTGCGGAGCGTAGCGCGCCTGGCGGGCCTCATCGTCGTTGATCATCCCGATCGCGACGGGCACGCCGGCGGCACGCAGCCGCCCGATGTTCGACTGGGTCGCCGCGCGCATCTCGAACGAGGCGGGCAGGCTGACCAGCGCCGATGCGATCACCGGCACCCGCGCGGCGGCGATTTCACGCGCGACCGTCCAGCCCTCGGCGGCGCCGACCAGCACCAGCCGCAGCGCCGGGAACTCCGCCTTGAGCTTCAGGACGTTCAGAATGTCGGGGCCGCTTTCGACATGGACGAGCAGCGGCATCCGGCCCTGGACGACCGGCACCAGCGCCGCGGCATCCGCGCGGGTCAGCAGCGCATCCTTGCTGTCGCCGTCATAGCCGCCAGGATCGCGGGCATAACGCTGGGCATCCGCAAGCTTGGTCCGGAACTCCAGATAGGCGGCAGGCCGGCTGCCGCCCGCTTCCTCCGCTCCCGCCTCGCCCAGCTCGACGAACTGGAAGGCGCGGGCATGCGTAACCGCCGCCAGATCGCTGCCGGTGTCGATCACCGCGCCTTGCCCGGCGAAGATTTCCGTCGCCACGGCCGGGGCGACGATCGCGCGCGTGATGCCGGCGGCACGGTTGACGGCGATCGCAGTCGCGCGCGGGTTGATGCCCGGCGCGACGTCGATCGCGGCCGAGAAAGGCGAACCTTCGGCCGCAATGTCGTTCGTCTCTTCGACGGCATCGACCTCGGCGAGGCCGAGCCGCGAAAAGCCGGCGATCAGGCCCGGCGTCACCCATTTGCCGGTCGCATCGACGAGCGTCGCACCGGGCGGCACCGCGACCCCGCGGCCGGCGGCCACAATGCGGCCGTCGCGGACAACCACCGTGCCGCCTTCGATCGGCGCCGATCCATCGCCGATCGCGACCGTGCCGCCGGTGATGGCGACGGTCTCGGCGCCGGCGGCTGCGGCGCCAAGGCCGCCGGCCAGGAAAGCAGCGCCGAACAGCGCGGCACGACGCAGCATCGGCACGGTCATTTCACGTCTCCCTCGCCGGGCTGTCCCAACTCGAAATCGGTCACCGGACGCCGTGCCGGATCCTGCGCGTCGAACAGCAGCGCGCCGTCGATCCAGACCTTTTCCGGCCGGGTATAGACGCTGAACGGATGGCCGTTCCACAGCACGGCATCGGCCATCTTGCCAGGCACAAGGCTGCCGGTCCGGTCGGCGATGCCCATCGCTTTCGCAGGGTTGCTGCTCAACCAGGTCCAGGCGACTTCGTCTGGGATGTCGAAGCCCATTCGGCGGCCGTTGGCGAGCGCCTTCGCCGCTTCCTGGTTCAGCCGCTGGATCCCGTTCGCATCGTCGGAATGGACGATCGCGCATGCCCCGGCATTGTGGACGAGCGGGATGTTCTCGTCGACCGCGTCATAGGCTTCCATCTTGAAGCCCCACCAATCAGCCCACATCGCGGAACAGACGGCGTTCTCGCGCAGCAGGTCGGCAATCTTGTAGCTTTCGACCGCATGGTGGAACGTCGAGACGCGGTAGCCGAACTCCTTGGCCATATCGAGGACGATCGCCATTTCATCGGCGCGGTAGCAATGGTTGTGGACAAGAATGTCGCCGGCCAGCACGCCGCGGAGCGTATCGAGGCCGATGTCGCGCGTCGGCGGCTCGCCGCCGTCCCGTTCATATTTGTCCCACTTGCGCTTGTATTCGGCCGCACGGGCCCAGGTCTGGCGGTTGAGCGCGACATTGCCCATGCGCGTGGACGGCAATTGCCGGCGGCTGCCATAAACGCGCTTGGGGTTTTCGCCGCACGCCATCTTCAGGCCGTGCGGCGCGCCCGGAAACTTCATGGCCTGCACGGTGCGCGCCGGCACGTTCTTCAGCGTGACCGAACGGCCGCCGAACAGATTGGCTGAACCGGGCAGGATCTGCAGCGTGGTCACACCGCCATTGGCGAGCGCGCGGGTGAAGCCCGGATCCTGCGGCCAGACGCTGTGTTCGGCCCAGACCTCGGCGCGCACCGGGCCGGTCGCCTCGTTGCCGTCCGAGTGGGCGGAGACAGACGGCGAGGGATAATCGCCGAGATGACTGTGGATGTCGATGATGCCAGGCGTCAGCCATTTGCCGGTGCCGTCGATCACCGTCACGCCGGCCGGCGCCTCGACCGCCGCGCCGACGGCAACCACCTTGCCCTCGGCGAACAGCGCCTGGCCGCCCTCGATCCGGCCGCCCTCCCCGTCGAAGATGGTGACGTTGGTGACGAGCGTCGGCACGCCCGGATACGCACGGTAGGTGGAGGGGAAGGGGTCGCTGGCCGGTTTCGCAGCGGCTACAGGCTTGCCGGACGCTGCCGGGGCGCCCGCAGGCCTCGCGCCCGCCGTTGCAGCGCAGCCGCCAACCAGGCCAGCGGCCGCGAGCGCGACGACCAGATGGTGGTGCCTCACGCCTTCATCTCCTTGTCCGGGCGGAAGCCCGCCGCTTTGGGCTCGCCGATTTCCGGTTCTCCCGCCAGCCCGGTATCGACCCCTGGATCATCACGCAAGGTATTGAGATGCATCAGTTTCTTGATCACCGGCGAGACCAGCAGCACGGCCGCCGCAACGCCGAGCGTGATCCAGCCGATCTGGCTGTAGATCGCGAGGATCGACTCCTTGGTGGCGTCGCCGCTCTCGCCGCCGGTTGCCTCGCCGATCTTGCCGGCGACGAAATTGCCGCCGGCGGTGGCGAAGAACCAGGCGCCCATGATCAGACCGGCCATCTGGCGCGGGGACAGCCGGTTCATCGCCGACAGGCCGACCGGGGACAGGCAGAGCTCGCCCGTCGTCTGGAACAGGTAGATCAGGAAGATGAAGATGATCGGCGTCGCCTGATCGAGCCCCACCGCATGCGCGCCCCAGACGAGGACCAGAAAGGAAAAGCCCACTTGGGCCAGGGCGAGGCCGAATTTCGCGGGTGTCGACGGTTCGAGGCCGCGCCGGCCGAGCGCCGTCCACAGCCACGCGAAGACCGGCCCCAGCGCCATGATGTAGAATGGATTGATCGACTGGAAGATCGATGCCGGCACGCCGCCGCGATCGACGAAACGGTCGGTGAAGAGATTGAGCGAGCCCCCCGCCTGTTCGAACAGGCCCCAGAACACCGGCTGCAGGGCAAGCAGAAAGATGATCGCGAAGATGCGGTCCCGGTCCTCCCGCGGCAGCCGGACGGCCACGATCAGGATGTAGCCAAGCAGCGCCGCGCCGCTGGCGAGCAGCAGGTTTCCGATCACGTCCTGGAACTGGATCAGCACCCAGATCAGCGCGATCGATGCGGCGCTCAGCAGATAGAGCAGCCATTCGAAGGGCAGCCCGCCGACCGGGGCCCGCAGCCGGGCGGGATCCGGCGCCTCGCCCCGCCCCATCAGCAGCGGCTTGCCCCAGATGAAGACGACGAGCCCGAGGAGCATGCCGACGCCTGCCGCGCCGAAGCCATAGGCCCAGCCATAGGTCTCCCCCAGCCAGCCGGCAGTGATGGTGCCGATAAAGGCGCCAAGATTGATGCCGATGTAGAAGATCGTGTAGGCGCCGTCACGGCGAACGTCGGTTCGCGGATAGAGCTGGCCAACGATGACCGAGATGTTCGCCTTCAAGAACCCGGTGCCGACGATGATGAAGGCAAGGGCAGCCCAGAAGACGTTGATCGTGGCATCCGTCTGCCCGCCTTCGCCTTCGAACGCCATCAGGAAATGGCCGATGGTGAGAAGAACTGCGCCGAACTGGACGGCGCGGCGCTGGCCGAGATACTTGTCAGCAAGATAGCCACCGAGGACGGGCGTGATGTACACGAGGCTCGTATAGGCGCCGTAGATCAGGTTCGCCTTGCCGTCGTCGAACAACCAATGCTTGGTCAGGTAGAAAATCAGGAGCGCACGCATGCCGTAATAGGAGAAGCGCTCCCACATTTCGGCGAAGAAGAGCACGTACAGCCCGCGCGGATGCCCGAGAAACGTGCCCGCCTGATTGGCGTCGAGGCCGTCGGCGCCCGCCGCGGCGTTGACATTGGCCATGTGTGAACCTGCTCCTTGCGATCGATTGCGCCGCTGGCGCGGCCGCTTGACCCGAACCCTAACGTGGAAACCGGGGCTGTGAAGCACCTTGTTGCGGGCGGATGACGCCCTGCTGAACGACGCGGGTCACGGCGTCGGCTCGGTCCCCGCTTCCTGCTGCGCGCGGATCCGCGCGATTTCCGCCTCGGCCCGGGCCACGCGCTCCCGCCAGCCGGCATGCGTGCCATCGGCGAAGATCCCGGGATCGGTGCGCCGCCCGAACCGCGCCCAGAAGGCAGGCGCCTGATCGTACCGGAAGCCGGCGCGGGCCATCAGATAGAGCGCCCAGCGATCGGCCTCGAGCTCGGTTGCGCGGATCCGGTTGCGGTTCCGGCCGAACCCGGCGAGCAAACCGCGCGAAACGCCGGCCGCGTCGAGCCGCGCCTTGTGGCCGAGGATGTTGTGGGCAAGCTCATGCGCGATGATCACGGCAAGCGCGTCGTCCTCGGCGGCAAACTCTGCGAGGGCACCGGACACCTGGACATAGGTGCCGTCGGCCGACGCATTCAGCCGGCGCCCCGGCAGCAGCTGAAAGCGCGAGGCGCAGCCGCGGCGGCTGGCGACGGCGATCTCCCGCTCGGTCCCGTCGCGCCGGATCCGCAGCGTCACGCCGTCGCCATCGGCGAGGCCCTGTTCGACAAGCGCCTCGGTCGCGCCCACGCGCGCGAAGCTCCTGCCTGCGGCGGCAGGCGGCACCGGCGCGGCATCGACGGCGAGGAGTTCGTCTCCGGGCGCGAGGCCTGCGGCCGCGGCTTCGCTGCCCGGCAGCACCGCGACGATCGTCGGACCGTCCTTCAGGCCAAGCGCGGCCCGCGCTGCCGGGCGCAGCGCCGCCGCATATTGATCAGGGTCCTGGATGATGATGCCGGGATTGCTGAGCCAGCCGTCGCAGGGCCCGTGCCGCGCCAGCCGGTCGCCGATCGCGGCGACCCGAACATCCTGCGCCAGCAGATCGGTCAGTGACGCTTCGGCGGCGGGCGCCGCGGCGACGAGAAGCAGAGCCAGCATCGCTCCCGACTTAGCGATTTGATTGCCGGCTGCCACCCTCGCTGGTACCGGGCAGGCCGATGCTGAACGATCTGTCCTCTCCGGCCACCCTCCTCGCGACCCGCCGCTCGGGCAAGCCGCGCGACATGGTGGCGCCGGGCCCGAGCCCGGATCAGCTCCGCGCGATCCTGACCGCCGCGATGCGTGTGCCCGATCATGGAAAGCTGACGCCTTGGCGCTTCGTCGTGGTCGAGGACCGCGATGCGTTTGCGGCGATGCTGCAGGAGGCGTTCCGCGCCGCTCGCGGCGGGCCGGATCGAGCGGACGTCGATGCGATCGATCAGTTCGCGCGCCAGGCGCCAACGCTGGTGGTGGTGTTCTCAAGCCCGGTCGAGGGAAGCAAGATCCCGCTCTGGGAGCAGCAGCTCTCGGCCGGCGCTTGCTGCATGAACCTCGTGACGGCCGTCAGCGCCTATGGCTTCGTCGCCGGCTGGCTGACCGGTTGGGCGGCGTTCGACCGCGGCGTTCACACTGCGCTGGGTGCGTCCGAGGCCGAGCAGATTGCGGGATTCGTCTTCATCGGCTCGCCCGGCCAGCCCCTCGAGGATCGGCCCCGCCCCGATTATGCCGCGAAGGTCACGCATTGGCCTTGACCTGGGGTGCCGTATTAAGGCACTAACTCAGCATGCCAGGTTCAGACCGCCCCGTGTATCTGCAGCTGCGCGACCGCATCGCCGCCGCGATCCTCGATGGACGCTATACCGATGGGGCGATGCTGCCGTCGGTCCGCGCCTTTGCGTCCGAACAGGGCGCCAATCCGCTCACGGTCGCCAAGGCCTATCAGCTGTTCCAGGAAGAGGGGCTGGTGGTGGTGAAGCGCGGCGTCGGCATGTTCGTGGCCGAAGGCGCCACGCGCAAGCTGCTGGCCAGCGAGCGCAAAGCATTTCTGAACGACCAATGGCCGCAGATCCGCCGCGTGATTGACCGGCTGCGTATCGATCCGGCGGAGCTGTTCGAACGGGCGTGAAGTGACTTGCCGGGAAGGCAAATGTCTGATCTGAAGCGCACCGAACAAATGGTGGGCGAAGATGTCTGTTCAAACCCTGGTTGCACGCCGCGTGGCAAAGCCATGGGGCCGCCGGACGCTGTGGGCGGGCTTTTCAGATCCCGCCGCCGACGAGTTGCCGGTCGGAGAAATCTGGTTCGAGCCGGCGGCCGGACAGGATCTACCGCTTCTCGTCAAGTTCCTCTTCACCAGCCACAATCACTCCGTGCAGGTCCATCCTGACGACAGCGCCGCCCGGGCCCGCGGGCTTCCCCGGGGCAAGGACGAAGCATGGCTGGTCCTGGCGGCAGAGCCCGATGCGCGAATCGCGCTTGGCCTCGCGCAGCCGCTGGCGCGTGAGGAACTTGCCCGAGTGGCCGCCGACGGGACGATCGTCGATCTGCTGGACTGGCGACCGCTGCGCACCGGCGATTTCGTCTATGTTCCTGCCGGCACGATCCATACGCTGAGCGGAGGCCTCACGCTGCTCGAAGTGCAGCAGAATTGCGACGTGACCTACCGGCTCTACGATTTCGGCCGCGGCCGGCCGCTCGATGTCGAGGCGGCGGTGGCAGCGGCGTCGATTGAGCCATTCGACCACATCTTCCAGGCGGCCGAGCCCGGGACGCTTGCATCAGGGCCGCGCCTGACCATTGATTATCTGACAGCCGGGTCGGCCTCCGTCGCTGCAACTCCGCACCGGCCGACATGGCTGGTCCCCCTGGCCGAAGGAACGCTGATCGACCGCATCGCGGCGCAGCCCGGTGAGTGCCTGCTCGCCGACGCGGACGTGCAGGTGGAGGTGGCGCCGCGGAGCTCGATGCTGTGCGCGCGGCCCAGCTGATCAGCTGGCGTTCAGCATGGATTGCGCTATAGGCCGCGCGCTCAGGCAGGCGGAACGATGGTGCTGAGACTTCTCAAGCGTGTGAGCGAACCAGCGGCGTCCGCTGCCCGGGTGCCGGACGGTCAACGCGTGTACGCGATCGGCGACGTGCACGGCCGGCTCGACTTGCTCGATCAGCTGCTGTTCCGGCTGGACGCGGATGCGCGCGCCCGCCCGGCGGCCGAGACGCACCTGATCTTCCTTGGCGATCTGGTTGATCGGGGCCCGGAGTCGCGTGGCGTGGTCGCGCGCGTGCTCGAGCTCAGTCGCACGCGGCCGAACGTCCGCTGCCTGATGGGCAATCATGAGGAAGTCTTTCTGAAGGCCCTCGCCGGCAGCGCGGAGGCGCTCCGGTTCTTTGTCAAGATTGGCGGCCGTTCGACGATCCTCAGCTACGGCTTCTCCGCCGCCGAGTATGACGCGCTCGATTACGAGGCGCTGCAGGTCGAGCTCGCCACCCGGGTGCCGGCGGAACATGTCGCCTTCATGCAGAGCTTCGAGGATCATGTCGCGATCGGCGACTATCTCTTCGTCCATGCCGGCATCCGCCCGCGCGTCCCGATCGAACAGCAGACCGGCGGCGATCTGCGCTGGATCCGCGGCGAATTCCTCGATTACCGCGCCTCACACGGCCCGATCGTCGTTCACGGCCACACCGTCACCGAGACGGTCGATGAACGGCCGAACCGGATCGGGATCGACACCGGCGCCTTCAGGACGGGACGGCTGACGGCGATCGGTCTGGAGCGGGCCGAGCGCTGGTTCGTTGCAACCTGACGCTTGATCAGCCGTGCTCGCCGCACCGAAGCGCGGGCCAGCCCATCCCGGGCGTCCGACGCGCCGTCTGCCCCCGCCAGGAGGGTTCAGGCCGCCAGCGCCTCCGCGTCGAGCGCGTAGAGCAGCTCGGCTCCGCCCCTTGCCGCCGCTTCCAGGCCGACGGCTTCGGGGACGATCCGGTCGAGGAAGAAGCGCGCCGCGACACGCTTCATCGCCAGGAAATGTGGCTCACCCGCGCTCGCCGCGGCAATCGCCGCCTGGCGCGCCATCAGCCAGCCGGCGACCGCGACGGCCAGCATCGTCGTCAGCGGATAGGAACCGGCCAGCCTGTCCTCGACGCTCGCTTCATTGCCCAGCATGTGGCGGGCGACGCGCTCGACGGCGTCGACGAGCGCCATCAACGCCGCCTCTTCGGCGGCTTCGGCGCGGATGTCGGCGATCAGCCCGGCAAGCACCGCTCCGCCTTCAAGCGCCAGCTTTCGGTTGACGAGATCGGCCGCCTGGATGCCGTTCGTGCCTTCATAGATCGGTGCGATCCGGATGTCCCGGTAATGCTGGGCTGCTCCGGTCTCCTCGACAAACCCCATGCCGCCATGGACCTGAACGCCGAGAGAGGCGACCTCGACGCCGATGTCCGTCCCCCAGGCCTTGGCGAGCGGGGTGAGCAGATCGAGCCGCGCCCGCGCGGCGGCATCGCCCAGATGGGCGCGGTCGGCCTGGCCCGCGGCATAATAGATCAGCGCCCGCGCCCCCTGGGTCAGCGCCCGCATCCGGATCAGCATGCGGCGGACATCGGGATGATCGATGATCGCCTTGCCGAGCTGCATCCGATCCCGCGCATAGCCGAGCGCCTGCTGGGTCGCGCGCTCGGCGATCTGGACGCCCTGGAGGCCGACATTCAGCCGGGCATTGTTCATCATCGTGAACATCGCGCGCATGCCGCCCATTTCGGCACCGATCAGCCAGCCATGGCAATCGTCGCTGTCGCCGAACGACAGCGTGCAGGTGGGGGACGCGTTGATCCCCAGCTTGTGCTCGATCGACACACAGCGGACATCGTTGAACGCGCCCGGCGTCCCGTCCGCGTTCAGCCGGTACTTGGGCACCAGGAACAGGGAAATGCCCTTTGTGCCGGGCGGCGCCCCGGGCGTGCGCGCAAGGACCAGATGGACGATATTGTCGGTCAGATCGTGCTCGCCGAACGTGATGTAGATCTTCTGGCCCTTGATCCGCCAGCTGCCGTCGCCGGCCGGCGTCGCCACGGTGCGCAGCGCGCCGACGTCTGACCCGGCCTGGGGCTCGGTCAGGTTCATGGTGCCGTTCCACTCGCCGGTGATCAGCTTCGGCAGCCAGGTCGCCTGCTGTTCCGGGCTGCCATGGGCGGTGAGCGCCTCGATCGCTCCCGGCGTCAGCATGTTGATGAGCGAGAAGCCCATATTGGCGCTGCCCAGATCCTCCATCACCACCGTGGCGAGCGCATAGGGCAGGCCCTGGCCGCCGAATTCGGTCGGGCCGCTGATCGTCCCCCAACCGCTCTCGACAAAAGCCTGGTACGCGGCCTTGAATCCCTCAGGCATCGTCACGACGCCGTCCCGCCAGCGGGCGCCGACCGTGTCGCCGATCCGGTTGAGCGGCGCATATTCCCCGGCGGCGAACGCCCCCGCGCCTTCGACGATCGCATCGACGAGATCCGCCGTCGCCGCCGAAAAGGGGGCGTGCTCGGCCAATTCGCCGATCCGGACGACATGATCGAGGACGAAGCGCTGCTCGGCGACGGGGGGCGCGTAGGTCATGGGGCTCCTTGAGAAAGCTGTCGCTGCGCTATAGCGCGAGGGGGTGAGCTTGACCAAGACCCGCATCGCCGCAGCCGACCCGGCGGGTGTCGCCGAGGCGGCGGCGCTGATCCGCGCCGGCGCGTGCGTCGCAGTGCCGACGGAAACGGTCTACGGGCTCGCCGCCGATGCCACCAACGCCGCGGCGGTGGCGGGCATCTATGCGGCCAAGGGTCGGCCGAGCTTCAACCCGCTGATCGTCCATGTGCCCGATTTGGCGGCGGCCGCGGCGCTGGCGGAGTTCCCCGCCGCCGCGCGGGCGCTCGCCGCGCGCTTCTGGCCGGGACCGCTTACGCTCGTCCTCCCGCACCGGGGCACGCTGCCGGGCATCGTCACGGCCGGCCTGCACACCGTTGCGCTCCGCGTCCCGGGCCATCCAGCGATGCAGGCGCTGCTCGCGGCCGCCGGCTGCCCGCTCGCGGCGCCGTCCGCCAATGCCAGCGGCACCATCAGCCCCACCAGGGCAGCGCATGTGCTGAAGAGCCTGGGCGGCCGCATTCCGCTGATCCTTGACGCCGGGCCAACGCCGCTGGGCCTCGAATCGACGATCCTCGCGGTCGGCGCCGATGGCGGCATGCGCCTGCTGCGGCCGGGGCCGGTCGATCTCGGAATCGACCTGACGGGCGCCGGCGCGGCCGTCGAGGCGCCTGGCCAGCTCGCCAGCCATTATGCGCCGGCCAAGCCGGTGCGGCTCGACGCCGCAGACGCCGCGGCCGACGAGTATCTGATCGGCTACGGCCCGGTTCCCGGCCACGCCTCGCTCAGCCCCGCCGGCGATCCGGTCGAGGCCGCGGCCCGGCTGTTCGATCTCCTCCACGCGGCCGAGGACGCGCCGCAGCCGCGCATCGCCGTCGCCCCGGTGCCCGGTCCCGGCCTTGCCGCCGCCATTCGCGACCGCCTGTCCCGCGCGGCCCATCCGGAGAAATCATGACCACGCTCGTCACCGGCGCCGCCGGCTTCATCGGCCATGCCCTTGCCGACCGGCTGCTCGCCCGGGGGGAGCGGGTGATCGGCATCGACAGCTTCGTGCCTTATTATGCGCCGCAGCTGAAAGAGGATCGCGTCGCCGATCTCCGCGGCCGGCATGGCGACCGCTTCACGCTGCTGCGAACCGACTTCGCCGATTGGGACGCGCTCCAGGCGGCGCTCGCGCCCCACGACTTCGCGCGCATCGCCCATCTCGGCGCCCAGCCGGGGGTCCGCTACTCGATCGACCATCCCCGCGCCTATGCCCATGCGAACCTCGCCGGCCATCTGAACATGCTGGAAGTGGCCCGCGCGCGCGGCGTGCCGATGGTCTATGCCTCTTCTTCCTCCGTCTATGGCGGCAACGCGGCCCTGCCCTTCCGGGTCGAGGACCGGACCGACCGCCCCGTCTCGCTCTACGCGGCGACCAAGAAGGCGGACGAGCTGATGAGCGAGACCTACGCGCATCTGTACCGCACCCCGCTGACGGGTCTGCGCTTCTTCACCGTCTACGGCCCCTGGGGGCGACCCGACATGGCGGTGTGGCTGTTCACCGACGCGATCATGGCCGGGCGGCCGATCCAGCTGTTCAACGGCGGCGACATGCGCCGCGACTTCACCTTCATCGACGACATCGTGGCTGGCGTGGTCGCCTGTCTCGACCATCCACCCCCCGATGACGGCCGGGAGAAGCCCGGCGGCAGCGTCGCGCCCCACCGGCTCTACAATATCGGCAACAATCGCTCGGAAGAGCTGACCCGGCTGGTCGACGTGATCGAGCAGGCCTGCGGGCGCAAGGCCGTGCGGGAGTATCGCCCGATGCAGCCGGGCGACGTGCGCGACACCTATGCGGACATCTCTGCGATCGCGCAGGACCTGGGCTTTGCGCCGACGACGACTCTGGACGAGGGAATTCCAAGATTCGTCCAATGGTTTCGCGATCGCTCGGAGGCGACGCTGTAAGATTAGCGTGAGACCAGAATTATAACTGTTCTGTTCACACCTTCATGATGATCAGAGATGATCGATTTATCCAGATAGGATCTTTTGCTGATATCGCCATCGACTGCAGCTAGTTTTCCCCTGCTACTCTAAGCCTCTGAGCAAGGAGATGGAGAATTCAGAAGCTGTTCGTGGTCGTCGGAACGCGTCCCGAAGCGATCAAGATTGCGCCGGTTGTGCTCGCCCTGCGCGCGGGGGGCGCGGCAGTCCGGCTCTGCGCTACCGGCCAGCATTCGACGATGGCGGCGGAAGCTCTGTCCTGGTTCGGAATCGCGCCCGATCTCTGCCTTGGGCCGCAACCGGCGGATCTGGACGGGCTTTGCGGATCGCTCTTGACCGGGATCGGCGCCGCTCTCGCTGCGGAGCGGCCGCAACGGGTGATCGTGCAGGGCGATACGATCAGCGCATTGGCGGGCGCGCTCGCTGCCCATCATCACCGATTGCCCGTCGCGCATGTCGAAGCGGGCCTGCGCACCGGCAACCTTGCAGCGCCTTGGCCCGAAGAGGGCAATCGTCGGCTCATCGCGACACTTGCCGATCTTCACTTCGCGCCAACTGAGACCGCCGCCGACGCGCTAAGGGCGGAGAATGTGCCCGCTGGGGCGATTCACGTAACCGGAAACACCGGCATCGACGCGCTCAACTGGATGCGCGCGCAGCAAGAAGAACCGGCGTTCGTTCCGGACGGACGCAAGCTGATCCTCGTGACCTGTCACCGCCGCGAAAGCTTCGGCGCTGGACTGGCCCGGGTCGCCGAGGCACTGAATGTGCTTGCCCAGCGCCCGGACGTGATGATTGCGCTCCCGCTCCACCCCAATCCTGCGGTGCGCGCGGCACTTGGCGGGCTCGCCGGTCTCCGCTTGCTTGCCCCGCTCGCCTACCCCGCATTCGTGCGCTGGCTCGCGGCGGCGCACATCGTCCTCACCGATAGCGGCGGGGTACAAGAAGAGGCGCCGGCTCTGGGCGTGCCGGTGCTGGTGCTACGCGACACGACCGAGCGGCCCGAAGGCATTGCCGCTGGCACGGCCCGTCTGGTCGGCACCTGCACCCGCCGCATCATCGCCGAGACCTCCCGCCTGCTCGACGATCCCGCCGCCCACGCCGCCATGTCGCGCGCTCACAGCCCTTATGGTGACGGTCACGCGGCGCAGCGGATCGCCACGGTGCTGCGATCGGCCGGACGATGATCCGCTTCGGCCCATGAGGCAGCGGGGCTGCGCAGGTTCACCGTGACGGCAGCCCTGATCAGCGCTCAGCGAGCAGCGAGCAGCGAGCTCGCGAAAGCCTGAACCTGCGCGCCGATATCGTCGCGCTCGAGCGCCAGCGCCAGATTCGCCTCGACGAAGCCGGCCTTGTCGCCGCAATCATAGCGGGCGCCGCGATAGGTGCGGGCATGGAAAGGCTGGGTGCCGATCAGCCGGGCAAGCGCATCGGTCAGCTGGATCTCGCCACCCGCCCCTTTCTCCTGCCGGTCGAGGATCGTCATGACTTCAGGCTGGAGCACGTAGCGGCCGATCGCCGCGAGGCGCGACGGCGCGGTGCCGGCCTTGGGCTTTTCGACAAAACCTTTCACTTCGGTCACGTCGCCGTCCGACGCCCCGGGATCGACGATCCCGTAGCGATGGGTGTGATCCTCCGGCACTTCGAGCACGGAGATCACGTTTCCCCCTTTTTCCGCATAGGTCTCGGCAAGCTGGGTGATCGACGGATGCTCCGGATTCCACAGCAGCTCGTCGGTCAGCAGCACCGCGAACGGCTCATCGCCGATCAGATGGCGCGCGCACCAGACGGCGTGGCCGAGGCCGAGCGGCTCCTGCTGCCGGACCGTGGCGAGCTGCCCTGGTTGCAGCCGTGTCGGCTTCAGGGGATCGAGCGACTTGCCGCGATCGGCCATGGTCCGCTCGAGTTCGTAGGAGATGTCGAAATAATCCTCCATGGCGCTCTTGCCGCGGCCGGTCACGAAGATCAGCTGCTCGATGCCTGCTGCCAGCGCCTCGTCGACCGCGTACTGGATGAGCGGGCGATCGACGATCGGCAGCATTTCCTTCGGCACCGATTTGGTCGCCGGCAGATTGCGGGTGCCGAGCCCGGCCACCGGAAACACCGCCTTGCGCAATGGCTTCATGATCCTGACAACTCCTCTCGTTCGGGCGCGCCCGGCGCGCGAGTAACACCGAAACCGAAACGACGCACGCGTGTTCCCGAGGGCACAGCCCACCGCACGTGCTGTCGGTCACCTGATCTGCGCGGAGCTCTCCATCTTGTGAATTGCGGAGGAACCGCTTAACCGCAGGCTGTCTGCAGTCACGACCGGACAATATGCATCCGGCCCGTTCAGGTGCTCGCCTTGCTCAACAGCGCCAATCTGAGTCCCTTACTCCCCGTTGGCATCACCGCTCTGTTCCTGCTTTTCGGGGGCGCATCACGCAACGATGCGCTTTCACAGGTCGTCGTCGGACTGATTGCGATCGCGGCGCTTTGCTGGGGCTTGTTCCGGTCCAATCGCGAGACCTGGCGGCGCGGACGGGCGATCCTCGCGCTATTGGGCGCGCTCGTGCTGCTCAACCTGTTGCAGCTGCTGCCGCTGCCACCCGGCTTGTGGGCAAGCCTCCCGGGACGCAGCGGGCTCGCGACCGATCTGGCAGGGATTGGTCTCGGTGAGGTTTGGCGACCGATTTCGCTGGCGCCGGATCGCACGATCAGCAGCCTGCTCGGCCTTCTTCCACCCGTGGCGGTCGCGGTGCTGCTTGCGAACGCGCGGCGCGACATCCGGCTGCCGATGCTCACGCTTCTCGTTGCGACCGTCGCCCTGAGCGGCCTGCTCGGCGCAGCTCAGGTGGCAAGCGGCGTCGGTTATTTCTACCGGATCACGAACGAAGGCGCGGCGGTTGGTCTGTTCGCCAACAGGAATCATCAGGCAGCTCTCCTCGCCTGTGGACTGCCGATCACGGCCGGCTGGATGGTCTGGCCGCGTCGAAACAGCCGTGCCCAGCGCAACGCGATGCTGCTCGGCCTCTGCGTCGTTGGCGGCATCTACCCGCTTCTGATGATCACCGGTTCGAGAGCGGGCATCCTGCTTGGCGCGCTTGCGACCGTCGCAGCCGCGCTGGTCGGCTGGCTCGGCTGGGGCAGCGCGCGGATCGGGAGCCTCGATCGCCGCAGGCTCAGGCCGCTTCTAGTCGCGCCGTTCGCGATCGGCGCCGTCCTTGCGTTGACGACCATATTGGCTTCGCGCGACGTCGCTTTGCAGCGCCTGTTCGCGCCGGGCCAGGACAGCATCCGACGCGAACTTCTGCCGGTCTATCTCGACATGGCCAAAACGTACTTCCCGCTCGGATCGGGTTTTGGCAGCTTCGATCCCGTCTTCCGAATGGTCGAACCAATGTCGAACCTCAGCCCGACCTATCTCAACCAGGCGCACAACGATCTCGTGCAGCTGGCAATCGAGGCTGGCCTGCCGGGACTGCTGCTGGGCATTGTCGGACCGATCGTGATTCTGATCGTCGGGTTGAGGGGCCTGCGCGGCCGACGTCAGGACGTGCCTCCGTCCTGCGCGGCGATGGCGTTGTCCGTCCTCGCGCTGCTGGTGACCGCCAGCGCAGTCGACTATCCCCTGCGCACCCCTGGGCTGGCGGTGCTCTTCACCCTTTTTGCAGCCTTCCTCTTGATCGGCCCGCACGACGCCGGCCGGTCGGCCGAAAGGGTTGGCAGCCCATCCCACATCGACTAACGACCGCAGCGGCCTTAGAGTCTTGTCGTTTGCATTGGACGGAAGGTGGTCCCGACTCGCTTGCGTGCCTGCCCTACGCGTAAACTGTCAAACTGCCTCGCAAACTCTTTAGGCGAGCCAGTTGCCGGACTATGCCGCCCGGTCTCCGATACCCGAACTCTTTATTGTGGCCTCAGGATCCCATGAACGACATTCACTTCCCGTTGCAAAGTGATCCTGCATTCATCGCAGCGGGGCAGCAGAGTGCGGCGGCCCCCCGCAAGTCGCGAGACGCGATGCCGCTCATCACACATTACTGGCGGATCGCGCTGCGCCGTCGGTGGCTGATCATCGCGTCGGTCGCGGTCGCGCTGCTGAGCGGCTTCATGCTCACCATCCTGACCACCCCGAAATACACTGCGAAGACTCGCATCGAGATCAGTCGCGAAGGGAAGCGGATCGTTAACGTCCAGGACGTCACTCCCGAGGCCTCGGCAGTGGACAGCGAGTTCTACCAGACACAGTACGGGCTTCTCCGATCCCGCACTTTGGCGGAACGGGTGGTCACCGAACTGGGCCTCCAGGACGACCGCGCCTTCTTCGCGTCCTTCGGTCGCGAGGAGGATTTTGACAGGAACCGTCGGTTCAGGCCGGCCCGCATCCGCCTCGCCTCGGACATTCTGCTCAAGCAGGTCACGATCATCCCGCTGCGTTTGTCGAGGCTCGTCGACATCGAGTGGACGGGACCCGATCCGGCCCTCGCGGCACGTGTTTCGAATGCATGGGCGACCGGGTTCATCGAGTACAATCTCGAACGGCGTTTTGATGCGACCTCTTATGCCCGTCGCTTTCTTGAAAGCAGGCTGGAGCAGCTGCGCAAGCGCTTGGAGGACTCGGAACGGCAGTTGGTCCGCTATGCGTCGGATCAGGCGATCATCAACGTGCCGACCGGCGCAACGGACGAGAATGGTGAGCTCCAGGAGCGATCCCTGACGGCGGAATCGCTGGCCGCCCTCAACACCGAGCTTGCCAAGGCGATGGCCGATCGGATCGCGGCGGAGAGCCGGCTCCGCACCGGGCAGGGCCGGGCCACCGTCGAAACGGTGCAGAACCAGGCGATCGGCAATCTGCGCCAGCGCCGGGCGGAGGCCGTATCCGAATATGCCGAGCTGCTCGAGAAGTTCGACCCGCAATACCCCGAGGCAGTGGCGATGGCTGCCCGGATCCGGCAGCTGGACCGCTCAATCGCAGCGGAAGAATCACGAGCGTCGAGCCTGTTGTCGAGCGGCTACAATAATGCCCTGCTTCGCGAGCGCGAGGTCCGCGCGAAGCTTGAAGCGCTGAAAGACGACTTCCTGGACCAACGGCGGCGGAGCATCCAGTACAACATCTACAAGCGCGAAGTGGATACGAACCGCGTTCTCTACAACGGCCTGCTGCAGCGCTATAAGGAGATCGGCGTTGCCGGCGGTATCGGCGAGAACAACATCTCGATCGTCGATAATGCTCGGGTTCCTGAGCGCCCGTCCTCGCCACGACCGATCCTGAACATGATCCTCGCTCTGCTGAGTGGCGCAATCGTCGGCTTCGGCCTCGCGCTGATCCGCGAGCAGATCGACGAGTCGATCGGCGACCCGGCGGATCTGGAAGAAAAGCTTGCGGTGCCACTCTTGGGCGCCGTGCCGCAGGTCGCCGGACGGGACCCGGTCGAGGAGGTGCGTGACCCGAAGTCGCCGCTCATGGAGGCCTATATCTCCGTGCAGACGAGCCTCATGTTCGCAACTCCCGAGGGCTTTCCGCGCAGCCTGGCTGTCACCAGCACCCGACCAGCGGAGGGCAAGTCCACCACCTCCTACGCACTTGCTTATCTGCTTGCCCGAAATGGCTATCGAGTGGTGCTCGTAGACGGCGATCTGCGCTCGCCGTCGGTGCATGGATTCCTCGGGCTTGCGAACACCGTTGGCCTCAGCACCTATCTGGCAGGTGGCGACTCGGTCGAGCCCCTCGTCCAGCGCACATCAAATGATCTGGCGGTGATCACTGCGGGTCCGCAGCCGCCGAACGCAGCCGAACTGCTGCGAGGCGATCGTCTCGAGGCCTTCATCAGTGATCTGCTGAAGAGCTTTGACCGTGTTGTTATCGACGCGCCGCCGGTGATGGCGCTGGCCGACGCTCCGCTGATTGCCAGCCGCGCCGAAGCGACGATCTACGTCGTGGAGGCGAGTGGCGTGAAGGCGCGAATGGCGCGGATGGCAATCGAACGACTGCGGCAAAGTCGCGCACGCATATTGGGAGCCGTGCTGACCAAGTTCGAAGCCCGTAACGCCCAATATGGGTACGACTACGAGTATGGTTACGGCTATGGGAGTGGCGGTGACCGGTCGGAGGCCTGATCGCGGGCGGCGACGCAAATCGCCCGCGCGGTCTGCCGCTCGAGCGTTGGCATTGTCGTCGGGAGAGCTCGCGCGGCTCGCAGTCATCGCTGTCACGGGCATTGCGTTGGCGTGGCTCCTTGTCGCGCACAATCTGGCCACCCGACTGCGCGATACCGCGCCCGGCAGCGCGGTCGGGCTCGCTCCTTGGCACGGGGGCGCGCGCGATGCGCTCGCGAACGCGCAGCTCGCGGCGACCGCCAAAGATCGCCGTCCGGCCGCTGTCGCCGAAGCCGCAGCCACAGCGCGGGCGGCCCTCGCCCGCAACCCGCTTTCAGTCAGTTCGTGGCGCGTTCTCGGCTATGCCGCCGATGTTCGAGGCGATCAGGCCACTGCCAGGAGGCTCATCAAGACGGCAGAACGCATGTCCCGCCGCGACAGCCTGACCCAGCTTTGGCTGATCGAGGATGCAGTTCGCCGCGACGACATTCCTGGCGCGATGGCCCATTACGATGCTGCGCTCCGGACTTCGCGGCTCAGCCGAGATCTCCTGCTTCCGATCCTCGTCAGCGCGACCGATGATCCGATCATCCGGCTGAACATTGCCCACAAGCTGGCCGGAAATCCTCCCTGGCGCGAGGAGTTCATCATTCGATTCGCGGCGGAGGCACCGTCCGGGCCGATCGCAGCGGATCTGCTGCAGCGCCTGAAGCGGACCGGCCCGGTGCCGCTCCGACCAGAGCTGGCGCTGCTCGTTCGTCGCCTCGCGGAACGAGGAGACATTCAGTCTGCGTTCTCGATCTATCGAACGCTCACGGATGGCCGTGAATCCACGGCGCTGGTGCGCAACGGTGGCTTCGACCGCGAGAATGTCCTGCCACCGATTGATTGGGCGTTCATCGATACGGGCGGAGTGACCGCCAGCCAGGCGTTGGACCGGCTCGAGATCTCGGCCGCCTCGGATGCCGGCGGCCGCGCTGCCTCGCAGTTGCTGGCGCTCGCACCCGGTCGTTATCGGCTGCGAGCGTTGATTGGATACGAACCTGGCGACGAACCGGCC
>ERZ1066122.1195-NODE-1195-length-22034-cov-11.192047_pt1 | contig 22034 bp, 18 predicted proteins | sample MGYA00382769_ERZ1066122 | MGnify/ENA primary metagenome ERZ1066122 (study PRJEB33369, sample SAMEA5778352) | biofilm metagenome | biome: Industrial cooling water; feature: Water cooling tower basin; material: Biofilm | place: United Arab Emirates | collected... | reverse complement strand
ACCGCGCTGGCCGTCAATGCCACTGCGGTTGGCCATCTCGCCGGCGCCGCCGCGAGGGCCGGCGCGCGCTTCGTGCAGATTTCCACCGACTATGTGTTCGACGGGCAGGCCTGTTCCCCCTATGCGCCCGACGCGCCGCCGGCCCCGGCCAGCGCCTATGGCCGCACCAAATTGGCCGGCGAAGTGGCGGCGCGCGGCGCTCATCCCGCCCCGCTGATCATCCGCACCGCCTGGGTCTATGCGGCGGCCGGCAACAATTTCGTCAAGACGATGCTGCGCCTGATGGCTGAACGCGACGAAGTGCGCGTGGTGGCGGACCAGATCGGCACGCCCACCCATGCCGCCAGCCTGGCCCGCGCCATCTGGGCGCTTCAGGCCCACAGCGGCACCTTTCACTGGACGGACGCCGGGGTCGCCAGCTGGCATGATTTCGCGCAGGCCATCCAGGACGAGGCGCTGCGGCTGGGCCTCCTGACGCGCGCCGTGCCGGTGATCCCCATCCGCACGGTCGATTATCCAACGCCGGCCCGCCGCCCGGCCTATGGCGTGCTCGACAAGACGGCGACATGGTCGATCACCGGCCCGGCCCGGCACTGGCGCCATGAACTGATCGATTGTCTGAAGGAGATGCAAAGGGAGATGCGGAGGTGAGTCATCTGCTGGTCACCGGCGGCGCCGGCTTCATCGGCGCCAATTTCGTGCACTTCTGGCGCGCGCATCACCCTGATGATGCGATCACCGTGCTGGATGCGCTCACCTATGCCGGCAACCGCGCCAATCTTGCCGGCGCCAACGCGGTTGATTTCGTGCAGGGCGACATCCGCGACACTGAACTGGTCGAACGGCTGCTGCGCGATGGCAGCATCGACACCATTGTCCATTTCGCTGCCGAAAGCCATGTCGATCGCTCCATCCACGGCCCGGCGGCCTTTGTGGACACCAACGTCATCGGCACGCTCTCCCTGCTCACGGCGGCGCGCGCCGTCTGGCTTGCGGGCGATGGCAAGCCGCACCGCTTCCATCATGTGTCGACCGACGAGGTCTATGGCAGCTTGGGCCCAGATGATCCGGCGTTCAGCGAGACCACGCCCTATGCCCCCAACAGCCCCTATTCGGCGAGCAAGGCGGCCAGCGATCACCTGGTGCGGGCATGGCATCACACCTATGGCCTTCAAACCACGACCAGCAATTGTTCCAACAATTATGGCCCCTTCCAGTTCCCGGAAAAGCTGATCCCGCTGTTCCTGATCAACGCCCTGCATGGCCGGCCCCTGCCCATCTATGGCGACGGCATGCAGATCCGCGACTGGTTGCACGTGGAAGATCACTGCCGCGGCATCGCGGCGTGTTTGCGCAAGGGCCGGGTTGGCGAGACCTACAATATCGGTGGCGGTGCCGAACTGCCCAACATCACAGTGATCGACACGCTGTGCGCAGCCGTGGATGCAGCCTTTGCCAGCGATCCAGCGCTGGCCGCGCGCTTTCCCGATGCCCCGGCCGCCAAGGGCAAGCCCACCGCCAGCCTGAAGAGCTTTGTCACCGATAGGCCCGGCCACGACCGCCGCTACGCCATCGATGAAACCAAGGCACGCGCTGAACTGGGCTATACCCCGGCCCGCAGCTTCGAACAGGGCTTTGCCGAAACCCTGGCCTGGTATCTCGCCAACGAGCCGTGGTGGCGCGCGGTGATGGATGGCAGCTACCGCGCCTTCATGGACACCAACTACGCGGCCCGCTGAACGGCTTTTGCTTGGCCGGGTGGTGCTGGCTTGATAGGTCTGGGCCATGGCAAGCCCCCTGCCCCGTGTGCGTTTCAGCATTATCCGACAATTGCTGTCGAGTCAGGCGGCCGGCGGGCAGTTGCTGATGCTGTCGGCCATCGCCGCCATGGCGGTTGCCAATTCCGGCTGGTCGGACGCCTATTTTCACCTGCTGCATGTCGATCTGGCCGGGCTCAGCCTGTTGCACTGGATCAACGATGCGCTGATGGCGATCTTCTTCCTGCTGGTGGGCTGCGAGATCAAGCGCGAGTTCATCGATGGCGAGATGGCCAGCTGGCCGCGCCGCATCCTCCCCGGCGTGGCGGCTGCCGCCGGCATGGCGGTGCCGGCGCTGGTGTTTGTGGCCCTGAACCTCGATGCGCCGGCCAATCTGCGGGGCTGGGCCATCCCCACCGCCACCGATATCGCCTTTGCACTGGGTGTGATGGCATTGTTGGGCAATCGCGTGCCGGCCAGCCTGAAGCTGCTGCTTACCGCCATCGCGGTGATCGACGATCTGGGCGCCATCGTGGTGATCGCCGCCGTCTACACCGATGGCGTGGACATGGTGGCGCTGGCGGCGGCCGGCGCCTGCACGGCGGCGCTGTTTGCGCTGTCGTGGCGGCGCGTGCAGGCACTGTGGCCCTATCTGCTGCTGGGCGTGGCGCTGTGGGTGGCGGTGCACGCCTCGGGCGTGCATGCCACGCTGGCCGGCGTGATCGTTGCCCTGGCCCTGCCGATCCGCACCACGCCGGGAACGCCGGAAGACGTGGACAGCCCGCTGCTGAAGGTGGAGCACGCCATTGCGCCCTGGGTGGCCTTCCTGATCGTGCCCATCTTCGGCTTTGCCAACGCCGGGGTGGACGTGCGCGGCCTGTCACTGGATGCCGCGCTCGATCCGCTGGTGCTGGGCATCGCGGCCGGCCTGGTGCTGGGCAAGCAGTTCGGCATCTTCGGTGCCATCATGGCGCTTGTGAAGCTGGACGTGGTCGACATGCCGGCCAATGCCAACGGCTGGCACATCTGGGGCCTTTCCGTGCTGTGCGGGATCGGCTTCACCATGAGCCTGTTCATTGCCGCCCTGGCCTTTGGCGAAGGCAGCCCACAGGAAGCCGCCGCCAAGCTTGGCATCATTGCCGGCAGCGTGGCGGCGGCGCTGATCGGGGTGACGATCCTGCTCACGTGCAAGCGCGCGCCGACGAACTGAGGCCGGGCGGTTCAGGCCAGATTGGCGCGCAGCATCCAGGCCGTCTTCTCGTGCACCTGCATGCGCTGGGTGAGCAGATCGGCGGTCGGCTCATCATGGGCGGCATCGGCGAGCGGGAACACCGCGCGGGCCGTGCGCACCACCGCCAGCTGGTCCTCGGCCAGGATACGCACCATGTCCTCGGCCGCGGGCACGCCCTCTGCTTCCTTGATGGACGACAATTTGGCGAAGGCCGAATAGCTGCCCGGCGCCGGCTCCCCCAGCGCGCGGATGCGCTCGGCGATCAGGTCAACGGCCAGCGCCAGCTCGGTATACTGGGTTTCGAACATCAGGTGCAGCGAGTTGAACTGCGGCCCGGTGACGTTCCAGTGAAAATTGTGGGTCTTCAGATAGAGCGTGTAGGTATCGGCGAGCAGGCGTGACAGGCCGGCGGCAATGGCCTGCCGGGCGTCATTTGCCATGCCGAGGTCGATCGCTGCGTCCTTGCCCTTTTTCTTGGCCATCATCTGTCTCCTCTTCGGCACACAGTCTATGGCCGACAAGCCAATGGCGTCCATCGGGTTCTTCCGATGGACGCCATCGATTTTCCTGTGATGCCCGCCGTTACCGGCAGATCACCCGGCCGCGATCGATGCTCTGGCCCAGCACCGCGCCCAGGCTGCCGCCAACGATACTGCCCAGCACCTTGGAGCCACCTGGCGCGATCACATTGCCGAGCACGCCGCCGGTGAGGCCGCCAACGATCAGCCCGGTGGTGCCATCGCTGCGCCGGCAATAATAGCGGTTGTCAAAGCCGCGCCACACCGGATCGTTCCAGCCCAGCACGCGCGGGCCGTAGCGGCGATCATCGACATAGAAATTCTCGGCATGCCAGCCCGGACGGTTCCAGCCGTCACGGCGCCAGGCCCAATCCTGCGCGCGGCGGCCATTGGCACGCGCCCAGGGCGGCGGACCGCGCCAGCCCCAGTCATTGTCCCAGCGGCCACGGCGCCAGCCATCGTCCCAGCGATCATCCCAGTCGTCGCCCCAGCGCCGGTCGTCCCAGTCGCGGCCGCGACCACGGCCCCGGCCGCGATCATCGTCCCAGCCACCGCCGCCCCAGCTGGCGCGATAGAGATCGGCGCGGTCCTGCCGGAATTCGCGTTCGGCGCGGCGCAGCTCGCGGGCTTCCTCGCGCACGTCGCCACGGTCACCGCGCCACTGGGCCCGGGCCAGATCGCGGCGTTCTTCCTGCACGCGGTTCCAGCTCCTCTGCACCTCGCGCGGGCTCACCCGCTCGCGGTCGCGCCAGTCATCGGCCAGCGCCGGGGTGGCAACGCCCACCGCCAGCATCAGGCCCGCAACGGTTGCACGCATCATCATCTCACCCTCCCTCGTACTGTTCAGCGGCACACCACCCGGCCGCGATCGATGCTGCGGCCGAGCAGGCCGCCCACCACCGCGCCGGCCACGGTGGCGACCGTGCGATCATTGCCCTTCACCACCTGGTTGCCGACAACGCCGCCCACAACTGCGCCGAGCACGGTGCCAGTGCCGCCATCGCTGCGGCGGCAATAGCGGCCATCATCCCAGCCGCCATTCCCGCGCCGGTCATCCCAGCGCCGATCGTTGCCCCAGCGGCGATCATCCCAGCCGGCCTGCTGCCAGCCACCGCCGTTGCTCCAATAGGGGTCATTCTGCTGGCCCCACTGCGCCGCAGCCGGCGACGCCAGCGCCAGGCCGGCAAGCACACCCATGATCATCGTGCGACGCATTGTTCATCTCCACCATTGTTGGTGAAGCCTGATTCGCACGAATCGTCTGTGAATAAGCTGAACGGGTCTGTCAGCGTTCGTTCATCTTGGCGACCGCTGGTCCGGCAGCGCGGACAGCGGGGTCTTGCTGTCCCGGCCCGGCACCTCGCGCACGAAGCGCGGCACCAGATAACCGGGCAGCAGGCCGCGCAGCTCGGCCTCGATGGCGCGGGCGCGGCCTTCGTCCACGTCGAAATGCGCCGCCCCCGCCACCGGATCGGTGAGGTGGACATAATAGGGCAGCACGCCAATCGCAAAGAGCCGGCGGCTGTGGGCCGCCAGGGTCTCGGCCGCATCATTGATGCCGGCCAGCAGCACCGACTGGTTCAGCAGGGTGACGCCGGCACCGCGCAGCCGCGCCATTGCCGCCGCCACCGTATCGGAAAGCTCGGCCGGGTGATTGCTGTGCAGCACGATCACCGGCTTGAGCCGCGTGCCCGCCAGCAGCGACAGCAGTCCATCGGTCACCCGATCCGGGATGGCGACCAGCGTGCGGCTGTGCAGGCGCAGCGTGGTGAGGTGGGGAATGTCGGCGAGCGCTTCCACCTGCGCCGCCAGCCGTGCATCGGTCAGGCTGAGCGGGTCCCCGCCCGACAGGATCACCTCATCAATGGCCGGGTCGGCGGCGATGGCCGCCAGCGCCTCGGCTTCGCGGGCGCGGGTCAGCATGGTGTCGCCATAGTCATAATGGCGGCGGAAACAGTAGCGGCAGTGAATGGCACAGGCCCCCGAGGCGATGAGCAGCGCCCGGCTGCGATATTTCCTGAGCAGGCCCGGCGCCGCGCGATAATCGGCTTCCGCCAGCGGATCGGTGAGCCGCCCCGGCTGCGGCAGCGCCTCCTCGCCGCACGCCAGCACCTGGAGCAGCAGCGGATCGCGCGGATCACCGGGCGCGATCAGCGACAGATAGTGCGGCGGCACAGACAGCGGAAATTCCGGAGCGGCCACAACGCCGTGCGGGAAATCCGCCGGCGCCAGGCCCAGACGGGCCAGCAGATCGGCCGTGCCGATGCGGGCCGCGCGCTGCTGCGCCTGCCAATCAGCGCCGATGGGGGACATCTGGTTCATGCCGGCGGGCCATGCCCAAGCGGCGGCTCAGGCGCAAGCGGTGCGTGCAAAGTCGAGCCGATAGCCGGTGCCCGGGCCAGGCAGCGCCACCAGGCCGATGCCGGCGCCGGCGCAGAGGCGGGCGACGATCTCCAGCCCGAATCCGCTGCCTTCACTGCGGTCGCTGTGGCCACCGCTGTCTGCCAAGGTCAGGCTGTTGCCATCGCCTGCGATACGCAAGCAGCTGCCGGGGGCGTGCTGGAAGCTGTTGCCCACCAGATTGTTGAACAGGATCTGCAGCAGCGGCGCGTGGGCGCGAACACAGGCGGCATCGGGCACCGTGATCGACACATCCACCCCGCTTGCCGGCCAGCGCGCCGCGGCATCGGCCACGGCCTTTTCCAGCAGTGGCCGCAGCTGCACGGCGGCAACCGCCGGGCGCTGGCCTTCACGGGCCAGGGCGAGCAGCAGGTCCAGCGTCTGCGTCATGTCGGCGGTGGCGGTCTCGATGCGACGCAGGGCGGCCGGCACCGGCGCCGGCAGGCCGGGCTGCAGGCCGATCACGTCCGCTGCACCGCGGATCACCGCGATTGGCGTGCGCAGCTCGTGGCTGGCATCGCGGGTGAAGGCCTTCTCACGCGCCACGAAACGGGCGATGCGCGCGAAACTCGCCTGAAGCGCGCTGGCGAGCCGGCCGATCTCTGGAGCCGGGTATGCTTCGGGTTCGATGGCGGGCAGCTGATCCTCGGCGCTATCAAGCTCGTGCGCCAGCCGGGTGAGCGGTGCCATCGCCCGATTGGCGGCCCAGGCGCCGGCCGCCCCGACGATGAGCGCAAGGCTCAGCCCCAGGCTGGCGAGAAAGGCGATGATGGTGTCGCGGTGACGCCGCACCACCAGTTGCTGGCTCACCTCGGCCACCGCCACCGCCGGTCCGTCCGGCAGCATGAAGCGCTGCACGTGATAATGGCGGCCGGCATCGCCATAATATTCCTGCTGCGGATCGGTTGCCCGATACTGCCGCGCCAGATCGGCCGGCATGCTGGCAGGGCTGCGATGCACGCTGATGAACGCGCGCAGCGGCCGGGGCGGAACGCCGCGGCCATGGCCGGCCTGCTGGCGCGCCACTTCGTCGGCCAGTTCCGTGGCCAGCAGCTCGTCTTCCACCGTGTAGGCGAACACGAAGCTGGCCAGCCCGAACAAAGCTGCCGTGGTCACCACCGCTGCCACCAGCGCGATCACCACCCGCTGCCTGAGGCTGAGCGGCCTCACGCCGGCACCACCAGCCGATAGCCATGTCCGGGCAGCGTCTCGATCATCGGCGCGCCAAAGGGCCTGTCCAGCACCAGCCGCAGCAGGTGCATGTTGGCGCGCAAGGCATCGCTTTCTGGTGGCTCATCACCCCACAGGCGGCGGATCAACTCGCTGCGCGGCAATGGATCGGGCCAGGCTTCGGCCAGCGCCAGCAGCATGTCCCACAGCAGCGGCGACAACTTGAGCAACTGCCCGTCACGGCTGGCCCGGCGGCCCTGCCTGTCAATCTCCAGCGCCCCGATCTGCAGCGTGTCAGGGCGATAGAGCTGGCGCCGCTGGGCCAGCGCGGCGATGCGGGCGGCCAGCTCGGCCAGGCTGAACGGCTTCACCAGATAATCATCGGCACCATGGGCAAAGCCGGCCAGCCTGTCGTCCAGCGTGTCGCGAGCGGTCAGCATCAGCACCGGCAGCCGCAAGCCGGCACGGCGGCGGATCTCGGCGCACAGCGAGAGGCCATCGCGGCGCGGCAGCGCCACATCCAGCAGCGCCACATCGATGCCCGGCAGCAGCGCCGCCCGCAGCCCGGCCTCACCATCGGCGGCATAGTGGACCCGGTGACCGCGCGCCTCCAGATAATCGACAATATTGGCGGCAAGATCCGCATTGTCCTCCACGAGGAGCACGTCGAGCTGTTCGGCCATGCGGCGAGGATGAAGCCTCGCCCGCGTCAAGAAAAGGTCAAAACCCAGTTGACGCGCGTCCGACACGGCCTGCGCCACGAAGCCGACATCCAGTCCAAGGATGGAGGCCATAATGATGAAGCAACTAATGATCACCGCCGGCAGCGCGCTGCTGCTCGCCGGCAGCGCCGCCGCACAGACACAGCCGGAGACCCCGGCACAGCCTAACACACAGAAGAAGATATTGCTGGTAGTGAGCGGCCACGGCGCCGACAATGGCAAGACCCGCCCCGGCTTCGAGATGGACGAACTCACTCAGGCCTGGGCCGTGTTCACCGGCAATGGCATGGCCGTGGACATCGCCAGCCCGGCCGGCGGCACCGTGGTGGCCGATGGCTTTGATCCGGACAAGCCCTACAACAAGCGCTTCCTTGCCGACGCCGGAGCCCGTGCTGCGCTGGCCGCCACCCGCTCGCTGGCCGAGGTGAAGGCCGGCAAATATGATGCCGTGTTCCTGGTGGGCGGCAAGGGCGCGATGTTCGATCTGTCGACCAGCGCCGATCTGAAGGAGGTGATCCTGGCCACGCATGGTGCCGGCGGCGTGGTGGGCGGGGTGTGCCATGGCCCGGCAGCGCTGATGAACCTGGTGGGCAAGGATGGCAGCAGCTTCATTGCCGGCAAGGCCGTCACCGGCTTTTCCAACGAGGAAGAGCGACTGTTCGGCAAGCGCTGGGCCGCCCGCTATCCGGTGCGGCTGGAAGACGGGCTGAAAGGTGCCGGCGCACGCTATTCGGCAGCGCCGATGATGCTGAGCCATGTCGTGACCGATGGCCGGCTGGTGACCGGCCAGAACCCCTACTCCACGCCGGCAACCGCGGAAGCTATGGTGAAGGCGATGGGCCGCACCCCGGTGGCGCGCACGGCTTATGGCGACGAGCGTGGCCTTGCACTGGTGAGCCTGCTGCTGTCGGGCAAGGCGGAGGAGGCCCGGCGGCGCATGAACGCCGACCCGGCCGGGCACGACGTGAAGCTGGTGGCGATGTGGGGCTATTATCGCACCCAGAGCGCTCCCGATGATGCGGCGGTGCTGGCGCAGGGCCTGGCTGCGATGGAGTTGGCCGCCCCGCATTTCAAGGAGCCGAAGCTGGCCGAGGCGATCACCGAAACGCGGGCCCGGCTGGCAGCCAAGGGCCGCTGAACCAGGCGCCTGACACACGAACGGGCGGCGTTTCCCACTGGAAGCGCCGCCCGTTTGGTGATTGCCAGCCGGGGAAGAGATGGTGGGCGCGACAGGGATTGAACCTGTGACCCCTGCCGTGTGAAAGCAGTGCTCTACCGCTGAGCTACGCGCCCACTGAACCGCGTCGGGAGCGGCCGATTAGGCGAGATGGGCGGCGCTGTAAAGCCCCGCCCATCCCTGCCTTGCGAAAATCAGTGCCGGACCGCCGGTTCGGTGGCGACCGCTGCCGGCGGCTGCACCGCCTTCTCATCGGTTTCCGTCCACTCGATCGGCACCAGCGGCTGGGTCAGCGCCAGCGCCAGCACTTCATCGACATGGCTGACAGGAATGATGGCAAGGCCCTGCTTCACATTGTCGGGGATTTCGGCCAGGTCCTTCTCGTTCTCGGCCGGGATCAGCACAGTGGTGATACCGCCGCGCAGCGCCGCGAGCAACTTTTCCTTGAGGCCACCAATCGGCAGCACGCGGCCGCGCAGCGTCACTTCGCCGGTCATCGCCACATCGCGCTTCACCGGCACGCCAGTCAGTGTGGAGATGATGGCGGTGACCATGGCGATGCCCGCAGAGGGCCCATCCTTGGGCGTCGCACCTTCCGGCACGTGCACGTGGATGTCCTTCTTCTCGAACAGGCTCGGCTTGATGCCATAATGGGTGGCGCGCGCCCGCACGAAACTGAGTGCGGCCGAAATCGATTCGGTCATCACGCTGCCCAGCTTGCCGGTGGTCTTGATATTGCCCTTGCCGGGGCTGGTGACGGCTTCGATGGTGAGCAGGTCGCCGCCCACTTCCGTCCAGGCGAGGCCGGTGACGGCGCCGATCTGGTCTTCCGCATCGGCCAGGCCATAGCGGAACTTCCGCACGCCCGAAAAATCGGCGAGGTTTTCGGACGTCACGGTGACGGCCTTCTCCTTGCCTTCCAGGATGCGGCGCAGCGCCTTGCGCGCCAGCTTGGCGATCTCGCGCTCCAGTTTGCGCACGCCGGCTTCGCGGGTGTAATAGCGGATCAGATCACGGATGGCGTCGTCGGTGACCGTGAACTCCGCCTTTTTCAGCCCGTGCGCTTCATATTGCTTCTCGATCAGGTGGCGCTTGGCGATCTCCAGCTTTTCATCCTCGGTGTAACCCGACAGGCTGATGATCTCCATGCGATCGAGCAGCGGCTGGGGCATGTTGTAGCTGTTGGCCGTCGTCACGAACATCACGTCCGACAGGTCGTAATCGACCTCCAGATAATGGTCGTTGAACGACTTGTTCTGTTCCGGGTCCAGCACCTCGAGCAGGGCCGAGGCCGGGTCACCGCGGAAATCCTGGCCCAGCTTGTCAATTTCATCCAGCAGGAACAGCGGGTTGGAGGTGCCCGCCTTCTTCAGGTTCTGGATGATCTTGCCCGGCATCGAACCGATGTAGGTGCGGCGGTGGCCACGGATCTCGGCCTCGTCGCGTACGCCGCCCAGGCTGTGGCGGATGAACTCGCGCCCCGTCGCCTTGGCGATGCTGCGGCCCAGCGACGTCTTGCCGACACCCGGCGGGCCGACGAGGCACAGGATCGGCCCTTTCAGCTTGTTGGTGCGCGCCTGCACGGCCAGATACTCGATGATCCGGTCCTTCACCTTCTCCAGGCCATAATGATCGGCATCGAGCACGGCCTGCGCCGCCACGATGTCCTTCTTCACCTTGGACTTCTTGCCCCACGGCAGGCCCAGCAGCGTGTCCAGATAATTGCGCACGACCGTGGCTTCGGCCGACTGCGGCGCCATCGCCTTGAACTTCTTCAGCTCGGCCAGCGCCTTGTCACGCGCTTCCTTGGACAGCTTGGCCTTGGCGATGCGCTCCTCGAACTCGGCAGCCTCGTCCTTCTCGTCATCCTCGCCCAGCTCCCGCTGGATCGCCTTCATCTGCTCGTTGAGATAATATTCGCGCTGGCTCTTCTCCATCTGCCGCTTCACGCGGTTGCGGATCTTCTTCTCCACCTGCAGCACGCCCAGCTCGCCTTCCATGAAAGCGAAGATTTTCTCCAGCCGCACGCCCACATCCGGTTCGGCGAGCAGCGCCTGCTTGTCGGCGATCTTCAGGCCCAGGTTGGCAGCCACCGTGTCGGCAAAGCGGCCCGGCTCCTCGATGGCGCTGATCTGGCTCGCGATTTCCGGCGCGATCTTCTTGTTGAGCTTGATGAACTGCTCGAACTGGTTTTGCGCCGAGCGGAACAGCGCCGCCACCTCGGTCTCGGCGCGCTCGGCATCGGCGCGCTCCGCGACCAGCGCCATCAGGTGACCGCCGGTGGCATCAAGGTTGACGAGGCTGGCGCGCGATTGGCCCTCCACCAGCACCTTCACGGTGCCATCGGGCAGCTTCAAGAGCTGCAGCACGGTGGCGATGGTGCCGACGTCATAGAGGCCATCGGCATCCGGATCCTCGTCGCCCGGGTTTTTCTGCGAGAGCAGGAACACGGTGCGATTGTCTGCCATGGCGGCTTCCAGGGCCGCCACCGATTTCTCCCGGCCTACGAACAGCGGCACGATCATCTGCGGGAACACCACGATGTCGCGCAGGGGCAGGACGGGCAGGGTCTGTTCGGTCATGTCATCTCCGTTGGAGCCATGGGGCTCCGTCACGCCGCCGATATGGGAAGCCGGTTTCCCGCCTGCAATGGCCGGCCCGGCGCGCAGAATCAGCGCGGCGTTATCGGGGATGATGCAAGAGGCGTGCCGCCGCGGCGAGTCCCCTCAAAGCCGCACGGCGCCCTTGTCCACAGCTTCGGCGATGGCGGCATCGTCCATCCCCAGCGCGGCAAGCAGTTGCCGGCCATGCTCGCCAAGATGCGGCGCCGGGCCGGGCGGTGGCAGCGGACTGCCAAACCGTGCCGGCGCGCGGGCCTGGCGCACGCGGCCGGTGGCGGCATCATGCGCCACCTCGATGCAGATGCGGTTGTGCCGCACCTGTTCATCCTCCGGCACGTCAGGCAGCTGCACCACCGGCCCGCCCACCGCGCCATGCGCCACGAAGCCAGCCATCAGCTCGGCCCGGGTGCGCCGGGCAATCTCGGCCGAGACCTGGGGCGCCCATTCGCGCTGATACTTGATGCGCCCGGCCGGTGACCGGAAGCGCGGATCATCGGCAAGATCGTCGCGACCCAGGCTGCGGGTGAGCGCCACGAACTCGGCATCCTGCAGCGCGCCGATCGCCACCTGGCCATCGGCCGCCTTCCACAGCCGCATCTGGGCGCCATATTCCGGCCAGCGCTCCGGCGCGTCATCGAGAAAGCTGTAGTTGTACATGCCATCGGGCCAGTTGAAGGCGATGGCGGCATCCAGCATCGCCACCTCCACCTTCTCGCCCTGCGCCCCTGCCCCGCCGCGCTCGCGCCGCAGCAGCGCCGCAGTGATGGCCTGGGCAGCGGTCAGCGCCGTCACCTTGTCGGCCACGAGGTGGCGGACAAGGCCGGGCGTGCCCTCCTTGTCCACCTGGCTGGCGGCGATGCCCGACACCGCCTGGATGACCGGATCATAGACACGGACATTCTGATACGGGCCATCGGGGCCGAAGCCGGTGATCGAGCAATAGACCAGCCGCGGGTTGATCGCCTTCAAACGCTCCCAGCCCAGCCCCAGCCGTTCCAGCACGCCGGGACGGAAATTCTCGATCAGCACATCGGCGGTGGCGATGAGCTTTTCCAGGATGGCGAGGCCATCGGGGTGCTTCAGATCGAGGCACAGGCCCTGCTTGCCGCGGTTGACGGCGATGAACATCGAGGAGAGATCGCCCTTCCGCGGCCCCAGCGCGCGCACCGGATCGCCGCCGGGGCTTTCCACCTTGATCACCTCGGCGCCCTGATCGGCCAGCATGGTGGCCGCCATGGGCCCGCTGACGATCTGCGAGCAATCGATGATGCGATAGCCTGCCAGGGGTCCGCTCATGCCCGCACCTCAATCGTGGATGTCGATGTGCCGCGTGTCCTTCAGGAACAGCAGCGTCACGATCAGGCCCACAGTCACCACCGCGATCGTGTACCAGAGGCCGGCGAACACATCGCCAGTGCTGACCACGATATATTGCGAGACCACCGGCAGGAAACCGCCGAAATAGCCCGTGCCGATATGATAGGGCACCGACATCGAGGTGTAGCGCACGCGGGCCGGGAACATCTCCACCAGCAGCGCGGCGATCGGCGCATAGGTCCAGCCGCTGAGCAGCCCGATCGCCATCACCGCGAGCAGCAGCTGCCAGGCGACGATGCGATCCGGATCGGCCTTTTCCGGCCAGCCGGCGGTGTTGAGCGCGGCGTTCCAGGCGTCCTTGTCAAAGCCCTCCAGCCGCGTGCCGGCGATGTTGATGGCCAGCGCGTCCGCATCCTGCTTGCCATAGGAGACACCGCGCTTGGTCAGCCATTCCAGCGCCTTGCCGCATTCTGTCTCCTGTTTCAGGAACACGTTGTAATCGCACTTCGGCAGTTCCACCGTCACCGGCGCGTTGGCCACGGCCTGAGCCAGCGCCGGGTTGGCGCCGCTGGCCATCAGGCGGAAGATCGGGAACAGGAAGATCAGCGTCAGCACGAAGCCGGCGACCAACACCTGCTTGCGGCCAAAGCGGTCAGACAATCCGCCGAAGATCACATAGGCCGGCGCCGACACCAGCACGCCCACCGCCAGATAGAGCAGCGCCTGGGTTTCCGGCAGGCGCGCGGTGTTCTGCAGGAAATAGAGCGTGCCGAACTGGCTGGTGTAGAAGATCACCGTGAAGCCGGCCGAGACGGCCAGCGCAATGAGGAGGCGACCCTTGTTGCCGGGCGCCGACAGCGCATCCTTGAAGGGGTTCTTGGAGGTGGTGCCGGCGGCCTTCATCTTCTGGAACACCGGGCTTTCAGCCAGCATCAGCCGCACCCAGATCGAGATGGCGAGCAGCAGGATGGAGACAAGGAACGGCACCCGCCAGCCCCAGGCGTTGAATTCGGCTTCCGGGATGATCGCCTTGGCCGAAAGCACCACGGCCAGCGTCAGCATGAAGCCGCCGGCCGCCGCCGCCTGGATCCAGCTGGTATAGGCGCCGCGCCGGCCGGGGGGGGCGTGTTCCGCGACATAGATGGCCGCCCCGCCATATTCGCCGCCCAGCGCGAGGCCCTGCAGGGTGCGCAACAGCAGCAGCAGGATCGGCGCCATGATCCCGGCCTGTTCGAAGGTGGGCAACAGGCCGATGCAGGCGGTCGCCCCGCCCATCACGCTGATGGTGATCAGGAAGGTGTATTTCCTTCCCACCTTGTCGCCGAACCAGCCGAACAGCAGCGCGCCCAGCGGCCGGAAGAAGAAGCCGATGGCAAAGGCGAACAGGCTGAACAGCAGTTCGGTGGTGGGGTTGCCGGTGGCGAAGAACAGCTTGCCGAGCAGGCTGGCCAGGATGCCGTAGAGGAAGAAATCATACCATTCGAACACGGTGCCCAGGCTGCTCGCCACGATCACCAGCCGATCCCGCTTGGGATCGATCACATCCTCGACCACGCTTGCATCCGTGTTCAAAACCGGCCTCCCCGCCTGTCCCCTTGGCTTTCCGGCATAGCGGATGCGCACGGACTTGCAACGGGGTGCGCGCCCGAGACCGGTTGCGGGCCGGGCGGTGAGCCCACATAGCCTGCCGGTCATGGACATGGCTGTCATCATGATTGTCGCCGCCCTGGCCTCGGCGCTCACCCTCTATTCGGGGTTCGGGCTGGGCACGATCCTGCTGCCGGCCTTCGCGCTGTTCTTCCCTGTGGCAGTGGCGGTGGCGGCCACCGGCGTGGTGCATCTGCTGAACAACCTCTTCAAGGCCGGGCTGCTGTGGCGGCAGGCGGATTGGCGGGTGGTGCGGCGGTTCGGGCTGGCAGCTGTGCCGGCGGCACTGGCCGGGGCCTGGCTGCTGGCCCGGCTGGGCGACACGCCGCAGCTGTTCCAGTGGCAGGCCTTCGGGCGGGATTTCGGCCCCACCGGCGCCGGCCTCATGGTCGGCCTGTTGCTGCTGCTGTTTGCCGGCCTGGAATCGCAGGCCTGGTTCCAGAAACTGGCCGCGCCGCCGCGCCTGATGCCGCTGGGCGGCCTCTTGACCGGCTTCTTCGGCGGCCTCACCGGGCAGCAGGGGGCCCTGCGCTCCATCTTCCTGCTGCGCGCCGGGCTGGAGCCCAAGGCCTTCATCGCAACGGGCGTGATGATCGCCATCCTCGTCGATCTGGCCCGGCTGGCCACCTATGGCGCGGCGTACAGCACGGCGGCCTTCGATCCCGCCGGCCGGCAGGAGCAACTGGTGCTGGCGGGCACGCTGGCGGGCTTCGGCGGTGCCTGGACGGCCACCCGCTTCCTCGACAAGGTGACGATCGCCGGCCTTCGCACGCTGGTTGCCGCGCTGATGGCGGCCATCGGCCTTGCCATGTGTGCCGGCCTGATCGGGTGATGGCCTGATCGGGTCATTGACCCTGTTGCCGCCGGCGGGCAAGCCAGCAGCGATGCGGTTTGATGCGATCATCATCGGCGGCGGCCACAACGGGTTGGTGACGGCCTTCTATCTGGCGCGGGCCGGGCTGAAAGTGCACATCTGCGAAGCGCGCGATATCGTGGGCGGCGCCTGCGTGACCGAGGCGTTCGCGCCCGGCTTCCGCAATAGCACAGCCAGCTACACCGTCTCGCTGCTCCAGCGACAAGTGGCAGCAGACATGCGCCTTGCCGATCATGGCCTCAAGATCGTGTTGCGGCCGCTGAACAACTTCCTGCCGCTGGACGGCGATTATCTGAAGGTCGGCGCCGGCCAGACACAGGCCGAAGTGGCGCGGTTTTCCGCGAAAGACGCTGCCACCCTGCCCGCTTATGACGCGCGGCTGGAGCGGCTGGCCGATCAGATGCGACGCCTCGCGCTGCAAACGCCGCCAGGGCGCGGCCTCAAGGGCCTGGCGGCGCTTGCCACACAGGGGTGGCCCCTGCTGGGCCTCGAACCCTCGGAACAGCGTGAACTGCTCGCCCTGTTCACCCGGTCGGCGCGCGAGTTCCTCGATGGCTGGTTCGAGAGCGATCCCATCAAGGCGGTGCTGGGCTTCGATTCCATCGTCGGCCATTTCGCCAGCCCCGACACGCCGGGCAGCGCCTATGTGCTGCTGCACCATGTGTTCGGCGAAGTGAACGGCATCAAAGGCGCCTGGGGCCATGCCATCGGCGGCATGGGCAGCATTACCCAGGCGATGGCAAAGGCCTGCGCCGGCGTGGGCGTCTCCATCGGGCTGGAGGAGCGGGTGGCGCGGGTGAATGTCGTGGGCGGAAAGGCCTGCGGCGTGACGCTGGACGATGGCCGCACGCTCGAGGCCCCCATCGTCGCCAGCAATGCCGGCCCGGCGCTGCTGCTGCGGCAACTGGTGGACCGCGCCGACCTGCCGGCCGATTTCGCCCGGGCCATGGACGGCTATGCCACCGGGTCCGGCACGTTCCGGATGAATGTCGCGCTGTCGGAACTGCCCAGCTTTTCCGTGCTGCCGGGGCCGGGCGTGCACCTTGGCGCCGGCATCATCATGGCGCCCAGCCTTGATTACATGGACCGGGCCTACCGCGATGCGAAAACGCACGGCTGGTCACGCCAGCCGATCGTGGAGATGCTGATCCCCTCCACCCTTGACGACACGCTGGCGCCGCCGGGCTGCCATGTCGCCAGCCTGTTCTGCCAGCAGTTTGCGCCCACCCTGCCAGAGGGTCGCAACTGGGACGATGTGCGCGAGGATGTGGCTGATCTGATCATCGACACGGTGATGGCGTACGCCCCCAACTTCAGGGCCAGCATCATCGCCCGCCAGATCCACTCGCCGCTCGATCTCGAACGCAAGTTCGGCCTGATTGGCGGCGACATCTTCCATGGCCGCATGAGCCTTGACCAGTTGTGGGCCGCCCGCCCGGTGCTGGGCCACGGCGATCACCGCCTGCCGATCCGGGGCCTCTATCTGTGCGGCAGCGGCGCCCATCCCGGCGGCGGGGTCACCGGCGCACCGGGGCACAACGCGGCGCGGGAGATTCTTGCAGATAAGCGTGTTTACAGACGTTTGCGGCTGTAAACGATCAAATGGCTACACCCGCTTTCGCGCATAGAGCAGCACCGGCCAGCCCAGCGCCACGAGGCCGATGCACCACAGGTTCGGCTCCAGCCCGGCAGCATAGAGCGCGAACAGGGCATAACCGGTGCCCAGCACCCCCACCAGCCGCAGCAGGCCAGCGAGCCGCTTCAGCGCCGCCAGCGCCACCGCCAGATAGCCGATCAGCATCGCCGAGGTGGCAACGAGGATGGTGAATTCGAACAGGCTGGCGAGGCTGCGGCTGTAATTCATCACCACCAGAACCGCCGCCAGCCCGCCGGCCAGCCACAGCGAGGCTGCCGGGGCGCCCGCCCGGTTGAGGCGCGCGAAGCCGGGCGGGAACTGCCCGGCATGGGCCAGCGCGCGCGGCAGTTCGGCCGCCGCCAGCGTGAGGCCGTTGATCGAGCCCAGGGCCGAGATGGCGGCGAACAGCCCGATCAGCGCCGCGACCTCGCTGCCGAGGAACGGCGCGGCGAAATCAGCAAAGGGCGCGTTGCTCCTGGCCAGCGCATCGGCCGGCACCAGTGCGATCATCGCCGCCGAAATCGCCATGTAGAGCAGGCCTGCGAGTGCCGGCGCGGCGATGGTGGCGAAGGGCACGGTGAATTCGGGGCGCCGGATCTTGTCGGCCGGCAGTGTGGCCGATTCAAAGCCGAGGAAGGCCCACATGGTGAGCGTGACGCAGGTGGTGACACTGGCCCAATCGAGCGCGGTGGGCGGGGTGACCACCGCCGCGCTGCCGCGCGTGCCCAGCACCCAGGCCGCGATGGCCAGGACAGCGATCAGCGGCACCAGCTTGATGGCGGTGGTTGCCTGCTGCACCAGGCTCACGGCGCGCACGCCTGCGAGGTTGATCAGCGTCACCAGCAGCAGCACCGCCACCGCCGCGCCCGCACCCAGCCCCGGCACGCTGGCCAGCCCCGGCCACAGCACGGTGAGATTGGAAACCACCGCCACCGCCAGCGCGGCATTGCCCACCCACACGCCGATCCAGTAGCTCCAGGCCGAGAAATAGCTGGCCTGCGCACCGAAGGCTTCACCGACGAAGGCATAGGGCCCGCACAGGCCGGGCATCCGCCGGCTGAGCGCGGCATAGCAGCCAGCCAGCGCCAGCGTGCCGGCAATGGCGATCACCCAGCCGCCCAGCGCCGACCAGCCATAGGGCGCCAGCGTGGCGGGCAGCAGGAACACGCCCGAACCCACCATGTTGCCCAACACCAGCGCCAGCACCGCGATCAGCCCCAATTGGCCCCTGTGTTGCTGGCCCTTTTGTTGCGACATGCCTGTCCCCCCTCGCCTGCCCTTGCTGCCCGTCTGCCCGGTGAGCGTCAATCCGCCAGGGTCTTTACGCCTGCCCAAATCACGGCGCGGCTTGTAGGGTGGAGCCATGGCGACTCTGCATCCCACAATCTCCCGCGTCACCGACCGCATCATCGAGAGAAGCCGCGACAGCCGCGGCCGCTATCTCGACCTGATCGCAGGCCAGCGCGACGCCGGCATCAACCGCGGCAAGCTCAGCTGCGGAAACCTCGCCCACGGCTTTGCCGCCGCGATGGACGACAAGGCGGCGATCAAGGCCGGCCGCGCGGTCAATATCGGCATCGTCACCGCCTTCAACGACATGCTGTCGGCCCACCAGCCTTATGGCCAGTATCCGCCGCAGTTGAAGCTGTTCGCGCGCGAGGCGGGGGCCACGGCGCAGGTGGCCGGCGGCGTGCCGGCGATGTGCGATGGCGTCACGCAAGGCCAGGTGGGGATGGAACTTTCACTGTTCAGCCGCGATGCCATCGCGCTGGGCACCGCCGTCGCGCTCTCGCACGGGATGTTCGAGGCGGTGGCCATGCTCGGCATCTGCGACAAGATCGTACCCGGCCTGCTGATCGGCGCGCTGCGCTTCGGCCATCTGCCCACGCTGTTCGTGCCTGGCGGGCCGATGCCGTCGGGCCTGCCCAACAAGGAAAAGCAGCGCGTCCGCCAGCTGGCCGCCGAAGGCAAGGCCAGCCGCGAGGAGCTGCTGGAGGCGGAAAGCGCCTCCTATCACAGCCCCGGCACCTGCACCTTCTATGGCACGGCCAATTCCAACCAGATGCTGATGGAGGTGATGGGCCTGCACATCCCCGGCGCCGCCTTCGTCAATCCCGGCACGCCGTTGCGCACGGCCTTGAACCGCGCCGCCATGCACCGGCTGGCGGCGCTGGGGCAAAGCGGCGAACGGCCGATAGGCGCCTGTGTCGATGAACGCGCCATCGTCAACGCCATCGTGGGGCTGCTGGCCACCGGCGGCTCCACCAACCATGCCATCCACCTGCCGGCGATTGCGCGGGCCGCCGGCATCCGCATCGACTGGCAGGATTTCGATGAGCTCTCGTCCGCCGTGCCGCTGATCGCCCGCGTCTATCCCGGCGGCGCGGCCGACGTGAACCAGTTCCACGCCGCCGGCGGCATGGCCTTCACCATCCGCACACTGCTTGATGCCGGGCTGCTGCACGCCGACATACCGACGGTGGCCGGGGAGGATGTGCCCGCAAGCACGGACGAGACGATCCTGCGCCCCGCCGCCCGCCCGTTCCGCGCCGATGGCGGGATGCGGCTGGTCACCGGCAATCTGGGCCGCGCCATCTTCAAGACCAGCGCCGTCGACGAGAAGCGCTGGACCATCGAGGCTCCGGCCCGCGTGTTCAGCAGCCAGGACGCGGTGCAGGCGGCCTTCAAGGCCGGCGAGCTTGATCGCGACGTGGTGGTGGTGTTGCGGGGCCAGGGCCCGCAGGCCAACGGCATGCCCGAGCTGCACAAGCTCACGCCGGCGCTGGGCGTGCTGCAGGATCGCGGGCACCGGGTCGCGCTGGTCACCGATGGCCGCATGTCGGGCGCGTCCGGCAAGGTGCCGGCCGCCATCCACCTGTCCCCGGAAGCTGCGTGCGGCGGGCCGATCGCCCGGCTGCGCGATGGCGATGTGATCCGGCTGTGCGCCCACCGCGGTGCGTTGGAGGTGCTGGTGGACTCAGCCGACTTCGCCGCCCGCGCGCCCGCCGCAATTGCGCCATCGGGCGATGGCACGGCACGGGAATTGTTCGCCTTCTTCCGCCACGGCAGCGATGATGCCGAAGCCGGGGCGAGCGCAATGCTGAAGGCTGCGGGATTGTAACGCCCAAACGAAAACGGCCGGGGCGTTGCCGCCCCGGCCGCTTCGTTCAGCGAAGACGTGCCGCTTACTTGGCCTGGGCCAGGTAGGCGGTCATGCGCTTGGTGGCCAGCGGCGACAGCTTCACGGCCTTGGCGGCAGCCAGGTTGGCCGACGGGCCGTTGCCGGCCTGCACCAGGGCGACCATGCCCATCGAGAAGTGCGGCAGGCACTTGATGCCATAAAGGCCCGGCTTGCCGACCTTCAGCACGAAATCCTTGCCCATGGCGCCCTTCTGCTCGGCTTCACCGGCCGGCAGCATGCCCGGGATGGTCTGGGCGTTGTGGCCCGGATTGGTGGCGACGAACTTCACGGTGTCGCCGGGGGCCGCCTTGATGAAGGCCGGCTCGAACACCATGGCGCCTTCCTTGCCCTTGTTGAGCATCTTGACGGTGATTTCCTTGGCGGCGGCCGGAGCGGCGATCACCAGGGCAGCGGCAACAAAACCCAGAAACTTCATCTGCAGTTCCTCCTCGCGGCGCCGGGTTGAAAAGGGGGCGCGCCGGTTATTTGTTTCACGCCCCGTCAACACGCGGACAGGCCGTCAAGCGCGGCGTCATACGCGCAGGGACTGGAGCGCTCAAGGATGGGCAGTTGCGACACTTTGTCCAAATCCCCATCCATGCAGGGGACATTGGCGCAAACCGGCTTTCGGCAAGCTGAACAACTACAGGCTGGCGATCAGCCCCAGCGACGGATCGATGCGGCCGCGCACCAGATCGGCCCAGGCATCGGCCACTTCATGCCGGCCCTGCACGCGCTCGATCTTCAGCCAGCCCAGCGTGTCGGCAAAGCGCTTCCAGGCCGCCCCCAGCCGCGCATCGAAACCGGCAGGGCCCCATTCGGCCACCCGCGCCTGCGCCACGCTGGGCGCGAAGAACAGCTCGGCCGGCGGACCAGGCAGTTCGGCCACATTGGCTGCCTGCCAGTGCGTGTCCCCCACGACATGGCTTTCCGCCAACCGCCCGGCGAGCCGCGTGTGGATATCCAGCCGGAGCGCGCCGTTGCCGGAGAAATCCACCAAGGCGATGCGCTCCCCCGGCACGGCGGCGACATCGGCATAGGGCAGCACGATGTCATAATAGCCGGTGGCCTCGCAGAAGGCGCGATTGCCCGGCGAGGTGAGGCCGATCACCTGCTGCCGGCCCCTGGCGGCCTGCGCCACGCCCAGTGCGGTTTTCGACGACGCCGAGGACAGCAGCAGCGTGTCGACCGGGCGGGTGGAGAGCAGCACATCGATCAGGAAGCTGGTCGCATAGAGCGGACGGAACAGGCATTGCAGCGCCTCGCTGCCCCAATCGCTGCTGGCGGCGTTGTAGCGGTTGTAGAAGGGCGGCAGTGGCGCCCGGTGCGCGGCGCCATCGCTGAATCCGGCGCGGCTGGCAGCCACCGGGGTGAGCAGCGCCTGGGAGGCCATCGGCCAGTAGCCGAAGAAACGCTGGCCGGGATCGATGCCGGCCGCCGCGCTGGCTTCCACTGCGCCGAAGCCCCACACCGGCACAATGCCCAGCCCCTCCTGCCCGCTGGGCCAGAAGTGCCAATAAGCAAAATCATCGCCATGCACGGCATAGGTGACGTTGTTGGCGGTGAGCGCGAACTGTTCGACCTGGAAGCGCGCCTGGCCCTGCGCTGGCGGCGGTGGATCGGGCAGCGCCAGCGTGGCTGCCAGTTCCGCCTTGTTCACCGCCAGTGTCGTCATCCCCGCCCCCTTTTCAGAGCCCCGCGAACTGCTGCTTCCTCGGCCCCAGATAACCGAACAGATAGGCCGCCACCTTGCGCATCTGGATCTCTTCCGATCCTTCGGTGA
>ERZ1066122.1193-NODE-1193-length-22048-cov-8.952803_pt1 | contig 22048 bp, 18 predicted proteins | sample MGYA00382769_ERZ1066122 | MGnify/ENA primary metagenome ERZ1066122 (study PRJEB33369, sample SAMEA5778352) | biofilm metagenome | biome: Industrial cooling water; feature: Water cooling tower basin; material: Biofilm | place: United Arab Emirates | collected... | reverse complement strand
GCGGCGGCATGGCGCCAGCGCCAGCGCCCGGCCCATCGGCCGGCGCGGGCGCCCCCTGGCCACCCGCGCCGGCACCGCCCGCGGTCCCGCCGTCCGCGGGATCGCTGCCGCCCGGACCCGGCCGGACGGGCCGACCTCCCGAAGCGCCGCTGCCGGCGCCGGGCCCGTTCGGTGCAGATGGGCCGTCGGTCCCGATCGGCGGGGGGGCAGTGTCGCTGCCGCCGGGCGGCGGCGCGACGATCGGCGGGACCGACGGTTCGGGGTCGATCACCGGCGTTTCGGCCGGCGGATCGCTCCTGCCGAGGGCGCCGAACACGTTGAGCTGGAAGACCGGCCGGGGCGGCGGCACGGGCATCCCGTAAGCGGGCCCCCCACGCAGCGAGCCGGGTTCCGGCGGTCTCAGACTCATCATGTGCACTGCACCCCCATTCGGGGGCCGGTTCATCCCGATCCGGCCCCGATGGCGGAAGAGTGCAGGACTGCCGGGCCGGCAAACATCCCCATTTGGGGTCATCTGAGCCTGCGGACGCGGGAAATGAGGGGGTTGGCAGCCGCCTGGTGTCCCTCATCGGGACCGAAGCCGGGCAACTGCGGGCAGCGGGCACAAAAAAAGGGAGGGTGCCGATCCGGCACCCTCCCCATCCGAGCCTCGGGGTGAAGGCTCAGATGAACTGGATCACGTCGTAACCAGCATTGCCCTGGCTGAACGCGTTCACGTCGGCGACGCTGTCGAACTGCAGCACGGCAAAGCTGCCGCCCGTCAGATTCTCGATCGTGACCGACTGACCGCCCCAGCTCAGGGTGGTGTTGACGCCGTCGTCGACGACGGTGATCAGCGCCTGGTTGAACGTGGCCGGATCGGCGACGTCGATCTGGATCGTGTCGCGATTGGCCAGGCTCAGATCGGTGATCACGTCGTCGCCATTGTCGAACTCGACCGGCGTTTCCGCATTTTCGTCCCGATCGACGCCGTCATAGTCGAAGCCGAAGATGTCGCGTCCCTGGCCGCCGGCCAGCACGTCGTCACCATCGCCGCCGACCAGATAGTCGTCGTCGCGGCCGCCGCTCAGATCGTCGTCGCCGGCGTCACCGAACAGGCTGTCGGTGCCGAGCCCGCCTTCGAGCACGTCATCGTCGTCACCGCCGCCGATGTAATCGGCACCGGATCCGCCCACCAGCGAGTCGTTGCCGTCGTCGCCTTCGATATAGTCATCGCCGGCATTGCCGCCGATGGTGTCGTTGCCGTCGTCGCCGAACAGCGAGTCGTTGCCGTTCTCGCCCTGCATCAGGTCGTTGCCGGCCCCACCTTCGGCATAATCGTCGCCGTCGCCGCCGAAGATCTCGTCGTTGCCGTCTTCGCCGAACAGATCGTCGTCGCCGTCATTGCCGTACATGGTGTCGTTGCCGGCCCCACCGAAGAGACCGAGGACGCCGCCGATGAAGCCGTCATTGCCCTCATTGCCTTCGATGACGTCGTTGCCGTCGCCGCCATAGACGTCGTCATCGCCTTCCTGGCCGCGGAGCACGTCGTCGCCACCATTGCCTTCGATGGTGTCATTGCCAGTGCCGCCCTCGACGAGGTCGTCGCCGGAATCGCCGAACAGCAGGTCGGCGCCGGCATCGCCGCGAACTTCGTCGTTGTCGGAGCCACCGTTGATGGTGTCTTCGCCATCGGCGCCGTTCAGCACGTCGCGACCAGTGCCGCCATCGACCGAGTCGTCACCGGCACCCGCCTGGACGAAATCGGCGCCCGCGCCACCGAGCAGCGTGTCGTCGCCGGTGTCGCCGCGCAGATCGTCATTGCCATCGTCGCCCGACAGGAAGTCGTTGCCGAGCTGGCCGTCCATGCGGTCGTCACCGGCGCCGCCGAACATGACGTCGTTGCCGCCGGCATCGGTGTCGACGCCGTCTTCCTGACCGTCATTGCCGACATCGCCGCCCGGCGCGTCATTGCCGTCGTCGCCGAACATGGTGTCGTTGCCGGCGTCGCCGAAGACGAAGTCCCCGCCTTGGCCCCCGCGCTGGACGTCATCGCCCGCACCGCCTTCGATGGTGTCGGTACCGGCCGAGCCGCGCTGCGAGTCGTTGCCGTCGCCGCCGTTCAGATAGTCGTCACCATCATTGCCGTACTGGACGTCGTTGCCGGCTTCGCCGAACAGGTCGTCGTCGCCGCTGCCGCCGGCCTGGGTGTCGTTGCCCGACCCGCCGAACAGCTCGTCATTGCCCGACCCGCCGGACTGGGCGTCGTTGCCAGATCCGCCGAACAGCGTGTCGTTGCCGCTGTCACCGGCCATGGTGTCGTTGCCGCCATTGCCGTACATCAAGTCATTGCCGTCGCCGCCGGACAGCTGGTCGTTGCCGTCGAACGGATTCTCGACCGGCGTGATGGCGACGAGGGCGGGATCGATCTCGTCGCCGACGATCACGTCGTTGCCGGCGCCGCCCTGGATGAAGTCGGCCCCGCTGGCGATGCGGGTATCGTCGGTGCCGGGGAGCACGGACGAGCCGGTGCCGCCGACGAGCGTGTCGTTGCCTTCATTGCCCTCGATGATGTTCTGGTTGAAATTGCCGAGGACGAAGTCGTTTCCTGCGCCCGCGCGGGCATTGGCCGGCAGATGGGCGGCCGAAGAAGGCTCGCGCAGGTTGATGACGTCATTCAGGTCCGTGCCGATGATCCACGGCGTCGCCGGCGGCGGCGGCGGAGTCGGCGTCGGAGGGGGCGGCAGCGAGGGGCCGCTGCTGCCCGGCGGTGTGCGAGTACGTCCTGCCATCTGAAGTCTCCCTATGGTCGCTTGGGGCCACCCACCCCCTGGTGGGAAAGCCAGACCTCGGCGTGCGCGCCCGTCTGTGAATCACCGATGCCTGGGCTGGAATCTCGGGCAGGGGAGCAGGAGCATATATCCCCGCTTGGGGACGCGACCGGAGAGCGCTTCCGACGTACTGCCGTCAAATGCCTCATTTTGGCACAGAAATCCGAAAGCGACTTGATTGATGCAAAACTCCGCGGCCAGACAAGGCCGCAAGGATCGGGGCGTTCGCATCGGCCGAACATGCAGCGGGGGACGCGCACAGATATGAAGACCGACCATTATCTGCTGACCATCGTCTGCACCGACGTCGCCGGCATCGTGGCGGCGGTGGGCGATTTCCTCTACCGCCATCACGGCTTTATCGTGGAAAGCCAGCAGCACAGCGATCCGGCGACCGGCCGCTTCTTCATGCGACTCGCATTCCGGGCGGCCGGCCCGGGCATGGGCACGCTCGACGCCATCCGTGCCGAGTTTCGCCAGCTCGCCGAGCGATTCGGCATGTCATGGTCGATCGACCCCGCCGATGCCCGGCCACGCGTGCTGGTGGCCGTGTCGAAGGCCGGCCATTGCCTGAACGACCTGATCTATCTGAGCAGCACCGGCGCGCTGCCGATCGAGCTGGTCGGCGTCGTCTCGAATCATCTCACCCTGGCCGGGATGGCGGAGCGCGCCGGCCTGCCCTTCTGGCACCTGCCGATCGCGCCGGGCGAGCGCGCCGCCCAGGAACGCGCGCTGCTCGACCGGGTGGCCGACGTGCGGGCAGACCTGCTCGTCCTTGCCCGCTACATGCAGGTGCTCTCGCCCGAAGCGACCCGCGCGCTCCGCTGGCGCTGCATCAACATCCACCACAGCTTCCTGCCGAGCTTCAAGGGCGCGCGGCCCTACCACCAGGCCTATGACAAGGGCGTGAAGATCATCGGCGCGACCGCCCATTTCATCACCGACGATCTCGATGAGGGGCCGATCATCGATCAGGACGTGGAACGGGTTGACCATGCCAAGTCGCCCGAGCAGCTGATCGCCATCGGCGCGGACATCGAGGCGCGAGTCCTGGCGCGCGCCGTGCGGCTGTTCGCCGAGCGTCGGGTGCTGCCGAACGGCCACAAGACGGTCGTGTTTGGATGATCGATCGAACAGCGATCAGGCCAGAAAGCCGCGGCGCCGATCCGGCATGATGCCACCGGGAGGAGTGGCGCACCCAAGAGGATTCGAACCTCTGGCCTTTGCCTTCGGAGGGCAACGCTCTATCCAGCTGAGCTATGGGTGCGTGGCAGCGGCGCTTAGCAGGCTCGCCGGCGCTCTGCCTAGCCCCAAATGATCAGCGGCGGCGCGGCGGCTCGATCGGCCGGAATGGCGCCAGCCCACACGCGGCGCCGGGCTGCGCCTGCGGCCCCTGCAGCACGGTGATGATGTCCTGCGCGCACAGCTGGGTGATCGACGTCGAATAGGCGAAGCGCTGCTCGAAGCCGAGCATCGGGCAGGATTGGGGCAGCACCGTCCGGTACCAGCGATTGTCCGTCATCCGCCAATCAATCACGCGGTCGCTGCGCACATTGCTTTGGCGGATCTGCGCGATCGGCACGCAGTTTTCGGCCGCACCGGTCACCTGCGCGCCGTCCGCGAAGCGCGTACCGTCAGCGGAGAGCTCGGCGGCCGCCTGCCGCTCGGCGCTCCGGCGGTCGCGCTCCTCCGCCGTGGTGCAGGCGCCAGCGACCAGCGCCGCCGAGATTGCGAGCAAGAACGGGACCGGCCGCATGTCCACCTCCATTCCCTTCTGAACGCCTGTGCCGCGCCGCGGTGCCCTCAGGCAAGCGTCTTGGGCTTGAACGCGCACAGATCGGCGACCGGGCAGCGCCAGCATTCCGGCTTGCGCGCCTTGCAGATGTAGCGGCCGTGCAGGATCAGCCAGTGATGGGCGCCCAGCCGGAACGGCTTGGGCACCACCGCCTCCAGCCGGTCCTCGACCTTGCGGACGTCCTTGCCGGGGGCAAGGCCGGTGCGGTTGCAGACCCGGAAGATATGGGTGTCGACCGCGAACGTTTCCGCCCCGAAGGCCGAATTCATCACCACATTGGCGGTCTTGCGGCCGACGCCGGGCAGTTTCTCGAGCGCGTCGCGATCGGCCGGCACCTGCCCGCCATGCTCGGCGATCAGCCGCTCGCTGAGCGCAATCACATTCTTCGCCTTGGTGTTGAACAGGCCGATCGTCTTGATGTGCTCCTTCAGCCCCTCCTCGCCGAGCGCCACCATCTGCTCGGGCGTCGTCACCTGGGCGAACAGCGCGCGCGTCGCCTTGTTCACGCCGACATCGGTCGCCTGCGCCGACAGCACGACCGCCACGAGCAGCGTATAGGGATTGACCGATTCAAGCTCGGTTTCCGGCGCCGGATTGTCTTCCGCCAGGCGGCGGAAGAATTCAAAGATGTCCGCTGTCTTCACAGGCCGAGCATGTCTGCCATGCGGTAGCGGCCGGCCGGGCGCCCGGCGAGCCACAAGGCCGCCCGCAGCGCGCCGCGCGCGAAGATCGCCCGCGTCTCGGCGCGGTGGCCGAGCTCGATCCGCTCCCCCTCGCCTGCCAGCACGACCAGATGGTCGCCGGCGACCGAACCGCCGCGCAAGGACGCAAAGCCGATCGCCCCGGGCTCGCGCCGGCCGCCGCGATCGGTGACCGGATCGAGGGAGTGGCCGCGCCCGCGCGCCGCTGCCTCGCCCAGGAGCAGCGCCGTGCCGCTCGGTGCGTCGAGCTTGTGGCGGTGGTGCATCTCCAGGATCTCGATGTCCCAATCCGGCCCCAGCCGCGCGGCCGCCTGCTCGACCAAGGCGGCGAGCAGATTGACGCCGAGCGACGTGTTCGCCGCCTGCAGCACCGCAATCTCCGCCGCCGCAGCAGCGATCGCCCCGTCAGCTTCCGCACCGAGGCCGGTCGTGCCGATCAGGATCGGCGTGGCCGCCGCCCGCGCCGCGGCGAGATGCCCGGCCAAAGCGTCGGGGCTGGAGAAATCGACCAGCACATCGGCCGCCTCGGCGAGCGCGGCGACGTCGCCCATGTCGCGATCGAGCCCGCCGGCGATCGGCACCCCCGCTTCCTCGGCCGCCGCCGCGATCGCCCGGCCCATCCGCCCGGCGGCGCCCAAAATCCCGATTTTCGTCATCGCCCTTTCGTGCCCTGCCGCCGCGGCGAGGACAAGGGCTCCGCTTTTCGTCGACGCAGACCGCACCCAGATCGAGCGCCCGCTTGTCCGCCCCGGCGCGCGCGGCCACAGCGCGCGCTCTTCATGCCCGATGCCGAAGCCGCCATGTCCCTGATTTTCAGCCTGCTTGCCCTTGCCGGCGCCGATCTGCTCTGGTGGGATCAATGAAGCGGCGTCATTCCCGGCCTGCTCGCGTTCAGCGCGGCGCGCGACGTGCCGGCGCTGCGCGTGCCCTCTCTGGCGATCATCGGCGGCAATGACTGGATCACGCCCGTCGCCCTCACCCGTGGCTATGCCGCGCGCCTGAAGGCTCCGGCGAAGCGCCTGGTCGAGTTCCCCCGCGCCGGCCATTACGTCCATCTCGACGAACCGGCCGCGTTCCAGCGCGCGATCCGGGAGATGTTCGTGGGGCGGGGGTGACTTGGGCCAGAGGGAGCGAGGACGCGTCGACGCGCATCCCGGTCTGGTTGCTGGGAGACCGGGGCATTCAACCTTCATCTCTCGGAAGCCAGATGCCCGCCCTCCACCGGTAGCGGACCCCAACAGGCTCCGCTAACGCCACGGCATGCGCGACATCGAGAACATCGTCATCCTCACCGGCGCCGGCATCTCCGCCGAAAGCGGGCTCGCCACCTTTCGCGGACCAGACGGGCTGTGGGAAGGGCATCGGGTCGAGGATGTCTGCACGCCGCAAGCGCTCGCCCGCGATCCGGCGCTCGTCCATGCCTTTTACGATGCCCGCCGGGCGCAGCTGCCGCGCGTTCAGCCCAATGGCGCCCATCGCGCGCTCGCCCGGCTTGATGCCGAATGGCCGGGCGAGCTGTTGATCGTCACGCAAAATGTCGACGACCTGCACGAGCGCGCGGGCGCCCGCCGGCTGCTCCATATGCACGGGCAGCTGAAATCGGCGCTGTGCGCGGCCTGCGGCGTGCGCAGCCCGTGGGAGGGTTCCCTTGCCGAAAAGCCCCCCTGCCCCGCTTGCCAGGCGCCGAGCCTGCGCCCCGACATCGTGTTTTTTGGCGAGATCCCGTACGAGATGGAGCGGATCGAAGCCGCGCTTGCCCGTGCCGATCTGTTCGTCTCGATCGGCACGTCGGGCGCCGTCTATCCGGCCGCCGGCTTCGTCCAGACCGCGCGCCATTGTGGCGCCCGCACGCTCGAACTCAATCTCGATCCGTCGGCGGGCAGCATCTTCTTCGACGAAAGCCGGATGGGCGCGGCGAGTGCGCTGGTGCCGGCCTGGGTGGACGACATGCTCGGCAGCTAGCGGCCGCTCAATCGACCCAGTCGAGGCCGAGATCGCGATAGACGCCGCGATCCTCGTCCCAGTTTTCCTTCACCTTCACGTGCAGGTACAGGTGGACGGGCCTGGCGAGCAACGCCGCCAGCTCGGCGCGGGCGCGGGCGCCGATCGCCTTGATCTGGGCGCCGCCCTTGCCCAGCACGATCGCTTTCTGGGTCGGCCGCGCGACCAGGATCTGCTGGTGGATCTCGACCGATCCATCCGGCCGCTCTTTATACGCTTCGGTCTCGACCGCGCTCGCATAGGGCAGCTCGGCATGGAGCTGCAGATAGAGCTGCTCGCGTGTCACTTCGGCGGCGAGCATCCGGTCGGTTGCATCGGACACCTGGTCTTCCGGAAAATGCCAGGGCCCTGCGGGCATGCGCCGGGCGAGCTCCGCCTTCAGATCGGCAATGCCGTCCCCGGTCGTCGCGCTCACCATGAACACCGCTGCGAACGGCAAAGCCGCGGTCAGCCGGTCGGCATGGACGAGCAATTTCTCTTTCGCCGCGACATCGACCTTGTTGAGGATCAAAAGCTTGGGCTCCGGCCGCTCCTTCAGCGCATCGACCACCGACATCACCTTGGGGCCGAGGCCCGCTTTCGCATCGACGACGAGCGCGATCAGATCGGCATCGGCGGCCCCACCCCAGGCCGCCTGCACCATCGCCCGGTCGAGCCGCCGGCGCGGCTCGAAAATGCCGGGCGTGTCGACCAGCATGATCTGCACCGGGCCGGCCAGCGCGATGCCCATCAGCCGCGTCCGCGTCGTCTGCGCCTTCGGGCTGACGATCGCCACTTTCTGGCCGACCAGCGCATTGACCAGAGTCGACTTGCCCGCGTTGGGCGCGCCCACCACGGCCACCACGCCGCATTTCTGTTCCGCAATCTCGTTCAATCACCCGCCTCCGCGCGGCCGCCCGCAGTCTGCTGCCCGTCGCGGAAAAATGCCGATATGACAAGCGCGGGTGCGACCGCCCCCGTCCGGCAGCGCCGGTCAGCCCGTGAGCTGAGCCAGCAGCCGCCGCGCCGCTTCCGTCTCGGCTTCCTGCTTGGAGGCGCCCTCCGCTTCCGCCTCTCCGGCATGGGGGATGGCGACGGTGACCGTGAAGCGGGGCGAATGCTGCGGGCCGGTGCGCGCCTTGACCGCATAGACTGGCGGCTTGCGGCGATTGGCGGCCGCCCATTCCTGCAGCGCGGACTTCGGATGCTGGGGCGCCCGGAGCTGCTGTTCGATGCGGTCCGCCCAGCAGGTCCGGATGAACTGCTGAGCGGCGTCGAGGCCGCGATCCAGATAGAGCGCGCCGATCAGCGCTTCGACGACGTCGCCGAGCACATTGTCGCTGTCGGACGCGCCGTCGTCGCGCGCCTGCTTGCCGAGCCGAAGATGAGCGCCCATCCCGAGGGTCCGGCCGATTCCGGCGCAGACCTGGCCGGAGACGAGCGCGTTCAGCCGCCAGCTGAGCTTGCCTTCCGGCTCCTCGGGAAAGCGATCGAACAGCCAGCGTGCGATCGTCAGACCCAGCACGCGGTCGCCGAGAAACTCGAGCCGCTCATAGTCGCTTTCTTCGCGGCTGCTGTGGGTCAGCGCCCGCTGATAAAGGGCGAGATCGCCCGGCCGCTGCCCGAGCACGGCTTCAAGCCACGCGTCCAGTCCGCTCATTGCTGTCCTCCCACGCGTTCCCACCGCGCGGCCGCCGGCCAGGTCCAGGGCTGCCACCACGTCGCCGAGCCGTCGGTCGAGAAAAGCGTCGCTTCGTGCCGGCCGATCAGCCGCTCCACCGGAACCGGGCCGAGCCCGCCGCGGCTGTCGGCACTGCGGTCGCGATTGTCGCCGAGGAGGAAGACATGACCGGCCGGGACCGTCTGCGCCGCCATCGAATCCCCGGGGCGCGCGCCAAGATCGATCACCGCGTAAGACCGGCCGTCCGGCAACGTCTCGCGGAAGCGGCGGTAGCGGCAGACCAGCGCCCCGGCGAGCCGGTCTTCAAAGGCCGGCGCGGCGCAGCCGATGTTCGGGCTCGGCGGATGGACGAAATCGGCGATCCGGTCCTGCGGCAGCAGCGTGCCGTTCAGCACGACCTGGCCGTCGCGCAGGGCAATCCGGTCCCCGGGCAGCCCGATCACCCGCTTCACGAAGTCGCGCCCGTCGCCCGGCGGCGACCGGAAGATCACCACGTCGCCACGGGCAGGCAGCCGGCCCCCGATCCGCCCCTCGATCGGCAGCCCGCTGCCGGGAAAGCTGAAGCGGGACCAGCCATAGGGCCATTTGGACGCCAGCACGTAATCGCCCGGCATCAGCGCCGGCAGCATCGATTCGGACGGGATGTTGAACGGCGCGGCGACCAGACTGCGGACGAGCACCACCGCCAGCGCGAGCTTGGCGAGAAAGATTAGGAAGCGGCGGCCCTCCGCGCCGCGACCGCCGGACCGGGGTCGACGCGCCAAGGCTCAGCCTGCTCCCCGGCGCACGCGCCCGTCCACTCCGGCCGGACGTACGCTCATCCGAACGCGCGCGCGATCAGGGTGCGGGTCGAGGCGTCGAAGGCCTCGGTGCCTTCGGTGTCGATCGAGCGGGCGATCGCCTTGCCGAGCTCGACGCCGAATTGATCGAACGGATTGATGCCGAGCAGGACCGCGTTGGCAAAGGTGCGGTGCTCGTAGAAGGCGAGCAGCGCACCGAGCGTCTCCGGCGTCACTTCTTCGAGGAGGATTGTGGTGGACGGCCGGTCGCCGGGATAGGCGCGCTGCGGATCGGCGCTGTCCTTCCCCGTCATCAGCGCGGCGCCCTGTGCGAAGCAGTTGGTCAGCAGCGTGCGGTGATGGGCCGGATCAAGCGCATGGCCGGGCTCGACCGCCGCAACGAACTCGACGGGCACCAGCCGGGTGCCCTGATGGAGCAGCTGGAACACGGCGTGCTGGCAGTCGGTTCCGACCCCGCCCCATGTGACCGGCGCGCTCGGATGATCGAGCGGCGTGCCCGCGACGGTCACGCTCTTGCCGTTCGACTCCATTTCGAGCTGCTGCAGATAGGCGGGCAGCAGCCGCAGCCGTTCGTCATAGGCAAAGACCGCGCGTGTCTCGCAGCGGCGCAGCTGGGCGTAATACTGATCGACAAAGGCGGCGAGCACCGGCGCGCTCGCGGCCGGATCGGCCAGGCGGAAATGCCGGTCCATCGCCGCGGCCCCTTCGAGCAGCGCCTGGAACCTGTCCCAGCCAAGCGCAAGGGCGGCCGGAAACCCGATCGACGACCACAGCGAATAGCGGCCGCCGACAGTCTCGGAGAAGGGCAGGATCCGCGTCTCGTCGACCCCCCACTCCATGGCCTTTTGCGGTGCCGCAGTGAGCGCGATCACCCGTCCATAGGGATCCTCGACCCCGTCTTCCTCGAGCCAGGCGAGCGCCGACGCAGCGTTCAGCATCGTCTCCGTGGTGGTGAAGGTCTTGGAGGCGACCACCACCAGCGTGGCGCCGGGATCGAAGCGCCGGAACGCCTCCTCGAGCGCGGCACCATCGACGTTCGAGACGATCGCCACGTCGTAGCGGGATTCGTCACGACCGAGGGCATCGACGATCAATTGCGGCCCGAGCGCCGATCCGCCGATGCCGATGTGGAGCACATGGCGGATCGGACCGAGCGCCTCTGCCTCGATCGCGTCGATCAGCGCCCGCATCCGGGCGTGCTGGGCCCGCGCGCGATCGACGCTGGCGGGCGCCCCTTCGCCGCGCTCGGCGCTGTGCTCGGCCGCCCGGCCTTCGCTTTGGTTGACGACGCGCCCGCCGAACAGATCGTCCCGCGCGCCGGCAAAGCCGCAGGCGTCGAGCCGCGCCCGGAACGCGCCGATCAGGTCGCGTGTCAGATGCGTCTTGGAAAAATCGAAATAGAGCCCCGCCGCCTCGAGGGACATCTGCTGCACCCGCCGCTCGCCATCGGCGAAAAGCTCGGTCAGGCGCGGCGCCGCCGGATCGCTGGGCCAGCCGGGCGTGTCGGACATTTTTTCAACTCTCCTCTGAATGGGCTTCTAGCGGGGGCGAGGCCGGGCGCAAGCCGGGGACGCCGGCCTCGGGCGCCGGAACGCGTCGCCAGGCTGCCGGACGCCGGCCAGTAAGTGTCGACATCACTTACACTTTCGACGCGCTGGCAAGAGTTTCTTCAGCAGGTTCCTTGCCCTCGGCTTAAGGGTCGCCCCGATATTTTCCGCCTGCCGCTCAGTCGGAGGATGGAATGTCAGCCGGTGCGAACATGGCCGTAGCGAACCTCGACCGCCGGGAAGCCCCGCGCGACGAAGTCTCCTATCGCACCCGCGCCACGACCGCAGCCGGCGAGACGATCAGCATCCACATCGTGAACGTGTCGGCCAACGGCTTCATGGCGCGGACGGAGCGGAGCTTCGAGCCGGGGGCGACGCTCACCATCCGGCTGCCGGTGCTCGGCATGGTGGCGGCCGAAGTCCGCTGGTCGCTCGGCGGACGGATTGGCTGCCAGTTCGGGCGGATGATCGATCTTGCCCCGTATCTGGAGCTGCTGGCCGAGCTCGTCCGCAACGCCCGCTGACCTAGCCGCTGCGGAGCAGGCTGACGCCGGCATCCCGTTCGAACAGATAGAGCGCGATCCGTGCCGCCCGACCGCGCGGCCCGGTCAACCCGCCGTCCCGGTCCACCAGCAACCGGGCATCGTCGCTTGCGACGGGCAGCAGCTCGTGCAGCAGCTCGGGCGTCGCCAGCCGGAAGACATGGTCGCCCGACTGACGCGTGCCGAGCAGTTCGCCCGGGCCGCGCAGCCGCAGATCCTCCTCCGCGATGCGGAAGCCGTCATTGCTCTCCCGCATCAGCGCAAGCCGCGCGCGCGCCGTTTCCCCGAGCGCGCCGGAGCGCAGCAGCAGGCAGACGGAATGGCCCTCACCGCGCCCGACCCGCCCGCGGAGCTGGTGGAGCTGGGCAAGACCGAACCGGTCGGCATGCTCGATGATCATCAGCCGGGCATTCGGCACGTCGACGCCGACTTCGATGACGGTGGTCGCGACCAGCACGGCCAGTCGGCCCGTTGCGAACGCCGCCATCACGGCATCCTTGTCGGGCCCTTTCATCCGGCCATGGACCAGCCCGACGCGGTCGGCGCCGAAGCGGAGGCGAAGCGCCGCCGCCCGTTCCTCGGCCGCGGCGAGATCCAGCTTCTCATTCTCCTCGACCAGCGGGCAGACCCAATAGGCCTGGCCGCCGCCGTCGATGTGCCGGCCGAGTGCATCGACCACGTCCGGAAGCCGGCTGTCGGCGATCACGCGGGTTTCGATCGGCTGGCGGCCGGGCGGCATTTCGTCCAGGCGGCTGACATCCATCTCGCCATAGTGGGTGAGGGTCAGGGTGCGCGGAATGGGCGTTGCCGTCATCACCAGCAGATGCGGCGGCCGTTCCGCCTTCTGGCTGAGCATCAGCCGCTGGGAGACGCCGAAGCGATGCTGCTCGTCGATGACCGCGAGGCCCAGGCGCCGGTAGCTGACGCCCTGCTGGAAAATCGCATGAGTCCCGACCAGAATGTCGATCGAGCCGTCGGCGAGGCCCATCAGGGTGGAGTCGCGAGCGCGGCCCTTCTCCCGACCCGTCAGGATCGCGACGTTGACCGGGAGACCTGCAAGCATCCGGCCGAGCGAGGCGTGGTGCTGGCGAGGATCTCGGTGGGCGCCAGCAAGGCCCCCTGCGCGCCGCTTTCGACCGCGATCAGCAGCGCCATCAGCGCGACGAGCGTCTTGCCGCTGCCGACATCGCCCTGGAGCAACCGCAGCATCGGCGCATCCTGCTGGAGATCGCCCTCGATTTCGGCCACGGCGCGCAGCTGGGCGCCGGTTGGCCGATAGGGCAGCCGCAGTGCCCCCCGCAGCCGGCCGTCGCCCGCCAGGGCCCGCCCGCGCCGCCGCCGGGCCGAGGCGCGGACCAGGATGAGGGCCAGCTGGTTGGCGAAGATCTCGTCATAGGCCAGCCGCACGCGCGCGGCGGCCGCCCCCGCATCGGCGTGGACGGCGGTGAGCGCCGCCCGCCAGGCGGGCCAGCCGCGCTCTCGCAGGAGGCTCGGCTCGATCCACTCGTCCAGCTCTGGCGCGCGCGAAAGCGCCTGTTCGATCAGCTGGCCGAGGCGGCGCGACGTCAGGCCTTCGGACAGCGGATAGACAGGCTCGACGGCGGCCGGCAGCGCTTCGCCGGGGGCAAGCACCAGATCGGGATGGACGATCTGCAGCTGCTGGCCATAGGCATCGAGCTTGCCGGACACGAGACGCATCTCGCCGAGCGGAAAAAGCTTGCGCGCCCAGCCCGCATTGGCGCCGAAATAGACCAGGCTCACATGATCGCCGCCGCTGTCGGTCGCCTCGACCCGGAACGGGCCGCGGCTGCTGGCGGCGGCGCGGTAATCGACCGCCGTCAGGGCGATCGTGATCACGCGCCCGACATCGGCTTGATCGAGGCGCGCGACCTGTTTTCGCTCGATCCAGCCGCTCGGCAGATGAAAGAGAAGATCGACCGCGCGGGCGAGGCCGAGCCGGGCCAGCGGCTTCCTCAAGCCCGGGCCGACGCCTTTCAGCGCCTCGACTTCGGCGAAGAGCGGATTGAGGATTTCGGGGCGCATGCCTATTGGGCGGTCTTGTAACGAAAACACGGCCGGCGTCGACTCCCCGCCCCTCGGCTGTTCCCGTCCCTTCCCCGTGCGCAGGCACGGGAGCGCGCGCCGCCCCAGCCGGGCGGCAGCTCGCGCGGATGGGCGCAGCCGCGTGCGGCACGGCGACGGCCATTCTGGAGCTGCCATGGATCGCGACATTCGGCTGAAACGACTTCGCTTCCGCGCCTGGCATCGCGGCACGAAAGAGGCCGACCTGCTGATCGGCGGTTTCTTCGACGCCCAGGCGAGCCACTGGAACGATGCGCAGATCGGCTGGTTCGAGGCGCTCATGGACGAGCAGGACGTGGACATCATGGCATGGGCGATCGGCACCCAGCCGGTGCCCGAGCGTTGGCAGGGGCCGTTGATGGATCAGATGAAGAAGCTCGATTATGTTCCTGTGGCGAGGTGATCTGATCCGTGCCTGATCTTGCCCGGGTGCTGTCCGCCACGCGCCCGCTGACCCTCGCTGCCGCGCCGGCCGGCTTCCTTCCCTGGCTGATGGCGGACCTGGCTCGCGCCGCACCCGGCCGCGCCGTGTTCATTGCATCCGACGAAGCGGCGATGCGGGCGATGGCGGATACGGCCGCCTTCTTCGCGCCCGAACTCGAGGTGCTGAGCTTTCCGGCCTGGGACGTGCTGCCCTATGACCGGGCCTCGCCGTCGCTGCGCGTCCAGGCCGAACGGCTCGCGACTTTGCACCGGCTGCAGCAGAAGCCGGGCACTGCGCAGCTGCTCGTCACCACCGCCAATGCGGCGACGCAGCGGACGCTGACGCCGTTCCGGATCCGCCAGCTGGTCGCGCGGCTGGCGCCCGGTGAACGCATCGACCGCGACGCGCTTGCCGCACGGCTGCAAGCAAATGGCTATGTTCGCGTCGATACCGTTGCCGAACATGGCGAATTCGCGATCCGCGGTGGCCTGATCGACCTGTTCCCCACCGGCGAGGAATTGGCGCTGCGGCTGGACTTTTTCGGCGACGAGATCGAGACGGTCCGGCAATTCGATCCCGCAGACCAGCGCACCGTCGGCCGCATCGACGGCTTCACTCTGGTGCCCGCGTCCGAAGCCCTGCTCGATCCGGACAGCATCAAGCGCTTCCGGACCCGCTATCGCGAGCATTTCGGGGCGACCGCGACCGGTGATCCGCTCTACGAGGCCGTTTCGGAAGGCCGGCGGCTGGCGGGCATGGAGCATTGGCTGCCGCTTCTCGAGGATCGGCTGGCCACGCTGTTCGACCATCTGGGCGAGGGCACGATCTGCGTGCGCGACTTCGGCTCCAGCGCCGCGGCCGACCAGCGGTTCGAGTCGATCGACGACTATTTCGCCAACCGTCAGCGGGCGCAGAGCGCGGAGCCAGGCAGCTACCGCCCGCTCGAGCCCGGCCTGCTCTATCTGGGAGCCGATGCATGGCGCGACGCGATCGCCGCCCAGCCGGTGCATCTGGCGTCCCCATTCGCTGCGCCGGCCGCCGACGATACGCTGGACTTCGCGGTTGACGGCGCACGCGACTTCGCGCCGGAGCGTGCCCAGCAGGCAAACATCTACGAAGCAGTCGTCAAGCACACGAACAAGCTTGTAAAATCGCGCAAGAAACTGATCCTCGCCAGCTATTCGCCCGGGGCCCGGGACAGGCTCGGCAACCTGCTGGCCGACCATGGATTGAAGGGCGCGCGGCTGGCAGACAGCTGGCAGGATGCGCTCGGACAGGCCGGATCGGCGCCGGCCGCACTGGTCGTGCTGCCGCTCGATCATGGCTTCACGACGCCCGAGGTGGCGCTGCTCACCGAGCAGGACATGCTCGGCGACCGGCTGGTGCGGCGCCGCAAGCGCCGCAAGCAGGCCGATGCCTTCCTGAACGAACTCGCGACGCTCTCGCCCGGCGATCTCGTCGTCCATGCCGATCACGGCATCGCCCGCTACGAGGGGCTGACCCAGGTGCCGGTCGGGCAGAGCCCGCACGATTGCGTCGCGCTCGCCTATGCCGGCGGTGACAAGCTCTACGTTCCGGTCGAGAATCTCGAAGTCCTGTCGCGCTATGGATCGGACAGCGAAGGCGTGGCGCTCGACAAACTGGGCGGCGAGGCGTGGCAGCGACGCAAGTCCGCGATGCGCGAGCGGATCCGCGAGATTGCCCATGAGCTGATCCGCACCGCCGCCGAGCGCGCCTTGCGCCCCGCCGACATCGCCGAACCGGACAGCGGCGGCTATCCCGCCTTTGTCGACCGCTTCCCGTTCGAGGAGACCGATGACCAGGATCGGGCGATCGAGGACGTGCTGGGCGATCTTGCCGCCGGCCGGCCAATGGACCGGCTGGTCTGCGGCGATGTCGGCTTCGGCAAGACCGAAGTCGCGCTGCGCGCTGCCTTCGTGGCTGCGATGGCCGGCCTCCAGGTCGCCATCGTCTGCCCGACGACCTTGCTCGCGCGCCAGCATTTCAACAGCTTCCGCGAGCGCTTTCACGGCTTTCCGCTGAAGATCGGGCGGCTGTCGCGGCTGGTCCCGGCGCGGGAAGCGAAGGAGACCAAGGCCGGGCTGGCGGACGGCACGCTCGATATCGTCGTCGGCACCCATGCGCTCCTTGCCAAGAGCGTCGCTTTCAAGCGGCTCGGCCTCGTCGTGGTCGACGAGGAACAGCGGTTCGGCGTCACGCACAAGGAGCGGCTGAAGGCGCTCAAGACGGACGTGCACCAGCTGACTCTGACCGCCACCCCGATCCCGCGGACGCTGCAGATGGCGATGTCTGGCCTGCGCGAGCTGTCGGTCATCCAGACCCCGCCGGTCGATCGCCTGGCGGTCCGCACCTATGTGATGCCCTGGGACCCGGTGGTGCTGAGGGAAGCGCTGCTGCGCGAACATTATCGCGGCGGCCAGAGCTACTTCGTCACCCCGCGCATCGCCGATCTGCCGGAGATCGAGGAGTTTCTGCGCAAGGATGTGCCCGAGATCCGCTACGTCGTCGCCCACGGGCAGATGGCGCCGACGGAAGTCGAGGAGCGCATGTCGGCCTTTTACGACAAGCGGTACGACGTGCTGCTGTCGACGACGATCGTGGAAAGCGGGCTCGACATCCCGAGCGCCAACACGCTGATCGTGCACCGCGCCGACCGGTTCGGGCTCGCCCAGCTCTACCAGCTGCGCGGGCGCGTCGGCCGCGGCAAGATCCGCGCTTATGCCTATCTCACCACGCCGGCCGACGGGATGATCACCGACACGGCGGAGAAGCGGCTGAAGATCCTGTCCGATCTCGACAGCCTCGGCGCCGGCTTCCAGCTCGCCAGCCACGATCTCGACATCCGCGGCGCCGGCAATCTGCTGGGCGATGAGCAGTCGGGGCACATCAAGGAAGTGGGCTTCGAACTCTACCAGTCGATGCTCGAGGAAGCGATTCTCGACGCCAAGGCCGGCGGTGCCGCGGCGAAGCGCCGGGAGGATTTCTCGCCCACGATCACGGTCGACGTGCCGGTGATGATCCCGGAGGAATATGTTCCGGACCTCGATCTGCGCATGGGCCTCTACCGGCGGATCAACGAGCTCGACTCGGCCGAGGCCGTCGAAGGCTTCGCGGCCGAGCTGATCGACCGGTTCGGGGCGCTGCCGCCCGCCACCGAGAATCTGGTCCGGCTGATCGAGATCAAGCTCAATGCGAAGCGCGCCTGCGTCGCGAAGATCGAGACGGGCCCGCGTGGCGCGGTCGTCACGTTCCAGGACGATTCGCCGCCCGATGTGCCGGCCCTGCTCGCTTATGTGCAGAAGATCGGGGAGTCGGCGAAGCTGCGCCCGGACTCGAAGCTGGTGATCACGCGGGACTGGGCCAATCCCAAGCAGCGGCTGAACGGCGCGCTGCAGCTGTCGCGGGGGCTGGCGAAGCTTGCCGGCTGAGCGGCGCCGCGGCGGCGCTCGGCGCTAAGGCTGGCGGGCGACGAGGTCCGCGAGGACCGCGCCCGTCACCGGTGCCGAGCACAGATAGCCCTGGTAGAGGGTGCAGCCCTCCTCTGCGAGAGCCGCGAGCTGCGGCTCCGTCTCGACGCCTTCGGCAATGACGCCAAGCCCGAGCGAGCGGCCCATTTCGATCGCGCCGCGCACCACCACCCGGTCCCGCGGTGATCCGGCAATGTCCTGGGTCAACCCCTTGTCGATCTTCAGATAATCGAGCGGCAGCGCCTTTAGGTAGGCGAGGCTCGAATAGCCGGTCCCGAAATCGTCGATGGCGACGCGACAGCCGCCCGCCCGCAGCGCCGACAGCAGGACCGCTGCATCGCCGAGATCCTCGATCAGCCCGCTTTCCGTCACTTCGATCGTGAGCCGCCCGCGCGGGAAGCCGGCACCGTCCGCCCGCGCCAGCAGCGCCTCAGCGAAGGACGGCCGTCGCATCTCCTCCGCCGTCACGTTGATCGACAGCCGCAAGCCGGCCAGCACATCCGGCCACGCCGCGGCTTCCCGCAGCGCGCGTTCCTGAACATGGGCGGACAGCTGGACCAGGTGATCGGCGCGTGCCGCAGCCGCGAACAGCGCCTCGGCCCCGATCGGCCCCAGCTCGGGATGGCGCCAGCGCGCCAGCGCCTCGGCGCCAACGATTGCCCCGGTCGCGATCGACACCTGCGGCTGGAAGAGAATCTCCACTTCGTCGGCGGCGATGCCCTGGCGCAGCTCGGCCGCAAGCCGCTTCGTGCCGGACGCCGTCCGCGCCGCTTCCGGATCGAGCAGGCAGATCGGATCATCGGCGTCGCGCGCCTCGGCAAGCGCGCCGCTCGCCCGCCGCAGCAGCGCCGCCGCCTCTTCGCCGGGCCCGGCGCAGACCCCACCGATGTGCGTCGCGAGCGCAACGGTTTCCGCACCGGCGAGGAAGCGCCGATCCAGGGCGGTCAGAATCTGTTCGGCCACGAGCCGCATCGGGCCGATGCGGGCGCCTGGCAGCCCGACCAGAAACTCGGTGCCGGCCATCCGCGCCGCGAAAGCCCGGGCAATGCCGAGTTCGGTCGGCACCCGCGCGATCCGGCGCGCCGCCGCCTGCAGCAGCGCGTCGCCGGCCGTGCGGCCATAGGCAGCGTTCAGCGCGTCGAAGCGGGCCAGGCCGATCAGCAGCAGGCCGGGCTGGCCGCCACTGCGCAACTGCTCGGTGATCCAGCGCCGCGCGGCGCTTCCGTCGGGTAGTCCGGTCAGCGGATCGCGACGGGTCCGGAGCAACGGTTCCTCGCCAGGCTCGAGCGGCTCGACGAAGCCGCTCAGCCGACCGTCGACCGTCGAGAGGTGCTGGACCACCCGGTCCCCGCTTGGCAGCCGATGCGTGACCGCGGTCGAGCCCAGCCCCTGCTTCAGCCGGCCCCGCGCTTGGCGCAAGGCGCGACGGCCGCCGGCATCGAGCAGGCGCAGAGCGGCGCGTGCCGACACCGGATCCCCGGCAATGCCGAGTTGCGCCCGGAGCGCGGGGGACATCGACACGCCGTCCGCCGCGCAGTGCCAGCCGAGCGCCTCCGCTTCGCCGAGCGCGGCACGACCGATCACGCCGCCGCCCAGCCGCTCGGCATGGCGGGCGGCAAAGCGCAGCGCATGGGCGAATTCCGCCTCCCCGAACGGACTGGCCAGATAATGGGTGGCGCCCGCGGCGTAGATTTCGCCCAGCCGCGCGACGTCGCCGCGCGAGACGAGCGCAAGCAGCGCAGCTGCATTGGCCTGGACGGAATCGGCCAGGGCGCGCATTGCCGCCAGCCCGTCATCGACCGCGCCGCGGGCATCGACGATCACCACTTCCGCGCCACTCTGCAGGAAGCGGCGCTCGGCTCCGGCCGCGCGCCGGGCCGCGATCGCCCGCCAACCCGCCCGGTCCGCCGCCAGCGCCAGCTCGTCCCGGTGCCGAAAGGAGAGGATGAACAACGAGGCATTCCGTCCGCTGTTTCCCGGCGCGCCCTCCCCCACACCCATTCCCCTGCTCACCAGAATGGCGAGTCTAGCAGGTCAGGCGATTTCGCCAATGGCTTGCCCGCGGCCGGCGCGCGCCCTAGGCTTTTCCGGCATGGGAGCGATGACCGCAGCGCAGGCGCCTCGTCTGGTCGACTCGCTCGGCCGGACGATCGACTATGTCCGCCTCTCGGTGACTGATCGCTGCGATTTCCGCTGCCGCTATTGCATGCCGGAGCAGATGCGCTTCCTGCCGCGCGATGCGCTGCTGCGGCTCGACGAACTGGAGACGATCGCATCCCGATTGGTCGCGCGCGGCATCCGCCGGATCCGGCTGACCGGCGGCGAGCCGCTGGTGCGCGGGGATCTGCTCTCGCTCGCCGACATGCTCGGGACGCTGCTCGGCAAAGGTCTGGACGAGTTGACGCTCACCACCAATGGCGCGCGGCTGGACACCGCCGCCCGGCCGCTCGCTGCGGCCGGCATCCGCCGCGTGAACGTCAGCCTCGACACGCTGGACCCCGACCGCTTCCGCACGATCACCCGCCGCGATGCCTTTGCCGCCGTGATGGCGGGTCTCGCCGCAGCGGATGCGGCGGGGCTGCGGGTCAAGATCAACATGGTCGCGCTGGCCGGGCTGAACGAGGACGAGATCGTGGCGATGGCGCAATGGTGCGGCCGTCGCGGCTATGATCTGACGCTGATCGAGACGATGCCGCTCGGCCTGGTCGAGGAAGACCGCACCGATCGTTTCCTGCCCCTCAGCACGGCCCGGGCGCGGCTGGAGAGCCGCTTCACCCTGGTGCCGTCGCTCCACCGCACCGGTGGCCCCGCCCGCTATGTCGAGGCGCCGGAACTCGGCATCCGCATCGGCTTCATCTCGCCGCTCAGCCACAATTTCTGCGCCAGCTGCAACCGCGTGCGCGTGACGGCGGACGGGACGCTGTTCATGTGTCTGGGGCAGAGCGACTCGGTTGACCTGAAAGGCGCGCTCCGGGCGGGCGGCGCCGCGGGACTCGATGACGCGCTCGATGCCGCGCTGGCGGCGAAGCCGCGGGCCCATGATTTCCGCATCGGCACCGCCGCCGTCGCCCGGCACATGAACCTGACCGGCGGCTAGGCATGAAGCGCGCGCTTGTTGCCTCGACAGTCGAGACGGCCCGGGAGGCCGAGCAGGAGCTGCGCGCGCGGCTCGACTGGGTCGAGCCCGATCAGGCGGACGTGATCGTCGCGCTCGGCGGTGACGGCTTCATGCTGCAGACGCTTCACGCGATGCTCGAGCGTCGGCGCATCGTGCCCGTCTATGGCATGAACCGTGGCACGATCGGCTTCTTGATGAACGATTGGAGCATCGAGCGGCTGGACGAGCGGCTGGAGCGGGCGCGCCGCTTCGAAGTCACGCCGCTGCGCATGGATGCCGAGACGATCGACGGTGTGAAGGTGATCCTGCCGGCCATCAACGAAGTGTCGCTGCTCCGCGAGACGCGCCAGACGGCGAAGCTCGAAGTGAAGGTGGACGGCCGGGTGGTGCTGGACGAGCTCGTCTGCGACGGCGTGCTGGTCGCCACGCCGGCGGGATCGACGGCCTACAACCTTTCGGCGAACGGGCCGATCCTGCCGCTTGGCTCCGGGCTTCATGCGCTGACGCCGATCAGCCCGTTCCGCCCCCGCCGCTGGCGCGGCGCGATCCTTCCGGAAAGCGCCTCGGTCGGCTTCCGCGTGCTCGATCCGGTCAAGCGCCCGGTCTCCGCCGTGGCCGATCAACGCGAGGTGCGCGATGTTGCGACGGTCTCGGTCACGCTCGACCGCAGCCGGACCCTGTGCCTGATGTTCGATCCCGAACATGCGTTGGACGAGCGGATCGCGATGGAGCAATTCATCGTCTGACCCGCTTGCAATGCCCGGCAGCCGTGCTAAACGGCCGGCCTCGCTTCGGCATTCCCCGGTAGCTCAGCGGTAGAGCATCCGACTGTTAATCGGACGGCCGCCTGTTCGAATCAGGCCCGGGGAGCCAGCGAGACCTCCGCATCTTGAAACGCATGGCCGGGCTGCTGAACGGCAGCGTGTGAATGGCAGTCTTCCGACCGCTCTCGCACCGCCGCGCGCGCGCACAAACGGGAACGCGCCCGGCGGCAGGGCCGCGCGAGCGTCGGGTCTTGGACTGTGGGTATGGTTGCGGGGGCAGGATTTGAACCTGCGACCTTCAGGTTATGAGCCTGAC
>ERZ1066122.1192-NODE-1192-length-22059-cov-21.747364_pt1 | contig 22059 bp, 18 predicted proteins | sample MGYA00382769_ERZ1066122 | MGnify/ENA primary metagenome ERZ1066122 (study PRJEB33369, sample SAMEA5778352) | biofilm metagenome | biome: Industrial cooling water; feature: Water cooling tower basin; material: Biofilm | place: United Arab Emirates | collected... | reverse complement strand
CCAGGGCCACCTGCGGCACCCAGCTGTCCTGCTCCAGCTCGGCGTCGCCGAACAGTTTCACCTTCACGCCCAGGGTGTCCTGGCGGATCTCGAAGCCTTCGCCCAGGCCCAGCGCGGCGCCGACGTTCTCGGTGTCGAACACCTGGCGGGACACGCTGAGTTCGATGCGGTCGTACACGCCCAGCAGGGCGCCGTAGCTGTGCAGGCTGTAGTCGGAGACGTCGATGCGGGTGATGTAGGCACTGGCGCCGAACTGGCCGGCCTCGCCGTAGCCGCCGATCAGCGCCCACGGCGTCAGGCCGCCGCCGCCGCTGCCTTCCACCTGGCTCACGCCGGCGGTCAGCAGCAGCTTGCCGCCGGTACGCGCATCGGGCGGCGCGACGGTGTCGGCCTCCGGCTCGGCGACATCGAAATCGGACGCGTCCTGCGCCATGGCCTGGGCGGCGCACAGCGACAGCGCGAACGCACAGGCCCAGGCGAGACGGCGATGCGCGGGGTGCGGCAGACGCGCCGCAGGACAAACGGGTGGAGACATGTCGGCACCTTCATGAAACCGGGATGCGGCGTGAGCCGCGGGAGCGGATGGGGAACAGACGCCGTGCACGCACCCGGGCGGGCGCGTGCCGGAGGGATCGTGCCGGCGGGGCGTGCCGGCAACATCGGCGCCCGTCAGGCGCGCAGGCGGGACAGCAGGGTGTTGAACGCCGCCGCCAGCGCGCGGACATGCCGGCTGCCGGTTTCCGGGCACTGCAGATGCAGGTCGCCGCTCTGTGCCGCATGCTCGACCAGCCCCTGCAGCCTCGCCAGCGGCCGCCTCAGCCGGTGCCAGTACAGCCACAGCAACAGGAAGGCGCCCACCAGCACCGCCACCGCACCGATGCGCACCGGCAGGCGCGGGCCGGTCAGCGGACTGGCCTCGACGTGCGGCGGCACGAAGGCGATCAGGCGCACGCGCGCGCTGCCGAACACCGGCTCGGCGCGGGTGCGATGCCGCTGCCCGCCGATGTCGACCACCTGCCCGTCGCCGGCCAGCGCGCGCTGAAGGGTGTCGGGCGTGAGCCGGTCCAGCGGCAGACTGGATGCCGCCGCGATCGGCCTGCCGCCGGGCTCCACGAAGGCGACGACGGTCTGGGCATCGCCCACCGCCGCGATCGACGCCGCGAATTCGCGGTCCAGCGCGCGGGCCACCAGCAGATAGGTCTCGCTGTTGCCGTAGGCGGCCAGCGGCTGGATGGCGATCAACAGCACGCGATTGCCGTCCACCACCACCTCGGTGCGCAGTGCCTGCTCATCGCGTGCCGCGGCGAAGGAAGGCAGCGCGGCGAAGTCGAGCGACAGCGATTCGGTCGTCGCCACCAGCGTGCCGTCGGCGTCGAGCACAGCGGCCATCGCAAGACCCAGCTGCTGGCGGCGCTCTTCGAGCAGATCCGCGACCGAGGCCGCGTCCACCTCCATGCCCGGCAGCACCGCATCCAGCGCCTGCACCACGTAGGCGGTGACCGCCTGATTGCTCGCGATCAGCTCCGCACGCAGCGACAACTCGCGCACGCTCTGCGCTTCGACCAGACGCTGGGCTTCGCGGATCGCGACCAGATGCCGCTGCGACAGCGCATCCTCGAGGCGCTCGTCGTGCATCCGCAACAACGCAAGCGTGACGACGACCAGCACCAGCAGGGGCACGAACATCGTCCACAGGCTGCGCCATGCGCCGGATTCGATCGGGGACCGGCTCATCGTTCGGTCTCCTGGCCGCCGTGTGCGACCGGCGGTTTGGTGGCGACCAGACGCTGCCAGCGCGGCTGCGGCGTGGGCAGCACGAGTTTTTCGCTGTAGGCGCGCCCGCGCGGGTGCCAGTAGACCAGGGTGCCGGGGCCGTCCGGCAGGCCTTCGAGCCGGAAGCGGCCGTCGGCATCGGGGCGTGTGTAGTACGGCGAGGACATCACCACCACCATCGCGCGCATGCCGTGGTGCACATTGCAGCTCACCACGTTGAGCCCGGGCTTGCGGAACACCTGGCTGCGCGACTGCCCGCCGGGGTAGAACCCCAGGTCGAATTCCGCGCCCGGCGTGCGCGAGAAGACGTGATGCAGGATCGAATCGCGATTGGGGAACGCCACTTCGCTGCCCTGCGGCACCACCAGCACACCCGGCAGGAAGCCCTTGCTGTGGGTATCGATGGTGAAGCGTCCGGGCGCCGGCGGCGCGGGTTTGGTCTCGGGCACGAAATACACGAGCGTGTCGGCGACTTCACTGGCGAGGATCTGCTGGCGCGGGCCCGCGCTCAGCTCGACGCGGCCGACCACCGTGGCGGCATCCGCGTCGGGCGACAGCACGAGGGCCAGACAGAACGACAGCGAAAGCCGGGCCGTGCAAGACCGGGAGGACAGTGGCATGTGGATTCCCCTGTGGAACACCGCACGTTGTGCGCGGCGTGAGTTCCTCCTACGCACCCGCCTTCGCGATGGATGCAGGGGAGCGCCCCTGCTTCGCACGCGCAGCACCATACGCAGGCGTACAGGACCGTATGTATACGTATCCATTAGACTAGCGCCCGGCGCCCCCACCACGGGCCGCCGGCACCGCCAACAACCCCTTTTCTTTCAAATGCTTGCGAATCCACCGGTGACGGCCTCACGGCCGAACCCCGGCGCAACGGAGTTCCCGATGATCTTCGAACACATCGAAAACCACGGCCATGAGCAGGTCGTCTTCTGTCACAACAAGGACGCCGGCCTGAAGGCCATCATCGCGATCCACAACACGGTGCTGGGCCCGGCGTTGGGCGGTTTGCGCATGTGGCCGTACAAGACCGAGCAGGACGCGCTCAACGATGTGCTGCGCCTCTCCCGCGGCATGACCTACAAGAACGCAGTGGCCGGCCTGAACATCGGCGGCGGCAAGGCGGTGATCATCGGCGACCCCTCGATCGACAAGTCCGAAGCGCTGTTCCGCGCCTTCGGCAAGTTCGTCGACTCGCTGGGCGGGCGCTACATCACCGCCGAGGACGTGGGCATCGACGTCAACGACATGGAATACGTCTACCGGGAAACCGAATACGTCACCGGCGTGCACCAGGTGCACGGCGGCTCGGGCGATCCCTCGCCGTTCACCGCCTACGGCACCCTGCAGGGCCTGATGGCCACGCTGAACAAGAAGTTCGGCGACGAGGAAGTGGGCAAGCGCAGCTACGCCGTGCAGGGCCTGGGCCACGTCGGCATGGAGTTCGTGAAACTGCTGAAGGAGCGCGGCGCCAAGATCTTCGTCACCGACATCAACAAGAAGCTGGTCGACCAGGCGGTGAGCGAGTACGGCGCCGAAGCCGTGGCCCCGGACGACATCTACGACGTGCCGGCCGACGTGTACTCGCCCTGCGCGCTGGGCGGCACGGTCAACGAGCAGACCCTGCCGCGGCTGAAGGCCAAGATCATCTGCGGCGCGGCCAACAACCAGCTGGCCAACAACGCCATCGGCGACGAGGTGATGAAGCGCGGCATCCTGTACGCACCCGACTACGCGGTGAACGCCGGCGGCGTGATGAACGTCTCGCTGGAGATCGACGGCTACAACCGCGAACGCGCCATGCGCATGATGCGCACGATCTACCACAACCTCGGCCGCATCTACGAGATCGCCGAGCGCGACGCCATCCCGACCTACAAGGCCGCCGACCGCCTGGCCGAAGAGCGCATCGACGCCATCGGCAAGCTCAAGCTGCCGATGGGCCGCACCGCGCCACGGTTCCTGGGGCGGATGCGCGGAGGGCATTGATCTTCCGCTCCGCGGAAGATCACCCAAGGTTCGCTGTGCAAACCTCGGGCCCCATGCTCCACTGCCACAACCCCCGCCGCTTCGCGGCGCCCCCCTTGACTCAAGGGGGGCTCTCTGTGGAGACATGCGAGTGTGCGGTAAGGTGCAGGGACGACTGGCAGTTGGCGATGACCGCGTATCGCCTGCCGAAATGCTGGGTAGAGGGATCGACCACGACGTCTTCTGCTTGTCGTCGCGAGCGCAGCGAGGGGCCTGCTTTGTTCGCAACCGTACATTCGCAGGGACAAGCAGGCCCCTCGCTGCGCTCGGGGCGACAAACGGAAATCAACGCCCGCCATGGCAACGTCACGCGGTCAGGGCGACACTTTCGAGCAGTCGACGGAACCGCAGCAAGGCCTGCCAGGGACGACACCCGCGCTTCAGACGCGTCGTCGTCTCGAATCGCGAACCTCTGGACACGACACACGAAGCACGCCTGCCACCGCATCCTGCCCGCCGCCATCGCCGTATCCTCGAGCCCGCCCCACAATCCCGCCATCACGAATCACGAACCACGGTCCTAGACATGCGTCCATTTCCCCTGGGTGAAGACATCGATGCGCTGCGCGAGGCTGTTCGCCGCTTTGCGGAGACCGAAATCGCGCCGCGCGCGGCGAAGATCGACGAAGACAACGCGTTCCCGCAGGACCTGTGGCCCAAGCTGGGCGAACTGGGGCTGCTGGGCATCACCGTGCCGGGCGAATTCGGCGGCAGCGAGATGGGCTATCTGGCGCATCTGGTGGCGATGGAGGAAATCTCCCGCGCCTCCGGTTCGGTCGGCCTGAGCTACGGCGCGCACTCCAACCTGTGCGTGAGCAATCTCTACGTCAACGGCACCCAGGAACAACGCGAGCGGTATCTGCCGAGGCTGTGCAGCGGCGAGTGGAAGGGCGCGCTGGCGATGAGCGAGCCCGGTGCCGGCTCCGACGTGGTCGGCTCGATGAGCTGCCGCGCCACGCTCAAGGGCGATGTCTGGGTGGCCAACGGCAACAAGATGTGGATCACCAACGGCCCCGAGGCCGATGTGCTGATCGTCTACATGCGCACCGCCAGCCGCGAGCTGGGCAGCAAGTGCATGACCGCCTTCATCGTCGAGAAGGGCATGAAGGGCTTCCGCACCGCGCAGAAGCTGGACAAGCTGGGCATGCGCGGCAGCAACACCTGCGAACTGGTGTTCGAGAACTGCGAGATTCCCGCCGAGAACGTGCTGGGCGAGGTCAACAACGGGGTGAAGGTGCTGATGAGCGGCCTGAACACCGAGCGCCTGGTGCTGACCGGCGGCCCGCTTGGGCTGATGCAGGCGGCGATGGACATCGCCCTGCCCTACGTGCGCGAGCGCCGGCAGTTCGGCCAGGCCATCGGCACCTTCGGCATCATGCAGGCCAAGGTGGCCGACATGTACACCGCGCTGCAGTCCAGCCGCGCCTTCGCCTACCAGGTGGCGCGCGACTACGACGGCGGCTACAAGAGTCGCATCGACGCCGCCAGCTGTCTGCTGCACGCCTCCGAAGCGGCGGTGCAGGTGGCGCTGGAGGCCATCCAGACCCTCGGCGGCAACGGCTACATCAACGAGTACGCGACCGGCCGCATCCTGCGCGACGCCAAGCTCTACGCCATCGGCGCGGGCACCAACGAAATCCGCCGCATGCTGATCGGCCGCGAGCTGTTCAACGGCAATTTCTGAGGGTGTGCGGTGGCGATCGATGCGACCGCCGGTCGCGTCGCATTCCACCCGCGCTGCGAACGGGCGCAGCGCGACGCCGCACGCTACAGTGCGCGCACCCGTCTCCCGCGTTCGTCCATGCCGCCTCTCACGCCACGCCCGCTGCGCCTCCTCGCCACCGGCCTCTCCACGCCTGCACAGTGGCTTGACAGCACGGCGCTCGACGCCCGCCTCGGCCTTGCGCCGGGCACGATCGAAGCGCGCACCGGCGTGGCCCGCCGCGGCATCGAACCGGACCGCAACGCCGCGCAGGTCGGTGCGGAAGCGGCACGCGCCGCACTGCACGACGCCGGCATCGCGATCGACACGGTCGACGCCGTGGTCTGCGCCAGCGCCAGCCACGACCAGGCCATGCCCTGCAACGCCGCGCTGCTGCATCGCGCACTCGGTCTGCGCGGCGCGGCCGCCTTCGATGTCAACGCCAGCTGCATCGGTTTCCTGATGGGGCTGGATCTGGTCGCTTCGCTGCTGGCGAGCCGCCGCTACAGGCGCGTGCTGCTGGTGTCCTGCGACCTGGCCTCGCGCGCGCTCGACCCGCGCGATCTCGACACCATCGGCCTGTTCGGCGACGGCGCGGCGGCGGCGGTGCTCGAAGCCGGAGATGCGGCCGACGGCCCCGCCCTGCTCGCCGCGTGCTTCGAAACCTGGTCCGAGGGTGCGCATGCCTGCGAAATCCCCGGCGGCGGTTCGCGGCTGCCGCCGTCGCGCCACGACGGCGACTATCGCGAGGTCTGCACCTTCCGCATGGACGGCAAGCGGCTGTACCGGATCGCGGCCGGGCATTTCGAAGCCTTCGTCGCCGGATTGCTGGCCGAGGCCGGCACCGACATCGACGCCATCGCGCGCGTGGTGCCGCACCAGGCATCGCGGCTGGGCATGGAGCACGTGTTCAAGCGCCTCGGCCTGCCGCGCGACCGCATCGAGGACATCTTCGCGAGCCACGGCAACCAGGTCTCCGCATCGCTGCCGACCGCACTGCATCTCGCGCTTGCCGGCGGGCGGCTGCGACGCGGCGACACCGCCCTGCTGATCGGTACTGCGGCCGGCGTGACCCTCGGCGGCGCGGTGTTGCGGTTGTGAGCGGCGCATCGTTCCCGCGCACCTCCCTGACCGTGCTGCGGGTCGGGCATTGCGTGCATCCCGAGTGCCTCGCACTGCGCGGCGGCGCCTGGCGCAGCGCCACGTTTCCGTCGCTGGTCGGGCTGATCCGCCATCCCGACGCCGGTGCCCTGCTGTTCGACACCGGCTACGCCGAGCATTTCATGCGCGCCACCGACCCACTGCCGGAACGGCTGTACCGCTGGGTGACGCCGGTGACGCTGCCGCCGGAGGAATGCCTGCTGCCGCAACTGGCGCGGCATGGTCTCGCCGCGCACGAGATCCGCGGCGTGTTCGCCTCGCACCTGCATGCCGACCACATCGCCGGCCTGCGCGACCTGCCGCGCGCCAGGATCTGGTGCGGCGAGGCCGCACTGCGCTTCGCGCGCGGGCCCGGGCGCGTCGCGCGCCTGCGCAAGGCCACGCTGGTCGATCTGCTGCCGGAGGATGCCGACGCGCGCCTGACGACGGTCGAGTCGCAGCCCAGGCGTGCGCCGCCGCCCGGCTGGACGATGTTCGGCGACGGGTTCGATCTGCTCGGCGACGGCAGCCTGCGTGCGGTGCCCCTGCCGGGCCACGCGCGCGGCCACTGCGGCCTGCTGCTGCGGCACGAGGACGATCGCGAAGTGCTGCTGGCCGGCGACGCGACCTGGCGGATCGACGCGGGTCGCACCGCGCGCGGGCCGTCGTTCGCGACGCGCGCGCTCAGCGACGACTGGGACGCGCAGCACGCGACACTGGCGAGCCTGCAGGCGGTGCTCGACGCCGGCGACGACGGCCGCGTCGTCCTGCCCTCGCACTGCGCCGAGAGCTATGCGCGCTTGCCGGCGGCGATGCGGGGCACGCCATGAAACTGCTGCTCACCGGCGCTTCCGGTTTCATCGGCGGTCGCTTCATGCAGCGTGTGCGTGGAACGCCGGGCGTCGAACTGCTCGGCATTGGCCGCCGCACGCTGCCCGATGCCGATTACCGCGCGATCGACCTGTCGCGCCCGTTCGACCTCGATTTCATGCCGGACGTGGTCATCCATGCCGCCGCGCAGTCGTCGCCGTTCGCGCCGCGACGCGAGTACCTGCGCCACAACGTCGAGGCCACCCGGCACGTGGTCGACTGGTGCCGCGCGCACGGCAGGCCGAAACTGGTCTACATCTCGTCGAGTTCGGTGCACTACCAGCCGCGCGACCAGATCGGCATCCGCGAGGACGACCCGGTCGGCCCGCGCTTCGCCAATACCTACGCCGAGACCAAGGCCGCGGGCGAGACGCTGGTCCGCGGCTACGAAGGCGCGTGGACGATCCTGCGGCCGCGCGCCGTGTTCGGGCCGGGCGACACCGTGCTCTTCCCGCGTCTGCTCGTCGCGGTGAAGCGCGGCAAGCTGCCGAACATCGTGCGCGACGGCACGCCGGCGGTCGGCGACCTGATCGGCGTCGATGCGCTGGTCGACTACATGCTGCGCGCCGCGCAGCGGCACGACGCGGTCGGGGCGTTCAACCTCAGCCAGGGCGAACCGGTGGTGATGCAGGACTTCCTCGCCGACGTGTTCGCGCGCCTCGGACTGCCCGCGCCATCGCGCACGGTGCCGTACCGCGCCGCACATCTGGCCGCACACGCCGCGGAACTGGCCTGGACGCTGCTGCCGCTGCGCGGCGAGCCGCCGGTGACGCGTTTCGGCGTGGACGTGCTCGCGTTCAGCAAGACCTTCGACATCGCGAAGGCCTGCGCCGTGCTCGGCCCGCCGTCGAAGACGCTGGCCGAAGGCGTGGCCGATTTCGTCGATTGGCAGAGGCCACGGCTGTGAGCCACGCACAGCTCTTCGCCTTCGTGCTGTGCATGGTGTGGCCGCTGGTCGAAGCATGGCGCCAGTCCGCGGCCCGGCGTGCATTGCGCGCCATGCCGCAGGTGCCACCGGGCGACGACGCGCCTGGTCGCTTCGCCCGCGTGGACGTCCTGCAGCCGATCCGCAGCGGCGACCCCACTCTGGGCGAAGCGCTCGGCGCGAGCCTGCGTGCGCTGGGCGCCCGGGGTGCGACCTTGCATTGGCTGATCGACGAGGACGACCCGACCGCTGCCGGCACGGTGCGCGGCGTGCTGGCGCGACAGCCGGACCTGGCGGCGCATGTGCAGGTCAGCCTGCATCCGCCCTGCCCCGCGGGCATCAATCCCAAGCTGTTCAAGCTCGATCGCGCACTCGCGGCATGCGACGGCGACACGGTGCTGGTGCTCGACGACGACGCCCGCCTGCCGCCCGCGACGCTGGACGCACTGCTTGCCGCGCTCACACCCGGGCCCACGCTCGTCGCCGCGACCGCCCTGCCTGCCTATCTGCCCGCACCGGGCAGCGGTTCGCGGCTGCTGGCGCGCTTCGTCAACGACCACGCGCCGATCACCTACCTGCCGCCGCGTCTGGCCGGCGGCTCGCCCACGCTCAACGGCATGTGCTGGGCGATGCGTCGCGATGCGCTCGACGCCATCGGCGGCTTCGCGCCGCGGCTGCACCATCTCACCGATGATCTGGCGATGGCGCAGGCCGTGCTCGCTGCGGACGGCCGCATCGACCAGCGTCGCGAACCGGTGTGGATGCGCACGGCGTTGCCGGGTCGCGCCGCCTACCTCGCGCAGATGCATCGCTGGATGCTGTTCGGCCTGCTGCTGACGCGGGCGCAAGCGTGGCCGGCACGGCTGCGCGTGCTGCTCGGCCAGGGCCTGCCGTCGCTGCTGCCGCTGGCGGCGACGCTGGCATGGCTGGCGGCGCCCACGTGGGCGGGTGCCGCTGCGCTCGCCTGCGGCGCGCTCGCGCACGTCCTCGGACGACGCGCGCTGCAGCACGTATGCGCAGGCGCGGCCGCGACGCTCGAACCCGCCACATCGCTGCTGATCGCGCTGCTGTTGCCGCTGCATCTGTTGCATGCCGCGCTGGTGCCGCGCATCCGCTGGCGCGAACACCGCTATCGCGTGTACGCGAACGATCGCTTCGAGGCGCTGCAGTGAGCTGGCGTTCGTGAGCGCGCCGGCGCGACCGCGCATCGCCTTCCTCACCGGCCAGAGCGATCCCGGCCGCTGCGCGCTCTCGCCCGCGCAGCGTCGCGTGCTGGCCCATCTCGCGGAAGCGGCGCCGGATCTCGATGTCATCCCGCACAATTTCCCGTGGCCTGCACACGCGCCGCCCTGGCGCGCAGTGCCGCTCATGCGCGCGAGCCTCGCCAACGGCCGCCAATGGCTGGCCGCGCGGCGCGGTTCGCTGTCCGCGTTCGGCGCCGAGGAGATCGCGATGGCGCAGTCGCGCCTGCGCGATGCCCCGCGCACGCTGCTGCTGGCCGGCAGCTGCGGGTTGAGCCTGCTCGACGCGCTCATTGCGACGTTCGACGATGCGGAACGCATGCGACTGCGCGTCATCGCCTACGGCGCAGTCGCGCGGCGCTGGCCGCAGGGCATCGTCGGTACCGCGCTGCGCGGCGATCGCGACCGCATCGCGCGCTGGTTCGGGCCGCACGATGGCCCGGCACCGCGATCGCTGGCCTGCGGTCATCTCGACTATCTCGACGACCGGCATCACACACGCGTCATCGACGCCGCCCGCGCGCAGTTCGCCTGGCTGCGGGGGGACGTGTGAACCGGCCGCGCATCGAACTGCTGGCGCCACCGTTCGCGGGGCACCTGCATCCGATCCTCGCGATCGGTCGCGCCCTGCAGGGCATCGCCGAGGTCACCGTGGTCAGCACCGATGGGGCGCAGGCGCGGATCCGTGCCGCCGGGCTCGCCGGTGTGGCCGTGGTGCCGGGGGCCGATGCGGCCCTGCGCGCGATCACCGACCCGCCGCATCCCGTCGGCGCGCATCCGCTGCGCCTGCATGCGCAGTTCGAGCGCAGCCTCGACCTGCTCGAAGCATTTGCACGCGCACTCGCCGAGCGCTATGCGCGGCAGCGTCCCGACCTGCTGATCGCCGACTTCACGCTGCCGGTCGCGGGGCCGATCGCGCGGCGCCACGGCATCCCGTGGTGGACATCGCACCCCTCGCCCTGCGTGATCGAGGCGCGCGGCGGGCCACCGGCCTATCTCGGCGGCTGGCGGCCGCGCAGGGACGCGCTCGGCCGCACGCGCGACGCCATCGCCGCCGCGCTGGTCCGCGGCTTCAAGCGCGGCGTGCACCGGCTGCATCGCCGGCGCCTCGCTGCGCTCGGCTTTCCGTCCTTGTACCGCGACGACGGCAGCGAAGCGGCGTACTCCGACGACTGCATTCTCGCGCTGGGCCTGCGCGATCTGGAATTCGAGCGCAGCTGGCCATCGTCGCTGCACTTCGTCGGGCCGCTGCTGTGGAGCCCACCCGATCGCGGCGTGCCGCCGCCGGACGACGGACGCGTGCACATCCTCGCCACACTCGGGACGCACCTGGGCTTCGCCAAGGATGTACTGGCCGCACGGCTGGACGGGTTCGCCGCGTCGCACCCCGACCTCGTCGTGCATTTCAGCGATGGCCGCCTCGATGCCGACCCGCAGGCATCGCATCCGCATCTGCGACGGCACGCCTGGATCGACTACCCCTCGTGGGTCCCGCGGATGCGCGCGGTGCTGCATCACGGTGGTGCCGGGGTGATGTGGGAATGCCTGCGCGCCGGCGTTCCGGCGCTGGTGATGCCGCACGATTACGACCAGTTCGACCATGCCGCGCGACTGGACGCGGCAGGCGTGGCGCTGCGCCTGGGGCATGTGCGCGCGCTTCCGGCGGCGCTGGAACGGGTGCTGGGCGGGGATGCCGGGCTCGCACCCGGCCGTTTCGTCGATGCGCTGCGCCCCGGCATCGCCGAGGCGCAGGTGGTGTCGCTGGCGAAGGCGCGGCTCGGGCTCTGAGGCCGTGCCGCGATGAAGCTCACTCATGCACGGCCGCAGCCTTGCGCATGACGGGCTTGGCGACGTAGTACTTGCGGTTGAGCCACACGCCGGCGATCACCGCGAGCACCAGCGGCAGGAACCAGGCGATGAGCCCGTACCACGACGGCGGCTGCAGACCCACGGCCGCGATCAGACGGTTGAGGCCGATCGACAGGAACGCGATGTGGGTAGCCACGCCGCAGCCGAGCATCGCGCTGAAGTGCTCCTTCATCCACCAGCGTGCGGAGGCGAGCGGGCGCGCGCGACGCATGAGCATCTGCGCGCCGGAAAGTGCACCGACGCTGCTGAAGCCCATCAGCAGCGGGCTGCCGGCACGCTGGCCGACGACGAACACGATCGCGGCCGAGACCAGGCTCGCCACCGCCATCGCCGCGTAGGCGCCGCCGCGGTAGCCTGCCTGGTCGCGCTTGCGCTTCACCGCGCGCCAGCCGAGCCACACGCCGTTGGTGGTGATCACCACGAGGTAGGCGAGGAACACCGCATTCAGGAACTGGCCGCGGGCGGCGATGATCGCGGCCATCGGCGCCGCGGTGACGATGATCGCGATCATCGCGATCATGTAGAGCCTGCCGACGCGCAGGTGCAGCGGCGCGCCCTTCTTCGCGAAGGCGGCGATCCAGAAGGTGACCAGGGCGATCACGCCACTGAGGCCGTGCAGGCTGAGCAGGAAGGTGTAGAACGTGTCCACGGTGCGGCTCCGTCATGTCGCGAAAGCGGGTAGGGACAGTGTCCGGATCGCGCCGTGGCGGCGGCACCTGCCCGCAGTCACCAAGGAGGGGTGAAAAAAGTCACCTCGTGCGCCGGATGCCTTTCCACGCACGCGCCGTGCTGCCATGCTCCCGACCATGCAGCCGTCCTCCGCCGACACCACGGGCAGCGCGCTCGCCTCCGATCCGCTTCACGGAAGCCTGTTCGCGCCGCTGAACATCGCCGCCTTCGTCACCTGGCTCGCGATCTGCGTGTCGGTGCTGGAGCCCGCCGCACTGCTGCGCGGCGAGGCGCGCGAATGGGCCACGGCCGGCTGCCTGCTGGCCTTCGTCGCGCTCTATGTGGTGCGCGTGTGCACACGGCAGGCCGAGCCCCGCATCATCATCGGACTGACGCTCGCGCAGGGTGCGGCGAGCCTCGCCGCCGACGCGCTGCTGCACAACGGCAGCACGTCGGTGCTGCTGATCATCGTCGCGGCGCAGCTGGTGCTGATGATGCCGCTGCGCAGCTTCGTGCCAGTCATGTGCGCGTTCAATGCGGGCCTGGCGGCGATCTGGGTGATGCGCGGCGTGGGCGCGGGCGACGTTCTGCTGTCCCTGCTGCAGATCGGCGGTTTCCAGGCCTTCGCCGCGCTCACCGGCCATTACGCCGGCAGTCGCGAGCAGGCGCGCGAGCATCTGGCCCGGGTCAACGTGGAACTGCTGGCCACGCGGCGGCTGCTGGAAGAATCCGCGCGTGCCGGCGAGCGCCTCAAACTCTCGCGCGAGCTGCACGATGTCGCCGGGCACAGCCTCACCGCGCTCAAGCTCAATCTGGCGCGCCTCGCGCGCGATCCGGCATTGCACGAGCGCGAGGAGATCGCGCTTTCGGTGCAGCTGGCCGACGACCTGCTGGCCCAGATCCGCCAGGTGGTGGGCGCCCTGCGCGCGCACGACGGCCTGGACCTGCGCGCCGCGCTGGAAGCGCTGAGCGCGCCGATGCCCGGCGTGCGCGTGCTGCTGGATGTGGCGCCGGGCCTGCGCGTCGATGATCTGGACCAGGCCCAGACGCTGCTGCGCTGCGCGCAGGAAGCGATCACCAACGCACTGCGCCACGGACGCGCGGGCACCATCCGCCTCGGCCTGCATCGCGCAGCCGGCGCGCTGACGCTGAGCGTCGAGAACGACGGCATCGCGCCCACCCAGGTGCGCGAGGGCCATGGACTGACCGGCATGCGCGAACGGCTGGCGGCGGTCGGCGGCACGCTGACCGTCGAAGCCACGCCGCCGCGCGGCCTGCGCCTGATCGCCCGCATCCCCGAAGGTGCCGATGCGGCCACCCGCGCACCCGCGCCCGCGGGCAGCGAGGCGTACACATGAGCGCAGGCACACAACGCATGGTGCGCATCGCGCTGTGCGACGACCAGGCACTGGTGCTGCGCGGGCTGTCCAGCCTGCTGAGCGACCTGGGCATCGAGATCGCGGTCGAGGCACCGGACGCCGAACGCCTGCTCGCGGCACTGCCGCAGCGGCCGGTGGACGTGATCGTCAGCGACATTCGCATGCCCGGACTGGGCGGGCTGGGCCTGTTGCGCGAACTGCGTGCAGGCGGCGACGCCACGCCGGTCATCCTGCTGACCACCTTCGACGACCCCGAGCTGATGCTGCGCGCGGTGGACGCGGGTGCGCAGGGCTTCCTGCTCAAGGACGCCGCGCCGGAGGAGCTTCGCGCCGCGATTCTCCGCGTGGCGGCCGGCGAGACGCTGCTGCAGCCGGTCAGCCTGGGCCCGGTGCGCGCGGCCTGGACCGAGACCGCCGACGAGAGCGACGCCCCACGCCTGACCGAACGCGAGCGTTCGATCCTGCGCCTGGTGGCCGGCGGCTATTCAAACAAGGAAATCGCGCGCAGCCTGCATCTGTCCGAAGGCACGGTGAAGAACTACATGTCCGAACTGCTGGTGAAACTGGATTGCCGCGACCGCACGCACGCGGTGATGAAGGCGATCGTGCTGCGGCTGCTGTGAGGCCAATCCGCAGTTCCGGAGCCCTGCTGCCAGTCGGCTGACGCGAAGCGGCTGATGCAAAGCGGCTGATGCGAAGCGGCTGATGCGAAGCTGCCGATGCGAATCTGCCGATTCGAAAGCGGCAACCGCAGCGGATGCGGCGTGGAACCGGGTGTTCGAGCGCAGCGGCATCGGCACGACCGTCCGCTCGATGCAGGAGGTACGGGCCACAACAGCCCTGTTCAGACACGACGGCGCCACGGCCGGCCTACAGCGAGCCTGGAGCCGGCATTCCACACAGGCCGGATGGGGCCATCTCAGGCGAGTCCCGCCGCATCGCGGACCAGACGTTCACCCCCATCAACCCCACTCCATGGCCTCAGGCGTTGAATGACGGGCCTACCGACTGACTGCCATGGAGCCCGTCATGCAACGCACCGCCCTCGCCACCGCCCTGCTCTGCGCCCTCGCCCTCGGCGCCTGCCGCAGCACCGATACCGATTCATACACCGCCGAAGACGCCGGCAGCCGCCAAGTCGCACCGGTCGTTCTGAACGAACCCGCGCCGAATGTGGGGCAGACGGCAGCCAAGGCCGCCGCGCCTGATGCCGACAAGCAAGCCGCCGACGCCGCTGCGGGCGCGGCGCTCGACAGCGTGACCGTGACCGGCAGCCGCCTGCAGGAGGCCCGCGCCACCCAGGACCGTCGCGAGAGGACCCTCGCCCGACGCAGCGCCCAGGCGAACGAAGCCGCGCTGTATGCGCTGCCTCCTGCCCCGATGGCCCCGATGGCACCGCCGCCTCCTCCGCCGCCGAGCGTCGCACCGCACGGCTTCATGGCCCCGTCGGCCATGCCGGTGCAACAGATCGGCCAGCACACCGAGACCAACACCGAGCTCTACGAGACGCGCGAGGACAATCCGGTGCAGCGGGTGAGCGAACAGCCGGTGTCCACGTTCTCCATCGATGTCGACACCGGCAGCTACGCCAACGTGCGGCGCATGCTGCGCAACGGCCAGCGCCCGCCGGCCGACGCGGTGCGCGCGGAGGAAATGATCAACTACTTCGACTACGGCCACCCCGGCCCATCGTCGCTGTCCACGCCGTTCCGGGTGACCACCGAACTCGCGCCGGCACCGTGGAACGGCAAGCGCCAGCTGCTGATGGTCGGCATCAAGGGCTATGACGTGGCCAAGGCCGAACTGCCGCCGGCCAACCTGGTGTTCCTGATCGACACTTCCGGCTCCATGCACAGTCCCGAAAAATTGCCGCTGCTGAAGCAGTCCTTCGCACAGCTGGTCGAAGAACTGCGCCCGCAGGACCGGGTGTCGATGGTGGTCTATGCCGGTTCCGCCGGTCTGGTGCTGGAGCCGACCTCGGGCGCCGAGAAGGACAAGATTCTCGCCGCGCTGGACGGCCTGCAGGCCGGCGGCAGCACCAACGGCGGCGCCGGCATCGAACTGGCCTATGCGATGGCGAAGCAGGCCTATGTGAAGGACGGCGTGAACCGCGTGATCCTGGCCACCGACGGCGACTTCAACGTCGGCACGGTCGACCGCAAGGCGCTGGAAACGCTGGTCGCCGACCAGCGCAAGCACGGCATCGCCCTGACCACGCTCGGCTTCGGCCAGGGCAATTACAACGACGCCATGGCCGAGCGCCTGGCCGATGTGGGCGACGGCAACCACGCCTACATCGACACCGTGCAGGAAGCACGCAAGGTGCTGGTCGACGAAATGCAGTCCACGCTGCTGACCATCGCCAAGGACGTGAAGATCCAGATCGAATTCAACCCGGCGCAGGTGGCCGAGTACCGCCTGATCGGCTACGAAAACCGCATGCTGCGCCGCGAAGATTTCGCCAACGACAAGGTCGACGCTGGCGACATCGGCGCCGGGCACGAGGTCACCGCGCTGTACGAGCTCACCCTGGTCGGCTCCGGCGCCGAGCGTCTGCCGCCGCTGCGCTACGCCGGGGACGCGCCGAAGCCGGCCGCCGGCAAGGCCGGCGAACTCGCCCACCTGCGCCTGCGCTACAAGCGTCCGGGCGAGGACGACAGCCGGCTGATCGAGCGCCCGATCCAGACGCGCGACCTGCGCCTGGCGCCGAGCGACACCCTGCGCTTCGTCGCCAGCGTGGCCGCCTATGCCGATGCGCTGCGCGGCGGCAAGAACATCGACGGCTGGGACTGGCAGGACATCGCCCGCGCCGCGCGCGCCGGTACCGGCGAGGGCCGCGACCCGTGGAAGCTGCGCGCCGAGTTCGTCGAACTGGTGGACGCCGCCCGCCGCATGACCGCAGGCGATGCGCCGCAGGTCGGGGTGGTTGCGGACTGAGATCGCGGACTGAGATCGCGGACTGAGGTCGCGGACTGAGGTCGCGGGCTGAGCGCGGCGGGTCGCGGACGCCGGCAGGGGCATCCAGGCCGGACGACCGCTGCCCCGGCGCACGGCCGGAATGTCCCTCCGGGCATTCCGGCCGACGCGGGGCCTACGCCGCATACACCACTTTGCTCGCCACGCCTGCGCTCACCACCGCAGACATCCGCCATCGCATTCCTTCGGCCATGCCCCCATCTGCGTTTGCACCTGCACCGCCCATCCCTTCCCTGCCGCCCGCGCCCACCCGCCATGTCTCTCCACGCCACCATCCTGCAGCGCCCGCTTCCGGCCTGCCTGCGCACCCCCGCCGGGCGCGTGGGGCGGGGACGCGGGCGTGCGACCGGAGCGCGAGCAGCAAAGGAGCGACCGCACGTCGTCCCGATGCATGTGGCAACGCCTGCGGGCCTAACAATTTCTGAACGATCTGCTACCCTCCCGCGCATGAACGATCTGGCGGAGGTCAGCGACGAAACGCTCATGCTCGCGTATGCCGCGGGCGACGTCGCTGCCTTCGAACGCCTCTACCAGCGCCATCGCGGCAAGCTCTATCGTTTTCTGGTGCGGCAACTGCACGGCAACGCCGCGACCGCCGACGAAATCTTCCAGGACGTGTGGCAGCGGGTGATCAGCGCCCGCGCCGGCTGGACGCCGGAGGCGATGTTCACCACCTGGCTGTACCGCATCGCGCACAATCGGCTCACCGACCACTGGCGGGCGCTCAAACACCGCCCGCCCGCGCCCGAGGACGCCGACCTGCGCACCGAGCGCATCGCCGACCCGGACGACCCGGAGCGGCAGCTCAGCGAATTCGAGGAACGTCGACGCCTGCAGCTGGCGCTGGACGAACTGCCCGAGGAGCAGCGCGAGGTGGTGCTGCTGCGGCTCGAACACGACATGACCCTGGAGGAAATCGGCGAAGCGACCGGCGTCGGCCGGGAAACGGTGAAATCGCGGTTGCGCTACGCGATGGACAAACTGCGCGCGAGACTGGCCCCATGACCACGCCCCACGACCCGCACCGCGACGACGGCCTGAGCGAGGACGCGCGCGCCTTCGAGCGCGCGCTCGCCGCGCGCCTGCAGCGTGCGGGCGGCCCGCGCGAACCCTCCGCCGCGCTGGATGCCGCGATCCTGGCCGCTGCGCGGGCCGCGGTGGGCGACGCGACCGTCGCGCCCGCCGCCCCCACACCCGGCACCGCTGCCGGAGGGCCGCAGGCCGCTGACCTGCCACCGCACGCCCCTCACCCGCCGTCCGACCCGTCTGCCGGCCACGGCAGCGTCGTCGCACTGCCGCCACGCAAGCCCGGGCCGCGCACGCCCAGGCCGCGCTGGCCGCTGGGCCTGAGTCTGGCCGCCTCGCTCGTGCTGGCCGCCGGCATCGGCTTCAAGCTCTACGACGGCAATCTGTCGCACGACACTGCGGAGAGCGCGGTGGCCGCCGATGCCTACGAACAGCAGGCATCCGAGACCGTGACCGAGGCGATCCTGATCGACCCGCCGCTGCAGCGCGAGCCGCCTCCGCCTCCGCCACCGCCGCCGCTGGCGGACGCCGCGGCACAGGCCAAGGTCCAGGCCCGCCGTGAGTCTGCCGAGCTCGCCCCGACCCGGCCGCGGAGCGCCGCCGCCGATGCGGCGGCCGATGCCATGAGCGCCGCACCGCAGGAAGCGCCCGTCCCGTCCGCCCCGCCCCGCTCCAGCCCGCCTCCGGCACCCGTGGCCGCGCGCAGGCCCGACCCGGTGCAGCCGATCGAGGCCGAGCAGCAGGCGCTGGACCGCGTGGAGGTGACCGGCACGCGGGTCGACGGCGCGCGCAGCGTCGGTGCCGCCGAACACACCAGGACGCCGCTCAACGAGCGCCGCCGCGAAGCGTCGGAGGCCGCACGCGCGGCCGAAGCGCAGCGCGAGACGGCCAGGGCCGAAAGCCTGCGCCGGCAGGACAGCGCCGAGCGCCGGGCCGTCGTCGCGCCGCCCCCGCCTCCGCCGCCTCCGCCGCCTGTGGCAGCGCCGGCCCCGGCCCCGGCCCCGCCATCCGCCGCCCGGAACAATGCCGGCAGCGGCTTCGCCGCCGACCCGTCTGCCGACAAGGCCGACGCCGAAGCCGACGACGCAGCCGGTCTCTACGACGACCGCCCGCCGGTCAGCGCCGATTCGCCCGAATTCCGCCAGGCCTGGCTGCAGCGCATCCGCAAGCTGCTGGCCGACGGCCGCCACCCCCAGGCCAAGGAAAGCCTGCTGGAGTACAGCCGCCGCTATCCGGAGGCCGTCATCCCCGAGGATCTGCGCCCGCTGCTGGCGCCGGAGCCCACGCCGCCGGTGCCCTGACGACCTGCCTGCGCACGATGCCGCTCGACACCCTCGCCGCACCGGCCTCGTACCTGCTCGAGGTCAAGCACAGCCGCTTTCTCGCCCAGGCCGTGCCCGTCGACGACCCCGACGCGGCCATGGCCGCCCTGCCCGGCCTGTCCGACCCCGCCGCCACCCACAACTGCTGGGCCTGGCGGGTCGGCGATCACTATCGTTCCAGCGACGATGGCGAACCCGCCGGCACCGCGGGTCGCCCGATCCTGGCCGCCATCGACGGCCAGGGCTGCGACCGCGTGCTGGTGGTCGTGACCCGCTGGTACGGCGGGATCAAGCTCGGCGCCGGCGGCCTGGTGCGCGCCTACGGCGGGGCCGCGGCGGAATGCCTGCGTCTGGCCGGGCGCGTGCCGCTGGTGGCGACGACCGAGTTCGCCTTCCACTGCGGGTTCGCCGATCTGGGGGCCGCGCACGCCGCACTGGACGCCGCCGGGGCCGTGAAACTGGACGAAACCTTCGACGCCGACGGTGCACACCTGTGCGCGCGTATGCCGGCCGACCGTCTCGACGCCTTGAAAACCCGCCTGCGCGACGCCACCCGTGACCGGGTGCGGTTCGTCACGGAGTGACGGCGACGAGGCGCCGACGCACGATCTCCATCGCGCGACGCCGGCACCGTCCGCGTCGTCTCCCACCTCTGCCAAGGCCTCTTCCGCACGATGTCCACTCCCTCCCTGCCGGCGGAGACCGCCCCGGACCCTCGCCCCAGCCGGATCCCCATCGGCAGCCTGCGCGCGCTCTGGCCGTTCGTCCGCCGCCACTCCGGGCTGTTCTTCGCCTGGCTGGCCGCGCTGGCCGTGTCCTCCACCGCCGCGCTCAGTCTGCCGCTGGCCTTCCGCACGATGATCGACCGCGGTTTCGTCGCCGGCAGCGGCAGCGATATCGACCGCGCCTTCCTGATGCTGTTCGGCGTGGCCCTGTTGCTCGCGCTCGGCACCGCGCTGCGCTTCTTCTTCGTGGCCCTGCTCGGCGAGCGCGTGGTGGCCGACCTGCGCCGCCAGCTGTATGCGCACCTGATCGGCCTGGACGCCGGGTTCCATGAGCGCAACCGCAGCGGCGAACTGGTGTCGCGGCTCACCGCCGATGTCGAGCTGATCCGCAACCTCGTGGGCAGCGCGATGTCGGTGGCGCTGCGCAGTTCGATCACCGTGGTCGGCTCGCTGATCATGCTGTTCGTCACCAGCCCGCGTCTCGCCGCCTGGGCGCTGATCGGCATCCCCGCCACCGTGCTGCCGATCATGGTCGCCTCGCGCTGGGTGCAGAACGTCTCGCGCGGCAGCCAGGATCGCGTGGCCGACGCCAACGCGCTGGCCACCGAAACCCTGGGCGCCGTGCGCACCGTGCAGGCGCATGCGCGCGAGGACTACGAACGCGGGCGTTTCGACGGCGCGGTGACCCGCGCGGTCGCGGCCGCGCGCCGGCGCATCGGCCTGCAGGCCGGCATCACCGGTGTGGTGATCGTGCTGTTCTTCGCCGCGATCACACTGGTGCTGTGGACCGGCGCGCACGACGTCACCGCCGGGCGCATGAGCCTGGGCACGCTCGCCCAGTTCGTGCTGTACGCGGTCTTCGCCGGCGGCTCGGTGGCGGCGCTGGCCGAGACCTGGAACGAACTGCAACGCGCCACCGGCGGCATGAGCCGCATCGACGAGCTGCTGTCCGAACGCGCCGTCATCGTGCCTCCCTCCGACCCGGTCGCGCTGCCGCAGCCGCTGCGCGGCGAGATCCACTTCGATGCGGTCGGGTTCCGCTACCCCTCGCGGCCGGATCATCCGGCGCTGGACGACTTCAGCCTGCATGTGCGGCCCGGCGAGACCATCGCCCTGGTCGGTCCCTCCGGCGCGGGCAAGAGCACGGTGCTCTCGCTGCTGCTGCGCTTCCACGACCCGGACGCCGGTGGCATCCGCATCGACGGCGTCGACCTGCGCCGCGCCGACCCGGTTTCGCTCCGCGAGTCGATCGCCCTGGTGCCGCAGCAGCCCGCCCTGTTCGCCGCCAGCGCGCGCGACAACATCCGCTACGGCCGGCTGGACGCCAGCGATGCCGAGGTCGAGGCCGCCGCACGCTCGGCGGAAGCGCACGATTTCCTCTGCGGCCTGCCGCAGGGCTACGACGAGGAGCTGGGCGAACGCGGCGTGCGCCTGTCCGGCGGCCAGCAGCAGCGCATCGCCATCGCCCGCGCCCTGCTCAAGGACGCACCGGTGCTGCTGCTGGACGAGGCCACCTCCGCGCTCGACGCACAGAGCGAACGCGCCGTGCAGCACGCGCTGGAAAACCTGATGCGCGGCCGCACCACCCTGGTCATCGCCCATCGCCTCGCCACCGTGCTGAAGGCCGACCGCATCGTGGTGATGGACCACGGCCGCATCGTCGCCGAAGGCACCCACGACCAGCTGCTGGCCCAGGGCGGCCTGTACGCGGAACTCGCGCGGCTGCAGTTTCTGGATTGAAGGCAGAGCAGCAGACCGGAGCCGAAAAAGGGTGCGCAGCATAGCCACCCTGTAGGAGCGGCTTCAGCCGCGACCACATGCACGAGACACCCGTCGCGGCCACAGCGTCACATGATCGGGCCTGAAGCATGATCGGGCCTGAAGGCCCTCCTACGGCCCTCCTGCGTCCCCCTGCCGCAGCCAGACCCAGCCCGTTCAATTCCGCACGTGCATCCCGCCACAAAGGTTGCGCCGCATAGCCACCTCGCAGGAGCGGCTTCAGCCGCGACCACATGCAGGAGACACCCGTCGCGGCCACAGCGTCACATGGTCGGGCCTGAGTGCCCTCCCCAAGGCATGGCGTCCGCGGCATAGCGGGCACGTCGGGGAGGACATCGCAGGAAGGCCTGCAGTACCGACGCATCGGCCGTACGCCGTCATCGACATTTCTGATCGAGCACACGCACGCCGGATGGAGTGAAAGCCACTCGCAGGCCGCGCAGTTTCGCGCAGGCCGAGCGCCCGCCGCACTGCGCCGGTGGGCGATTCGAAGGCCGCACATCTCATGACCGCATGCTTGAAGCGCCGCAAAGCAAGAAGCCAACCCTCGAGGGTTGGCTTCTTGCTTGTATCGAATGGCGCGCCCGGAAGGATTCGAACCTCCGACCCCCAAGTTCGTAGCCTGGTGC
>ERZ1066122.1191-NODE-1191-length-22079-cov-16.987741_pt1 | contig 22079 bp, 19 predicted proteins | sample MGYA00382769_ERZ1066122 | MGnify/ENA primary metagenome ERZ1066122 (study PRJEB33369, sample SAMEA5778352) | biofilm metagenome | biome: Industrial cooling water; feature: Water cooling tower basin; material: Biofilm | place: United Arab Emirates | collected... | reverse complement strand
GGGTGTAGCTCAGCCTGGTAGAGCGCTACGTTCGGGACGTAGAAGTCGCAGGTTCAAATCCTGTCTCCCCGACCAATTCGACGCAAAGAAAGGCCGGCCCACGCCGGCCTTTTGCGTTTCCGGCTCCCCCAGGGGTCACAGCGCCCAGACCGCCTCCAGCCGGGCGTAGCGGTAGTGGTAGCCGTCGCCACCGGAGCCGGTCGCCGCGGGGGCGTCGGTGTAGCCGGCGCTGGCGCGCAGGTAGTGGCCCCGGTCCTTGGGCGTCTGGAAATCCAGCTCCAACAGGCGCGAGGCCTGCGATCCCGCCCCGGTGAAGTCCTGCCGCCCGGCCCCGGCCGTCACCCGCCACTGGTAGCCGCCCACGAAGCGCCGCATCGACACCACCCCGAGCGCCTGCCGGTAGCGCCCCGGCGCGAAGTAGTCGAGTTCGCGCGCCTGGCTGTCGTTGAACTGCCGCAGCCGCAGCTGCAGGCTCAGGCCCTGCCCGGGCGCGAGTGCATACACCAGGTTCGCGCGCAGGTGCCGTCGCAGGTTGTCGCCGCCGAAGTCCTGCAGGCCGGCCAGGCCACTGGCGCTCCAGCGCGCGGACAGCGGCCAGTCCAGCGCCGCCCCGGCGAAGGTGTGCACCCGGCCCAGGCGCAGGCCTTCGCGGGTCTCGAGCACGTCGCGCTCGAGGAAGAATTCCTTGCGGCGCGGCTCGTCGCTGAACACGCTGGCGCTGCCCAGCAGCGCATCGCCGTCGGTGCCGGCCTCGGCCTGCCAGCGCCAGCGCCCTTCCCCGCCGGCGCCGCGCACGAACAGCCGCTCGTCCGCCTCGCGCCAGCCGGGGCCGGCGAACCGCACCCGCTCGGCCTTGAAACCCCACCAGTGCTCGATGTCCCGGCGCTCGACGTCCCAGCCCGCGGCCGCGCGCAGGGCGCGGTTGCCGTCGGCGTCCGAGGACGCGAACAGCTCGCTCCGCAGCGCCGGGCCCGGCTCGCCGGCCAGCGCCGGCAGCGTCGCGGCCAGCAGCAGCGCCGCCGGCAGTTGGCGAAGGAGGCCCATCACTTGGTCCCCCAGGTCTTGCGCAGGCGCAGCAGTTCGGCCGCGTAGCCCATCACGCACACCGGCTGCAGGATCAGGGTGTAGCCCAGGGTGTAGAACACGAAGCCCCCGATGTTGCGGCGCACCCGCATGTCCTGGCTTTTGAACATGCGCTGCTGCACGCGGAAGATGATCAGGTTCCAGGCCGCGGCCAGCGGCAGCACCAGCAGGGTCATCAGGCCGGCGATCCAGTAATAGCCGAACAGCGCCGCCACCAGGCCCGGGATGAACACCAGCGTATAGACCAGGTCCATCGGCAGGAACAGCAGGTTCCACCAGATGAACAGCGTGCTCATGCGCGGCTTGAACAGCAGGCCACCGTGGCGGGCGAAGGCCTCCATCAGCCCGCGCGACCAGCGCTGGCGCTGGCGCGAGAACTGCACCAGCCGGTCGGGCACCTTGGTGAACAGGCAGGCGTCCTCGCAGTAGCCAATGCGCGCGCCGGTCTTGAGCAGCGCCCACGACACCACGATGTCCTCGCCCACGCACTCGGGCCAGCCGCCCACCTGCTCCAGCGCCTCGCGGGTGTAGAGCGAGAACGCGCCCTGCGCCACCAGCGTGCCGTGGTACATGCTCTGCATGCGCTTCACGGCGGCGATGCCGTGGAAATAGTCCCACTCCTGGGCCCGGGTCAGCCAGTTCAGTCGCGAGTTGCGCACCAGCACCGCGCCGGCCACCGCCACCGTGTTCGGCGGGTCCGAGAGGAAACGCTCGACCAGCTTGCGGATCGCATCGGCGCGCAGGAAGGAATCGCCGTCCACGGTGATGACCAGGCGCTGGGTCGTCTGGGCCAGGCCGTGGTTGAGGGCGCGGGACTTGCCGCCGTTCTTCGGCATGGCCAGCACGCGGATCGACAGGTTCGGGCCCGACAGCCGCGCCGCCTCGCGCCGGGCGATGGCCAGGGTGTCGTCGGTGGAGCCGTCGTCGATCACCACCACCTCCAGCGCGCCGGTGTAGTCCTGGCGCGAGAGGCTGAGCAGGGTGTCGGCGATGTTCTGCTGCTCGTTGTAGCAGGCCACCAGCACGCACGCGGCCGGGTAGCGGAGCACCGGGCGGCGCGGCGGGCGGCGGTCGCCCAGGATCGAGCCGATCAGGAAGGCATTCATGAAGCCCGGCACGTAGGCGATGAAGGCGATCGAGAACGCCGCCAGCGGCAGCCCGAACACGGCGCCCAGTTCGCGCAGCCACGGCTGCGAGAGCCAGATGCTGGCCGCCATCCAGGCCATCGCGAAGCCGAGGACCAGCACGTACTTCAGGGGTAGCGGGACGTAGCGGGCCGAGCGGGCGGGCCGGGCTGGCTGTACCGGTTCGGCCAACAGGTAGGCGTCCGGGTCGTCGGAGGCCTTGGCCAGGGGGGAAATGGGGTCGAGCATGGGATCCGCCGGAAAAAGTCCGGAGTGCCAAAGCAAAAGCCATGCCAACTTATGTGAACTGGGTCACGAAACCGCTTTTTCGCGGGTTTCGTGCAAACGCTCGTCCTCAGCGCCGGCCCGGCGCCGATGCTGCACTGCCACAGCACGTCACAAACTGCCGACGAGCGGTGCGGACCGCGGTGCGGAGGCGGGCTTCACATTGGCTACACTCCGCCGGACACCACAGCGGGGAAGCGGATGAGCTGGATCCTGGGAATCGTCGGCGCCCTGCTGGGCCTGATCATCGCCGACGAAAGCCGGGAAGCTTTCGGCCTCCTGGCCGGGGCCGCCATCGGCGCGCTGCTGGGCATGGCCTTGCGGGCCCGCAGCCGGATCAAGGCGCTTGAGCAGCGGCTGGCCCGGGTCGAGGCGCTGGGCCGGCGGCCCGCGGCCGAGGCCGGCGCGGCCCAGGCTGCGTCCGGGGCCACCGGGGCGACGCCCGCGGGAGCCGCCGCCGCAGGAACCGGGCCCGCGGGCGCCGCACCCCTCGGCGCGACTACGACGGGCACCGCGACGCCGGCTGGGATCGCGCCCGTCCCCGCCTTCGATCCGTCCGCCCCGACCGCCACGGGGACCCCGGTCGCCGGCACGGCGTCGGCCCGCGCGTCCGCGCCGTCTGCCGGCGCCCCCCGCCCCGCCCCGCAGCCACCGCCGATCCCCGAACCGGCCCCGGGCCCGTGGCCTGCCGGCCCGCGCGAGCCGGACGTGTTCGAGAAGGCCGTCGCCGTCGTCAAGGGCTGGCTGTTCGAAGGCAACGTGCCGGTGAAGCTGGGCGTGCTGGTGCTGCTGTTCGGCGTCGCCGCCGCCATCAAGTACGCCGCCGACGCCGGCTGGCTGACCATGCCCATCGAATTCCGCCTCGCCGGCATCGCCGCGGCCGCGATCGCTGGCCTCGTGTGGGGCCTGCGCCGGGCGCCCGAGCAGCCGGCCTTCGGCCTGAGCCTGCAGGGCGGCGCCATAGGCGTGCTGCTGCTGGTGGTGTTCGCGGCCTTCCGCAACTACGAGGTGCTGGGCGCGATGCCCGCCTTCGCGATGATCGTGATCCTGGTGGCGGGCGCCAGCGTGCTGGCCGTGAAGCAGGACGCGCCGGCGCTGGCCGTGCTTGGCTTCATCGGCGGCTACCTGGCGCCGGTGCTGCTCTCGACCGGCAGCGGCAACCACGTGGCGCTGTTCGGCTACTACGCGGTGCTCAATGCCGCGGTGTTCGCGATTGCCTGGCACCGGCCGTGGCGCGCGTTGAACCTCGTGGGCTTCCTCTTCACCTTCCTGATCGGCGGGATGTGGGGCGCGAAGTACTACACGCCCGAGAAGTTCGCGACGGTCGAGCCCTTCCTCGTGCTGTTCTTCCTGTTCTACGTCTCGATCCCGGTGCTGTACGCGCTGGCGGGCCGCGCGCGCAACGGCAAGGTCGACGGCACCCTGCTGTTCGGCACGCCGTTGCTGGCCTTCCCGATGCAGGTGGGCCTGCTGGGTGACGACCGCATGGGGCTGTCCTTCAGCGCGGTGTTCGTGGCCGGCATCTACGCGGGCCTGGCGCTGTGGGCGCAGCGCAATGAACGCCTGCGCGACCTCGCGCAAAGCGCGGCCGGCATCGGCGTGGTGTTCGCCACGCTGGCCATCCCGCTGGCGCTGACGGCGCAGTGGACCTCGGCGGCCTGGGCGCTGCAGGGCGCGGGCATGGTGTGGCTGGGCCTGCGCCAGGACCGGCGCCTGGTGCGCTGGATGGGCCTGGTGCTGCTGGTGCTGGCGGCGGGCGCTTGGATGGTGAGCCTGTTCGACAGCCGCGTCGACTTCGAGGATCGCTTCCTGCTCAACGGCCATGCCCTGAACCTGGGCCTGCTGACGCTGGCCTGGATGGCCGCCAGCTGGCTCTACCACCGCGCGGGCAAGGCCGTCGCACTGCAGATCCTGCTGTTCCTGGGCGGGCTGTTCTGGTGGAGCGTGCTGGGTCTGCGCGAGATCGAAGTGAACCTGTCGCCGCGCTTCGATGCGCTTTACTACGGCGGCTTCGCATTGATCACGGCGGCGCTTGCCGCGCTGCTACGCGGACCGATGGCCTGGCCGCGGCTGTCGTGGCCGCTGGCCGCTTCGGTCGTGCTGATGCTGCCGCTGTCGCTGGCCTCGCAGGACCATTACGACGTGACGCTGTTCGACGCGCCGCTGGCTTGGTGGTGGCTGGTGCTGGCGCTGGCCCTGCCGACGCTGGCCGCGCTGCGCGAGCCGTTCTCGCGGCTGCTGCCCGTGGCGCACATCGCCTGGCTGATGGCGCTGGCCGCGGCGGCCGGCATCACGCTGATGCGCGTGCTGGGCGACGAGGGCGGGCTCGCCGACGGCTGGCTGCTGCCGGCGGTGATGGCGCCGCTGGCGGCGCTGTTCGCGCTGGCATGGACGCAGCCGCGCCTCGCCGGCTGGCCGGTGGCCGACCTGTTCCCGCGCTGGCGCATTGTGTGGCTGGCCATTTCTGGGATCGGCCTGGGCCTGGCCTGGGTGCTCGGCAACTTCCTGCCCGGCAACAGCAACCCGCTGCCCTGGGTGCCGGTGCTCAACCCGCTCGAGCTCTCGCTGCTGCTGGGCCTGGTGGTGGCGGCCGCCGCGCTGCGTTCGCACGGCGACCAGCACCGCCTGGGCGCACTTGCCTGGGCCGGCGCCGCGCTGTTCCTGCTGACGATGGCCGTGCTGCGCGCCTGCCACCAGCTGGCCGACCTGCCCTGGTCGCCGGAGATCCTCGGCGAAACGCTCGCGCAGGCCAGCCTCACCGTGGCCTGGTGCGTGGCCGGCGTCACCGCCTGGGTGCTGGGCTCGCGCCGCCGCGACCGCGCGCTGTGGTGGCTGGGCGCCGCGCTGCTGGGCGTGGTGCTGCTCAAGCTGCTGGTCGTGGACCGCCAGTTCGTCGGCAACATCGCCGGCATCGTGTCCTTCCTGGTCGTGGGCCTGCTGCTGATCATCGTCGGCCGCATCGCCCCCACCCCACCCCGTTCGGAGTAAGCGCATGCGCGCGTTATTGATGCTGGGACTGCTGGCGGCGGGTGCCGCCCACGCAAACACGCCGCAGGACTACGCCTGGCAGTGGCCGGTGCAGGCCGAAGGCGACGCCGCGGCCTATGTGCTGGAGCTCGACGCGGAGGTGCTGCAGCACGTCAGCCGCGCCGACCTGCGCGACCTCGCGGTGTTCAACGCCGATGGCGAACCGGTGCCCTTCGCCCCGCTGCCGCACGAACAGACCGAGGAGTCGCGCCGCGAACCCGTGGCCTGGCTGCGCGTGCCGCTGCCCGCGCCCGGCCAGCCAGAGAGCCTCGCCCTGCGCCTCGAGCGGGACGCCGACGGCCGTCTGCGCGGCCTGGACCTGCGCACGAACGACAGCACGCCGACGCCGCCCGAGCGCCACGACCTGCTGCTCGACCGCGGCGAAGACCCGCCGCCGGTAGCCGCGCTGCACGTGCTGCTGGGCGAAGGCGCGGCGCTTCCCGTGAACCTGCGCGTGCGCGTGAGCGCGTCCGACGATCTCGCCGACTGGCGGGAAATCGGCCACGGCCTGCCGCTGGTGGCGCTGGACGACAACGGCCTGCGCATCGAGCGCCTGAAACTCGAGTTCACCGGCAGCAACGCGCGCTACCTTCGCCTGTCCATCGAGAACGACGGCCAGTGGCCAGTGATCGGTGCGCTGCAGGCCGAACGGCGCCTGCGCGGCGCCGACTCGCGCGAGTGGAAGTCGCTCACCCTGGAGGGCACACCCGTCGCCGATGCGCCGGGCAGCTTTGATTACGCCATCCCCGGCCCGCTCACCATCGAGCGCGTGGACGTGGCGCTGCCGACCACCAATGCCGTGGCCGCGGTGCAGGTCACCGCGCGCACGGGCGACCAGGACTGGTGGCGCGGCGTCGCCAGCTTCACCGCCTTCCGGCTTGGCAACAACGGCGAGGAGGTGCGCCACGTGGCCCCGGAGGTCCGCATCACGCGCGACCGCCAGTGGCGCGTCGCCACGCAGCCCGCGCTGTCCACGGCTCCGGCGCTGCAGCTGCAGTACCGCCCCGAGCGCTTCGTGCTGCTCGCGCAGGGCCCGCGCCCCTACACCCTGGTCGCCGGCAGCGTGCGCGCCGCGCGCGAGGATTACCCGGTGCAGGCCGCGCTGGCCGCGTCGTCCACGCCCCCCTCGAAGGCCACGCTCGGGGCACGCAGCGAAGCCGGCGGCGCCGCCGCGCTGGCGCCCAAGCGCGGCGAGGACTGGCAGCGCTGGTTGCTGTGGGCCGTGCTGGCCGTGGGCGCCGGGCTGGTGATGGTGGTGTCCCTGAGGGTGCTGCGGCACCCCGGGGCGGAATGAATCGGCGCCCGATGGCGGCGCAACCCGGGATTGGATCCAAGGAAGAAGGATGCTGTCGATCTTCAAGCGAAAAAAGACCAGGGAGATCGGGGCGCTCAGTCCCGAGGCGGATGCCTTCCTGGCCGCCGCGACCACCGAGTTCAACGAGAAGCAGGCGTTGCTTTCATCGCAATGGGGTTTCGACCGCTGCGCGCAATGGGGCTTCGACCAGTACACCGGCGTGCTTGAGCTGACGTCGGCGGACGGCTCGCGCGTCATCGCCGACGCCCAGATCCTGGGCAGCCACTCGAGCCGCGATGGTTCGTGGGAGTGGGCCTGGAACAATCCGAATGTCGAGCCGGGCGTTGCGCGCGCCAGCCACGCGGTCAAGGCGCTGGGGTCGCGCTTCGGCATTCCCTACCTGGTCCAGGGAATCATCCCGGCGGACCAACCGATGTTCGTGTCCTACCTTTGCGCCATCGGCATCAAGGCGACGGACTCGGACGGCATCTTCCAGGGCCCTGCCGGCCCGATCAACGTCTGCCTGCTGGTGTCCAACCTGCGTCGGCAGGGACCGGCGGATTCGGCGGCTCCGTAGCATCAGGCCTACTTACGTGGGCCAACGGAATTCAGGCCGGCCCAGGCATCGCGGACAGTCGCTGGCGCAAGCCGGCCAGGCCCAGGGCGGCTGAGCCACCCGGCGACACCCGCGCGTCCAGGCTGGCCTGCGGATCGGCGCCCGCCTTGGGCAGCGGCTCCACGGCGGCAAGGCGATAAGCCTCGCGGAACGGCAATCCGGCCACGGCCAGCTCCACCGCCTTGTCGGTGGCGAACATCCCGTCATCGAAGGCTTGCGCCAGCCGCTCGGGCTTCCACTGCAGCCCGCGCAGCAGGTTTGGCAGCAGCGCCAAGGCCCCGAGGCCACGGCCGAAGGCATGGAACAGCGCGCCCTTCGTGTACTGAAGGTCGCGGTGGTAGCCGCTGGGCAGGGACAGCAGGTTCTCGAGTTCGGTGCGGGCGGCGGCGACGCTGGCATAGGTCGCACGCATCAGCTCGACCAGGTCGGGGTTGCGCTTGTTGGGCATGATCGAGCTGCCGGTGGTGTATTGCGGCGGCAGGCCGACGAAGCCGAACTCGGCGGTGGTGAACAGGCTCAGGTCCCAGGCCAGGCGGCGCAGGTCGAGCATCGCCGCGCCCAGCGCATCGACGGCGGCGATCTCGAACTTGCCGCGCGAGAGCTGGGCGTAGATCGGGCTGACCTGCGTGCGGGCGAAGCCGAGTTCCCGCGTGCTGCCCTCGCGGTCCAGCGGCAGGTTGACGCCGTAGCCGGCGGCGGTGCCCAGCGGGTTGGCATCGATCCAGTCACGGGCCTGGTCCGCGCGCACGGCGTTGTCGATGAAGGCCTCGGCGAAGCCGGCCCACCACATCGCCGTGGACGAGACCACGGCGCGCTGCAGGTGGGTGTAGCCGGGCATCGGCAAGGCCTCGGCTTCGGCGCGCTGCAGGCAGACGTCGGCGGACTCGCGGCACAGGGCCTGCAGTTCGCCCAGCTTGCGCTTGAGCCACAGGCGCGTGGCCACCAGCACCTGGTCGTTGCGGCTGCGGCCGGTGTGGATCTTGCGGCCGGTGTCGCCCAGGCGCTCGACCAGGCGCGATTCGATGGCCGAATGGCCGTCCTCGAAGCGTTCGTCGAGCACGAAATCGCCGGACTGCAGGTCGGCCGACAGCAGCGACAGTTCGCGGCAGAGCGCCGTACACTCCTCGTCGGTGAGGAGGCCGATGCGGGCAAGGCCGCGCGCATGCGCCGCCGAGGCGGTGATGTCGTCCTGGATGAATTCGCGGTCGAGCAGCACGTCGCCACCGGCCAGGAAGGCCTGGATGCGCGGGTCCACTTCCACGCCGGGTTTCTGCCAAAGCAGCTCGCTCATGTCGGGATTCCCATCGTTTCCGGCAGGCCGAAGGCCAGGTTGAGGTTCTGCAGGGCCTGCGTCGCCGCGCCCTTGAGGAGGTTGTCGAGGGTCGCGACCACCACGAGCCTGCGGCCGTCGGCCGACAGCGTGAAGCCGCCGACCTCGGCGCCGTGGCGGCCGGCGATCTGGCTGACCCAGGGCGCCTCGTCGAGCACCTGCACCAGCGGCTCGTCGGCGTAGGCGGCGCGGTAGGCCGAGCGCACGGCATCCAGCGTCATGGCCTCGCCGAGGTGCAGGTTGGCCGTGAGCGTGATGCCGCGGAAATGCGGCGCCACGTGCGGCATGAACTCGACCGGGTGGCCAAGCTGGCGCGTCACCTCGCGCTCGTGCACGTGGCCGGTGAGCGAGTACGGCATCAGGTTGTCGCGCAGCTTGGCCGGGTCGTTCTTGTCAGACGCGCTGGTACCGGCGCCGGAATAGCCCGACACGCCGAAGCATTGCACCGGACCGGCCAGCGCCGCCCGCATCGGCGCCACCGCCAGCTGCATCGCGGTGGCGTAGCAGCCGGGGTTGCTGATGCGGGTCGCGCCCGGCGCCGCGGCGCGGGTTCGCTCCGGCAGGCCGTAGTGCCAGCGATCGTCGAAGCGGTAGTCGGCCGAGAGGTCGACCACCACGGTGCGCGGCGCCTTCGCATCCAGGGCGGCCACGAAGGGCGCGGCCATGCCGTTGGGCAGCGCCAGCACCAGCGCGTCGGCGCCCTGCCCCGCGGCGGCGTCGGCATCCAGGTTCACGTAGCGAAGGTCGCCCGTATAAGCGGGCTCATGATCGGACAGCCGCTGGCCTTCGCGCTCCCGCGAGGACACGAAACCCAGCGCGAAGCGCGGATGCGCCGCGACCAGCTTGATCAGCTCCGCGCCCACATAGCCGCGTGCACCGACCAGCCCGAGGGAAATACGGGCGCTCACGAGGAAGCCTCCCGGGGAATGCTGGACCGGATCACGGCGCCACCCCATGCTCAAGCTTGAAGTCCAGGTGCCGGCGGATCGTCGGCCACTCGTTGTCGAGGATCGAGTACACCGCGGTGTCGCGCAGGTGGCCGTCGGCCATCCGCATCTGCCGCCGCAGGATGCCGTCGAAGTGCGCGCCCAGGCGCTCGATGGCGGCCCGCGACCGCTGGTTGAAGACATGCGTGCGCAGCTCCACCACGCTGCAGCCCATGGCGTCGAAGGCATGGCCCAGCAGCAGCCGCTTGGCCTCGGTGTTGAGCGCGGTGCGCTGCACCCGCTGCGAATACCAGGTGTAGCCGATCTCCAGGCTGGGGATCACCGGGTCCATCCGGAAGAAGCGCGTGCTGCCCACCGGGTCGCCGGCGGCGTTGCGCACCAGGAAAGGCATGGCGGTGCCCGCCTCGCGGTCCTCCATCGCCCGGGCGATGTAGCCGCGCACCGTTTCCGGCCCGGGCACCGTGGTGTACCAGAGGTTCCACAGCTCGCCGTCGGCCGCCGCGGCCAGCAATTCCTCGCCGTGCTCGCGCTGCAGCGGCTCCAGCGTGACGTGGATGCCTTGCAGGATCGGCGGGATGGTCCAGTGCAGGTTGGTGATCATCTCAGCCCTTCAGCGTGGCCGGCCGGGCCAGGCAGTGTTCGACGGCGTAGCGTACCTGCTCCCAGCCCTCCAGCCCGTACCAGAAGACGTTCCACTTCTCGCCCTTCATGCAGCCATCGGCCTCGTCGAAGTAGAAGTCGTTGACCGGGTTGCCGGCGCGGGCGCGCCAGAACAGCTGCGGCGTCTCGGCCCGCATCACCTGCCAGGCCGCGCGGCCCAGGCCCTCGCCCTGCGCATCGTCGCTCACCGCGAACTTGTCGAGGTGCGGGATGCCGTCCTCGAGCGTGATGATCAGCGCGGCGCGGTAGTGCTCGCTGACGTAGGCCTTGTAGAGCTTGGTCTTCTCGAAGTAGTCCGGCGCCAGCTTGCGCCCGAAGCCCGACTCGACCAGCGACTTGAGCCGCTTGAGGTCGAGCTTCTTCCACGACGTGACGCTGCGCACCTGCTCGCCGCGGCGCACCAGGGTGCCGGAGCCGCGGTGGGTGAACAGCTCCTTGGCCAGCTGGTCCGGGCGCGTGATCGAGACCGAGCTCGAGGGCGGAAGCGCCATCAGCAGGTCGTGGATCTGCTCGATCTTCACCTTCATGCCCGAGTGCAGCCAGGGCTGGCGCAGCAGCTCGGCGTACTCGGTGCTCAGGTTGATCGAGTCGATGACGTTGCCGTCGCCGTCGAGCAGGCCGCCGGTGCCGGTGAGGAAGATGATCTTGTAGGGCTGCAGCGTCTTGACCAGGTCGTTGGCGGCCCAGTCGGCGTTGACGTTGAGGATCTGGCCCCCGGCGGTCTCGCCCAGCGAGGCGATCACCGGGATCGAGCCCACCTTGATCGCGGCCTGGATGCTGGCCACGTGCACGGCATCGACCTTGCCCACCAGCCCGTACTTGCGCTTGCTGAGGTAATCGCACTCGAACACGCCCGAGGTGATCGAGGTGGCGCGCACGCCCTGCGCCTGGAGCGCTTCGACCAGGCGCAGGTTCTCCTGCTGCGAGACCTTGCGCACGATCGCCAGCGCCGCGGCGTCGGTGACGCGCAGGCCGTCCACGGTCTTCTTCTCGATCCCCGCGGCCTGCATTTCCTCATCGAGCTGCGGGCCGGCGCCGTGGATCACGATCGGCGTCAGGCCCACCTGCTGCAGGAAGGACAGCGAGCTCACCAGCGCGTCGAGGTCGTCGCGCAGGATGGCGCCGCCGACCTTGACCACGGCGAAGCGCTCGGCGTCGAGCTGGCTGAAGCGCTTGAGGTATTGCTGGATCTCCTTGGCGCTGGCCATGTTGGACAGCAGGCGGACGATCGTGGTGCGCATCTCAGTCATGGTCAGGGTCGGCAGGTCGGGTGGCGGGTTCCGGAAGCGTCCTCCGGAGGGCGCCGGACGGGCCCGCGTCGGCGGCGGGGGCGATCAGGGCGAGTGCAGTCATGAACCCTCCAGCAGGCGGACGTAGTGGTTGGCAACGATGTCCAGCTGCTCCAGCGCCACCCACTCGTCGGCGGTGTGCGCCTGGGCGATGTCGCCGGGGCCGAACACGAAGGCGGTCAGGCCGGCGGCCGAGAACAGCGAGGCCTCGGTCCAGAAATCCACGGCGTTGCCGATCGGCAGGCCGAGCTCGTCGGCCAGGTCACGCGCGGCCAGCCGCCTGGCTTCGGCCTGCGCGATGTCGCCGGCCGGCAGCGAGGGGCCGCTGAAGGTTTCCTCGTAGGACGCCAGCGCGGCCGGGTCGGCGAAGCCGCGGAAGCGCGCGTGCAGGTCGTCCGGCGACTGCGAGGGCAGCGGCCGGAAGCCGAAGCGCAGCTCGGCCCGCGGCGCGATCATGTTGGCCTTGATGCCGCCCTCGACCCGGCCGATGTTGAATCGCAGGCCGGTCAGCCCGCCGAAGCGCGCGTGGTCGAGCGACTCGATGAAATCCAGCGCCTGGTCGCCCCAGCGGATGGCCGCGTGCAGCGCGCTGGCGGTCCGCGCCTGCTGTCCCGAGGCGTGCCCGGCCTGGCCGTGGAACTGCATCAGCACGGAGCTGATGCCGCGGTGGGCCAGCACCGCCTCGCCCATCGTCGGCTCGGCGACGATGGCCTCGGTGAAGCCGTGGTCCGTGGCGAGGAAGGCCGCGATGCAGCGCGCGTCGTTGGCCTCCTCGTCGCTGGTGAACAGGAAGGCCGCGTCGCGCGTGGTGCGCGCCGCAGCCGCGAGCAACCCGGCGGCCGCACCCTTGATGTCGCAGGCGCCCAGGCCGATGGCGCGGTCGCCGGTGACGCGCAGCACGTGCGGATCGGCGCTCCACGCCGGCGAGGCCGGCACGGTGTCCAGGTGCACGTTGAACACCCGCTTCGGCGCCCCGCGCACCGCCAGCAGCGACACCGCGCCGGCGCCGTGGTCGGTGACGGTGCAGGTGAAGCCCGGCAGGTTCGCCCGCAGGTAGTCGAAGATGCCGCCCGTGCCGATCGCGCGCGGCGGGTTGCGCGTGTCGAACGAGACCAGCGCCTCGAGGTGCTTGAGTACATCCTGGATCATCGTCATTCCCGGCGGTTGATCTCGGCCCAGAGCGTGCTGCTCATGCCGTAGAGGCGGATGAAGCCCTCGGCCTCGGCCACGCCCCAGTCCGCGGACTGCGCGTAGGTCGCGCCCTCGGCGTGCAGCAGGTGCGGCGAACGCACGGCCACCGCGTCCACGCGGCCGCCCTGGCTTTCCAGCACCACCTCGCCGTTGACGCAGGCCTGGCTCGAGCGCAGGAAGGCCTCGAGGTCGGCCTTCAGCGGATCGTTGTAGAAGCCTTCGTAGACCAGTTCGACCCACTTGCGGGCGACTTCCGGCTTGAAGCGGTTCTGCTGCTTGGTCAGCACGGCCTCTTCGAGCGCGCGGTGGCCGGCCAGCAGCGCCGCCAGGCCCGGGGCTTCGAAGATGATGCGGCCCTTGAGGCCGATGGTGGTGTCGCCGGTGTACAGGCCGCGGCCGACGCCGTACTTCGCGAACAGGCCGTTGAGCCTGGCCAGCAGCGCCGCACCGGCCATCGGCTGCCCGTCCAGCGCCACCGCCTCGCCCTCGCGGAACGTGAGCGTGACCCGCAGCGGCTGCGCCGGCCACTCGGCGCGCGGCGCGCACCAGCCGCGGGCGCCCTCGCCCGGCGCTTCCCAGCGGTCGATCTCGCCGCCGGACATGGTCAGGCCCAGCAGGTTCTCGTTGATGGTGTAGCTCTTCTGCTTGGCGCGCACCTCGAAGCCGCGCGCCTCCAGGTAGGCCTGCTCGTAGGCGCGGGTCTGGGTGTGCTCCTTCTGGATCTCGCGGATCGGCGCCACGATCTCGTAGTCGCCGGCCGCCTTCACCGCCAGGTCGAAGCGCACCTGGTCGTTGCCCATGCCGGTGCAGCCGTGCGCGATCGCGCGCGTGCCGAGTTCGGCGGCGCGCTTGAGCGCGGCGTCCACGATCAGGTAGCGGTCGGACACCAGCAGCGGGTACTGCCCCTGGTAGCCCTCGCCCGCCATCACGAAGGGCTTCACGAAGCCGTCCCAGATCGCCGGACCGCCGTCCACGGTGACGTGGCTGGCCGCGCCCAGTTCGGCCGCGCGGGCTTCGATGTAGGCGCGCTCCTCCGCATCCACGCCGCCGGTATCGGCGAACACGGTATGCACCGCCCAGCCGCGCTCGATCAGCCACGGGATGCAGAAACTGGTGTCGAGGCCGCCGGAGAAGGCGAGGACGATGGGCTTGGGGTGGGTCATGGCGGGGTCCGGGGTGGAGGGCTGGGGAGGGCGTGGGTGGGATGGGAGACGGGAGACGGGAGGTAGTGCGTAGGAGTTAGGAGGTAGTGGGCAGGAGGTGGGGAGTGGCAAGGATTGGAGGGGGCTCGAAAGGCACGCTTCAACTACCTCCTACCTCCTATCCACTACCTCCTGCCTTTACTCGACCTACTGATTGGCAAGCACCGCCATCACCGCCTTCTGCACATGCAGCCGGTTCTCGGCTTCCTCGATGGCGATGCACTGCGGCGAATCCATCACCGCGTCGGTCGCCTTGACGTTGCGACGCAGCGGCAGGCAATGGCTGAACACGCCGTTGTTCGTCAACGCCATCTTGGCTTCGTCCACGATGAAGTGCCTGTAGGCGTCGCGGATCGGCTTTTCCTGCTCCCAGCGGCCGAAGTACGGGATCGCGCCCCAGCTCTTGGCGTACACCACGTCGGCGCCGGTGTAGGCCTCGGTGATGTCGTGGCTCATGCGGAAGCTGCCGCCCGACTCGGCCACGTTGTCGCGGGCCCAGCCCAGGTAGCGCTCGTCCAGCGCGTACTCCGGGGTCGGGCACAGCAGGGTCACGTCCATGCCCATCCGGGTGGCGATGGTGAGCGCCGAATTGGCCACCGCCGTGTTCAGCGGCTTGGGGTGGTAGGTCCAGGTCAGCACGAACTTCCTGCCGCGCAGGTCGGTGGTGCCGAAGTGCTCCTGCAGCGCCAGCGCATGCGCCAGCTCCTGGCAAGGGTGGGTGATGGTCTCGAGGTTGATCACCGGCACGGTCGAGTATTTCGCGAACGCCCGCAGTACCCGGTCCTCGCGGTCCACCGCCCAGTCCTGGAACTTCGGGAAGGCCCGCACCGCCACCAGGTCCACGTAGCGCGACAGCACCCGCGCCACCTCGGCGATGTGCTCCTCGGCCTCGCCGTCCATCACCGTGCCGACCTCGAATTCGATCGGCCAGGCGTCCTTGCCCGGCTGCAGCACCACGGCGTGGCCGCCGAGCTGGAAGGCGCCCAGCTCGAAGCTGGTGCGCGTGCGCAGCGAGGGGTTGAAGAAGACCAGGGCGATGGACTTGCCCTTGAGCTGGTCGCCGGCCTTGCTGCGCTTGAACGCCGCGGCCTGCGCCAACACCGCGTCGAGCTCGGCGCGGGACCAGTCCTGGGTGTTGAGGAAGTGCTTCATGGTCGGATCCTGGTGGAAGGCGGAAACAAAAAAACCCAGCGCGAGGCTGGGTTTTTCCGGTGAACAGGGGGTGACGTCCGGATTACCCAGCAGGCGTGGCGGATTCCGGTCGGCGCGCGCGAGACGTCATGCCCGCCGCCAGGTAGGCGGAGCTGAGGAAGACGGCAGGGGCGGCGCAGGCGCTCATTGGGGGGCGAGTATGCCGGGGGCGGACGGGCGCCGCAACTCAGCGGGCCATGCTGGCGCTGTCGTCCGGGGTCACCGAGACCCGGATGCGCAGGCGGTTGCCGGGATCGTAGGGCAGCCGGGACATGTACTTCTCGCCCTTGTACATGTATTCGACGTCGTAGCCGACGACCTGGGATTCCTCCCGCTCGACCTCGACCAGCTGGCAGCCGCGGGCCTCGGCCTCCTCGCGCTGGCGGGCGATGTTGTTGCCGATCGCGCCGCCGGCGACGGCGCCGACCACGGTGGCGGCCTTGCGGCCGTCGCCCTTGCCGACCTGGTTGCCCAGCGCGGCGCCGACCAGGGCGCCGATCACGGTGCCGCCGGTGGTGCGGCCGGTGCTGCGGTATTCGACCTCGTCGCAGCGCTCCTCGGGGGTGCGGGTGACGACCCGCTCGACCACCTCGTCGGCGCGCAGCACCTGCGCGTAGCCGTAGCTGACGTTTTCGGGGACCGTCGGCGCGTAGTACTCCCCGTCCCCGTACTCGTCGCCGGCGTACTGGGCCAGGGCCGGGCCGGACAGCGCCAGCATCAGGATCGGAAGGGTTCGGATGGCGGCGGTCATCAAACGTTCTCCGTGGGGCGGCCGGGGCCGGTCGCCAGGGGCGACGGCCGACCGCGGTCGACCCGGCGATTAAAGCCCCGAGCGCCTGAACCCAAGCCTAAGATTTTCGTTAAGCCCGCCCGCCGGGCTTGCTAGACTCAGGCTTTCCGCCCGTGCCCGACCATGGAACTGCGCCTCTACAACAACCTCACCCGCCGGCTCGAAGCCTTCGAGCCCGCCGACCCGCGCCGGGTCACGATGTATGTCTGCGGACCCACGGTCTACAACTACGTCCACATCGGCAACGCCCGCCCGCCGGTGGTGTTCGGCGTGCTGGCCCGGCTGCTGCGCCGGCACTACCCGCGCCTGGTGTACGCCCGCAACATCACCGACGTCGACGACAAGATCAACCAGGCCGCCAAGGAGCAAGGCGTGCCGATCAGCGCGATCACCGACCGCTTCGCCGCCGCCTACCACGAGGACATGGCGCGCCTGGGCGTGGACCCGCCCGACGTGGTGCCCTACGCCACCGCCCACATCCCGCACATCATCTCGATGATCGAGCGGCTGATCGCCTCCGGCCACGCCTACGCGGCCGAGGGACACGTCCTGTTCTCGGTGGCCAGCTACCCCGACTACGGCAAGCTCTCGCGCCGCGACCCGGACGAGATGCTGGCCGGCGCCCGGGTGGAAGTGGCGCCCTACAAGCGCGATCCCGGCGACTTCGTGCTCTGGAAGCCCTCCACCCCGGACCTGCCCGGCTGGGACTCGCCCTGGGGCGTGGGCCGACCTGGCTGGCACATCGAGTGCTCGGCGATGGCCGAAACCCACCTGGGCGACACCATCGACATCCACGGCGGCGGCGTCGACCTGCAGTTCCCGCACCACGAGAACGAGGTCGCCCAGAGCACCTGCGCCCATGGCGGCCAGGTGTTCGCGCGCTTCTGGCTGCACAACGGCATGCTCAACCTGGGCGGCGCCAAGATGTCCAAGTCGGTCGGCAACGTGTACCTGGTGCACGACCTGCTCGACCAGCACCCGCCCGAGGCGCTGCGCTATGCCCTGTTGTCGGCGCACTACCGGCAGCCGCTGGACTGGTCCGACGCCCTGATCGAGCAATGCGTGCGCACGCTGGACCGCCTCTACGGCACCCTGCGCGACCTGGCCGACGTGCCCCCGGTCGAGCCGATGGTGCCGTTCGAGGTCGAATCGGCCCTGTGCGACGACCTCAACACGCCGGCCGCGCTGGCCGAGCTCTCGCGCATCGCCGGCGAGGCGCGCAAGGCCACCAGCGCCATCTCGCGCGCCAGCCTGAAGGCCGAACTGCTGGGCGGCGGCCTGCTGCTGGGCCTGCTGCAGCAGCGGCCGGAGGCCTGGTTCAACCGGGGCCAGGCCGACGGCGACGACGAACGCATCCAGGCCCTGGTGGACGAGCGCAACGCCGCCAAGCGCGCCCGCGACTTCCTCCGCGCCGACGCCATCCGCAAGCAGCTGGCCGAGGAAGGCGTGCTGCTCGAGGACACCGCGCAGGGCGTGCGCTGGAGGCGCGGCTGATGCGGCCGACCGAAGCCAGCGCGGCGCTGGCCCAGGCCGCCATCGCCGAGGAGTTCGCCTTCTTCGGCGACTGGTCCGAGCGCTACCAGTACCTGATCGACCTGGGCCGCAAGCTGCCGCCTTTCCCCGAGGAATGGAAGGTCGAGGCCCATCGCCTGCACGGCTGCCAGTCGATGGTGTGGATCGTGGCCGAAGGCGACGCCGGGGCGCTGGAGTTCCACGCGGTCAGCGACTCGACCATCGTCTCGGGCCTGATCTACCTGGCCCTGCGCGTCTACTCGGGCCGCAGCGCCGCCGAGATCCTGGCCACCACGCCCGACTACATCGCCGGCATCGGCCTGGCCAAGCACCTCTCGCCCACCCGCAGCAACGGCCTCGCCTCGCTGCTGGCCTTCATCCAGGACACCGCCCGCCGGCACCTGCCCGCCCAGGAGTAAACGCATGCCCCACGCCCGCCGCCTGCTGGCGATCTGCCTCGCCGCTGCCCTCGCCTCGCCGGTCGCCCTGGCCACGCCGCGCGGTGGCCTTGCCCCGACGCTGGAGGACATGCCGGCCAGCACGCAGCGGCTGGCGCCGGTGGTGGCGCGCTTCCGCAGTGACCTGGCCAGCCTCGAGCGCGTGCGCGACATCACCGCCGGCCCGCGCCGCGAGGCCGCGCTGCGCGAGCTTTACCGGGCCTGGCAGGCGCGCCTGGCCGAGATCGACCCCGCCGGCCTCGGCCTCGAGGACCGCCTGGACCACGCGCTGATGGTGCGCGACCTCGACTACCGCCTGCAGCAGCTCGACTTCGCCCGCGGCCGCCATGCCGAGGCGGCGCCGCTGCTGCCCGGCGTGGACGCACTGATCGCGCTGGCCGAGGCGCGCCGCGCGCTTGAGTATCCCGACGGCCGCGCCAGCGCCGACGTGCTCGACCGCAGCCGCCGCGCCCTGGCCGAGTTGCAGTCGAAGCTCGAGAAGGATCCGAAGGCGCTGGGCACCTCGCCCATCGTCGCCTTCCGCGCCGCCCGCCTGCTCGACGGCGTGCGCGAGGACCTGCGCCAGTGGCACGGCTTCCACGCCGGCTACGACCCGGATTTCAGCTGGTGGACGCGCCAGCCCTACGAGGCGCTGGACAAGCAGCTCGAGTCGCATGCCAGGCTGCTGCGCGACAAGCTCGCCGGCGCCAACGACCCCGAGACCATCATCGGCGACCCGATCGGCCGCGAGGCCCTGCTGGCCGGCCTGCGCCACGAGCTGATTCCCTACACGCCCGAGCAGCTGATGGACCTGGCGGAGCGCGAGCTGGCCTGGTGCCAGCGCGAACTGGCCAAGGCCGCGCGCGAGATGGGCCAGGACGACTGGCGCGCCGCGCTGGAGATCGTCAAGTCGCGCCACCCGGCGCCGGGCGGGCAGCCGAAGCTGGTGGTCGAGCTGGCGGACGAAGCGATCGCCTTCATGGAATCGAACGACCTGCTGACCGTGCCCGAACTGGCCAAGCGCGACTGGCGCATGACCATGCTCACGCCCGAGTACCAGCTGCAGGCGCCGTTCTTCCTCGGCGGCCAGGACGTGTGGGTGGCCTACCCCACCGACACCATGCCGCACGACAAGAAGCTGATGGCGCTGCGCGGCAACAACCGCCACTTCTCGCGCGCGGTGGTGCACCACGAGCTGATCCCCGGCCACCACCTTCAGTACTTCTACAACGCGCGCTACCAGACCCACCGCGAGCTGTTCGACACGCCGTTCTGGGGCGAGGGCTGGGCGCTTTACTGGGAGTTCCGCCTCTGGGACCTGGGCTTCGCGAAGACGCCCGAGGACCGGATCGGCATGCTGTTCTGGCGCAGCCACCGCGCGGCCCGCATCCTGTTCTCGCTGGGCTTCCACCTGGGCAAGATGACGCCGGACGAAGCCGTGGACCTGCTGGTCGAGCGCGTCGGCCACGAGCGCGAGAACGCCCGCGCCGAGGTCCGCCGCAGCTTCGCCGGCGACTACGGCCCGCTCTACCAGATCGCCTACATGATCGGCGGCCTGCAGTTCAACGCCCTGCACAAGGAATTCGTCGCCTCCGGCCGCATGACCGAGCGCGACTTCCACGACACCATCCTCAAGGGCGGCCCGATGCCCGTGGCCACCGTCCGCGCCCGCCTCCTCGGCGAGCTGCCCCCGGGCGAACTGCCGCGCGACTGGCGGTTCTACGACTTCGGGAAGTAGCGGTCTTTAGCCACCGATGAACACGGATGAACACGGACAAAGCGAAAAAAAATTTTTGACGCGGATGAACGCGGATAAGGCAGAAGCGATCGGCAATGGGTCCTGGCTCGCCGGGCCACATTGCGACGACCCACTCCCGCGTTTGCCCTATCCGCGCTCATCGGCGTCAATCCGCGTCTGAACGCATTTCGCTCCATCCGTGTTCATCTGTGTTCATCCGTGGGAAAAAAACAGCCCCGCTTTCGCGGGGCTGTCGGATGACGCGAGGCGCGGGGCTTACTCGCCCATTTGTTTCTGGCGGTGTTCCCAGCGCTCCTGGGCGTCGATGGTGCGTTCGGCGGTGAGGCGGGCTTCGAGGCGCTCGAGGCCAATCTCCTCGCCGGTGTCGACGCAGTAGCCATAGCTGCCGTCCTCGATGCGCTTGAGCGTGCTGTCGATCTTGCTGATCAGCTTGCGGTAGCGGTCGCGGGTGCGCAGCTCGAGGCTGTTCTCGGACTCGCGGCTGGCGCGCTCGGCCTCGTCGCCGACGTCGCGCACCTCTTCCTTGAGGTTCTCGATGGTCTGCTTGGATTCCTCGACCAGGTCGTCCTTCCACTGCAGGAGGCGCTGGCGGAAGTACTCGAGCTGCATCGGGCCCATGTATTCCTCCTTGGCCGACGGCTTGTAGCCGGCGGGCAGGACCACGCGCTCGCGCGTGGGGGCGGGCTTGATGCGCTCCGGGCGCGGCGCGGCCGGCTTGACGTAGCCGGCGCGGACGCCGTCACGCTTGGGCGCCGGTGCCGGCTTGGCGGTCGGGGCCGCGGCCTTGGGGGCCGGTGCCGGCGCGGCGGCCTTGGCCACCGGCGCGGGCTTGGCTACCGGCTTCGGCGCAGCGGCCTTCGGCGCGGGCTTGGGCGCGGCCTTGGCGACCGGCTTCGGCGCCGGCTTGGCGGCGGGCTTGGCCTTGGCGACGGGTTTGGCGGCCGGCTTCGCGGCGGGTTTGGCGGGCTTGCGCGCCGCGGACTTCGCGACCGGCTTCGCAGCGGGCTTGGCGACCTTCTTGGCCGGCTTGGCCGCCGGCTTCGCCTTCGCGGCGGGTTTCGTGACCTTCTTGATGGGTTTTGCAGCCTTCTTTGCGGGTTTGGCGGCCGGCTTGGCCTTGGCAACCGGCTTCTTGACCGGCTTGCTGACCTTGACGGGCTTCTTGGCGGCCGGCTTGGCGGCCTTCTTGGCGGGTTTCTTTGCGGCCACTCGGGTGATTCCTCTCTTTCCTTGAGGCACGAAGGCGGCGTGTTATAGCCTAGTCCTTCACCAGCGGCAACCTTATGCCTGCCGCCCTTCCGACGCAATCGTGAAAAAACCCGCCATCCTGCTCCTGCGCGGCTACAAGCTGGCGATCAGCCCGCTGCTGGGCCAGCGATGCCGCTTTTATCCGAGCTGCTCGGAATACACCATGCAGGCCATCGAGCGCTTCGGCGTGCTGCGCGGCGGCTGGCTGGGCGCCAAGCGCATCGGCCGCTGCCACCCCCTCCACCCCGGCGGCCACGATCCCGTGCCGGACGCCTGGACCGACAAGAGGACGCCATGATCCCTCGCCACCCGCTTCCCAGCGATCCGTCCGTCGAAGCCCCCTCCCCTGGGAAGGCGGTCACCCGCCCGCGCGCGGTGGCCGGGCGATGAGGCGACGACTGGCGGCCGCCCTGCCCGGCATCCTGCTCGCGCTGCTGGCGACGGCCCCGGCCGCGCAGCCCGCGCCGCCGGTGGCGGCCGATCCCGACCGCATCGTATTCCCGGCCGAGATTTCGCAGGGCGCGATGGTGATCGGCAAGGTGCCGCCCGGCAGCACCGTGCGCCACGGCGGCCGCACGCTCCGCGTCACCGGCTACGGCAGCGTGGTGTTCGGCGTCGGCCGCGACGCGGACTCGCCGGTGCAGGTCGAGGTGGTGCGCCCCGACGGCGGCGCCGAGCGGGTCTCGATCGCCGTCGCCAAGCGCGACTGGCCAGTCGAGCGCGTCGACGGCGTGCCGCCCAGGACCGTGGACCCGCCACCGGCGATCGCCGAGCGCATCCGCCGCGAGCAGGCCACCGTCACCGCCGCCCGCGCCGCCGACGAGGCGCGCACCGACTTCACCCAGAAGTTCATCTGGCCGGTGCAGGGCAGGATCAGCGGCCGCTTCGGCAACCAGCGCGTGTACAACGGCACGCCGGGCAGCGCGCACTCCGGCATGGACATCGCGGCGCCCAACGGCACGCCGGTGCGGGCCCCGGCGGCTGGCGTGGTCACGCTGGCCGCGCCCGACTTCTACCTCACCGGCGGCACCCTGCTGCTCGACCACGGCCACGGCATCAGTTCGAACTTCCTGCACCTCTCGCGCATCGACGTG
>ERZ1066122.1190-NODE-1190-length-22081-cov-8.839099_pt1 | contig 22081 bp, 16 predicted proteins | sample MGYA00382769_ERZ1066122 | MGnify/ENA primary metagenome ERZ1066122 (study PRJEB33369, sample SAMEA5778352) | biofilm metagenome | biome: Industrial cooling water; feature: Water cooling tower basin; material: Biofilm | place: United Arab Emirates | collected... | reverse complement strand
CGCCGGAGTCGGTGCCGTCGTGCCTGGTGACGTGATTGTCGTTGCTGTCCAGGGATTGACATCGCTGACCATTACGGTGGGGCAGCCAGATCAATGATTTTCTTGCCGCTGGTCGCTTGCGGGAACGGCACCTTCATAAGCGAAATCAGGTACTCGCCGCGGGTAGCGGTGCTGGCGACCCGAGCATTCCGGCCATCACGCTTCCGCTTATCGGTGCGAAGCTTTTCTCGTGGCCGTCCAACCGGTACGCGAAACGCCGGAGCCTTCCGCCGGAAGGCTAACAGACCGAAGGCGTCCTCATCCTGTAAGGCTTCGCCCGTGGCTTGGCAGTTCTGATCGCCACGCCTGCAAGAAGGTCGTTCTCGGACGACCGAGGGATCAAATCCCTCGACTCGAGGGGTTTATCGACCTTCTGGGGCTGTTCGGGAAGCGAGGGCTGGAGCGGGTGAAGGGAATCGAACCCTCGTCGTAAGCTTGGGAAGCTTCTGCTCTACCATTGAGCTACACCCGCATTTCAAGCACTTAGCTCGAGCTGCCGCCGTATTTTTACACACTGTTTTTACAGCTTGGCCGGCAGGGTGCCCATTTGCAGCGGGCGAGAGCGACGGTCAACTTTTTTCCTACGTTCGGTCGCTTCGCATTGAACGCGATCGCGCTCGTGACACTTGCAGCGCCGATCCAAGTCGCCATTGTTCCCTAAGACCGCGATCACAAGACCGACCCGCCCTGGACATCGCTTATCCCATTCATATGGGACGACAGCGCCCGAACCGAGGATCACGCCAAGCTAGTATCGGGACTCGAACAACTCGAGATGGTCATCGGAGCCACCGTCGTGCCTCGCCCGGGCAAGATGCTCCAGGGGACCAAGGAAAGCGTTTAGCTGCAGCCACGGGTAAATCACTCACCTTGCCCCCGGTCCTTGCTACCGCCAGTACCGTTACCGTCGCCCCTATCTCGGCATCGATCTAGAAGAACGGTGCGTTGAGGCTGTGAGCCATGATCTTGTCGCGGACCAGCACGGCAAAGTGCTCCGCGCTCTGCAGCGCTTCGATCTCGGCCCGCGTGACGACGAGCAGATTGACCTTGCGGCCGCACGCGCTCTGGATTGCGGCATGCGCTCGGGTATTACGCCCGCCGCTGCCGGTGATTCCCTGGGCGGCGACGAGGAATGCCCAGCTGACTTGGACATCCTCGAGCTTCGCGATGAAGTTGCGCACCCCCGCAGCGTCGATGCGACGGCCGGTGTTTTTGCACTCGACCACGATCGCAGGCTCGGCGAATGGAAACGGGCTCAGTCGAATGTCGTTATGGAAGCACACGTCAAATTCCGCGCTCCCGTCATTCGTAAGGTGCCGGCTCTTCCAGTGCGAGAAGCCGGGTAACCCGCCGAAGAGCGACTTAACCAACTCCTCCAGTATCGCGCCGCGCTCGTTTGCGCTGCCGGACGCATCGGATTGCGCCCAAGCCTGTTGGATATCGGCGATGTAAGCGGGATCCGGATTCAACGGTCTAACCTGCCGAATGCGCGAGCAGGTTCCGCGCACGCATCATTTCGGGGACGAGCTGCTCCGCCGCCAGCAAGTCCTCGAGCTGCGTGAGACCCACGCGAAATGTCATCGGGCTTAGACGAAGGAGCGACAACGGCTGCTGGTCGACCTCCTCGACGAGCATCACCGCGCCCACGCCGCTCTCCAAGGCGTATTTTTCCAGCTGATCGAGCCGGCGCTTGCCCGCCCCGCGGCGCGCCGCCTCCTGGTCGACCAACTCGACGATCAACGGGTTCGGTATGACCTGGCGTGCGTCGCGCAGCCAGAGCGCGAAGTCGGGCCGAAACCGCCGGCCGGCTCTGAGCTGCGGCTCGAGATGCACGGCTTCGATCTCCATAGCCTGCTCGAAGGCGGCGAGAAGCCGCCCCTCGAGCTGACTTTCGGGATGGGACGGACGGCTCGAGCGTGTCTTGCCATGATGAAACCCCACTTTCAGCGATCCGGCGGCCGGGCGGGAACGGTCGTTTTGGACCCCGTCGAGAAAGGCGCTGACATGAAGGTGCAACGCCGCGGTGTCGGCCAGCGTCGCGCGAACACGCGGCAGCCCGATCAGTAACCGGTCGGGGACCAGTCCGTCGCTGATGGCAGCATCCTCTGCGATCAACAGCACAGGGCGGCCATGCCCCAGCGCCACCCCTGTTTCGACGAGCGTGTTAGGACTGTCCACATCAGTGAGAACCACAACGACGGCGTCCGCTCCAGCGATGAGCGCGATCGTGGTGTCGAGGAAAGCGGCTGTCCCACGGTTCACGCTTTCGAGGTTCAGGACGCGCCAACCCGAGTCGCGCACGACACGCGTCAAGGGGTCAAGCTTGGTTCCGGTTGGCGCGATGATGAAGCAAGCGGGCAGAAGGCAGTTCCTCTAGCGTCGAAGCAAATGGTCGCGCTCACTATGGCAGCGCCGGGCGGATAAGATTTTTCGATCTATCTTACGCTGTGCAGATGGAATGTCATCTGTGGTTGTCTAGGCCGGCCGGCGGTTACCGACATGTGCCAGGAACAGGTTTACGCGGAGCCGGGTCCAATCTTGTCAGTTGGGTATGGAAAATTGGTGACCCAGGGGTGGGGAACGGTAGACGCCCTCCTCGGTCACCAGATGGCCACTTAAGCAGCGACAACTGAACTAGCGCAATGCCCAACAAGCGTAAAGAAGCTATACGCAGGTCGGTTACCACACGGCCATACCTCTGACGTGCCCACATATTGCAGCGACAGGTGCACTGGCATAGCTGGGTGGCGAAAGGATATGATGATGATCAAGCAGCCTACCAAAGTCGTCAGCTTCCCGGCCGCGGCGCCGGCGAAAGCCGAAGCGTCCCACGTGCGGATCTGGAGCAAGCCGGTGGTCGCGCTCGGTTATACAGCGCTCCCCTCCGTGATGATTCAGGCGCAGCGGCGCCTCGGCATCACGCCGCTACAGTTCAACATCCTCGCCCAGCTGCTGGACTATTGGCGCGAGCCCAGCCGCGCACCGTTTCCGTCGAAGGCGGAGCTTGCCGAGCGGATCGGCGTCAAGCCCAAGACCATCCAGACCAACATCCGTGCGCTGGAGAAGGCGCAGCTCGTCACGCGCGAGATGCGCAAGACGGCAGCGGGCGACTGGAATTCCAATGTCTACCACCTCGACGGCCTGGTCGCGCGCATCAAGGCACTGGTGCCGGAGTTCGAAGCCGCGAGAGAAGAGCGGAACAAGGCCAAGGCAGCGCAGAAACGCGCGCAGACGCCAAGAGGCCAAAGGCAGCAGCCCTAGAAACAAGTTACCCCGGCCGCATGCCAAGCAGAGGCGGAACCGGGGTGTCCGAGGGTGGAGATAACAGAGCACCTACCCTTTTTCAAGTCCCCCAGGAACCTTATGCCCAATCCCGACGATATCGAAACGGCTCTCTCGCTCGAACGCTTCGGCCGCTACGTCGCCTGGAGCGGCGGCGACCGTCGGGCGGCCGTCGAGCTCTATAGCCTCAACGCGCGTGTCTCGGAAGCGCTCTACATACCCATCCACGGGCTCGAGATCGCGCTCCGCAACCGCATCCATACCGTCATGACAGAGGCGAATGGCGAGCGCTGGTTCGATACCGATGGACTGCTCCTTGCGCCGCACCAGAAGGACCAGATCACCACCGCCATCGCCGAAATCGAGGAAGCCGGCAAGGAAGCGACCGCCGGCCGCATAGTCGCGGCGCTAACCTTCAGTTTCTGGACCGCAATGCTGAGCCCCGCCTACGAGACCCTGTGGCGCGCAACGCTTAACCGCATCGCCGAAACCGAGGAAGGCAAGCGCCTGCCGCGCAAAAGCTTCTCGCGCCCGCTCACCCAGATCCGCCTGCTGCGAAACCGCACTGCCCATCACGAGCCGATCCTCCACTGGAACTTGCCCAAGCATCACGGCGCTATCCTGCAGCTGACCCGCTGGCTGTCGCCAGCCGTCCACCATTGGGTATCCTCGCTCGACCGTTTTGATGCCGTGATCGGTGCGGGCTACACGCTGGCCGCGACAGATGATGCAGACTGAATCTTTCCTCGAGTACGGTACGACGCAGTGTGACGCGCGAGACGAGACGCTTGCGGGTTCCCGCTCAGGCGATCTGCAACGCCTGCTTAGATCCAGAGAAAACACCTGGTGATAGTCAGTGGATCGTGGGGGCATGCGCCGCATCGCTGGGCGGCAAGCTGAACGAAACCAGCTCCCACGCGCCATGCCGGTACTCAGCTACCTCGATCTCCTCGATGTTGGTCCACCGCAGCAGGCACACACACTTCTGTTCTTCGTCGAAAATCTCGACCGCGAACGACTTATCACCGAGGCGCGCCTCGTAGACTTCCATGGCCTCCTCGCAGAACGGATGATCCACGTCCGGGTTCATCAGAGTTCGTGAGAAATACAATGCCAAACCAGCATGGCCCTCCACACTGTAGTAGACCTGTCCGCTCTCATTCGAGCGGACCCACATCTCGTGAGGAACGGCGATGAGTTCCTCAATGATGATCTTCGCACGTTCATTCAAATTCATACGTCCTCCTTCTTCGATGATTGGGCGGGATTGCCCGAGTTCTGTGATGCGCCGATCCGCGCGCCGATGGCGCGGACAACGCTGGATTGATCGACGTAGACACGCCGGATCGCGGTGACCTTGTCGGGGGACCAGCCCATGATGTCGGCGATCTCGCGATCCGAGAGGTCCGTCTGTGTGAGGAGCCGTGTGCAGAACGTGCCGCGCACGTCGTGCAGGTGCTTCCGCTTTGTCTGGCCGGTTTCTTCATCGTAGTGCTCGATGCCAGCATCGTCGCGAACACGGTTGAAGCTGCCGCCAAAGCCGTCACCTGACCAAGGCAACCCGTAACTGTTCACTAGGACCGTCTCGACGCCGGGCTGGCGGTGCCGCGTACGCAGTTCGTTCAGCAGCTCGTCGAGCTCCGGAATGCGGGGCATGGTCACGCGCCGCCGCTTGCCCTTGCTGCGCTTCAGGGCGACCTTCTCGATCGCATGCTCCCCGACCTCAGCCCAGGTCAGCGTGACGAGGTCTTCCCGCCGCAGGCCGGTGAGGGCTGCGAGACGCAAGCCGTCGAGCACATGCTCACGGTTGGTTTTGTACGCGACATGCGCGAAGTTCGCCATGTCATGATCGGTCCAGACGATCTCGGCACGCTGACCGTTGCGATACAGGGTGGGAATGTTGCTCGCGACGTTGATCCCCAGCCGGCCGCGCAGGCGTCCGAATTCCAAGAGGGCCCGCAGCACGGTGATCCCGATGTCTGCGGCACGCGGCGTCGACGCGCGGCTGTCGCGCCATGCAACGACTTTCCCGGTCATGCGCGGATCATTGAAGACCTCGAGCGGCAGGTCGCCCCACTTCTTCTCGATGAGGTCCAGAGCAGCGCCCCAGGTTCGCTTCGTGCCGGGCGCCAGCGCTTCCCATTCGGGGCTCGAGCGCCCGTCAGGATCGCCCGACCGCCACTGCCGGATTAGCGACATCAGGGTGTTGGGATCAACCCCGCGCCGACCCTCGAGTTCGCTGGCGACCTTCTTGAGCTCGCGCGGCGAGAGCGACGGCTTGCGCTCACAATCGAACATGCCGATCAGCGGCCCGCCGCGCCATGCGTACACGTACCAGCGGGACAGCCCATTGCTGCGCCTGTAGCGGACAAAGTGCAGGCCCTTGATCACAGGCGGCCCTCATTGTCCAAGGTATCGAACAGGCTGGCGGGACGTTGGCCCTGCTCTTCGGTTGCGCTGAGCTTGAGCGTGCCGTCAGGGCTGAAGGTCAGGCTGGTGACCTTGATCCCATTGGCGCGCGCGGCCTCGACAGTGCGGTCGATGACCGCCCTCGTCGCATAGCGCAGACGCTTCTGACGCGTCAGTCGAAGCTTAGACATTGCCGGTGCTCCCATCCCAGAAGCACCTCGGCCGGCCATAGTTGTGCGCGGCGAACAACGCGGTCTCGATGGCCTGGCGCTGCTTGGCAGCCAGGACGGCGCAGAGGACGTCCTCGGCATCAGGCACCACGGGATCCGCCCCGCGAACCCAAGCACTGACGCTTGCGCTGGTCACGAAAGTGACCTGCAGCCACGGCACCATCTGCAGTGCCGCCTCGATCTTGAAGTTCAGCGGATGACCAGTGAACTTGCCGTTAACCGTGGAGGCACGCAGGAAGAGACGTCCGATACGGTGCGCCTGCACAAATCGGGTCACCTCAGCGTGCAATGCACTGACCGCCGCCGCAGAGCGGTTGGACAGCTCGAAGATGTTCGATCGACGAGCATCGAAGCTGCAGTCCGGTCGCGAGGGGCTCTTGACGCACGCCAAGATCAGGTAGGGCTTCGTGATAACCGCGCCGACGAGGAAGCCTCCGGTGTCCGGCGCCATCGGCGCCGGAACCTTTCGACCGAACTGCTTGCAGACAGCGGCGAGGAAGACTTCGTCATCCGTCATCGCGCGCCTCCATCAGATCAGTGCCTCCGAGGTCTGCCCCGGCCGCACATTCGCGGCGCATGACGGGGCAGGACACGGACTTGCGGGGGCAGATCGCCACACACAGGTGCGTAGGCAGATCACAGCCGCGCTGGCCGCTTGCCGACGACAACGCCGCCTTCCAGCCAGCCTCCCGGCTAAGCCGGCGCAGGCGGGCCCGCATGGGATTGGTGGACCGGGCGGTCTCAGGCTTGCGCCAGGGGTTGATGCGAGAACGCCTTGACAGGTGGCGAGCGCAGCGCGCTGAACGGCTAAGACGCTGCTGGTGAAGGGAGGAGAGAAAGCCGCTCATGCCGCGATCTCCCGGATGGTGTCGGAACCACGGTCCCAGATCACCTGGCGCCAGTCATGGCCGATAGGCTCGACCTGATCGTGGAACACAAGCGCCTTCACGCCCGGCGCGGACTCATAGGAATACGCAAGGTGCTGGCTGCCCCCGAGGTCGATGACTTCGTGGCCAAGCAATTGACGCTCGTGGATGACCCCGTTGATCCGCACGCCCACCGTGCTGTGCGGCGCGTAAATCAGGCACTGGTCTGGGGCGAGGTTGACCGAGCCAGGCGCAGCGCCGTTCGCATCTCCGCCAGCCGAAAGCGTCGCGAACCAGTCCTCGAGCCGACTGATGCTCACATCGTCGAGCAGCGCCTTCTCTCCGGCAAGTTCCACCCCCCGCTGCAGACGCTCGAGGAAGTAAGCGAAGTCGGTGAACAGCGGCGACGTGAGACGCAGGCCCCCAGGCAGGTCATCGAAAATGACCAGCGCATCATCGAGCGCCTGAGGGGCCCCCATGCTGTGCATGGCAATGCCGGAGTGCTCCCATCGCACCTCCCCAAGAGCGATCCCGTGCTCACGGGCCAGGAGGGCTGCCAAGGCGCGGCCCACCTGTTCGCGCATTGCGGCGGGCGCCCCGTTGCGACCACGGAACCAGGGCTCGTCGATCCGGATCACGATGCCGGTGGTGGAGAAGTTGCGCTGCTTGCGCGTGAGGCGTCGATCCTTCTGGCTCGCCTCACGGTAGAGCACTTCCGTCTTGCCGATGCGGTAGCCTTCGACAGACTCCATCACCTGCATGCGAACTTCTGCGATCGAGCCCTTGGGGCCGGTCAGAAGCCGGCCTTCCTGAAGCTCGGAAGGCGCATGCGAGACGCGCACCTTGGTACACAAGATCGCGGTAGTGCGGGCGGCAGCACGCACCGGGCGCAGGAAAATCGACCGCTCGTAGGCCGAGACACGCCACTCCACGACCAGGTAAGGCACCTTGCGGTGGTTATAGGTGGCACCAGGGTACGCTTCGCGGAGCGCCTTGGCATCGTCGATCGTGCCAAGCAGCTCGCCCCCAGTGCCGAGAATGCGCAAAGCGAACTTGCCATCACCAATGCGGCGCAGCGGGAAGTCGAGGTGCGGAGACCCCGACACGCCATTATGCGCCACATGCTCGATCTCGCGCGGGCGCAGGGCACCCGGCACGGCCATGGCGAACGCGCGGTCGAAGCCTTCCGGCCACTCGATGCCGCCCGGCAAATCCGGCTGGACCTCGGCGCCGCCCACCTCCTCCAGAAGGCAGCAGCCATTCTGGTACTGGATGATCGGGTTCTCGAGGTACAGAGGCGAGGTCTCGGGCGTGCCTTCGTAGAACTCGCGCAGGCTCGTGCCGAGCTTGGCGAATGCGGACGGCTCGGCGATGATGGCGAACACGCCATGTCCTGCGCGGCCGACCCGGCCGACACGCTGCTGAAAGGCCTTCTTCGACATCGGGATGCCGAGGTTGATGCCAAGGTTGAACTGCGGAATGTCGATCCCGAGCTCGAGCGCCGACGTCGCAACAATGGCCCGCAGCGTCCCTTCCCGCATGCCCTTGGCGATTGCGGCGCGGTCTGCCAGTTCGAAACCTGCCCGGAAGGGCTCGACCTCCTCCGACCCGATGGTCGATGCCACCCGCTCGACGACCTGACGGCCATCGGCGAAGGCGATGAGAGCGTTGGGGGCGATCTGGCTCGCGACACCGGCGACGATGTCAGCGAGATTGGCTTCAGCAGCGGCGCCATAGTCCGGTCCTTCGATGTGCAGCAGGGTCTTCGCGTGGCAGGGAGCGCCGTTGTGCTCTTCGCCGATCACCTCGAAGGGCAGGCCCGTGAGCGCCTTGAGATGGCCAGCGGGGTCGGCAATGGTGGCGCTTGCCGCAACGAACTGCAGTTCGGTGATCTTCGCGTTCGCCGCTCGCAAAGCCCGCAGACGGGCAGCCCGCAGACGGCGGAACAGGAAGGCGCAGTTGCTGCCGAAGACACCCTCGAGATTGTGAGCCTCGTCGATGATCACCAGCTGGAGCGAGCGCAGGAAGCGCTGGGCAGCCGGGACGGGCCCCATCCGCATGAGCCAGGCCTGGACGATGTCCGGGGTCGCAACGATCAGGCGAGCACGCTTGAGCAGTGCGTCACGCTCCGCAGGGGGAACGTCACCCTGGATCTCGACCACCGACTCCTCGGAGAGTCCAGCATAGCCGAAGGCTTCACGCCAGCGGGCCATCTGGTCGCTCGTCAGCGCCTTGGCCGGGTAGAGCGCGAGAACGGTCGCTTCCGGATCTTCGGTCAAGCGGCGCAGCGTGTCGGCCTGGAAGACCAGCGTCTTGCCAGAGCCCGTTCCGGTCGCCAGGACGATATTCTTGGCGTCCTCGAGGATCTCCAGCGCCATGCCCTGATGCTTCCAGACATGCTCACGCCCACGCGCGAGCTGCCGCATCCAGAAGGCGAGCTTCTCACGCAAATAGACTTCAGGGGGGAGGACGAGTCGCTCGGGACGCGCCGGAATATCGTGGCGATCGACAATCGTCGCCTCCGTGCAGTTCATAAGCAGATCAATGGCATTCATACGGTACTCTCCTTCTTGGTTGGAGATGGACTGGGTGGCTTGGCTCGCCTTCGAGGTGCGATCCCGTCGGGCATTCTTGAGACGGCTGACTTTCACGACTTGGCTCCTTTCATGTTGGACTTGGGGTTGGTGGGGGACTTGGGCGTCCGGCCGGACGCTTGCGGTTCGGCGCCGAAGGCGGCGACAAGGCGGGCAAGATCCTCGGAGGGATCGATGTACCGGGCGGTGCAATCGAGGCGGGCGTGGCCGGCGAGCAGCTGCACATCACGCAGCGAGCTGCCGTGGAGGTTGGCCAGGCGCGCCATACGGGTGATGAAGGTCCGCCGGCCCGAGTGGCTCGAGCAGCCCTTGAGGCCGACCTCACGATAGAGACGCCCGAACCACTTCTTGACCGCGTTGGGGCTCTGCCGCTTGATCTTCCCGTGGTTCGAGAAGGCCAGGAAGCGCACGTTCGGGTGCGCCGCCCGCAGCTTCACCAGCGCCGCTCGGATCCGCGGATGCATAGGGATGACCCGCGGTCGCCCATTCTTGGCGATGCTCCGGCTGATGGTGATGCTGCCGGCAATCTCGTCATCGGCGTCCAGAACCGCGTCGAGCGTCAGCCCGGCAATCTCGCAGGCCCGCAGACCGCCATAGATGGACAGGACCACCTTGAGCTCGTCGCTGGCCGGCGAATTGCTGGTGGCTTCGATATGGGCCAGCACCCGCTGGATCTGCTGATCGTCGAGAGTGCGAGCCTGCCGCAACTCGCAGCTGTGCTTGCGCAGACGAGGCCGGACCCCGGCAGGCAGGCGAGTGGGCGGCTCGCCGAGAGTAAACGCACCCACTTGCTCATACGAATAATCGGACACTTTCGATCTCCTTGTTGTGAAAGATGAGATTTGAATGTTCTCATCCAGCAAAGAGATCAAACAAAAAATTGAGCAGCTAGAGCACTCTAGATAGTCCCGTTTGCGTATTAACCTTAACATCGGGAATACTTTACTTGACTTTATTGGAAATCCTTATCGGAGTGTATTTCCTATATACTTATATATTTTTTAGAGTTGTCGGGATAGAAACAATGCGGAGTGATCGAAGTTTCAAAAATGTGAGTATTCATCTTCGGATGCGGCGCAGATGAACAAGCTCGCCAGACCCAAGCCCTGCTCCAACTCGGGACACAATTTTTGGCCGCTCGCAGCGCTCAAGAGCGCTTCAGCACCCAAGTTTGCGTGATTGCCAGCCCCGAATCGGGTGCAAGCATGCATGCGACTCGGCTTTCCCGATCGCTGCGGAGCCGAGCTGAACAACGATTCGAATGGTGGCGAACAGCGAGCTGGCACGAGGCCCACGCTCGCCTTGAGCTTCAGGCCCTGAAGGCCTGAGGCAGACCCAAGGTGGGTGCAGACATTCTTTAGGTGCTCAAACCCGGCCCCACTCGCCACGGCCGGCGCCCGCATGCGCTACAGCGAAGAAGCCCGGCGACGTTCTCGAGCCTATAGCTGACCCGCCTCTTCTGACAGGCAGCGATGAGCTGGTGCGGATCAGCCGAGGTCACCCTCCCGCACTCGCATTCGATCCGCACCCGGTAGTGATGCCGGGCGAAGTCAGCCAAGGTGTCGAGACGCTTGCTAGTCATCAGGCATGATAGAACGAAGCGGGAACGTATTCGCAAGGCGCGATGCGCTGAGATGCCGCGCTTAGATCGGAAGGGTGTGGATTGCGCGCCGCCTGCAGGGCCACCCGCAGGCTTAGAAGGTGGGGGCTGGAAGTTCCTGGGAAGCGGGGCTTCGCGCGCTTTTGGTGGGCTCCTGCGGAGCCGGCCCCCTGCGGGGGTAAAGCCCCTCCGGGGCTGGCCCTGCGGATGGCCAGGGTCATGGCCCAAAACGGGGCGTCTGTGCCATGACTTTTCTCCACCAGAGAAGTCAGTGGGTTAGGCGATAAATGACCCAAAATGAGTCGCAGTAATGGCCCAAAATGCGCAAGCGCATACCTTGGTGTAAAAGGCGAAAAACGACTTGGTTGTGCAAGGGATTGGCATCTGATGGCCAGCGAAACACAATGCTCATCAAAGGTGACCTTTTATGAGCATTGATATCAAAGGTAACAAACTTTGAAATTTGCCTGGCCTATAGCCATCATGCTGAGTACAGGTCGAGACCTCTAGAGTATAGTGATGTTCCCATATTCATTTTATTGTTGACATGGCTGCGAAAGTGCGCCATAATGCGCTCCGACATGCCACAAACGATCCTGCCGGGGGGTGGGCGTTGCTGGATGTCATCCTCCCAAAAACAGCAATTTCGCGCAGTTCGACTGCGTGCGCCTGCCCCTTCTTAGGATCAATGACATGACTACCCATCTGCAGAACAAGCTTCGCCGTGCCGCTCTCATCCAGGAAAAGCTGGATGAGCTGGAACAGGTCTACGGCCACACCGTCCCCTCCCACTTTAAGTGGCTCCAGCCGACCCTGCGCCAGGTGAAGGGTGATGGCCCCTGGTACGCCCGCGTCCTCGACAAGAGCTTCGTCACCACTGCTCGCATCTCCAAGACCGGGATCGGAACCGCGGTTCTGGAAGCGAGGGGCTGGACGGCTTACGAGGTCTATGTGCAGGGGCGTTGTCGCCTGGCGTTCAACGTCCGCGACGGCGTGATCAGCCTGCACCGCTACGAGCCCGGTCAGTGGGAAAGCTGGTTCTTCGGGGTCGATCCGGCCGGCGACACCATGCCGTTGATCCCCGACCTGTTCGCCGACGACAAGGACCCGCGCTGGACGCGCTTCAAGGCGAGCGGCCTGTCCCAGTGGCCGCCCCAGCTCGATGCTAACGCCGCCGATCCGACGGCACCGCGTCCCTGAGGGGGATGGTGGGGGGCTGTGGCCTTCGGTATGGTCGCCGAAGGTCACAGCCCCAAAGCCGGAGCTGACGGACCTTGAGCAAATCGCACAGGCTGCTGCGGCGCTGCACAGCACGCTTGGAGTTCTGCGCACGACAGTTGGTGCCTCGAAGCGGTGCACCCGGCGCAAAGCGACGAAGCCGGCTCTAGGGCCTCGTGATCTCAGGAATGGTAGAGAGACGCTCCCAGCCGGAGCGCCGCCAATCATCACGGCGGCCGGATCGTACCGGAATCTGGAATGTAAATGGTGCCCAGAAGAGGACTCGAACCTCCACGCCCTTGCGAGCGCCGCCACCTGAAGACGGTGCGTCTACCAATTCCGCCATCTGGGCACACGATCGGAAAGGCAACGCCTTGTCCGACAGGTAGGAGCGGGCCGATAGCGCCCCCCCTATGCTGATGTCAACAGGATTACCCCGGTTCAGCGGAAAAGAATACCAGGGCACTTGGCGGCGAACGTGGCGTCGTCAGCTTTGCTCAGGTGCGTTGAGGATCGCATCGAGTTCAGTCCTTGGGATAAGCGTCCTACGCCCGATCCGCCGGGTTTGCAGAGTGCCCTCTGAGATCATCTTGTAGATGGTGGAACGTCCGACCCCCAAGAAGCCTATCGCTTCACCGATCGACACGAGCTTGCTCTCTGTTTTGGTACCGTGGCGATCGAGTTGCCGAGCAACAGCGTCGGCAATCGCCTCGACCTGCGATTGGTCGAGCCGGAAGAAGCGCTTGCCAGGATCGGACAAGTGCCTCGCGGAAGTCGTGGGCAGCTTCTTGATCAGCCGATCCAGGTCTTGCTTGCGCCAGCGGGCTGAGAGCCCCTCGATCTCGACACATGGTAAGTCGAGATTGCTCGCGAGCTGGAGAAAGACATCTTCGCCGACCGAGATGTAACGTGCCGCCATCTCGGTCGACATCAAGGCAGGCCAGCCCTCGACTAAGCTTAGCAAATTGGACACGCATACCTCCGGCTGCCAACCAGCCTCATAGCAAAGACCGCAGCGTTATGTAGGCTGGATTGCAGGCAATCTCAGGTCTGAGGGCTCGCCGGTTTTGTGCTGGAACATGCTTTGGACGATCGCGAAGCGTCAGCATAAAGGTGACGCGAGTTCTTGAAAAACTCCGCACAAAAATCTGGAGCTTAGTTGCCGTAGAAGCGGTCTGATGCTTTAACCTATGTATGGCGACCATCGACAACCCAATCCTCAATAAGCCTTTTTCGGCGCCTGACCGGCACTGGACGCTCGATGACAACGGCATGCCGACGGGCGAGATCAATCAAGGTCGCAGGCGATCCGAGTACATCGTTGCGGTTGCCACTCCCAAGCGGAAGAAGGGAGGGCAAGAAGAGCTGATCCTCGAAGATCGCACAGCTGAACGTCGAGCTAACGACAACATCAACGCGATACGTGCTGAGGTTGAGCAGTGGCGGGGCTCCCCGGAGGCCTCGTGGGGCGTGACATACGAGACGGCGCGTTTACTCAAGCACTGGCGCACCACAGACCGTGAGCGACCGCTCTTCTTCTGTCAGGTTGAGGCCGCAGAAACCCTGATCTGGTTGACAGAAGTGGCCTCCAAGAACCCGGTTCACGCTAGGCATCTCGAGTTTTTCAAAGCCCAAAGTGAGTCATCTAATCCTGGCCTCAACCGGCTCGCGATGAAGCTGGCAACTGGTGCTGGCAAGACGACGGTGATGGCCATGCTCATCGCGTGGCAGGCGATCAACAAGGCGCGTCGACCCCAATCGAAAATGTTTACCGATGCCTTTCTGTTGGTGGCGCCCGGCATTACGATCAAAGACCGGCTTCGCGTGTTGCTGCCAGAGACCAGCAATTCGATCTACGAACGGTTGTCTATCGTCCCCCGCGACATGATGGATGACCTGCGCAAAGCCCGGATTGTCGTCACAAATTATCACTCGTTTCAGCTCAAAACGAAGGGCGATATCAAGCCGGGCACGCTTGAAGCGTTGCGGGGCCGGAAAGATCCGGACACGTTCGATGCGCGGTTCCGCGAGACCGAAGCTGAAATGGTCCAGCGAGTGATGAAACCGCTAATGGGGCGGCGCGGGATCATCGTGATCAATGATGAAGCGCATCACTGCTATGAGGCGCCTCCAACGGCTGAGATTGAACCTATTGTCCGGTCCGAAGAGGAAACCGCGGCGGAAGCAAACGCAGAGGCCGAGGCTAGTCGCAAGGAAGCACGCGTTTGGATCAATGGAATCCGGGCCGTCGATCGGGTTATCGGCGTCAAGACCGTCTACGACTTATCAGCGACCCCGTTCTTTCTTCGGGGTTCTGGTCAGGAGGAAGGCAAGCTCTTCCCCTGGGTAGTTTCCGATTTTTCCCTAATGGACGCCATCGAGTGCGGCATTGTGAAGGTGCCGCGCGTTCCGACACATGACGATGTTGTGAAGCGGGATGAACCGATATTCCGTCACGTTTACAAGCACGTTCGGACTGAGCTTCCGAAGAAGGGGCAACGGAAGTCCGGCAAATCGCGGCCGGACGGAGAGCTACCAGTCCAGCTCGAAGCGGCGGTCCGCGCTTTGTATCGCGACTACGAAGCCAAGTTCACGGAATGGCAGGCGAAGGGTGCAGAGACGCCCCCTGTCTTCATTGTCGTCGCCAACAACACTTCCACTTCGAAGCTGATCCACGATTGGATGGCCGGCTACTGCGAAAATCCGGATGAGAAGGATCCGGACAAGCGCAAATGGCGTGCCGGCAATCTGCCCCTGTTCAACAACGTTGAAAACGGAAAACCGCTCGAGCGTCCCCGCACGATCTTGATCGATTCCGCCCAGCTCGAAAGCGGGGACGCGATCTCCGATGATTTCAAGAAGATCGCAGGCGAGGAAATCGAGGCCTTCCGTCGCGAACTTCGTCGGACGCCTGGACGTGACCCCGACGCCATTACCGATGCCGACCTGTTGCGTGAGGTGATGAACACCGTTGGGCAGAAAGGCCGGATGGGCGGCCCCGTTCGTTGCGTCGTGTCCGTGTCGATGTTGACCGAGGGTTGGGACGCAAACACCGTAACCCACATTCTTGGCTGCCGTGCATTCGGAACCCGCCTGCTGTGCGAGCAGGTGGTCGGTCGAGCCCTGCGGCGCGTTTCGTATGAGCCCAACGATGAAGGCTACTTCCGCGCAGAATATGCTGATGTGCTCGGAGTGCCCTTCGATTTCATGCCGGCGAATTCCAGCAAGGATTTCTCTCCGCCTAAACCCCGCACTCGTGTTTTCGCAGACGAAGCCCGCACCGCTCCCGAAATCCGTTTCCCCCGTGTTTTGGGTTATCGGGTCGTGTTCCCGAAAGGCCGGCTCAACGCAACCTTTGTGGCGGACAGTCACATGCGGCTCGGAGCCGACACCCCGATCCCGAAGGAGACCGAGGTCGATCCCCTGGTTGGTCAGTCCAACCTCATCGACATGGGTGATCTCGACACGATCCGTAATCAGACCGTTGCCTACATGCTTGCCAAGCGAGCCTTGGAACGCTGGGCGCGTATGGCGGAAAACATGGATACGGAGCCGACTTTCCTCTTCCCTCAGTTCCTTGCCGTCACAAAGCGCTGGTTAGCAGAATGTCTGCACCTTCATGATGGCCGATCAGTGGGATGGCTCAGCCTGGCCAGCTACCGCGACGAGGCTGTCGAGAGGATTGTCCGTGCCTGCGCGAAAGCTCTGTCACACGCGGGCGAAGAAGAGATCCTTCCGGTGATGGCACCCTTCGATCCGGAGGGCTCGAGCAAATATGTCGACTTCTTCACCGCCAAGACCACCTTGCTCACCACCGATCCGGCCAAGTGCCAAGTCAACTATGTCGTTTATGACGGCAACTGGGAGGCAGCTTTCGCCGAACGATTGGAACGCATCCCGCAGGTGCGCGGGTATGTGAAAAACCACGCGCTAGGTTTCGAGGTGCCTTACGTGTTCATGGGACAAGAGCGGGACTACCGCCCTGACTTCATCGTCCATTGGGACGACGGGCATGATGATCCGCTCCAGCTAGTCGTCGAGATCAAGGGCCGGCGAACCGAAGAGGATCAGGCCAAAGCGGACACTTTGGCCAGCTTGTGGCTGCCTGCCGTGCGCAACGACGGCCGGTTTGGGCGCTGGGGCCCGCCGGTCGAAATCGTGCAGCCCTATGATATGGCGAATGCGCTCGAGACGATGCTGAGGGCATTCGAAACCGCTGCCGGTTCGCACGAAAAGGTCTCCTGAGATGGCAAGAGGACCACGCAAACCGCTCGACGTCGCAACCGTGCAACACAAGGCTGCACGGCGGCCAAACAATCCGACCATGGAGTTGCAAAGCCTTCTCGCGGAAGCTGAGGCAGCGCCGACCGAGGTGCCTTTCAAGCGGCGCTATAGCCCAGCAACCCATCCAGAACTGTACGAACGAAACAAGGCGCTCGACCCGCAATTGGTCTGGGCGGACACCGAAGATGGCGAAGGGGCAGTACAATTGACCTGGCGTGGCAAGGATGAGCAGGACGCAGACGACCTGCGCGTGGACGCAGTGCCGATCTACACGGCCGAAAAAATCCACCCCAAGGCAATCATCGACGATATCCGCCGTCGCGCAGCCAGCGATACGGCCGTGTCGCTCGATGACCAGCCCGATCTGTTTGCTGATTTTAACGGCATCGACGAGGACGACCGGCTGGAATTCTACCAGCACACCATGAAGTGGACCAACCGCATGATCCTGGGCGACAGCCTGCAGGTCATGGCGAGCCTCGCCGAGAAGGAAGACCTGCGCGGTAAGGTGCAGTGCATCTATTTCGACCCGCCCTATGGCATCAAGTTCGGCTCAAACTGGCAGATTTCTACCAACTCGCGCGACGTGAAAGACGGAAAGGCCGACGCAATCAGCCGTGAGCCCGAACAGGTGAAGGCCTTCCGCGATACCTGGCAAGATGGCATTCATAGCTACCTCTCATATCTTCGAGACCGCCTGGCTGCGATGCACGACCTCCTCACTGAGAGTGGTTCGATGTTCGTTCAAATTGGCGATGAGAATGTTCATCGAGTCCGAGCAGTTCTTGATGAGGTTTTTGGGTCAAGAAATATTGTCAGTCAAATCACCTATCAGACTACGACAGGGCGAGCCAATTCAGCATTGGCTGCCGCTTCGAATTTCATACTTTGGTATGCCAAAGACATCGAGAATTTGAAGTTTCGGCCACCGCTGCAACCAAAGGCGATGGGGTCTTCAACAGAAGAGGTGTACCGGATTGTTCGAAAGCCAGACGGTACTTGGTATCGGTTAGGCTCAGACGACGAGCGCGAAGTCGACGAAGGTGAGCGCATCTTCCGGGCGGACAACATCACCAGTTCGCGCACGGCGGGTGAAGGCGATCTGAAGAATTTTGAGTTTGAAGGGCGGTCCTACTCATCCGGCAAAGGCACGTTCAAGACGGACGAAAGCGGCCTTACCCGACTCGCAAAAGCAAATCGCGTCTGGAAGGCAAAGAACAGCATTCAATATGTCAGGTATTTGAATGACTTTGACGCAATTCCAATCTCCAACGTCTGGACTGATACACAAACTGGAAATTTCACTGAAGACAAGTTGTATGTTGTCCAAACCGCTGCGAAGGTAGTTCAGCGCTGCGTCTTGATGACCACCGATCCGGGCGACCTTGTGCTTGATCCGACCTGCGGTTCCGGCACGTCGGCTTACGTCGCCGAGCAGTGGGGCCGGCGCTGGATTACCATCGACACCAGCCGCGTCGCGTTGACGCTTGCCCGAACTCGTCTGATGAGCGCGCGCTACCCCTACTACGCACTGCGGGACAGCGAAGCCGGCGCGGTGGAAGAACTGGCGTTGCAGCTTGGCCGGCGCCCGACAGAAATCGAGGCGGCCGAGGCAGCCGCGAAGGGTCCGTTCACCAACGACATCGCGCATGGCCTTGTACTGCATCGCGTTCCGCACATCACCTTGAAGTCGATTGCCAACAACGCAGAAATCGACGTGCTGTACGAGCAGCACCAGGCCATTCTTGAGCCGCTGCGCGAGCAGTTGAACGCGGCAGCGAAGACCGAATGGCGCGAGTGGGAAATCCCGCGCGCGCCGATCTATCCGTGGGAGGCCAAGCCGGCGAAGCTCCATGCCAAGGTCCGCGCCTTGCTGGACGACCGGGACAAGTTGCGCAGCAACTGGGAGCGGGGCGAAGAGGGCCTGGACGAGACCGATCTGGCCAAGCTCGACAAGAAAATTGGCAAGGCCATGGGCGCGCTGAACAAGGAGCTGGGCCGCAGCTTCACCATCGACGATTTCCCCGAGCATCCCGGCGACCCGCTGCCTTTTGAAGCGCTCGCACCCCATGCCGCGTGGTGGGAAGCACGCATTTCCCGCCAGAAGGACATCGACAGATCCATCGAGACTAATGCCGAGATCGAGTATCTGGTCGATAAGCCGGTAGAACTGAAGGGTCTTGTCCGTGTTGCCGGACCATTCACGGTCGACAGCCTCTCGCCACACCGCGTTTTGCCGGCCGACGAAGATGACCCATTGCTAATCGCCGCCCTTTCAGACGCCGAGGAACCTCCCCACCGCCTGGGCACCCGCGACGATGCCGGCACCACGAGTGATGATTTCATCCGCGTAGTGCTTGACAACCTCAAGGTGGCCGGCGTCGGCAACACCAAAAAGGGTGAACGTCTACGCTTCACAACGATCCGGCCTTTCGCCGGTCGCTATGTGAATGCCGAAGCACGATACGTCGAAGGTGAGACCGAGGGCGCGCCTGAACGGCGCGCAGCGATCTTCATCGGACCCGAATACGATACCGTCACGCGCGCCATGATCGTCGCAGCGGCTCGCGAGGCAGCGGACCTGTTCGATGTGTTGGTCGTGTGCGGCTTCGCCTTCGAAGCCCACGCCTCTGCGGAGACGATGTCGCTGGGTCGTTTGACCGTGCTCAAGGTCAACATGAACCAGGACCTCCGCATGGGCGATCGCCTCAAAACTGCGGATCAGGGCAACCTGTTCGTGGTGTTCGGTGAGCCTGATGTGAAGCTTCGCAAGCGCAAGGATGGCATGCTGGAGGTTGAAATCCTTGGGCTCGACATCTTCAACCCCAACACTGGCGAACTGAAGCCGTCTGGCAAGGTCGAAGATGATGTCGCCTGCTGGTTCATCGACGACGATTACGATCAAACGAGCTTCTTCGTGCGTCAGGCCTACTTCCTTGGGGGCAAAGATCCCTACGAGAAGCTGAAAACCGCATTGAAGGCAGATCTGGATGAGGATGCTTGGAGCGTCCTCAACAGCACCGTCTCACAGCCCTTTGAAGCCCCTCTGCATGGCAAGATCGCTGTGAAGGTCATCAACCACTACGGCGACGAGGTGATGAAGGTCTATGACGTCGCCGAGGCGGAGGAAACTCGATGAGTGGGGGCTTCTATGATCGCCTGAAAGCATCGCGCGCTGCGGCTGGGTCGCCGGAAGGCGCTGAGCTGGAAGAATGCGTGCGCAAGACAGTGGCCAAACTGCAATCGTCGCATACCGACGGAAGCAAGCCAGGCATGCTACTCGGCAAGATTCAGTCGGGCAAAACGCGCGCGTTTCTCGGAGTGATTGCTGCCGCCTTCGATGAGGGTTTTGACGTAGCCGTTGTGCTCACCAAAGGCACAAAGACGTTGGCGCAGCAAACCGTAAACCGCATCGCGAACGAGTACCGCGAGTTCCGCGACGCCGAGGAGCTTGCGGTCTACGACATTATGACGGTGCCGAACCTGACCGCATGGGAGATCGACGGACATAAGCTGATCTTCGTCGCGAAAAAAGAAAATCACAACATGCGCCGGCTCGTTGAGCTTTTCTCGAAATCGCACCCTCGACTGGCAAGCAAGCGCGTGCTGATCGTGGATGATGAGGCAGACTTCGCGTCTATTCGCTTCACCAAAAAGAAGGGCTCGGACGACGTCGAACAAGGGCGCATCGCCGACCGCATCGACGAATTGCGTCGCGAGCTAGCGAACCCTGCTGTGCTACAAGTCACGGCAACGCCCTACTCGCTCTACCTTCAGCCGGACGAATACGAGGCCACGCCCGGCCAGAACTTTACCTTCGAGCCGAAGCGGCCGGCATTCACGGAATTGGTTCCGATCCACGGCGGTTACGTCGGCGGTGACCACTACTTCGGTGAGCATGACGAGAGCGAGCTAGAATTCTATCTCTGGCACCCAGTCTCGGACGACGAATTGTCAGCGCTCAAAAAGGAAGATCGTCGCCGCGTGCGCGCTGACGAGGCCCTGACCTCAAAACGAACGGAGGCCTTGCGCCATGCCCTCATTACGTTCGTGACAGCGGCCTCAATCCGTCGGCTACAGCAAAAGCAGGCTGGCATACCTCAGCGACGCTACTCCATGATAGTCCATGTCGAGACTGCGCGTGCTTCTCACGCATGGCAGCATACTGTGGCGCAAGAAATCATTGCCGGAATGTCGCAGGCTGCGGGCTCCGGTCACCGCCTCTTCGACGAGCTGATCGAGGTGTCGATCAACGACCTGCAGAGATCGGTGGAAGCCGGCGGTTATGTTATGCCCGATCGCCAGGCTGTAATGACGCTCGTGAAGGATGCGTTCGTCAAAGGCGGCGTCGTGACTGAGAAGGTCAATTCCGACAACGACGTACAGGCCCTACTCGACGAAAATGCGGAGCTTCGATTGCGGACGCCGTTCAGCGTATTCATCGGTGGGCAGATCCTAGATCGAGGCATCACAGTGCCCAACCTCTTGGGCTTCTTCTATGGCCGTTCTCCAAAGAAAATGCAGCAAGACACAGTGCTGCAGCACGCCCGGATGTACGGGAACCGACCGAAGGAAGATCTCGCGGTAAGCCGTTTCTACACGACTGCAGGGAACTACAACGCTTTGAAGTCAATTCACGAGTTTGACTCAGCGCTTCGTCATGCATTCGAAACTGGTGCTCATGACCGTGGCGTCGCGTTCGTCATGCGAGATCTTTCCAATAGAGTCATTCCATGCGCCCCAAGCAAGATCCTTGTCTCAGATATTGTCTCATTGAGGCCGAATGGCGCGTTGCTACCTGTTGGCTTCCAAACGAAATCCAAGACCGAACTCTCCAAGATCATGGCCAAGGTTGACGCCCTGATTCCAGCAGAAGCGATCGACTCTAAAACGCCGATCAAGTTCGAGTGTGAGAAGGCGGTGAAGATCCTCGACCTGATCGAGGAAGCCTTCCGGTTCGAGGATGGCTATTCCTTTGACTGGGAAGCTTGCCGGGCGGCTGTTGAGTATTTTTCGAAGGTAGCTTCTCCGCCCGATGAGCGAGGGAGCGCTTGGATCATTGCACCTCGAGGCAGGACCATCACTCGACGGCGGCCAGGAGGTCGATATTCGGACGCTCCGTTATCGTATCAGGAGCGGAAAGCCTTTCGAACCCTTGGCGGTAGCCTTCCGATCCTAGCCCTTCTTGGACAGGAGGGGAAAGAGGAAGACGGGTGGAGAGACTGTCCGTTCTGGTGGCCAGTGCTGGTCGCTCCAGCTCAGGCAGCACCGAGCATTTTCGCATCGAGCGTCCGTGAAAGTTCAGACGAAGAATGAGATTAGCGGCTATACCACCATCACGACTTCATCTTCAAAGCCGCAAGAAATTTTTACTGCCCAAATCCTATGTCGTTGAAAACACACGATGCGGCTCGGCCAGTTTTTACAGGGAAAACGGCAGAACCCTGCGGTTGCTCTGAGCTTGGGAAGCTTCTGCTCTACCATTGAGCTACACCCGCATCGCGATGGCGGGGCCCGTGGCCCGGCTGCCTGATGCGCGAGCCCCTTGCCACGAGGGGG
>ERZ1066122.1189-NODE-1189-length-22086-cov-9.452635_pt1 | contig 22086 bp, 11 predicted proteins | sample MGYA00382769_ERZ1066122 | MGnify/ENA primary metagenome ERZ1066122 (study PRJEB33369, sample SAMEA5778352) | biofilm metagenome | biome: Industrial cooling water; feature: Water cooling tower basin; material: Biofilm | place: United Arab Emirates | collected... | reverse complement strand
CTGAAACATCCTACAAGATACTACCTTCGACCAACGGGTGCGTAAGTCCTAACTATAAGACGGTGCGCGGGTCTCCGGCCCGCCCACAGTGGTTGAGTGCGAACAGCCGCCGTTGCACAACCACCGTGGGCGGGCCGGAGACCCGCGCACACAGCACCTCACAACCCCACCCGCACCACGCCATCCGCATACCCCCCGAACAGCCCGAAGCCGCCTTGTATGTTGGAATAAAGCGGCGCCGGCTCAGCAAAGGGGTTGCCGTTGGCGTCGTAATAGCGCTGCTCGGAGAGCCAGAAACGGTAGGTATCGCGGGTGGTGCGGCTGATGATGACTTCGAGCTGCGCGCCGGGCGGCAGACCGCCGCCGCCGAAGGGGTCGTAGCCGGTCACGCGCACGTCGGCGCTGAACGTGAAAGTGCGGCCGTTGACATCGGTATCGGCGTAGGGATAGAGGGTGCCGTTGCCGAAAGCGTTGGACAGGCTCAGGCGGGTTTGCAGGTCCGAAACACCGCCGTTGCTGTTGTCGGTTTCTTCATAGACGTAGCCGTTGGTGAGAGGCTGCCCGGCCGCTTCGAGCACCCGCGCGAAGGCGACGTAGTAGTCGTCGGTAGCACCGTCGTCCTGAATGCTTACCGTCAGGCGGCCTTGGCGGGTGTAGGGGTCGCTGCCACCCGGTTGCGGCGTGAAGGTGGCATTGCTGAGCACAGGCGGCGCGGGCGGCAGCGTCAGGCGGCTCTCCACGGCAGCGTAGCCGGGAGCTTCCACGCGGAGGCGGTAGGTGCCGCCCGGTTGCGGCCGAAAGCCTCGCGTGGGCTGGTAGTAGCCGGCCGCTGACACCTGGCCGGGGCTGTACGGCGGCGCCGGCTCATACTCTTCCACCAGCGCGCCGCCGGCGCCGTCGTCGTAGAGGCGGGCGGTGGCGGTGTTGAGGCCCGTGAGCGGCGAGGTGTCGAAGAGCCGTTGCGAGGCGCTGACGTACAGTTGCCGCCCGGCGAAAAACACGCGCGTGGCCGAATCGGTATCGGAGACCGTCCCAAGCCAGTGGCGCACGGCCAGCGACGGCGTATGCTCCGGCGCGGGCAGGTCGATGACGGTTTCGCAGGAGGCCAGCGAAAAGAGCAGTAGGGCGGCGAGGAAGGGGGAAATCTTCATTGAAAAGTGAAATGTAACGCCGAGTATCACTCGGCGACGGCGGTTAGGCAATGCGGTTGGGCCACGTGGCGAGTGCCGTCTCGGCGCCGCGTGAGAGGCTGCGTTGCTACATCGTACGCGGCGCCGAGACGGCACTCGCCACATGGCCCAACCGCCGTCACCGAGTGATACTCGGCGTTACGTTGCCCAACTACCTTCACTGCGTGATGCTTCGGTGTTGCGATATGCGTTAAAACTTGAAACTCTTACTGAACGACGGAATCAACGAAAACAGGCTCACCTGCTTATAGGTCGGCTTTTCGATCTGATTACCCATTCCGTCGGTGTAGCCCGGATCGAAATAGATGAAATACGGATTGCGCCGCGCGTAGGCATTGTAAATCGAAATCGAGTTCACGATCTGCCCCCAACGTTTCTGCCGCGTGAAGCTCAGATCGAGGTCGAGGCGGTGATAGGCGGGCATTCGGAACGAGTTGCGCGGGCCGTAGTCGTCGTAAGTCTGGTAGTTGCCGAGCGTGTAGCGGCCCCGCGCCAGCGTGATGGCGTTGCCGGTGCCGTACACAAACGTGCCCGACAGGCGCACGGCGGGCGTAAACGTGTGCATCACGACCAGTTTGAGGTCGTGGCGGCGGTCGTAGCGGTAAGGAAAGCGGCGGCCCTGGTTCAGCTCTTCGAACCGGCGGTTGCTCCACGAGAGCGTATAGCCCACCCAGCCGGTGGTGCGGCCGGTTTTCTTCTGCACCAGCACCTCGCCGCCGTAGGCCCAGCCACGCCCACTCGTGATTTTCGACTCCCAATTCGAGTCCGTATTTCCCAGAAACGACGCGCCCTCTTGGTACTCGATCAGGTTGTGCATCGGCTTGTAGTACGTCTCGAAAGTCACTTCAAAATCTTCGCCGCCGCGCGTGAACGTGCGCGCCACGCCCAGGCTCACCTGCTGCGCGCGCTGCGGGCGCACGGTAGGCGTGGCGGGCACCCACAGATCGGTGGGCAGCCCGATGCCCGAGTTAGTGAGCAGGTGGATGAACTGCGTGGTGCGGGCGTAGGCGGCTTTCAGGGCCACCTCGTCGGTGAGGAAGTAGCGGGCGGCCACCCGCGGCTCGACCGTTGGGAGGAGCTTGCCGCGCACCGCGAAGCCGTTGAGCCGCAGGCCGGTGTTGACTTTGAGGCGGTCGGTGAGGCGCCAGTCGTCTTCGGCGTAGAGGCCCATCTCCACGCCCACGGTGCGGGTGCCGGCCGTCAGGGTGCTGCCTTCGTCCTGCAACGGGCGGTCTTTGACGGTGAGGGCGCCGGGGCGAAACTGGTGCCAGATGACTTGCCCGCCGGCGCGGACATAGTGGTCGGGCGACGGCACCCAGTCGAGGTCCGATTTGAGGCTCCAGTCGCGGATGTTGGAGAGGTAACGCATCGCGAAGGTCTCGGTGCCGTCGGGGGTGCGGTTCTCGTAATCCTGCCGGATGTCGAACTGGTAGCGCGAGTACGTGAGGTGCGTATTGAGGAAGAGCTTGTCGCTCAGCTCGCGGTTCCAGCGCAGGGCCGTCGTGAGGTTGCCCCAGCCGAGGCTGGCTTTCTGTCTCTTGCGTTCGGCGGCGAAGGTTTCGGTCGAGCGTAAGTAAAACTTATCGTAGCCGGTGTAGCCACTGAGGTAGAGGCGGTCGCGCCGCGAGAGGCGCCAGTTGAGCTTGGCGTTGAAATCGTGAAAGAAGTACCCCGCCGTGCCCTCGCCATCGGCGACAGCTGCGATGAGGGGCCGCGCGAGCAAATCGAGGTACGTGCGGCGACCAGAGACGATGAAGGAGGCGGGGGCTTCGGTGTCGGCTACGGCGGCCGAGTCGGCACCGGCCGCGCGCGCTTTTTCGCGCGCTTTCCGCAGAGCAATCGGCCCTTCGATCGTCATCCGCGCGCCCACCAGCCCGATGCCGCCTTCGCCGTGGAGCTCGCGGGTGTTGCCTTCCTTCATCGTGATGTCGAGCACCGACGAGAGGCGCCCGCCGTAGCGCGCCGGAAAGCCGCCCTTGATCAGCTCGACGTTGTTGAGCGCATCCGGGTTGAACACCGAGAAGAAGCCGAACAGATGCGAGGCGTTATAGACGGGCGTACCGTCGAGCAGAATCAGGTTCTGGTCGGGGCCGCCGCCGCGTACGTAGAGGCCGGTTTGGCCTTCGCCGCCGCTCTGCACCCCCGGCAGGAGCTGCAAGACGCGCAACACGTCGCGCTCGCCGAGCAGGGCGGGCACTTGTTTGAGCTGCGCGATGGGCACGTTGATGGTGCTCATCCGGGTGGTTTCGGCGAGGCGCCCGTCGGCCTGCGCGCGGGTGCCCTCGACGACGGCCGTCTCGAGCTGCTGCGCCGACGGCCGGGGCCGAAAGTCGAGCGTCTGCGAACGATTCAGCGGCACCCGCCGCCGCACGGCATCGTAGCCGATGAACGACACGAGCAGGTCGGCCGAATCGGTGGCCGACGCGGGCAGCGTGAGCGAGTAGAAGCCGAAGGTGTTGGTAGCCGTGCCCTGCCGGGTGGCGGGCCGCACCACGGTGGCGCCGATGAGGTTTTCGCCGGTGGCGCCGTCGCGGATGTAACCGCTGAGCGTGATGGTGGCGGGGGCCGAAACCGATTGCGCGCGCGCGCCGCAAGGCAGCGCCAACACCGCAGCCAGCGCGGTGCGTCGTAGGAGTGGAGTCATTCAGAAAAAGGGGCGGCGTCGAAGCCGAACGTCCGCGAACCGGGAAAGCGTATGCGAAGCTACGGTTGCCTGAGGCTGAACGACTGCGCCACCAGCCTCCGCCACCTCAACCTTTCCGCCGAATCGGAGTTGAACCCGACGAATTTTCGTCCTTCACCCCTTCTTCCGATGCGATACCGCTTCCTGCCGCTGTTGGCCCTGCTTCCTCTTGCTGCTCTGGCGCAAACGCCTGCTTCCACGGCCCGCCCCACGCTGCCCGGCGCGGTGGCCCCGGCGGCGGGCACCGTCACGGGCAAGCCCATCAAAGGCTCGGTGGGCCAGACGAAAGTGGAATGGTACGGCCACGCGGCCTTCAGAATCACCACGCCCACCGGTAAGGTGCTGCTGGTGGATCCGTGGCTCACCAACCCCCTCAACGCCACCGGCGAGGCCGACGTGGCCGCCCTCACGCAGGCCGACCTGATTCTGGTCTCCCACGGCCACCAGGACCACGTCGGCGATGCCGTCAGGATCGCCCAGCAAACCAACGCCAAACTCGTGACGCCCTACGACCTCGGCGGCGCCCTGACAGCTTTCGCTGGCTTCCCCGCCGAGCAGGCCACCGTCGAGACGCAGGGCAACATCGGCGGCCGGCTCGTGCTCCTCGACGGCGAAGTAGCCGTCCAGTTCACGCCCGCGACGCACGGCTCTACCGTGACCGGCACCGACCAGCAACCCCACGGCGCGGGCAATCCGTGCGGGTTTCTGATTGAGGTTCGCAACGGCCCCGTCATCTACCACACCGGCGATACGGGCCTGTTTTCGGATATGGCGCTGCTCGCCCGGCCGCGCAAGGTCGATGTGATGCTCACGTGCATCGGCGACCATTTCGTGATGTCGCCGGAGCAGGCGGCCGAAGCCGTGAAGCTCGTGCAGCCCACCGTGGTGGTGCCGATGCACTACGGCACCTTCCCGGTGCTGCGCGGCACGGCGGCGCAGTTTCGGGCAGCGCTGGCAGCCAAAAAAGTGAAGGCGCAGGTGGAGGTGATGGATGTGCATCAGACCCTCACCTTCTGATGGAGATGGGGAAGGGGTTTGAGGAGATGTGGGGAGGTACTAATCCGATAGACGTTCAGGCGCTACTTTTTGGCCGCCAGCGCCGCCCGGATCGCCTCCTCGGCGCCATCGCTCGGCCGGGGCGCATCGCCGTTGACGATACGGCCGTCCGGGCCGATGATGAGGTAGCGCGGGATGCTGCTGATGCCGTAGGCTCTGAGGGCCGACGACTCCCAGTCGCCCGCCGAGTGCAGGTTGCGGCCCTCGACGTTATGCTTCGTCATCGCCTTGCGCCAGTTGGCGGCGTTGCCATCGACGGAAACGTTGAGAAACACCACGTCGGCGGCGCGGTCGTAGAGGGCGGCGTGGAGTTTCTGGGCGGCGGGCATCTGGTCGATGCACGGGCCGCACCAGCTCGCCCAGAAATCGAGGTACACCACCTTGCCGCGTACGCTGGCCCACTCGAACGCCTTACCGTCGGTATCGACGGCGTGCAGGTCGGGGGCGGGCAGGCCGGGCGCCGTCCGTTGGCGGGCAGCCCACGATTCTTCAACCTGCTTCCGGAGGCCAACTGGTAGGGTAAGGCGCGAGAGGGCGTAGCGCTGCACCGAATCGGCGATGGCCAGCGGCGCGTACATCACACCTTCCTGCAACAGGCGCGGCACCACGGCCTCGCGCACCGGCCCCGAGAGGCGCCGGGCGGCCTGCCGCAGCACGGCCATCTCGAGGGGCGAGGTGGCGGGGGGCGCGCCGGCGGTTTGCGCGTAGTAGGCCAACGCGGCGGGCACGTAGCCCTGATACGCCTCCGAAGCGAGCGCCGCCGGGTTGTCGAGCGGCGTGGCGGGGTTGCTCACGAAGCCGTAGTAAGCATCGGTGGCGGGTACATTGTGCTGGGTGCCGTAGCGCAGGCGGCGCGCGGCCAGCTCGTAGGCTTGCTCGCGCTCTTTCCAAGTGCGGAAGGCAGTTTCGGCGGGGGTGGGCTTTGTTCCGAGCGCCGCGTTGAGCGCCTGTTTCTGCACGGCCTGCACCGAATCGGCGAACGCCGCGAAGGCGGCGGGGGCGCGGTCCCACGCTTTTTCGGTGCGCGCGTTGAGGGTTTCACTTCCCAGCATCTCGGCCGCCAGATAATTGTTGACGCGCGCGCCGATGCCAGTGTACTTCACGGTTTCGTCGAACTTCTCGGCGTCGAGCGAGACCGTGAGGTCGTCGCCGGGCGCGAGCCAGAGCGGGGTGTACTCGTCGCCGGTTTCGAGGGTAGCGGCGCCAGCTTCCTTCACGGGCACCGTGAGCGTGAAGCGGCCCGCCGCATCGACGGGCGCCTCGACTGGTTTTTGGCGCCCGAGTTGCACCGTCACGACCTTACCGGCCGGGTGCAGGATTTTCCCCTGAATGCGGGCCGTACCGGCGGGCGGCGGCGAGAGGAGGGCGGCGAGGAGGAGGGGTAGGGAGAGGAGCATTGGGGGGTGGGTGTTGGGTGTTGGGTATTGGGGGGTAGATGTCATCAAAAAAACACCATCTGTCAACCTGAGCGAAGCGAAGGACCTTCCCGCCTGACTGGCCCGCCGCCTCGTTCCAGCCCGACGCCCTGAAAAACCCCCAACGCGGTAGCTCGCATAATAGTAGAAGGGGCAGTGTTTGAGGTGTTGGGTGGTGGATGAACCTCGGCGTTACAGTCGTGCCTAGCGAGCGGCAGCTACTACTTTCCGCGCCCGGCTGGCCGGTGGCTCCGCTCTTCCTGCTTCCGCCGCCGCGCCGGGCAGCACCACGCGCGCCACGGTGCCGCACCCCACTTCGCTGGCGAGCGTAAACTCGCCGTTCTGGCGGTGCACGAGCTGGCGTACGAGCGGCAGACCGAGACCGGTACCGGCTTCGGGGCCGAGGTGGATGTGCTTGCCGGTTTCGGCAGCGATATTGTCGGCGGCGGCGGGGCCGAGCAGTTCGGCCAGGCGCTCGGGGCTGAGGCCGGGGCCGTGGTCGGTGATGGTGAAGGCGACGCGCCCGTCGGGCGTGGCTTCAGCAGCTAAGGCCAACGGAGCATTGGCCGGCGACACCTTCAGCGCGTTGTGCGTGAGGTTGCGGAGCACGGTGAGCGTCATCGTGCGGTCAGCACGCGCGAGCAGGGCGCGGTCAGCGCGGACGGTGAGGGCCACGCGGGCGGCGCGGGCGGCCGAGGCGTAGAGCGTGGAGATGTCGGTGAGGAGCGCGGCGGCGCTGAGGTTTTCGGGGCGGTAGCGCAGCTCGCCGGCCTGGGTGGCGGCGTAGTGCAGCAGGTTGTCGAGCAGGCGCGTACACTGGTCGGCCGTCTGGCTGACTTCGCCCGCGATTTCGTTGATGGCCTCGGCCTCGCCTTGCTGGTGGTGGTAGCGAATCAGCGGCCCCAGGCTCTGGAAGGCCGTCAGGGGGCCGCGCAGGTCGTGCGCCACCACGGCGTAGAGGCGGTCTTGCGAGGCGCGGGCGCGCTCGAGCTGCTGGTTGCGGTCGGCGAGCTGGGCGCGCGAGCGGCGCAGGCGCACGGCCAGCGCACCGGCCACTACCAGGCCGGCCGCCACGGCTGCCAGCACCGCGCCCAGCGCCCACAGGCCCTGCTGCTGCCGGGCCACTTTTTCGACCTGCAACCGTTGCTGCTGCGTGAGGTCGCGGATGCGGCTTTCCTTACGCTCGGTATCAAACTTCACTTGTAATTCTCTCAGCGCCAAGGCGCTTTCGGCTGTTTTGATGGAGTCGCCGATACGCGCCGACCGGACCTGCGCCTTGTACGCCGCCGTGCCCTGCCCCAGCGCCGCGTAGGCGCGGCCCAGGGTGGCGTAGCTGGTCATCTCCGCAAACGGGTCCTGCACGGTGTGCGCCAACTGCCGCGATTCGTTCGCCAGCACCACGGCATCGGCCGGGCGGCCGAGCGCCACGCTCAGATCGGCCAGCTCGCTCACGGCCGCGCCGACGTTGTAGATGGCGTTGTTGGCGCGGTAAAGCGCGAGCGCCTTCCGCATCAGGCGCTCGGCCGAGTCGAGGCGGGGCAGCTCCTTGAGCAGCATCGCGTGGAGCTGGTAGCCGGCGGCTTCCACGAGCGGCGCCTGCTGCCGCCGCGCCAGCCGCTGCGCCTGCTGGGCGTAGGCGCGGCCTTTGGCCACCACCGAATCGCCCTTCTCGCCGTTTTTGACGCGGGTGTAGTAGCTGCTCGAGAGGCCGATATATGTCATCGGCAGCATATCATCGAGGGCGGGCCGCTGCGCCTCAATCAGCGCCAACTGCTGCTGGTAATATTGTGCCGCCCGCGCGTGCTGGTCCTGCACGGCGGCGGCCATCGCTACGGCTTCCAGCCCGGAGGCTTGGTAGCGCACCAGCCGGGGCGGCGCCAACGCGGCGCGTTTCACCAGCTCCTGCGCGTATTTCTCGGCCGAGAAATAATCTTCGCCGCTGAGCGCGATGCCCGACAGCTCTTTCAGGCACCGCAGCTCGCCGATCCAGTAGCCGGTGCGGCGGGCCAGTGCCAGGCCCTGCTCGCCGTAGCGGCGGGCGGCGGCCAAATCGCTTTGCCGCAGCTCCCAGCACAACTCGTAGAGGGTGCGGGCGCGGACGGTATCGGTCAGCCCCGGCTGCCGCAGCCGCATCAGCAGCGAATCCTGCCGCGACACGGAGCGCGCCCCAACCGTGTGCTGCGCTACGGCGCCGCCGCCAACCAACAGCAGCACGACGAGCAGCCCCGCCCCTATCCGGCCGGGCCTGACTCGAAGAAATTTCGACGGAGAAAGATGCATCACAGGTTCAAGGAACTAGGCGGAAGTGCGAGAGACTGTTTACGTTAGCGGCGCGGATGCAGCGCGATGCGCCGACCTTGGGTTCGCGCCGCCAAATTCGCAATGCCTAACTCAAACAGCCTCTGAGGAAGAAGTCGGTGTTCGCCACCTTGACGGGCAGCCCCCGAAAGTACGTGACGCGAAGCTGAATGTGGTTGGGGGCTGATCACTAGTCGTGGCGCGTCGCGTTCGGCGGGGCGCGTCGAACGTGGCCCGCGCGCCGTGGCCCGACCGAACAGCCCACGCCGAACGCACCCACAGCCAGCACCGCACACGTCGGCCACAACGACGGCATCACACTCATACCGCGCCACAGAATTCATCGCTCAACCCCTCGTCCGAAACCGGGAACCAGAAACACGTAACCCAGCCAGGCAGCCGAGCCAACGCGGGTCTGCGTCGCCTCAACCACCCGACCGGGCTACGTCGGCAGCAATTCCTCCCCCTGCTCTACTCCACCACGAGGCGGCGCGAGGCGGCGCCCGCGCGCACCACGTACAGCCCCGGCGTCAGGCGGCCGACCGCCAGCGTGGCGGCGCCGTCGGCGTCGGCAGAGGCGGTGAGCACAGTACGGCCCGTAGCGTCGAGCACCACCACGGCGCCCAGCGGCGCGGCACCCGTCAGGCGGGCGGCCGTGTGGGCGGGGTTGGGCCAGAGGGTGAATGCGATGTGAGGAGCGAGGAATGAAGAAGTGCCGAGCACCCGCCCACCGTTGATTTCCACCGCGAACCGTCCGCGCACCTCGCCCGGCTGCGCCGTGCGGAAGCACACGGCGGACGTGGTGGTCAGGTCGTGGCGGTGAGCGGTGGCGCGGTCCACGAGCACTACCGAGGCGCCGGCGAGGTTCGCCAACTGCCCTACGGCCAGCGTGTAGGCACCGGCGGCGGGCACGTCGAGCAGCAGCTCTACGGTGGCGCCAGCCGCGAGGTCGGTATCGGCCATACTGTTGATTGCCAGCTCGGTGCGGCCATCCGGCGCCAGCATCGCCAGCGTGGGTAGGCCCACATTACGGCCGGGCCGGGCAGCGTCGAAGGCAGCGTCGGGGGCGGCGGTGGCGCCGCTCTGGAACGTGAGCGTGGCCTCGTCCTGCGCGGGCAGCCCGCCCGCCGCGAGCGTGAGCGTGAGGCGCGGGCGCGGCACTTCTCGTTTTATCAGCGTGATGTGGCCCTTGAACTCCTTTTTAGTAGCCTTATCGCTGATGAGCAGCCCGCCGGAGACGCCGGCCGGGTCGGTGACTTGCACCCAGAACGCCTGTCCAACGCCGATGTCACCATCGGCGAGTGTTCCTGCGCCGTTTTGGCGCACCAGATAGCGGCCGTTGCTGCCGCCGGCGCTCTCCCATACGTACACCGCCGAGCTAATGCCGGCGGGCACGTCCACCGAATCCCAGCACAGTACGCTCGGGTAGGGGTTGCCGAGCAGGTGCCAGCCAGTGCCGGGGTTGACAGCGCCGGTGGCAGCATCGGTGGTGTAGGTGAGGCCGCTGATGGTCACATCGCCGGGTGGCACGAGGCCGGTGGCGGCCCACGTCACGCCGTACGGGACGTACATCGACATTCCGCGCCCGAGCGGTGCTGCGTCGGCAAGGTTGTCGGGCGAGAGGAAATGGTCGCTCCAGCTCGCTCCGGAACTGACTGTGCCGCGCCACGGGTTGCGCTCGCTGAACGTGAATACATCCGGGAAAGGCCGCACGGCGTCGCGGTCGGCGGCGGAGAGCGCCGTGTTGTAGGCGGGATTAACAATGGGCGTGTAGCCGGTGGTGGTTACGTGGCCCACCGCCGTGCTGCTCACGGGCGGGCTGTACTGGCGGTAGCTGCGCGCCGTCGCACCGCTGGGCCGCTTGCCGAGGTAGGTTTCGACGGTGGCCTCGCCGACAACCTGAATGTTCGCCACATCCAGCGTGGCGGTGCCGTCCGGCCCGGATTCCAGCGTCAGGAGGCCGTTGGAGATAAGACGTTTTTTCGGGCCGCCCGGCGGCAGCCCGAAGTTGAAGTCGTTCACACTCACTTTGCCGGCGCCCGGCAGTCTGCGGCTCGCCAGGTAGTAGTCGTAGCCTTTTTTGGACGTCCGAAGCGCCTGCGTGAGCGAAAGCTGCGTGAGGTCATTGCCCAGCCACAACGCGCCCACGGTGGCGGGCAGGCCCGGCCCGGTCTCCTGCGCGCCGGTGCCCACGTAGGCATAACCAGCACCCGATGAGAAAGAGCGCGTACCTATTCCCTGTACCGGCCCGTCGCCGCCCGTCGTGTGCAGGCCCGAGGCGTTGGCAATCTCAATGGCGCTACCCGCTTCAAGCGTGAAGAAACGGTTGATGAGCACGTTGCCTTTGATGGCACCGCCGCTCCGCACCCGCATTGTGCTAGCTGTCACAGCCGGCGGGCCGCCCATCAGCGGCGGCATAATGGCTACGCCGCTATCGAGCACCGTGATGGAGTTGTAGGTACCGGGCGCAATGGCCGTCGGATCGGTGATGATCAGGTCGAGCGGCGAGCGCGGCCCCGTTTCCAGGAAATACACCGCGCCATTCTGGCCGCGCGTCACCACGTCGGCGCGGCCGTCGTCGTCGCAGTCGTTGACCCACAGCCGCGTGGGCGGGTCGTTGACGGGCACGACGTAGGTGGCTCGCAGGGTGCCGTCACCGTTGCCCAAGCCTACCCACAGGCTCGACGAGCCGGGGCAGGCGGCCACCAAGTCGGCGGCGCCGTCGCCGTCGAGGTCCATCACCCCCACATCCACCGGGTTGGAGGTAGTTGGGAAATTCCTTTCCGCACCGGTGCCTTTGACCTTGATCGCAACCCGGCTCGGCACCGGCACGATGGCTTCCACCGCCTCATCGCCATCGAGATCGCCGAGGCTGATGGAGGCGCCTTCGGCCGGCAGGTTCATAATCGTGGTGGCTTCGTCGGGGCGGAGGGCACCGGTGCGGTCCACGGGGATGCGCCGTACGCGCGGCCCGCCGCCGGCTCCGCCGCCCACCAGCAGCCACAGGCTGGCTTCCTGAGTGCTGGAGCCGAGGTCGCAGGCGATCGCTCTGATAGGACCGGCCACCGGGATCGAGCGGTTGTTGCTGATATTCGAGCGGGTCACGCACTTGCACCCCTTTACCTCCACCGTGTTCGCCGTGGCCACCACGACATCGAGTCCACCGTCGAGGTCCAGGTCAACCAACACTATATCCACGGCAGCTTCGGGGATCGCGTAATCGTCTATTTCCACCAGCGCCCCCGTGGCGCCATCGAACACTTTGATGCGCGGCCCGCCACCCGGCCCGAGGGCCGTCACGATGCCCGCGATCACCACGTCGAGGTGGCCATCGGCGTCGAGGTCGGCGGCGCGGATGAGGCTGGGCGTAAAGTCGAGAATGGAAGTAGCGGAGATCGTCGTGGGCGGCGACCACCCCGCCGCTAAGCGCAGCTTGGGCGCTTGTTTTATATCCCATCCACAGGTCCGGCAGCCCTTTCTGACCGTGATCATATCGTTGCCGCCGTCGCCGTCCCAGTCACCCATCGTGCTGATTTCGGTGGTGGCGAGCGTCAGCGACGACCCATCGCTTGCCGGTACGCCATCCGACGGGTCGGGCCGGGTACTGAACTCGAACGTAAAGCCGCGCGTGGCCTTACCCGTGAGCGTTTTGCCGGCCGGTACGGTCGCGGAGTAGCGCGCCTGCCGGATTTTCTGCACGGCCGGCAACAGCAATTCCACGCTACCATCGCTACCGGCCGAGAGGGTGGCGCCGGTGCTGGTGGTATGGGCGCGGCCGTGGTCGTCGTGCAGCACGATTTTCTGGTACGTCAGCGCGTCGAGCGCCTCCGGCGCCATCCATTTAATCGGCCCGACGGGCCGCGCCATCTGCTGGAGCTGAAACGGGTTGTGGTTGACTTGTACGACGGGTTTGTTCTCTCTCACTCCCACGGCCGCCGCGTCGGGGAAGCACACCACGGCATCGAGGTCGGAATCACCGTCGAAATCGGCCACGGCCAAGTGGCCGCCCTTACGCGGGCCGGTGCAGTCCTGGCCATTTTTATCGACGCCGCGCGCCGAGGGCGAGCCGCCGTTGGTGAAGCCGGGGTTGGTGCCACCGCTGCTCAGGCACGTAATGAAAGCGGCGTCTTCGGTGTAGAGCACGTCGAGATCGCCGTCGCCGTCCACATCAGCGATGCGCGCGATGGCATCGATAGCGTTTCTGGCCTCGCTGGTTTTGGCCCGGCCTACGAGGCGGGGCGCCGCCGTAGGCCGCCGCGACGACCACCATTGCACACTGCTGCGTACGAGCGGCCCGCCGCCGGCGCCATCGTCACCGGCGCACGAGATCACGAGGTCGGCACGGCCGTCGGCGTCGAGGTCGCCCGCTTCCACGCCCACCGGGCTTGACCCGGTGCCGGTGGGCACCGTCCGCAGCAAGCCCCACATCCCGAGCTGCCAGCGAATGATGGCGATCTGGCCGTTGTCGCGGCAGGCGGCGGCCACGTCGTAGTCGCCGTCGTTATCGAAATCGGCCACGGCCGCATCCACCGGCCCGCCGGGGCTGGCAATGTCCTCGAACTGGTAGCCCGCCGTGTTCGTCACCACCCCATCGGTGCTGATGCGGCGGATGCGGTTGTTGCCCGCATCGGCCACGTAAATATCCAGAAAACCAGTGGCCGCATTGGGCTTGGCGGCGGCGCAGCGCGGCCCGTCCCAGCCGGAACCCACGCTCAGGGGCGCCCCGAAGGTGCCCGTGCCGCCGTTGACCAGCACCCAGACCTGATTCGCCGTCGAAGACGACACCACCAGGTCGGCGTCGCCGTCGCGGTCGAGGTCGGCGCACCGTACGCGGTCGCAGCCGGTCAGGCCGCTCACGCGGCGCGAGGGCGGCGCCACGAGCCGCCCGGTGCCGTTGTTGATCAGGACGCTCAACGTGTTCGTGGCCGGCGAGACTACGCACGCGTCGGCGTCGCCGTCGCGGTCGAAGTCGCAGGCCTGCACGTCGGCGGGGGTGGTGCCGGTGGCCAGGTCGGTGGGGGCATCGCCCGCGAACGTGCCCGGCCCGGCGCCGGCGGCGGCGTGGAAGTCGAACACCCACGGCTGGCTGAGCGGCTGCCCGTCGGTGCTGCGCACCGAAGCCGGCACCAGCAGACTGACCTCCGCCCCCGGCACGAGCGGCGCGGTGGGTGTCAGCACCACGCGGTTGTTGTTGGCGCCGGTGCCTTTGGTGGTGATGGCGTGTTTGGCGGCTACGTAGAGATCGATGCCGCCCCAAGTGGCCGGATCAACCGTTCGCTGAAAGAGTATCTCCGGCCTGGACCGCATCCGGCCGAAGGCCGGCGGGTCGACGCTGACTAGCCGCAAGGGCAGCGTCTGGGCGAGGGCAGTGGGCGCTAACGCGCTCGCGGCCAATCCCATCAACAGCTTCTGTGCTCCCCTGCGCGCCCCGAATGTGTAAGAATTTCGCATTTGTGTCTGAAGCAGTGAATGATGAAACGATGAAACTCCGGGCCAGCCCACAGCTCGGCAGGAACGCGGCCACCGACTGGCAGATTGCGGCGCCAATGTACTGCAACATTCAATATTATGTATACGCCTGTTCCATTTTTTCGCTAAAAATTCACTATCGCCCACCAACGGCACCGTGACCGGGGCGCCCCCAAGCGCGTCTGAGCAGCGGCGCGCCGGCCGTCGGCGCGTATTTTTACCCCGATGCGTACTCTCCTTCTCTCGGCGCTGCTGATCAGCGGCCTGCTGGCGGCGGCTCCACCCGTGGCCTCGGCGCAAGCTCTCTCTCCGGCTTCTTCGGCCACGCCCGCGTGGTGGCCCGATGCCGTGGTTTTCCGGTTGCACGACGGCGCCGTGGCGGCCCGTGGCCCTGAGCATCCGGCCGTGGCCCGCGCCCTGCAGCGCCTGGGGCTGAGCGGTGCGGAGCGTCTCTTTCCGCACGTGTCCGCCCCCACCCCTGCCGAGCGCGAGCACGAGCCGCGCGTGGTGGACCTGACGGGCATCTACCGCGCCTACCTGCCTGCACCCGACCCCGCCCGCGTGCTGCGCACTGCCGCCGACCTGCGCGCCACCGGGCTGGTGCGCTACGCCGAACCCGATTTTTACGGCCGCCCCCTCTACACCCCCAACGACCCGCAGGCGCCCCAGCAATACGCCCTCGACCGCATCAAGGCGCTCGATGCGTGGAATACGCAAAAGGGCGATACCACCGTCGTGATTGCCATCGTCGATACGGGCGTCGAGTTCGCACACCCCGATCTGGCCGCCAACATCCAGCACAACTACGCCGACCCCATCAACGGCGTGGACGATGATCAGGACGGCTACCTCGACAACTTCACCGGCTGGGATATGGTGGGTGCGTTCTTCAACCAGCCCGCCGGCGACAACAACCCCGATGGCGGCGGCGCCTCCTACCACGGCACCCACGTGGCCGGGTGCGCCTCGGCCGTAACCGACAACGGCATCGGCGTGGCCGGGCCGGGCTTTCGGTGCCGTCTACTGCCCATCAAGTGCGCCGGCGACAACAACGGCGGCTACATCATCAACGGCTACGCCGGACTGGTGTACGCCGCCGACCACGGCGCCGACATCATCAACTGCTCGTGGGGCATCCTCGGCTACCCCGACCTCGGGCAGGATGCCATCAACTACGCCACCTTCAACCGCAATGCGCTGGTAGTCACGGCGGCCGGCAACAATGGCGTACTGGACCCCTTCTCGCCGGCCGGCTTCGAGAACGTGCTGACCGTGGGCGCCACCGATGCCACTGACCGCAAGACGGGTTTCTCGAACTACGGTGTCAGCACCGAGGTTTTTGCGCCGGGGCTGGCCATTCTGTCCACCGTCACCGGGGGCGGCTACGCCAACAATACCGGCACCTCGATGGCCGCGCCCGTGGCGGCGGGCGGCGCCGGACTGGTGCGGGCGCAGTTTCCCGCCTACACCGCCGAGCAGATCGGCCAGCAACTGCGGATGACGTGCGACAACATCGACACCGCCAACCCCGCCACGCTGGCCGGGCTGCTGGGCCGGGGCCGCATCAACCTGCTGCGCGCCATCACCGAAACCCCGTCGGCCGTGCGGTTTCTGCGGAAGCGCTACCTCACCGGGCCAGGCGGTGCGCCTACGCCGCTGTTCGCGGGTGCGTCGGTGCTGCTGACGGGCGATTTCCGGTCGATTCTCAAGCCCACCACCGGCCTCACGGCCACCCTCACGTGCGCCTCGCCACTGGTGAGTATCGCGCAGCCCACCGTCACGCTCGGCACGTTGGGTACGGGCCAGACGGCGGTAGGCCAGTTTGGCCTGAGCGTCGGCGCCGTCGCGCCGGCCGATACGCGCGTCGTGTTCACCATCACGTATCAGGACGCGGCCGGGTATCAGGATTTCGAAAAATTTGAAGCCCTGCTGAACCCGTCGTTCCGCGACCTCACGGCCAACCGTCTCCATACCTCCATCGGCTCCAACGGCCGCATCGGGTTCATCGACAATCAGGCGATGCAGGGCTTGGGGTTGGTCTATAAGAATCACGACAACCTGCTCTGGGAGCTGGGTCTGCTGGTGGGCACCGACTCGGCGCACGTTTCCAACTCCATCATCCGTATTGCGTCGTATCCGCAGGTCAACGACGCGCATTGGCAGCCGCTCAATGGCCCCGTGCGCCCCGCCCCCCTCCCCCGCGCCGACCAGGAGCTGACCGGTTGGCTCGACGACCGTGGCGCCGGCACCGCCGCCTTGCCCGTGCAGGTACGCTACCACGCCCAGCAATGGAGTGCCGCGCCCAGCGACCGCCACATCTTCCTGCGCTACACCCTCCGCAACCCCGGCCCCGCGCCGCTCAGCGGCCTCTACGCCGGGCTGTATGCCGATTGGGACATCGGCGCCGGCATCAGCAATAAAACCGACTGGGACGGCCCCCGCCAGCTCGGGTACGCCTACTCCAACGAGCCGGATTCGGCCTACGCGGGCATTCAGCTCCTCGACCCGGCGCCGCGCGGCGCCGTGCAGGCCACGTTCCGGGGCATCGATTTCGACGCCGCCCTGCCCGGCAATCCGTGGGGCATCTCCGATACGTTCACGCTGGCGGAGAAGTGGCGCGCCCTGAGCGGCGGCATCACGCGCCCGCAGGCGGGCATCGGGCGCGGCACCGACGTCTGCACGATGCACGGCGCGGGACCGTACTTCCTCGCCCCCGGCGATTCCGTCACCATCGTCTTCGCCCTGCTCGCCGCCGACGACTTCCCCGACCTGCAAGCCGCCGCCGATGCCGCTGCCGCGCAGTATCAGCAGGTGGTGGGCGTGTCGCCCGAGACCGCCATCAACGCGGAGTTTAGCGTGTATCCGAATCCTTCTCCCGAGGGCCGCTTTACGGTGTTGCTCTCCCCTGCTGCCGCCGCGTCCGGCGCGGTTCTTACCTTCACCGACGCGCTCGGCCGTACCATCCGGCAAACGCCCGCGCCCGGCGAGCGCACTACCGTAGAGCTGCCCGACCACCCCGCCGGTCTCTACCTGCTGCGCCTGACCACCGCCAACGGCACCACCAGCCGCCGGGTGGTAGTGGCACGGTAAAGTTGCCCGTCCCAAGAAGCTGTTTGCGGTAGCGAATGGAGCGCGAACCTCCGGTTCGCGCTCCATTCCAGCTACCGCAAACAGCCTCTAAAAAAACCCGCCTACCTCAGCGAGGTGGGCGGGTTTGGAGTTGACGGGGGAAGGATAGGGTGGAAAAAACCGCTCGCGGCAACCGCCGCGTTAAAACTTGGCGCTCAGGCCGAGCTTGAGGAGCGCGATGTCGTAGCCAAACTCCGCGAACGCACCGATGTTGGGCGTGAAGTAGTAGCGAGCACCCGCGAACAGGCCCGAGACCACACCCACGCCGCTGGATTTATAGGAAAGTCCGCTCGAGTCGTAGTACCCGCCATCGCTGTACGTCCAGATGCGGGTGCCGATACCCAGACCGGCGTAGGTATCGACTTTGGGGTTGCTGGTTAGGTTGTAGTGATACGCGCCGCGCACCCCAACATAGATATCGGTCCAGCTCCATTTGTAGTTCTTTCCGAAAAGACTACCGTAGTCGTACGAAGCACGACGATATCCTAGATTAGCACCCACCGAGATGACACCGGGGCCCAGGTCGTCGATGATGCCGTGCTCTACCGACATATTCACTAGCGGTGTAACCGAAGCACCGGAGTAGTAATATGACCCGAACCCGACAAGCCCAATGCCCAGATTGACGGCGGTTGTGCCTTTGGCGAAAGTATCGTTGGCTCCTTTCAGACCGAAATCCTTACTCGACGAAGACGAGGCAGCCGCCGGTGCGGGCGCTGGGGTCGGTGCCGGGGCAGGCGCCGGTGCCGGAGTAGCCGCCGGGCGGGCCGCCGTTTTGGCGGCGGGCGTAGTGGCCGGTTTGGCGGCGGGCTTAGCGGCGGGCTGCGCGGCGGGCCGGGCGGCGGGCTTCTTGGCCGCTTGGGCCAAAACCGGAGCGGGCGCCCCGGCGGCACCAAGCACGAGAGCGGTCAGCAGGGAAGTGCGAAGGAAAAGCATTTTAAAAAGGAGTTGATGGCAGGAACGAATGGCAGGGCCGCCAATCAGGCGTAACCCGTTGCGACAAAGGTATCGGGCCACGGCAGGGGCCGGCAATCGCATAATCGTGTGGAATCACCGTTTTGGCGGCCCTCGCCCGCACCCCGGCCCAGCGCCCCGCCCCGCCGGCCGGGCCTACCTTTGCCGCCCCTCCGGCCCGCGCGGCCGGGGGCGTATGTTTGGCTTGTTTTCACCACTTCCCCGCTTTCCCGTGACGTTCTCCTCGCTTCTGGAAAAAACCTCCTACCTCATCGGCCGCGACCTGGCCGCCAACTTCACCCGCCAGGGCCTCACGATCGATGTCGAGGCCCTCGCTACGGGCCTGCGCGCCGCCCTCGCGGGCGAGCCGAGCGCCATCGGCGCCGACGAAGCCCGCGCCGCAATGACCCAGCTCCAGCGCGAATTGCAGGCCGCCCACGAAGCCAAAGCCGCTTCCGCCGCCGACGACAACCGCCGCGACGGCCAAGCCTTCCTCGCCAAAAACGGCCTCCGCCCCGAAGTGACCACCACCGCCAGCGGCCTCCAGTACGAGGTGCTGCGCCCCGGCACCGGCCCCAAGCCCACCCGCCGCGACAACGTGACGACCCACTACCACGGCACCCTCCTCGACGGCACCGTGTTCGACTCGTCGGTCGAGCGCGACGAGCCGGCCACCTTCCCCGTCAGCGGCGTCATCGCCGGCTGGACCGAGGCGCTCCAGCTGATGGGCACCGGCGCCAAGTGGCGCCTCTACGTGCCGTCGAATCTGGCCTACGGCGCGCAAGGTGCCGGCGGCGACATCGGCCCCAACGCCACGCTGATTTTCGACGTGGAGCTGTTACAGGTTAATTAGAACGTGGCGAGCGCCGTCCCGGCGTCGCGCACTGGCCAGTACGCGGCGCCGGGACGGCGCTCGCCACGTTCTACCACCTCATTCGCAGACCGTGGAAACCACCATTCACTTCCGGCGCGGCACCGTCCGCTACACGCCCGCCGGGCTGACGCTGGCGCGGCCCGGCGGCGGCTGGACGGTGGGCGCCCCGCGCCTGCGTGGCGTGGCCGTGCGGCGGGTACGCTTCGCACTGTGGTATATGCTCGGCGGGCTGCTGACGGCGTATTGCCTCATCGGCATCGTGGGCAACTCGCTCGACCCGCTGCCGGCGTGGGGCGGGCTGCTGGCGGGCGGCCTGTTGCTGGCCGTGGGCCTGCGCGGCGCGTGGCAGCTCTCGGCGCACCTGCACGACGAACCGGACGCCCGCACCGAATGGCTCTACGGCGCCGACGAAGGCGCCCTGCTGCGGTTCGCCAATGCCGTCAACGACCACCTGCGCTCGGCCGAGGAGGCTCGCCGCCTGAGCGCGCTGGCCGAGGCCGAAGCCGCCCGGCAGGCCGCCGCACAAGCCGGGTTTGGGCCTACCACGGCCGTGGGCGGTGCTTCCATCACGTTTCTGCTGCCGCCGGGCAGCCCGGCGCAACCCGTGGAGCCGCCCGCGCCGCCCCGCCCGCCCGACCCGTATCCGCCGTCGCTGCTGCCGGGCATCCTTCCCTGAACCCGAGCCGTAGGCGTGAGGGCAGCTCGCTCCGCCTCGCCTCTGTTTCAGATGCGCCGTTACATTTGGCGCCGCCAACCAGCACCTTCGGTAGCCGGTCAGGCTTTTTTCTTTTCGCTGTTCCCGTTTTCCGTGGCCACTTCTCCTTCTGCCGCTCCCGCACCTTCCGACATCGGCGCGGCGCCGTCGGGCATTCCGGCGTCGGGGCATCATCATCATCCGGTTTCGGTCGGGGGGGTGCTGATTGCGCTCGGCATCATTTACGGCGACATCGGCACGTCGCCGCTCTACGTGCTCAAAGCCGTCGTGGGCGAGGCGCCCATCTCCGAGCAACTCATCTACGGCGCCATCTCGTGCATCGTCTGGACGCTCACGTTCCAGACCACCATCAAGTACGTCATCACCACCCTACAGGCCGACAACAACGGCGAGGGCGGCATCTTCTCGCTCTACACGCTGGTGCGGCGGCAGGCCAAATGGCTCTATATTCCGGCCATCATCGGGGGGGCGGCGCTGCTCGCCGACGGCATCATCACGCCGCCCATCTCGGTATCATCGGCGATTGAGGGCCTGAAAACCGTGTACCCCGAGCTTACGCAAGACTACGTGGTGTACATCGTCATTGCCATTCTGACGGCCCTGTTTCTGTTTCAGAGCCTTGGTACGCAGGTGGTGGGCAAAGCCTTCGGGCCGATTATGCTCGTGTGGTTCACGATGCTGGCCACGCTCGGGGTGCTGCACATCTCCGACCATCCGGGCATCATTGCCGCGCTCAATCCCTATTACGCCTACGATTTGCTCGTCAATTACTCCGGCGGGTTCTGGCTGCTGGGCGGCGTGTTTCTGTGTACGACCGGCGCCGAAGCCCTCTACTCCGACCTCGGGCACTGCGGCAAGGGCAACATCCGGCTGTCGTGGGGGTTCGTGAAGACGTGTCTGGTGCTCAACTACTTCGGGCAAGGCGCCTGGCTGATGGCGCATCAGGGCAGCACGTTGGCCGGGCTACCCAACGGCAACCCGTTCTATGCGCTGATGCCGGACTGGTTTCTGATTCCGGGCATCGCCATTGCCACGATGGCGACCATCATCGCATCGCAGGCGCTCATCACGGGGTCGTTTACGCTGATTTCGGAGGCCATTCGGCTCAATATGTGGCCGCGTGTGCGGCTGCACTACCCCACCAACGTGAAGGGCCAGCTCTACGTGCCGAGTATGAACCGGCTGCTGCTGCTGGGCTGCATCGGGGTGGTGCTGTACTTCCGCGAGTCCGGCGCGATGGAAGCCGCCTACGGCCTGGCCATCACGCTCACGATGCTGATGACGACGGTGCTCCTCTCCTACTGGCTCTATAAGCGGGTACACCATCAGCGGCTCGATTGGGCCATCGTGGGCGGCTTTCTGGCCCAATACCTCGTGGTGGAAGGCGCGTTTCTGGTGGCTAACCTCGAGAAGTTTCCACACGGCGGCTGGGTGTCGCTGCTGATCGGCGGCCTGCTGGTGAGCGTGATGTACGTGTGGCTGAAAGCGGCCGACATCAAAAAATCGGTGACGGAATTTGTATCCATCGCGCCGTACATCACGAAGCTGCAGGAGCTGTCGCTCGACGAATCGGTGAGCAAGTATTCGACGCACCTCGTGTTTATGTCGGGCGCCGACGACATCACCCAAATCGAGTCGAAAATCATCTACTCCATCTTCCAGAAGCGGCCAAAGCGGGCCGACGTCTATTGGTTCGTCCACGTCGATACCACCGACGAGCCGTACACGATGGAGTACAAAGTGACCGAGCTGGCGCCCAACGACGCCTACCGCATCAATTTCCGGCTGGGCTTCCGGGTAGAGCAGCGCATCAACCTCTACTTCCGAAAAGTGATTGAGGATTTGGTGACGAACAAGGAAGTTGACATCACATCGCGCTACGAATCGCTGTCGAAGCAGAACGTGGTGGGTGATTTCCGCTTCGTGGTGCTCGAGCGCTACTTGTCGGACGACAACGAGTTGCCGTTCTTCCAGAACCTGATTATGCAGTCGTATTTCTACATCCGGCAGTTCATCTCCTCGGAGACGAAATACTTTGGCCTCGACACGTCGAGCGTAAAAGTGGAGCGCGTACCGCTGCTGTTGACGATGACGCGCAAGATCGGCCCGCTGACGCGGGTGTATTGACGGGCAGAGCGTGAGCCGGTGCGCGGGTCTCTGGCCGGCCCTCGGCGGTTGGGTTGTGGCCGCGTCTGTCCCAGACGCGCGCCGAACGTCTTTTAAGCGGTCAGCCGGAAGTTAGGCGGCATTCTGCGTAAAATCTGTTGATAGACAAGTTGGCAGAGAGCGCAAAGGCTGTTCAG
>ERZ1066122.1187-NODE-1187-length-22124-cov-8.313426_pt1 | contig 22124 bp, 21 predicted proteins | sample MGYA00382769_ERZ1066122 | MGnify/ENA primary metagenome ERZ1066122 (study PRJEB33369, sample SAMEA5778352) | biofilm metagenome | biome: Industrial cooling water; feature: Water cooling tower basin; material: Biofilm | place: United Arab Emirates | collected... | reverse complement strand
GGGGCAGCGTTGCTCATCCGCGTCACCATCGAGGCGTTCGGCACGCAGCTCGCGGCATGGCAGCAGATATTGATCGTCGTCTCGCTGATGTCGATCATCATCGGCGCGGTCGGCGCAATCGGGCAAAAGAATTTGAAGCGCCTGATGGCGTACAGCTCTATCAACAATGTCGGCTTTCTATTGATTGGTCTTGCTGCCGGGACCGAGCAGGGTGTTGCTGCGATGCTATTCTACCTGACGGTCTATATCGTCATGACGCTGGGCGCGTTCGTCTGCCTGATGCAACTGCGCGCGATGGATGGTGAGACCCGCGAGGATATTGCTTTTGTCGCTGGCCTGTCGCAGTCGCGGCCTTTGCTGGCGGCAGCCTTGGCTGTGTTCATGTTCAGCCTTGCCGGCATCCCACCGCTCTTTGGTTTCTGGCCAAAGCTGGTTGTGTTCCAGGCCGCGGTCTCGGCAGGGCTGCTGCCGCTCGCGGTGCTGGGCGTCGTCGCGTCGGTCATCGGGGCTTTCTACTATTTGAAGGTCATCAAGGTGATGTATTTCGACGAGCCGGAATATGGCGTTGCACCTTCCGATGATGCGGCCTTGCCCGTCGTGGGTGGTGCTATGGCGCTGGCGGTTTCTCCGCTGGGCTATCTCGCCATTCCAGGGCTGAGCCTGTTGACCGCGCAGGCGGCGAGGGCGCTGTTCTGAGCCTGCTGTTCGAACAGGTCGCGCTCACCGGTTCCACCAATGCAGACCTGATAGCGCGCGCCGCCGCCGGTGCGCCCGAAGGGCTGTGGCTGCGCGCCGACCGGCAGGATCAGGGGCGCGGACGCATGGGGCGACGGTGGGAAACTGCGGACGGCAATCTGTTCGCGAGCACGATTGTCCGGGTCAGTTCCAAGGATCCGCCTGCCGCTTCGCTGGCCTTCGTCGCGGCGCTGGCGGCTTACGATACAGCACAGAAAATCGCGCCTGAAGCTGTCATCCAGATCAAATGGCCCAATGATCTTTTGACCGCCGACGGAGCAAAGTTTTGCGGGATGCTTCTCGAACGCTCGGGCGATGCCGTCATCATTGGGATTGGCATAAACCTGTTCACACATCCGCCGGGCCTCGAACGTGCCGTCACCGATCTCAGAACTGCTGGTGCCCATCCGCCGCACGCGCAGGCAGTTGTCGAGATACTGGGAGAGGCAATGCACCGCTGGCTGCAACGCTGGCGCAATGGCGGTGTCGCGGCAATTTTGAAGGATTGGCAGGAGCGCGCCCACCCGCCCGGTACCGCGTTGATCGTGAATCTGCCGGGAGGCGATACGCTGAAAGGCGAATATGCAGGGCTGGATGAGGACGGCGCGCTGCAGCTTCGCTTGGCGAATGGTGAAATCCATGCCATCCACGCCGCTGATGTTTTCCTGATTTGATCCTTCGACAGGCTCAGGACGAACGGAGTGAATGGAAATGCTTCTCGCCATCGATAACGGCAATACCAACGTCAAATTTGCGCTGGTCAATGAGGCGGGTGATATTCTGCACCGCTGGCGGATTGCCACCGACGCAAGGCGTACGGCGGATGAATATGCCGTTTGGCTCGATCAGTTGTTGCGCATGAACGGCTTTGAGCGCAGCGACGTCAAGACTGTCGTGATCGCGACGGTGGTGCCGCGTGCGCTCCACAATCTGCAGATGTTGGCGGAAAAATATTTCGGCACACTAGCGTTAATCGCCGGGCGCGCTCCAATCGAATGGGGCATCGCCCTCAAGGTCGATGAACCGCGTGCACTGGGTGCCGACCGTGCGGTCAATGCCATTGCGGCCCAAACGCTGGCCGCCGGTGACAAGATCGTCGTCAGTTTCGGTACCGCTACAACCTATGACTATATCGGCGCAGACGGAGCCTATCTGGGCGGCAGCATCGGGCCGGGCGTCAACCTGTCGCTCGATGCGCTCTATTCGGCTGCTGCGATGTTACCCCGTATTGCCATCGAACCGCCTCCAAATAACAGCGTCATCGGCAAGGATACGGTGGGCCAGATGCAGATTGGCATTTATTGGGGTTATGTCGGCATGATAGAGGGGCTATTGGACCGGATGAAGGCTGAAATCGGCAGGCCGGTAACAGTCATCGCCACAGGCGGCCTTGCCGCATTGTTTCAGCAGCACAGCCATTTATTCGACATTGTCGAGCCCGACCTCACCCTGCGCGGCATCGCGCAGCTTTACCGGAACAGAGAAAAATCCGCATGACAAAACCCGGCAATGAATTGCTTTTCCTCGCCCTTGGCGGGTCGGACGAGATTGGCATGAACGTCAATCTATACGGTTGCGAGGGCAAATGGGTGATGGTCGATCTGGGCATCACCTTCAGTTCTTCGGAATATCCGGGCACCGAACTGATCCTGCCCGATCTGGAATTTATCGAGGACAGGGCAAAGGATCTGCTCGGCATCGTGCTGACGCACGGGCATGAGGATCATATCGGCGCTGTGCCTTATCTGGCCGCCGACCTTGGCGTTCCACTTTATGCAACGCCCTTTACGGCAGCGCTGATCAAAACAAAGCTTGAGGAGCAGGGGCTGCTCGACGAGGTCGAGATCAACATCATTCCGATGGGAGGTTCATTCGATCTAGGGCCATTCCATTTCCGGCTGTTGCCGTTGGCGCACTCGATCCTCGAGATGAGTGCCTGTGTGATCGACACACCCTACGGCCGCATTTTCCACACCGGCGACTGGAAGCTGGACGAGCAGCCAGTGCTCGGCCAGCCATCGACCGAGGAGCAAATCCGCGCCATTGGCGATGAAGGCGTTCTCGCTTTGGTGTGCGATTCGACCAACGCGTTCAACAATGACGACAGCGGCAGCGAAGGCAGCGTCTATGCCGATTTGCTGCGGTCGGTAAAGGAGGCACGCGGGCGCGTTGTCATCACGACCTTTGCATCAAACGCGGCCCGGTTGCACACATTGGGCGAAGTAGCCAAGGCGTCGGGACGCAAGCTCTGCTTTGCCGGACGCTCGCTTGATCGCATTATAGAGGCGGCGCAGGCGACTGGCTATCTCAAGGATCTGCCCGAGACGATCGACATGGAAATGGTCGATACCCTGCCGCGTAACAAGGTGATGGTCGTGGCGACCGGGGGGCAGGGCGAATCGCGCGCGGCGCTCGCGCGCATTGCTGCCGGAAACCATCCTGTGAAGCTGGAGGAGGGCGATACGGTCATCTTCTCCTCGAAGCAGATCCCCGGCAACGAAGTCGCCATCGGCATCATCATGAACCAGCTGGCGCGCAGCAACATACTGACAGTCACCGAAAAGCAGGCGCATGTGCATGTGTCGGGGCATCCGGGCAGGCCTGAGCTTGCCGCGCTATACGATTGGGTGCGCCCCGAAATATTGGTGCCGGTGCATGGTGAGCGGCGGCACATGGCCGAACAGGCGCGTTTCGGTCTGGCCGAGGGCATTCCCAAGGTTGTCGTGCAATCCAATGGCGATGTGATCCGCCTTGCGCCCAATGGCCCGGAAAAGCTGGGTGAGGAGCGTACCGGTCGGCTGATCCTCGACGGCGATGTCATCATACCCGCCGATGGCGAGACAATGAACCAGCGCCGCCGCCTGTCGTGGTACGGCCTGATCAGCGTCGGGGTGGCGATAGACGGCGATTACAGCCTGATTGGCGACCCTGTGTTCCGGATGCACGGCGTACCGATCGAGGATGAGCGCGAGGATTTCCTGGACGAAGCGAGCGATGCGGTCATCAAGGCAGTGAAGGAGCACAGGGGCGATCTTGAGAAACTGCGAGAGGCACTGCGCCTTGCGGTCCGCCGCGTCGCCACCAGCTGGACGGGCAAGAAGCCTATTGTGGATATCATGATTGTGGAGACCGCATGACCTGGACCTCGATCATCGCCATCTACATCCTGTTCTGGGTGTTATCGGCTTTCCTTGTGCTGCCGTTTGGCGTGAAGACGCATGACGAACTGGGTCTGGAAAAAATCCCCGGTCAGGCGGACAGCGCGCCGGGTAATTTCCGCCCGGGCCGGGTCATTCTGCACACGACATTGCTGTCAGCGGCGCTGTTCGGCCTCTATTACATCAATTACATCTATGGCTGGATCGACCGGAACAGTCTGGACTGGTTGATCAGCGGCCCGCCCAATGCAAGTTAGGCGCGCCTTCTAACCGCGAAGCCGGTCAATAGCCTGCGCCAACGCCACATAGAGCTTGCCGACATCCGACGACAAAAGGGTAACGCCAATGGCATTGCCGTCGCGCGTCGAAAGCAGGACGCGCATCATCGCTTCGAAATCGTGAATATAGCGGTTCACATGGTCGCGGAACTCAGCGTCATCATCATAATGATTGGCAATGATCCGCGCCTCGCCGCTGTCGAGCAGCCGCACCGCACGGCGGGTAAAGACGCCGCGGTCGCCCTTAAGATAGGCTGCCCAGGCAGTGTCGGTCACCTCGTTCGACAATATCTTGGCAACGTCGATCGCGGCGGAATTGAGCGATTCGGTGAGCAGCGCGATTCGGCGGGCAAAGGCCTCGTCATCGATGCCTTCGAAATTCTCGCGCGCCGCTGCTGCACGCTGTTCCAGATTGGCGGTTAGCTGGCTGATTTCTTGCAACTGCCGATTAATCCGCGAAGCAGCTTCATCGGACAGGGTGAAATTGCGACTTATTGCCTGATTGACGGCTTCGTCCAGGCCGGACAGTTGCGCGTCAATGGCCTGCTTTAGCGCCACTAGATTGCGCTCGGCCAGCTTCGCGCTGAACCCGGCAAGTTCGGTTTCGATGATTGTTTGGCTGTTTTCTGCTGCCTGTTTCGCGGCCTCTGCTACCTGATATAGCGGGCCTTCGAGCTGTTCCTGCGCAGTCTGCGACACATCGGCAATCAGCGCGTTCGTTGCATTGAGCGACGCAGCCAGCCTGTCGATCTCCGCGCGCTTTGTGACAAGCGCGGTGTCGCTCTGCTCGCTGAGGGTGCCAAAGAGGGCACGATGCGATTCGAGCAGGTCGCCGATTTCGGAAAGCCGCTGCGCCAATGCCGAAGCCTGCGTGTCGAGTGCCTCGCTTTCGCCGCGCAGCTGCAAAAGAGCGTCATTACTCGCCCCCCACTGCTGTTCGAGGGCCGCAAATCCGGAGGGTAGGCGAATGCCAAGCTCATCGCTTGCCGACTGCAATTCCTTGAGAAGCTTTCCAGCGTCGGCGAGCATGGTAGCAGCGCGCTCTTCATTGCCCGACAAATTCACCGCGAGTTCGCTACTGCTTTCAGACAGCGCGTTGATGGCAAAGGCGATTTTGGCGATCCTATCGGTCGCATTGCTGCCGATTGCCTTCAGTCGCTGATCGCTGTTTTCGAGGAGGGTCGAAAGCTGCCCGGCCAATTTCTCAAGCGTGGCGGCTGCCTCAGCGCCTGCCTCACCGATCCTGCTGTGGCTGTCGGCCAGTGAAGTATCGAGCTGCCCCACCATTGCCGCGATCCTGCGTTCCTGATTGCCGGTGGCCTCCCCTATCAGCTCGACCATTGCGCGAAGGCGCTGCGCCTGCTCATCGAGCAGCGCACCATTATCGGTTGTCAGATCGTTCAGGGTTTTTGCAGCTTCGCTGATCTGGCCGTGGACATTGCCCGTGTCATAAGCGAGCTTCTCTAGCATTGCCGCAAAACGATCTTCGGCATCCGTGGCGGTTTCGCGCAAGATCGTCGCCGCTGTGCCAGTCACGGCTTCGATATTTGAACAGGTAGTTTGCGCCTGCATTCCCAACTCGTCCATCGACTGCGCCGTTGCTTTTGCGGCTTCGTCCATCTCGCGCATTGCGGCAGATAAGGATTTCACTTGGTCATGCGCAGCCATTCCCGCGTTACCGATCTGGTTGGTCGCATCCTTTGCCGCGCTGGTCACAACGGGCAGATGATCGCGCAGCAATTCGACATTGGTGACTGCTGCCGAACTCACGCGTTCCAACAGCTGCGCTTTCTGATCGGTGTCCGACAGCGCTGTCACTAGAGTATCGGCAATATTGGTAAGTCGTGTAGCGGACGTGCGCCCAATTGCCTCCAGTTCGCGCGCATTTTCCGCAAGGAAAGAGCGGGCAAGCGCAATTTCGCCATTTACGGTCCGCATCCGCTGTTCGAGGGCTTCGCTCTCGCTTCGAAGCTGTGCTGCAACGTCGGCGAAACGCCGCGCCTCAGCACTACTGCTTCGCATGATGAGCAGCCAGCATATCGCGAGCAACGCGACCGGCATGGCCCATGACGCAACCAGTTCGGCAATGCGGGCAGGGGCAAACGGTGCGGCAAATTCATTGACATGTGCCCAGACCCAAAAGCCGGTCCAGCCAGCAGCGGTCAGCCCCAAGGCAACGCCCGCTAATATCCGCGCCCATGGTCGCGAAGGCGTTTGCGCATCTTCCGACCAGTCGCCCACCGCATCCCCGCTCCAGTCGATGCCGTTATCAGCGCCGATGCTCTCACGCGGTTCGTTCTCGATCAGGGATTCCGGCTCCCCAACACGCAAGGCCGTGGCCATGTCCTCTGTTTCCTGCACTGTCTGGGCCGCAGCGCTATCGTGCGGATAATTGCGGCTGATGCCCAAAATTTTCGACTGACCCACCATGGGACACTCTTATCATGATTTCGGCAAAGCGAAACGCAAAGTTAACGGCCCGGCGCTAACGGGGTGGAATGTCCCTGGACCACGGTGCCCTGAACAGCGCGCTTTTTGCAGCAGCCGGCGATGATGCCGCGCTGATCCGCGAACTGCGCCAGGCCTTTGTCGACAGCGCGCACCGCCAGATTGACCTGATGGGGCGTTCGCGCTGCGACGCGAACTGGCATTATAGCTGCCTGCGCCTGAAGGGGTTGGCTGCCAGTTTCGAGGCCGTCGATCTGCTTGCACTGGCCGAGGAGGCCGCAGAAGGTGCGCCGGGGGATCCAGTGGTCCTGCGAAAGCTCGCCCAGGCGCTCGATTTTATCCGCCAAAGCTGACGCGTTTTTGCTGGAACAAGGGCGCGGCAAACCCTAGTTGGCATTGCCATGGGCGAAGCCGACACAGCAACCCGAACTCCCCCGGTGGCGATCTTGTGCCTGGGCGATATCAATATTGCCGAAGCCGCGCTGCCGCTCACCCCACTATACGGGCAACCTCTATTTCACCACAGCATCAAGCAATTGCAGGCGCTTGGGATAAAGCAATTTCTGATCCAGGTTGAGAGCGTTCCGGCAGCATTATTGTCCTACCGCGATGATGCCCTTGATGCTGGGCTGCACGTCGATTTTGTCCGCAACCCGGAAGATGTTGTCGCCAAATCCGAACAGGCCGCGCGTTTTCTGGTGCTTCGCGCGGACCATTTATGGGACCCCAAACTCATCGGGGAAGCAATCGGCAAAGGGACGCCGCTGGTCGCCACCGTAGAAGAGAGAGGCGAGAATTGCGCTTTCGAGCGGATCGACCTAAATCACCGCTGGGCCGGGCTCGCAATTGTCGAGCAGAATATCGTGCGCGCGCTTGCCCAGTTGCCCGAAGGCTGGGACCTTGCCTCGGCGCTGATGCGTCAGGCGGTGCAAGAGGACATCGCCTTTTGGCCTTTGCGGCAGGCGGATATCGATGCCGGTCCAGTTTTACCGTTACGAAGTACAATGAACCTTGAAACGGCGAGAGCGAGGCTGACTCCGTCGATGCCGCAGGGGAGCGACAATCTTGAAAGACGGTTGCTGGCCAAGGCCATCCCCACGGTGACAGCAGCGCTTTGGCGCATGAAACATGGGCGCGATATTGCCAATCATACCTTTCCCGCTTTGACGGCAACAACACTCGGTATGGCGCTTTTGCGCTTTCCGGTCGCGGCATCTATCCTCGGTTTGCTGGCCATTTTCGCAGGCCTCTTTCGACAATCGGTGCGAACAGTTGAATATCGGACCGAAGATGCCGATCCTGTAATGTTGGCCTCTTGGGCTGCGTTGGCGGCAGCGGTGCTCACCTTGCTTGCCTTTACGCCCTATGGCTATCTGGACCCGGTTTGGCTCGGCCTGGTATTGATCGGTTTGATGCTTTCGGCAGCATGGGAACGCCAGCGCTTTGTTTTCACGTCGCCTTTGGTTGTCGCCCTCGCCTTATTGGCAGGGTTTGCGACGGAGGCAACATTGCCCCTGTTGCAAGGCTTGGTGCTGGCTGAAATCGGACTGTTGGTGCTCCATAAATGGCGGATCGCAAGGCAAGGATTGCAATCGCAGCAAACTTAAAGCCAAATTAACCCGCGAAAGCCTATATTTTCCGCCGGATTGGACTGGATAAAGCGGACGACCCCATTGGCGCTTCAGATACCCGAAGACATTATGGCGATGGCGGACAGCCGGGTGCAAGCTGCGCAACATTTGCGCGGCGATTTGCTTGACGTCCTGTTTCCGCGTGCCGGTACGCCCCCATCCGAAATGTTGCAGGTCGAGGTGAAACTGGTGCTGCAACAGCTGGTGCTCAGTATCGAGCAGCGGCTTGTCGGGGACGATCGTCGCAGACCGGAAAGCTGGGAGACGCTTTCGTTCTCTGCCCTTCTTCGTGAACCCGAACTCATCGATTTTGCACTGGCCCGGCTTGCCGAAAGGCGGCTGCGTGCGCGGCTAGCAAAGGCGGGAACGGCAGCACAACTTGCGCAGCTTCCGGCAAGATTGCTGGGGCATGAGCAACCCCGCCTCGCCGAACTAGGCCGCGCCCTGTTGCAAGCGGAGCAAAAGCATCTGGATGGCCATAGCATCTTGCATGAACGGCTGCCGCCCGAAGCACTGCATCAGCTCTGCTGGCGAATTGTGGCTGCGCTGCATCCGGAGGGAGCGTCGGAACCTCTGCTATCTGCAGCGAAAACTTTGCTCGAAGGCCGCAGCGCTGACCACAATCCTTTGGCGCTCGCCGAAAAATTGCTTTTTTTCCTCGGGCCCGAATATCGGGATGAACTTGCCAGCCCGAGCAAGGTAGGCCTGTCGCTTTTTGTCGCCGGGCTGGCGCGGGATGCAGGACTCGAGTGCGACCGGATTTTGCAGCTGATCGATGATGAGGAAGACGCACCGTTGCTGCTGCTGTTGCGGGCATGCGGCCTTACACCAGCGGGAGTCGAGAGCACCATTATCACATTGCGCGAAAGGGCCGAGTCCGGAGTAGCGGACAGATTCGCAGCCATTGATCCCGTCGAGGCGCGCGCAATGATTGCCAAATGGCAAGAAACGCCCATGCCATGATGGGCGGTTCGCCTTTCCTGGCCGTGCCGATTACAGCGCTGGTCGCCCGCAATGGCACGCTGCTGCGTGCTGATCCGCCCTTGTGGCGGCTGCACATTTTGGCGGGCGGAGAAAATGACGGCAAGCTGGCGATTGCAGGTCTTGCCAACATGGCGGCTGCCACCGCGCGCACCAGAACGCCGATGCAGCGCGCCATCCGCACCGCCGATGAAGAACATGATGTCGAGCTATGGGTCGAAAGTCGCGCCGTGGGAGACGGTGTCGAACTGTCGGTAACCGGATGGCGCGATTTACCCTCGAGGCGGCGCGACGATCTGCGCGAAGCTGCTGTTGAACTTCAGGTCGAGCCCGATAGTGCCATATTGATCGATGCGGCTGCCCGGCTGGTCAAACTACCTGCGGGCATCGCAGCGCAAAGCGGTCTTGGCCAACTGGTCACCTCTGTTTTGGAAACATGCGATAGCCCTGCGCTTTCCGCGATACTGGCGAGTCAGGCAGCGGTCAGCGACATAACCGTCAGACTGATCGGCACCGACACCCTATATCGCCTCGAATTGAATCCACTTTTGGATGGCGAAGGACGGTTTTTGGGCCATGGCGGAACGCTTAGCGTTGTGCCGATCACCCAATTAGTGCCCCAAGAGGAAACGACGCCGCTACCGATGGGGAGGCAGTTTGCCTCGGTGCTGAAACAGCCATTGAGCCGAATCGTCGCCAATGCCGAAACAATTGGTAGCCGCCTGCGTGGGCCGTTGCGCGATAATTATGCCGAATATGCGCTTGATATCGCCAACGCTGCCCGCCATCTGGCCGAATTGGTCGCTGATATGGAGGATCTGGAGGCGATCGACCGGCCCGATTTTACAGTGGCGCGTGATCCGATCGAGCTGGGGGATATCGCCCGGCGCGTCGCTGGTCTGCTGGCGCTGAAGGCATCTGACCATGGCATGGTGATCGCGCTTCCCGACCGCGAGCAACGAGTCGCTGCAACGGGCGAATTCCGCCGTGTTCTGCAGATAATGCTGAACCTGGTCGGCAACGCGATCCGCTATGCTCCTGACGGCAGCACTGTCTCGATCACCATTGGCGAACGCGGTGGCATGGCGCAGATAAAAGTTGCCGACCAGGGCAGCGGCGTTCCGACCGAAGATTACGAACGCATCTTTGACAAGTTCGAGCGTCTTGGCCGAAGCGGCGATGGCGGCAGCGGTCTGGGGCTCTATATATCTCGCAAACTCGCGCGCGCGATGGAGGGAGAGTTATCCGTCGAAGATGCACCGGGGGGAGGCGCGCTGTTTACGCTCAGTCTGCCCCTCCGCCGCGCCGCCGTTTAGCGCTTGTCAACTGGCACATAGTCGCGTTGCGCTGGCCCCGTATATAGCTGGCGCGGGCGGCCGATTTTTTGGCCCGGATCGGAAATCATTTCATTCCACTGTGCGACCCAGCCTACAGTGCGGGCAAGTGCGAACAGCACAGTGAACATTGTCGTCGGGAAACCGATGGCTGACAGGATGATGCCCGAATAGAAATCGACATTGGGGAACAGCTTTTTGTCGATGAAATAGGGGTCGTTGAGCGCCATTTCTTCAAGCTGCAGCGCAACGTCGAAGATCGGATCTGTAACTTTCAGCGCAGTGAGAACCTCGCGTACTGTTTTCTGCATCACGGTGGCACGGGGGTCGTAATTTTTATACACGCGGTGGCCAAAGCCCATCAGGCGGAACGGATCGTTCTTGTCCTTTGCCCGTGCGATATAATGCGGGATTTTATCGGGCGTGCCGATTTCGCGCAGCATGTTCAGTGCTGCCTCGTTGGCGCCGCCATGAGCGGGGCCCCAAAGGCAGGCTATGCCAGCGGCAATGCAGGCGAAGGGATTTGCGCCCGACGATCCGGCAAGCCGCACGGTCGATGTGGATGCATTCTGCTCATGATCGGCATGCAGGATGAAAATGCGGTCGAGCGCCTTCTCAACGACCGGATTGACCTCATAGGGTTCGGCGGGAACGCCAAATGTCATGCGGAGGAAATTGCCGGTATAGGACAGGCTGTTGTCCGGATACATGAACGGCTGACCGACCGAATATTTATACGCCATCGCCGCAATGGTCGGCATTTTGGCGATCAGCCGGTGGCTGGCGATCGTCCGCTGCTTCGGATCGGAAATGTCGGTCGAATCATGATAAAAGGCCGATAGCGCGCCGACGACGCCGCACATGATTGCCATCGGATGCGCATCACGGCGGAAACCGCGATAGAAGGTCGCGAGTTGCTCGTGCAGCATTGTGTGGCGGGTAATTGTGTGGCTGAACTCATTGAGTTCGGCCGCCGACGGCAATTCGCCGTTCAGGAGGAGATAGGACACCTCCATGAAGCTCGAATGTTCAGAGAGCTGCTCGATCGAATAGCCGCGATGCAGCAAAATGCCTTCATCGCCGTCGATGTACGTCAGCTGCGATTCGCAGCTTGCCGTCGAAGTAAAGCCCGGATCGAAAGTAAAGCGGTCAGTCTGGCTGTACAATTTGCGAATGTCGATGACATCCGGGCCGGTCGTACCTGTAAAGATCGGCAATTCGATTGCCTGGTCATCGATCGTCAAAACTGCAGTCTTGTCTGCCATTTTCAATTCCACTTGCTTCTTGGCCGGGGCAGCCGGGAGATAATTTTCTGAACAGCCGCCGGTGAACACCCTGTTTTTGTTTTCGATGAACCGGTTTCAGGCTATCGGTCGAAAGACCTTTTCGACAGCAGCAAAGGGGATCATGAACACGCCCCCCAAAGCCATTGCTCGCAGCTTCCTTGCGCAGTTTTCTCGGGCACGTCAAGATGATGCCGCTTTGCTACCGCGCATGGTCTCGGCAATCGAAAAGGCGCTGGAAAATCAACGCGGTCAACTGCCCTTGCTGGTACCGGTCGGGCTGGGGATGGGCATATTTTTATGGCAGGTAGGCGGCGATACAAGGTGGCCCGCGCTCGCCTTGGGTGCGCTCGGCCTGTTGGTGCTTGCACTTGTCGCCGGTACGCATTTGCGACTGTCGCGCGTCATGCTTTGGGCAGCGCTGCTCATCCCTGCCGGCTTCGCTGCTATTGCTATCAAATCGGCGTTTGTTAGTCATATCGTGCTTGAGCGGCCCGTCGTCACGACATTGAATGGTCGCATCGAAACGGTTGAAGATGTGACGGCGCGGGGCGTTGTCCGCTATGTCCTCGACACCGAAGGGCAGGGCGGGTTGCCCAACCGCATAAGGGTGAATGTTCCGTTGGAACAGCACCGCGAACATTTCACCCCGGGAGCGATTGTGCAGATAAAGGCCCGGTTGATGCCTCCTGCTGGTCCAGCCTTGCCGCGCAGCTATGATTTTGCACGGCAGGCGTGGTTTATGGGCATCGGCGCAACCGGAAGCGCATTGGCAGCGCCCGTCTTGCTTGCTCCTGCTCGCGGCGGTGATGCATTCTGGAGTTCGGCACGCGAAAGTCTGGCTGCGCATATCCGCGCCGCGATGCCCGAAGGCAGCGGGGCCGTCGGGGCAGCGCTGCTCGTCGGCTCGCGCGGGGCGATCAGCGAGGAGGATGCAGAGGCCTTGCGCAACAGCGGTATGGCGCATCTGCTTTCGGTCAGCGGATTGCATGTAACAGCGGTAGTCGGCGGAACTTTCCTGCTGGTCAGCAGGCTGGTGGCACTTTTTCCCTGGGTGGCGCTGCGCTTCCGAATTCCCATCATGGCGGCGGGCGTTTCCGCATTGGTAGCCGTGGGCTATACGCTCTTGACCGGTTCCGAAGTGCCGACGGTCAGGGCCTGCGTCGCTGCCTTGCTCATATTGGTTGCGCTTGCGATGGGGCGCGAGGCGCTATCGCTGCGGTTGCTCGCCTTTGGAGCCTGTACCGTGCTGCTATTCTGGCCCGAAGCGCTGGCAGGGCCGAGCTTTCAGCTGAGTTTCGCAGCGGTGGCAACGATTATTGTGCTGCATGAAAGCCCCACGCTGCGCCGTTGGACGATGCGCCGCGAAGAGGGCATGGCCATGCGGTTCGCGCGCTTCATCTTTACATTGCTGGTAACCGGCATCGCCATCGAACTGGTGCTTGCGCCCATTGCGCTTTTCCATTTCCACAAAAGCGGGGTTTATGGTGCGCTGGCGAACATTGTCGCCATCCCGCTGACGACCTTTTTGATCATGCCGCTGCAGATCGTGGCGCTGCTGTTGGATGGGCTGGGAGCCGGTAAGCCCTTGTGGTGGTTATCGGGGCAGGGCGTGCTCGCTATTCGCTGGCTCGCACACAGCGTGAGCGATGCGCCGGGAGCGGTACTGGCGCTGCCGTCAATGCCGCGTTGGGCCTTTGGGCTGGCCGTCGCGGGCGGATTGTGGCTGGCGATCATAATAGGGAGGGGGCGGCTTTGGGGCATTGTCCCTATCGCGCTTGGCATGGTGGCGATGCTGATGAGCCCGCGACCCGACCTGTTCGTAACCGGCGATGGGCGCCACGTCGCGGTTGCGGCGGCTGATGGCGAGCTTGTGCTGCTGCGACCCGGTGCCGGGGATTATGCCATTTCTATGCTTAGCGAAAATGCCGCAATCCGTAGCGAGCCCAAGGCAATCGACAGCTGGCCCGGTGCCAAATGCAGCGCCGATATCTGCAGCTTTTCGATCGTGGCGGAGGGCCGACAATGGGCAATCATGGCCACAAGATCATCCTATCTGGTGCCGACGATGGAACTCGCCGCAGCCTGCAAGCGGGCTGACATTGTCATCAGTGAACGTTACCTGCCCTGGCGGTGCAAACCGCGCTGGTTCAAGGCGGATCGGGATTTTCTGGAGCGCAATGGCGGCTTTACCGTCCGCTTTGCCGAACCAAAGGTGGAGACTGTGGCGCAAACTGCGCTTCACCGGCCCTGGTCGCAACTAGGGTCAAAGCGCCCTGCCAATCCCAACCGGAGCACCAATACCGCGCCGGTCGGCCCGAATTCCGGCCCTCAATGATAGCGGCGGAGAAGGCCTGCAAGCCGACCCTGCACTTCGACTTCGTGCGAGTCATAATATTGCGGGTCGTAGCTGCTGTTGGCGGGGTCCAGCCGGATCTTCTGACCTTCATGGCGCAGATATTTCAGCGTCGCCTCCTCGCCGCGGACAAGGGCCACGACGATTTCGCCATCGCGCGCAGTCTGTGTCTTGCGGATCAGCGCATAGTCGCCATCGAGAATTCCGGCCTCGCACATTGAGTCGCCCGACACTTCAAGCGCATAATGCTCACCCGCACCAAGCAGTGCCATTGGCACTGACAGCGAACTTTGCCCTTCTAGCGCCTCGATAGGAACACCTGCAGCGATTTTGCCGTGCAGGGGAATCTCGATCACATCGTTGGCCGCTACCGGCAGGCTTTTGGGCGCAGCGGGTCGGCGGTCTGCCAGGCTGACAATCTTGTTGTTTACGGCTTCGGTGGCGTCCAGCGGACGGGCACTGCCGCCATCGGGCATTTTGACGATTTCAAGCGCCCGTGCCCGGTTTGCCAGACGGCGAAGAAAGCCCCGTTCTTCCAGCGCGCCGATCAGGCGGTGGACGCCCGACTTGCTTTTGAGATCAAGCGCCTCTTTCATCTCCTCGAACGAGGGCGACACCCCAGTAGCTTCAAGCCGCTGGTGGATGAAATGAAGCAGGCTGTGCTGTTTCGATGTAAGCATGGTTCGATCCCGTTGCTATGAACAAGTAGGGAACGATTAGGAAACAAAGGGGGGTTTTGTCAAGTCCGAGTTGGCATTTGCCCGACAATCCGTCCTAGTTATCGCATATCGACGCATAGCACAGCGTCGCCTGGCAAGGCGGCGGGAGCATTTATATCTCTAATTATCAATGTGTTAGATTGCGCCAAAGCGGCAAGCATGCTGCTGTCATCCCTTCCGACGGGCACAATGGTCGAACCTGTCAACAGGCCTCTTACATGATCGAGGCGGTTGCCATTGGCTGGCATGGGCGCGCCCAGTTTCGCCTCGACTCGTGCGGGTAACGGGTCGTTCGCGCCGCATAGATACGCGATCAACGGCTTCAGCAGCAACAGCGCCGTCACATAGGCGGAGACCGGGTTGCCCGGCAAACCCAGCACAACCGCATCCCCCAATCGCCCTGCCATGACAGGCCGACCCGGACGCATCGCGATTTTCCAGAAATCGAGGTTTGCCCCCGCAGCCTCGAGCGCTGGCCGCACAAGGTCATGGTCGCCAACCGAAGCTCCGCCGATGGTGACGATGATATCGGCATCGGCAAGCGACGAAAAGACTGACTGAAGCGCATCGAGATCGTCAGGCACGATACCGCAATCCTGCACCTCGACGGGCAATGTCGCCAGCAAGGCGGCGAGCATCGGCGCGTTGGCTGAAGGTATCTGGTCGTCGGCGGTCGGCGATCCGGGCGCAACCAGCTCATCCCCGGTCGAGATCAGCGCCACCCGCAACCGGCGTGCAACAGGCAGCATCGCATGCCCACCCATTGCTGCCAGACCAACACGGGCAGGGGTGATTTGCTCGCCCTTGGCTATCAACACCGCACCTGCAGCAAAATCGGAACCGGCATGGCGAATATGCTGGCTGGGTTGCGGAGCGCCGCCCGACAATGTCACGACATCGCCGTCGCGCTCTGCTTCCTCCTGCACGACAATGCAGTCCGCGCCATCGGGAACAACCGCACCGGTAAAGATGCGCACCGCTTCGCCCGCGCGCACCTTGCCAGCAAAAAGCCGCCCCGCCGCGCTCTCGCCGATGACGCGCCGCGAACCCGTCCCGTCGGCCGAGACCACCGCATAGCCATCCATCGCCGAGAGATTGCGCGCGGGCTGCGTACGCTGCGCCAGCACATCGGCTGAGGCCCAGCGCCCAAGCGCGCCGCTCAGAGGCACGTCAACGCTTTCCACCGGCTCACGCAAGGCAAAGAGCCGCGCCTGCGCTTCGGCCAATTCGATCATCGGGCGCGCCACTCGCCCGATTTGCCACCGCTTTTCGATAAAAGGCGCACGTCCGAAATGACCATGCCCTTATCGAGCGCCTTCGCCATATCATAGACGGTCAATAGCGCGACCGAAACGGCTGTCATTGCCTCCATTTCGACACCCGTCTGCCCGCTCAGCCGGACAAGTGCGGTAATGCGCAGGCCGCTGTCCTCAAATTCGAAATCGATCGTCACTTTGGACAGCATCAGCGGATGGCAAAGCGGGATGAGCTCGCTCGTCTTCTTCGCCGCCATGATGCCAGCGATACGCGCCGTTGCCAGAACATCGCCTTTCTTGACCGCACCCTCCCTGATCGCGGCGAGGGCGTCTGCCGACATGCTGATGCGTCCCTCGGCCACGGCCTCGCGCACGGTGGCTGATTTGGAGGAGATGTCGACCATGGCGGCATTGCCGGCTTCGTCCAAATGGGTGAGTTTTGTCATTTAAGCTTTTTGCCTTGGGTAGAGTGCGGTGTCGAGAGGCTGTGGATTCTATCTCACCCAACGCACCAACGACCCAACGATCAAGGATTTCGCGCGAAGCGCATTCCAGCAATTTTTATACATGCCAGTCTGGCCGCTGGCGACCGACCCATTGATTATCACCCAACGCCCCTTTGGGTCGTTGGTGCGTCGGGTGACATATTGAAGGTCCCGGTTTATCCCCCAGTCAGCAAAGCCCGCGTTGCTGCCTCGAGATCATCCTGCCGCATCAGGCTTTCACCGACAAGGAAGGTCCGCACCCCGCGCGCTGCCATGCGCAGGCAATCGTCATGCGTTGCTATGCCGCTTTCGCACACCAGTTGCACATCGGGCGGCACCATCGCGGCTAGCCGCTCGGTTGTGCCAAGATCGACCTCGAATGTCTTGAGATTGCGGTTGTTGACCCCGATCAGGCGCGACTGAAGGCGGGTGAGCGCACGCTCCATCTCCGCCTCGTCATGCACCTCGACCAGCACATCGAGCTGTTCGGCGCGCGCCGCAGCCTCTATCTCGGCCATCGCCACATCATCGAGCGCAGCAACAATAATCAGGATTGCATCCGCCCCTATCGCGCGTGCCTCTGCGCATTGCCACGGATCGACCATGAAATCCTTGCGGATGACGGGCAGGGTGCAAGCTGCGCGCGCGGCAATCAGATAATCCTCATGCCCCTGGAAATAGGGCGCATCGGTGAGCACAGACAAACAGACAGCACCACCCGCTTGATAGGCATGCGCATGCGCCGCAGGATCGAAATCCGCGCGGATCAGGCCCTTGCTGGGCGAAGCCTTTTTGATCTCGGCAATCAAGGCAAAGCCATCGGCAGCCTTTGCGCGCAACGCAGCCTCGAATCCGCGCACAGCTGTCGGCGCAGGCCAGTTCGGTAGCCCGACGGCTTTGCGCGCCATCACTTCGACGCGCTTGGTGGCGCAAATTTCGGCAAGTTTGTCGCTCATCGCCGACGCGCCTAGCGAAGGCGCGGGTGGCGGACAAGGTGCCAGTTTTTCACCGCAACATTATTTGCCGCCCGTGCCCGACAAACAGGAACAACCGGAAAAAGGGCAGGTTAGCTTCAGTACATCCCCTGGAGAACCGCCATGTTCATGCATAACAAACGCCTGCAATATACCGTCCGCGTATCCGAACCCAACCCCCGCCTTGCCTGCATGTTGCTGGAGCAATTTGGCGGTGCCGATGGCGAACTGGCCGCGGCCATGCGTTATTTCACGCAAGGGCTGGGCGAGGAAGACCCAGGCCGCAAGGACATGCTACTTGATATCGCAACGGAGGAACTGAGCCATCTGGAAGTGATCGGTTCTATCGTAGCCATGCTGAACAAGGGCGCAAAGGCGCAGCTTTCCGAAGGGCAAGCCGAAGAGGCCGAACTCTACGCAATGGTCGGCCAGACGGGGACCAGCGCGAAAGAATCGCTGCTGTTCGGCGGTGGACCCGCGCTTATGGACTCGGCGGGCGTGCCCTGGACCGCCGCCTATGTGGATTCGCGTTCCGAACCCACGGTTGACCTCCGGTCCAATATCGCCGCCGAATCGCGGGCAAAAATCGTCTATGAGCGGCTGATCAACATTACCGACGATCCGGGGATCAAGGACGCGCTGATGTTCCTGATGACCCGCGAAGTTGCGCACCAGAAATCGTTCGAAAAGGCGCTTTATGCCATCGAAGACAATTTCCCTCCCGGCAAGCTTCCGGGCGTGGAGCGCTATGCCAGCCTCTATGTCAACGCCTCGCAAGGCGCCGGCGATATGGAGGGGCCATGGAACAGTGGTGAGAATTGGGACCGCGATGACGGCCCGACGCCCGCTATTGACGGCGGTGAAGGAACCGCATCGGTGGAATTGGCCGCTGACGACAAGGCAATGGCCGACACCATGGCTGCGCGGCTTATGTCTGACCCGCTGATCGATCCGGTTACCGGTGCCGATCTGGGCGCAGGCCCCGGCGCAGGTCGCACCAGTGGCGTCTGAGACGAAGCCGGGCCCATGCACGCATGGGTTCGGCGCAGATTTGCTGTCACCCAAAACTGCCAGCTATGCGATCATGCATCTGGTCGTGGCGATCATTGTCGCCTTTGCGCTGACGCTCGATTGGCGAAAGGCGCTGGCCATCGGCATTATCGAGCCGTTCGTCCAGACCTTCGCCTTTGCATTGCACGACCGCTATTGGCGCAAACGCGAAGGGCAGGGTGCACGCGGGCAGCAGAATGACGGTGTCGGCCAGTGCGCATCCACCACCTGAATTGCGGCACATGCTGCCCGCTTGGCGGACGCCTGTTCGACGGACGCAGCCACGCGCTCGTCCATGGACATATTGTGTGCCACTGCCTGCTGATTGAAAGCGAGGCGGGCCTGATACTGGTCGATACAGGCTTCGGGCGACAGGATGTACGGCATAAACAGCGCATTCCGGCCTTTTTCCGCACGCTGAACCAGATCCAGTTCAGGCCGGAGGAAACCGCAGTGGCGCAGATCAATGCGCTGGGTTTCAACCGCCGCGACGTCCGACATATAGTGGTCACACATCTCGATTTCGATCATGCCGGTGGTCTTGAGGATTTTCCCAATGCGACGGTCCACCTGACCGCTCGCGAAAAGGAAGTTGCCGAGCAAGGCGCTGGCGGCCTGTTTGTGGGGCCAAGGCGCTATCAGCAGGGGCAATGGGACGAGGTACCGGCATGGCAGCTTTACCCGATGGGCAGCGGTGAGCCATGGTTCGGTTTCGACGCGGTGCGCAGCCTGAAAGGCCTGCCTCCTGAAATATTGCTTGTGCCGCTTGCTGGCCACACCTGGGGGCATAGCGGTGTCGCCATCCAGACCGCGAATGGCTGGATGCTGCACGCAGGCGATGCCTATTTTCACCATGATGAGGTGCATGGGGAAACGCGCCACTGCCCGCCGGGAATGCGTTTCTACCAGACCATGATGGAGGTGGACCGGCAGGCGCGGCTATCGAACCAGGCAAGATTGCGCAGCCTGAACAGCGAATATGGCGACAGAATCGACATATTCTGTGCGCATGATGCGGCGGAATTTGCAGAAAGGCAAAAGTCCGGCTTGGCGGCTCAACCGTAAAATAGTGGATGAAAGCGGATGATGCTGTCGGGCTCGCTGATTTTCAGCGGCAGGATCTGGAAATATTGCGCAGGCTCACCTTCGGGTGCGAGTTTGGGAAAGCAGCGAAAGCCGAAGCGCGCATAATAGGCGGGATTGCCGACGAGCACGCAGCCCGCAGCATCCTGTTCGCGCAGCCAACCGATCGCTGCGTGAATCAACGCGCTGCCAATGCCCTGGTGCTTCAGTTCCGGTTCGACCGATACCGGGCCCAGCGCAAACCAGCCAGCAGCGTTATCGTCGGCAATGGCGGGCGTCAGGGTAATTTGGCCAACGACCTGCCCATCTTGCTCCGCAACCAGGGACAGCGCGAGCACGCCTGCCTCGCGAAATCGGGCCGGCAAAAGCTGCTCGTCCCCGCCTGCATAGGGCATGGGTGCGAAGGCACGCTTCGTCAGGTCATGGATGGCCCGGTAGTCGGCTGGACGTTCCGGGCGGATCGCAAAGTTGGTCAAAAGCTGATCCAGCAATCGAGCAGTGCCTTGGCCAGCCCCTTGTCGATAGCCTCGGCAGCTTCCTCGACCCCCGATTGCCAGTCATCCGCATGCCCTGCGACTATCAAAGCTGCAGCGCTGTTGAAAAGCACGGCATCGCGATACGCGCCTTTTTCACCCATCAGCAAGCGTTTCAGGGCCGCAGCGTTATATTTCGCGTCTCCGCCCCGCAAGGCTTCTACAGGATGGCAGGGCAGGCCAGCAGTGGCGGGGCTTACACGTTCGGCCTCACGGCCGAGCCGGACGATTGTACTTGGTCCCGAAATCGAAAGTTCGTCCAGCGGCTCGTCCCCCGCGACGAGCATGACATCTTCATAGCCGAGCTGCTGAAGCGCGCCTGCGTAGACCGGTAGGAAATCGGGCCGCGCCACGCCGATCAGCTGCCGTTTGACACCTGCCGGGTTGCAGGCGGGGCCGGTGAGGTTGAAGATTGTACGTCGCCCGATGGCCTTGCGGATGGGCGCAAGTTTCCCCAATGCCGGATGGTATTTTTGCGCAAAGAGAAAACAGATGCCGAGATCGGCAAGCGTTGCTTCCGCTGTCTCCATCGCGCGATCGAGATTCAGGCCCAATGCCTCCAGAGTGTCAGCCGCACCCGCCTGTGACGACGCCGCCCGGTTGCCATGTTTGGCAACGGGAACCTCGCACGCCGCGACAATAATTGCGACGGCGGTCGAGATATTCAGGCTGTGCGCGCCGTCCCCGCCCGTGCCGCAAACGTCAATTGCACCTTCGGGTGCAGCGATGGATATCATGCGCGCACGCATCGCCCGGATGGCTCCGGCAATCTCGTCCGGCGTTTCGTCGCGCTCAGCCATCTCGATCAGGATGGCGCTTGTTTCAGCGTCCGATAATTCGCCGTCGAGCATTTTGCCGAACAGGGCTTCGGCTTCGTTCATTGTCAGGCTCACACCCGCTCCTTCGGCATCATCCCTGCTGCGCGCATGAAGTTCGCCAGCATCGCATGGCCATGTTCGGTGGCGATGCTTTCGGGATGGAATTGCACCCCGTGGATAGGCAGCGACGCGTGGCGGAAGCCCATGACATGGCCGTCGTCCGACGTGGCGTTGACGATTAAGTCAGCCGGAATGTCCTCGACGATCAGCGAGTGATAGCGTGTCGCGGTGAAGGGCGAGGGCAGGGCTTCAAACAGCCCGCTGCCATCATGGCTGACGGGCGAAGTCTTGCCATGCATCAGCCCGCCGCGCACGACCTTGCCGCCAAAATGCTGGCCGATCGTCTGATGACCAAGGCACACGCCAAGCAGCGGCCGCTTCGCCTCCGCACAGGCTGCGACAAGATCGAGGCTGACGCCAGCCTCGTTGGGTGTGCAGGGGCCGGGCGAAATCAGAAAGGCCTGCGCGCCACTCGACAGCGCCTGCCCGGCGGAAATCGCGTCATTGCGCACCACCTCCACCTCCGCACCCAGCTCGATCAGATAATGGACGAGGTTCCAGGTGAAGCTGTCATAATTGTCGATGACGAGGACTTTGTTGTTCACTGCCCGAACCCCGCTTCTCCGGCCACTCTCACAGCCTCGCGTGCTGCCGCCACCAACGCACCCGCCTTCGCTTCGCACTCGCGTTGTTCATAGGCGGGGTCGCTGTCGGCGACGATGCCTGCGCCTGCCTGCACATGCAAGAGGCCGTCCTTGACGATGCCCGTGCGCAACACGATGCAGCTGTCCATATTGCCGTCGGGCGAGAAATATCCGACGCCGCCTGCATAGGCTTCGCGTGTTTCGGGTTCGAGTTCGGCGATAATCTCGCAGGCTCTCACCTTGGGTGCGCCGCTGACGGTGCCTGCGGGAAAGCCAGCGAACAGAGCGTCTAGCGCAT
>ERZ1066122.1185-NODE-1185-length-22131-cov-16.849067_pt1 | contig 22131 bp, 23 predicted proteins | sample MGYA00382769_ERZ1066122 | MGnify/ENA primary metagenome ERZ1066122 (study PRJEB33369, sample SAMEA5778352) | biofilm metagenome | biome: Industrial cooling water; feature: Water cooling tower basin; material: Biofilm | place: United Arab Emirates | collected... | reverse complement strand
CGCCTACTTCTTCTTGAAGATCCGGGCGGCCTTCCCCGGACTTGGGTGAAGAACCGAAAAAAAGGGGTCAGAGTAAATATCCGCTTGAAGCGGATATTTGCTCTGACCCCTTTTTCCACGCGCTTATTTTTTCCTGGGCAGGTACAGGTCGGTGATGCTGCCTTCCTGGATCTCGGCGGCCATTGCCACCGATTCGCTGAGCGTCGGGTGCGGGTGGATGGTGTGGCCGATGTCGCTGGCCTCGCAGCCCATCTCGATGGCCAGCGCCAGTTCGGCGATCAGGTCGCCGGCGTGCACGCCGACGATGCCGGCGCCGATCACGCGCTCGGTGTGCTCGTCGAAGATGAGCTTGGTGAAGCCCTCGGTGCGGCCGATGCCGACGGCGCGGCCCGAGGCCGCCCACGGGAATTTCGCCACGCCGACTGCCAGGCCCTTGGCCTTGGCCTCGGTTTCGGTGACGCCGACCCACGCGATCTCGGGGTCGGTGTAGGCCACCGAGGGGATCACCCGCGCCACCCACTCCTTCTTGTGGCCAGCCGCGACCTCGGCCGCCAGCTTGCCCTCGTGCGTGGCCTTGTGCGCCAGCATCGGCTGGCCGACCAGGTCGCCGATGGCGAAGATGTGCGGCACGTTGGTGCGCATCTGCTTGTCCACCGGGATGAAGCCGCGGTCGGTGACGTTCACGCCCGCCTTGTCGGCGTCGAGCTTGCCGCCGTTGGGCGCGCGGCCCACCGACACCAGCACGCGGTCGTACTTCGTGCCCGCGGGCACCGACGCGCCCTCGAAGGTGGCGTGCAGGCCATCCTTCTTCGCGTCCACCTTCGCGACCTTGCAGCCCAGGTGCACCGCCACGCCGCGCTTCTTGAGCAGGTCGGCCAGCGGCTTGACCAGGTCCTTGTCGGCGCCCGGCATCAGCTGGTCCATGAACTCGACCACGGTGACCTGGCTGCCCAGCGCGGAATACACGCAGGCCATCTCCAGGCCGATGATGCCGCCGCCCACCACCAGCAGCGACTTCGGGATGTCGGTGAGCAGCAGCGCGTCGGTGGAGTCCATCACGCGCGCGTCGTCCCAGGGGAAGCCGCCCAGCTTCACCGGCTGCGAGCCGGCGGCGATGATGCACTGGCCGAAGCGCACGCGCTTGACGCCTTCCTGCGTGCGCACCTCGAGTTCGTGCGGCGACACGAAGCGGCCTTCGCCGGTCAGCGTGCGCACCTTGCGCTGCTTCGCCATGCCGGCCAGGCCCTTCACCATCTGGCCGACCACCTTGTCCTTGTGGCCGCGCAGCTTGCCGAGGTCGATCTTCGGCGTGCCGAATTCAATGCCGAACTCGGCGGCGTGCTTCGCCTCCACCAGCACCTCGGCGGCGTGCAGCAGCGCCTTCGACGGGATGCAGCCGACGTTGAGGCAGACGCCGCCCAGCGACTCGTAGCGCTCGACCAGCACGGTGTCCAGGCCGAGGTCGGCGCTACGGAAGGCGGCGGTGTAGCCGCCGGGGCCGGCGCCGAGGACCAGGACCTCGCATTCGACGTCGGCGTTGGCGCCCGTGTCCGCCGCGGCGGCAGGCGCCTTCGCGGGAGCGGCCTCGGCCCCGATGCCCTTCGCCGGGCCTGCCGAAGGCTCGGCAAGCTTCGGGGCTGGAGACCCAGCCGCAGCGACCGCTTCGGCGATCGCGATCACGTCGCCGGCGGAAACGGTGTCGCCCACCTTCACCCGGAGCTCGGTGATGGTTCCGGCGGCGCTGGCGGGCACCTCCATCGTCGCCTTGTCGGACTCCAGCGTGACCAAACCCTGGTCCTTCTTCACCACGTCGCCGGGCTGCACCAGCAGCTCGATCACGGGCACGTCCTTGTCGTCGCCCAGGTCGGGCACGCGCAGTTCGATCTTGGCCATCGTTGTCTCCGGGATCAGGGGGCGCGCCAGCGGGCGTAGAGCTCCGGCCGGCGGTCTTGCAGGTTCTTGACGGTGCCGGCGCGGCGCGCCTCGCGCAGGGCGTCCAGGTCGAGGTCGGCGAACAGCAGCTGCTCGACCTGCGGCGCGGCCTCGGCGGCGATGCCTTCCGGCGGGAACATCACGTCGCAGGGCGTGAACACCGCCGACTGCGCGTACTGGATGTCGAAGTTGGCGACGTTCGGGCAATGGCCGACGTTGCCGGCCGCCACCACGTACACCTGGTTCTCGACCGCGCGCGCCCGGCAGCTCAGCCGCACGCGGAGGTGGCCGCTGCGCAGGTCGGTGCAGTAGGGCACGAACACCACCAGCGCGCCCTGGTCCACCAGGTGGCGGCCGAGCTCCGGGAATTCGCTGTCGTAGCAAACCATCACCCCGACCGGGCCGGCGTCGGTTTCGATCACGCCGGCGGCATCGCCGCCCTCGACCGCCCAGCTGGCCTGTTCGCTCGGGGTGATATGCAGCTTGTCGCGCCGGTGCAGCGCGCCGTCGCGGGTGGCCACGTAGCAGATGTTGCGCAGCTCGCCTTCCGGCGTGCGGGTGGGATGGGTGCCGCCGACGACGTGGATGCGGTACTGGTCGGCCAGGCGCACCAGCAGCGCGGTGACGTCGGGCGTGTGCCGGGTCAGGCGCTCGATGGCGGCGGCCGGGTCGAGCATCGCCGGCTCGGCGCTGAGCAGCTGCAGCGTGAACAGCTCGGGGAAGACGATGAAGTCGGCGCCGTAGTCGGCCGCCACCCGCACGAATTCCTCGACCTGCGCGGCGAAGTCGTCGAATCCGGCCACGCGCCGCTGCCCGTACTGCACCGCGGCGACGCGGATGCGCGCGGGCACCGCGCCGGGAAGGGCGGGCAGCGGCGCGGCCATCAGAGCAGCAGGCGGCGCAGGTCGCCCAGCACCTGGGCGAGGTAGGCGGTGAAGCGCGCGGCGGCGGCGCCGTCGATCACGCGGTGGTCGTAGCTCAGGCTGAGCGGAAGCACCAGGCGCGGCGTGAACTCGCTGCCGTTCCACACCGGCTTCATCGCGCTGCGGGAGACACCCAGGATGGCCACCTCGGGCGCGTTGATGATCGGCGTGAACGCGGTGCCGCCGATGCCACCCAGCGAGCTGATCGAGAAGCAGCCGCCCTGCATGTCGGCCGGGGTCAGCTTCTTGTCGCGCGCCTTGGCGCTGATCTCGCCCAGCTCCTTCGCCAGCTCGAGCAGGCCCTTGCGGTCGGCGTCGCGGATCACCGGCACCACCAGGCCGTCGGGCGTGTCCACCGCGATGCCGATGTGGAAGTACTGCTTGAGCACCAGGTTCTCGCCGTCGAGCGAGGCGTTGAAGGCGGGGAACTTCTTCAGCGCCGCCACCGCGGCCTTGATCAGGAACACCAGCGGCGTGACCTTGGTGTCCTTGTTCTCCTCGCCCAGCTTCTTGCGGAAAGCCTCCATCTCGGTGATGTCGGCGTCGTCGAACTGGGTGACGTGCGGGATCATGGCCCAGTTGCGCGCCAGGTTGGCGCCGCTGAGCTTCTGGATGCGCGAGAGCGGCTTGCTCTCGACCGGGCCGAACTTCGCGAAATCCACCTTCGGCCACGGGATCAGGTCGAGCCCGCCGCCACCGCCGGCCGCGCGCGGCGCGCCGCCGCCGGCCATGACCGACTTCACGAAGGCCTGCACGTCCTCCTTGCTGATGCGGCCGGCGCGGGCGCTGCCCGTCACCTGCGACAGGTCGACGCCCAGCTCGCGCGCGAACAGGCGCACCGCGGGGCTGGCGTGCGGCACCTTGGCGGGCATCAGGGCCTCGGCGTCGAAGCTCACCGGCGGGCTGCTGCGCGAGGGCGCGGCGGGCGCGGCGGCGCGCGCCGGTTCAGCCGACGTCGCAGGCGCAGGGGCAGGTGCGGGCACGGACGCAGCGGCCGGGGCCGGGGCCGGCGCGGCGGCAACGGCCGGCTTGGCCGCTTCCGGCGCGGGCGCCGCGGCGGCCGCGGGTTCGATCAGGGCCACCACCGAACCCTCGGACAGCTCGTCGCCGACCTTGACCTTCAGCTCGCGCACGATGCCGTCGAACGGCGCCGGCACTTCCATCGTCGCCTTGTCCGACTCCAGCGTGACCAGGCCCTGGTCCTTCTTCACCGCGTCGCCGGGCTGCACCAGCAGCTCGATCACGGGCACATCCTTGTCGTCGCCGATATCCGGCACCCGCGCTTCCTTCAGCTCGGCCATGGTCCACCTGGGTTCCGCGAATTGAGTCCGCGCCCATTGTCCCCCGTTCGCCCACGACGGCCAAGCGCCGGCCAAAAAAGAACCCCCGGGTGAGCGGGGGCCTTGGATTGGCGCAAACACCGGGGCAACGCGTGCTGTTCGCTGCCTGGCGAGGCCGTTGCCGGCCTGAGCGCAATGTCACCCTTGGAGAGGTGGGGCCAGTCTGGCTGGCGTCGCCGCCACGATGCGCGTGCGAATGGTGACAGTGACTACGGTCATGGACTGCACCGGCGGCGGGAAGTTCCCCGCCTGCCTGAACCTTTCACATGCCTTGGACGCCGGCCTCACCGGGGCTTGAAGCGGTGCCCGTGAGTATCGGCGCGCCGGAGGAACCGGCACCCCGATAACCCCCCACCAGGAGCCACCCATGTCCCGAATCGCCCTGATCGCCCTCGCCCTCGGTGGCGCGCTCGCCGCCGGCAACGCCAGCGCGCAGTCCTTCACCGCCACCCTCGGCTACCAGAACACCGACCCGAAGTCGGACAACGGCACCCTCGCCGGCGCCCGCGCGTCCGTGAACGATGACTGGAGCCTGACCGGCAGCTTCGCCTACGGCTTCAACGACAACGTCTCGGTCGAGCTGTGGAGCGGCCTGACCGCGTTCGAGCACGAAGTCTCGCTCGCCGGCCTCGGCACGGTCGCCACCGTCGAGCACCGCCCGACCACGCTGAGCCTGAACTACCACTTCAACGCCGACGGCCAGTTCCGTCCCTTCATCGGCGCCGGCTACGGCGTGGTCAACGTCTCGGGCGAGCAGAGCCGCGGCGCGCTGGCCGGCCTGGGCATCGACGGCGACAACGCCAACGGCCTGAGCCTGACCGTGGGCGCGGACGTGTACTTCAACGACAACTTCTTCCTGCGCGCCGACGTGCGCAAGCTCGACTTCGACACCGACGTCACCGTCGAGACCCTGGGCAACGTCGGCACCGCCGAGGTCGACCCGCTGGTCTACGGCATCAGCGCCGGCTTCCGCTTCTGATCCACGCGTGGAAATCCCCGGGGCGGCCCCACCGCCCGCCCCGGGGACGCCCGCTTCAGCCTTCCCGCTGCGCGCGATGCGCGGCCCGCATCGCCTGGCGATGCGCCTTCAGTTCACCGGCGCTGATCTCGCCGTCCTGGTCGGCATCGATCGCCGCGAAGTTTTCCGCCCAGCGCGGCATCTTGTCGCCCAGCTCGGCGCGGCTGATCGCGCCGTTGCCGTCGTCGTCCATTCCCTTGAACAGGCCGCGCTGGTAGGCGTGCATCGCCCGCATGCGGTGGTGGCGCTTGCCCTGCATGGCCTGGCGGCGCGCGTCGGCGATCTCGGCGCGCTCCAGCTCGCCGTCGCGATTGGCGTCGATGCGGTCGAAATGGCGGGCCATCCGCTCGCCGTAGGCCTGGACCTCGACGCGGTCGAGCCGGCCATCGCGGTCCTTGTCGGCCTCGGCGAAGCGCGCCTCGGCCCGGGCCTGCCACTCGGCGCGGCGCGCCTCGCGGTCGCCGCCGGCGTCCTGGGCGAAGGCGAAGCCGCTGGCCAGGACCAGGGCGGTGCAAATCAGGGGCTTGAACATTTCGGTCTCCCTCGTGGCGGTCCATTCCGCCCATGCCCACGAGAACGCCCCGGCGCCGCGCCCGTTGACCCGGGCCCGGCCACCCCACCGACGCCGTTCAGGTGCCGGCCGGCGACGCTTGCCGGCACCCGGCCGCTGCGGCATCGTTTCCCCGCGCCCCCTGGAGATCCGCCGATGAAGACGCGCCTGCTGGTCCTGGCCCTGACGCTCCCGCTCGCCGCCTGCCGACAGCAGGAGGCGCCGCCGGCCGCCGAGGCCCCGCCACCGCCGCCGATGGCGCCGGTCGCGGAGACCGCACCGCCCGACGCCGCCGCCACCGCGCCGCTGGTGCCGCGCGCCTTCCTGTGCCGCGGCAACGAACCCTTCTGGTCGCTCGACATCACCGCCGACCGCGCCTGGCTCAAGACCCCCGACGCCGAGGCCGAACTCACGGGCGAACTGGTGGCGGCCGACGGCGGCAGCTTCCGCTTCACCGGTGCGCCCGAGGGCAGCCCGGCCGAGTCGGTGGCCGTGCTGGTCACGCCCGGCCAGTGCTTCGACACCATGGCCGACGGCCCGGCCTCGCCCTTCACCGCGCAGGCCAGCTTCGGCGGCGCCGAACCGGCCAACGGCTGCTGCACCGCCGAGATGGGCCTGGACCTCGAAGGCGCGCCGGTGTTCGACGCCGCCGGCAAGCCCGACACCGACTGGAGCCGCCGCCTCGACGACCTCGACCAAGCCATCGGCCGCTGCGTGCGGGACGCCGGCGTGGTCACCTCCGTCGTCACCACCGCCTGGCCGATGAACCAAGGCAAGGCCGGCGTGCGCCTGCGCGACCCGGGCGACGCACGCTTCGACTGCATCGTCGACCTGGGCAGCGGCAAGATCGAGAACGTCACCGCCGTGGCGCCCGACGACCAGATGCCCGGCGAGGGCCGGCCGCTCTGGCTGCCGGCCGGCGACGGCGCGCCGATCCTGCACTGCGGCCGGGTCGAACGGGTGATGTCGGGCGGCGGCGCCGTGGTGGGCTACCTGCACTACACCGACGGCTGCGGCTGAGGCCGCGGCCCAGGCGCGGGCATCACGCCGCGGGCAGCGAAAGCCTCGCGCACAGGCCACCCTCCGGCGCGGCGTCCAGCACCAGCTCGCCACCGTAGCCGGCCGCCAGGTCGGCCACGATCGCCAGGCCCAGCCCGCTGCCGGGCGTGCGCTCGTCGAGCCGCACGCCGCGCTGCAGCGCGGCCTCGCGCTGCGCCGGCGGCAGGCCCGGGCCGTCGTCGCGCACTTCGATCCAGAGCCCGCCGGCGCCGCGGCCGGCGTCCACGCGGACCCGCGTGCGTGCCCACTTGCAGGCGTTGTCGAGCAGGTTGCCCAGCATTTCCTCGAGGTCGTCCTCGGCGCCGCGGAAGCGCAGCGCGTCCGGCACCTGTCGCTGCCAGTACAGCGCCTTGTCGCGGTGCGCGGCCTGCAGCAGCGGCTGCAGCCGGGCCAGCGCGGCGGCGACGTCGGCGGCGCCGCGCAGGTCCACCGGCGTGCCGGCGGCGAGGTGGCGCTCGACCACGGTGCGCATGCGCGCGGTCTGTTCCGCCACCAGCGCCGGCAGGTCGCCGCCGGGCCGCTGCACGCCGGCATCGAGCACGGCCAGCGGCGTCTTGAGCGCATGCGCCAGGTCCTGCGCGGAACGGCGCGCGCGCTCGACCACGCGCTCGTGGTGTTCGAGCAGCTGGTTGAGGTGTTCCGCGAGCGGCTTGACCTCGGTGGGCAGCGGCGTCGGGTCCAGGCGCCGGGCCTCGCCGCTGCGCACTTTCGCCAGGCCGTCTCCCAGGCCGCGCAGCGGCCGCAGCCCGTAGCCGACCTGCGCCGCCGCGGCCAGCGCCAGCCCGGCCGCCAGCAGCGCGAACGACAGGCCGGCCAGCCAGCGGAATTCCTCGACCTCGCGCCGCAGGATCGCCTGGTCGCTGGCCACCCACACCCGCACCGGTGCGTCCACGCCCGGCAGCTGCAGCATGCGCTCGGCGCTTCGCAGGGCCTGGCCGCGCGGACCCGCCACTTCACGGACCCGCAGGGCGCCATCGGCCGCCGCGGCCGGGCGCTCCGGCGTGTAGTCCCACATCGAGCGCGAGCGGAACGCGTCCGGCCCCTCGCCCACCTGCCAGTAGTGGCCGGAGAACACGCGCGCGTAGCGGCCGTCGGCGGGCTCGCGGCGCATCCGCACCCGGCCGTTGCCGTCGCGCGCCAGCACGCCGGCCACCGTCACCAGGTCGTCGGCCAGGCGGCGGTCGAAGGCGCCCAGCGCCGCGCGCTCGAATGCGGCGCCCAACAGCCAGGCCGCCAGCAGCGAGGCGACGGCGATACCGGCCAGGCTGGCCAGCCACAGGCGCCCGCGCAGCGAGCGCAGCGTCCTCACGGCGGGTCGCCCAGCACGAAGCCCTGGCCGCGCAGGGTGTGCAGCAGGCCCGGCCCGAGCTTGCGGCGGATGCGGCTGATCAGCACGTCCAGCGCGTTCGAATCCGGGTCGAAGCCACCCTCGTAGACGTGTTCGCCCAGCACGCCGCGCGTGATCACCTTGCCCGGGTGGTGGATGAAGTAGGACAGGATGCGGAACTCCTGCGCGGTCAGCGCCAGCGGCGCGCCGTCGAGGCTGAAGCGCGAGGTGTTCACGTCGAGCGTGAGCGGGCCGCAGGCCAGGCGTGGGTGTGCGTGCCCCGCGCTGCGGCGGATCAGCGCGCGCAGGCGCACGATCAGTTCCTCGAGCTGGAAGGGCTTGGTCAGGTAATCGTCGGCGCCGGCGTTGAAGCCGGCCAGCTTGTCGTGCCAGCGGCTGCGCGCGGTCAGCACCAGCACCGGGAAACCGCGGCCGGCGTCGCGCCAGCGGCCCAGCGCGGCCAGCCCGTCCATGCCGGGCAGGCCGAGGTCGAGCACGGCGGCGTCGAAGTCCTCGGTCTGGCCCAGGAACTCGGCCTCGCTGCCGTCCGCGACCGCGTCCACGGCGAAGCCGGCCCCGGCCAGGGCCTCGGCGATGCGTGCGCGCAGCGTCGGGTCATCTTCCGCAAGCAGGATGCGCATCAGTCGTCGTCGCCGTCGTCGTCCACCTCGAGCTCGAGCAGGCGGCCGCTGCGGGCATCGTAGGTGAGTTCGACCACGCGGCCGTCCTCGCGCAGGATCTCGATCTCGTACTCGCCGTCGTCCAGCTCGACCTCCAGCACCTCGCCCGGGTGCTCGCGCTCGGCCTGCGCCAGCAGGCGCTCGAGCGGCACGAACTCGCCCCGGCGCACGCCGTCGCGCGCGCGCCGCGAATCGTCGTCCGCCCGCGCCGGGGCAAGCAGCGCGGCGGCGATTCCGGCGACCAACAGCGGCAGGGCGAGCAACCTGGGCATGGGCGAAGTGTGCCGTGGCGGGTTAACAGCGCCATTAACGGGCCGATCATGGCCCTGTTAGGCGCGGTGCGGATAGTGGCATCCACCGGCAAGGACCGGACCCACCCACCGAAGGAGACACCCCATGAAGACCCCCACCCTGCTGATCGCCCTGTCGCTGGCCTTCGCCACCACCGCCGCCTCCGCCCAGGCCGTGTCGGGCGCCGGTGACGCCATCGCGCGCCTGAAGACCGCGGGCTATGCCGACGTCCGCGACGTCGAGTTCGACGACGGCCTGTGGGAGGCCGAGGTGCGCCACGCCGACGGCCGCTGGCACGACGTCGCCCTGGACCCCGCCACCGGCGAGCTGATGGACGACCGCGGCCCGAACGCCCTGCTCACCGCCCGGGACCTGCTGGCCCGCCTGCAGGCCGCCGGCTACACCGAGGTGCACGACCTCGACCTCGACGACGCGGTCTGGGAGGCCGATGCCCGCGGCCGCGACGGCCGGCGCGTCGAGCTGCGCATCAACGCCCACTCCGGCCGCGTGATCTCGGAAGAAATCGACGACTGATGGCGTCGCACCGCCGGCACCCCGACGGGCCGCGAAAGCGGCCCGTTCCTTTTCCGGGCCCGCGCCGCCCCGTCGGTTTCCGCCCCCGGAGGGCGTAAAGTCCGTTTTCACCCGCAAGGTGTCGTTTTCGCCACTGCCGGCGGCGGGTCCCCGGGAGGACGCTGTGCCTACCCCGGGCCCTGCCCGATTCGCACGGAGCCACCCATGAAACGCCTGCTGCTGGCCGCTCTGCTCTCACTCACCGGCCTGGCCCCCGCCCACGCCGCCCCGCCCGCCGACGAGGCCATCTTCGTCGAGGGCAGCCGCTACGACGCCGTGCTCAGCGCCAGCCGCGGCGACTGGCGCCTGCTGCCGCTCACCGGCGCCGACGTGCGCCTGCACCTGGCCGAACCCTGCCGCGGCGCAGCCGCCCCGCCGCCCGGGCTGTGGCTGCTGAGCCAGGACGCCCGGGGCCGGCCCGAACTGGTGGCGCCTTCCGCCACGCCGCTGCCGGCTGGCCATCCCGGCCGCATCGCCCTGGTGGGCTGCGGCGAGCCGGTGGCGGGCGGCCTGCCCGTGCCCGCGGCCCTGGCCGAGTGGCTGACCCAGCATTCCGGAGCGATCTATGTCACGCGATGAGCAGCGCTTCACCGTCGGGCTGCTGGCGCTCGAAGGCGCCGTGCTGTCCAGCCTCACCGGCCCGATGGACATCCTGCGCATCGCGCAGAAACTGGCCGAGGTGCGCGACCCCGGCACCCGCCTGCGGCTCGAAACCGTGCTGGTGGGCGCCCGCGGCCAGGCCACGGTGACCGGCAGCGGCGGGCTCTCGATCGGACCGGTGCAGTCGCCCGACCACGCGCTGGACCTGCTGCTGGTGCCCGGCTACATGCATTCCAGCGCCGGCGACATGGTCGACCAGCTCGCCGGCTTCGGCCCCGAGATCGCGCTGCTGCGGACCATGCACCTGCGCGGCGTACCGATCGCCGCCAACTGCTGCGGCACCTTCCTGCTGGCCGAGGCCGGGCTGCTCGACGGCCGCCACGCCACCACCAGCTGGTGGCTGGACGCGGCGTTCCGGCAGCGCTTCCCGCGGGTGAAGCTCGACATCGAGCGCATGGTGGTCGAGGACGGCGGCGTCACCACCACCGGCGCCAGCACCGCGGTGCTGAGCTACATCCTGCAGCTGCTGGCGCAGGAGGTGGACCCGGCCCTGGCCCAGCACACCGCGCGCATGATGCTGATCGACCCCGACCGCCAGAGCCAGGCGCCCTACATCAGCCTGGCCCTGACCGAACGGCCGCGGCACTCGCTGAGCGAGAAGGCCGAGCATTTCCTGCACAGGGAGCTGCACCGCGAACTGAGCATCAGCGAACTGGCCGAAGCCTGCGGCACCAGCGAGCGCAGCCTGCTGCGGCACTTCCGCCAGCACTACGGCAGCACGCCGCTGGGCCACGTGCAGCACCTGCGGGTGGAGCGCGCGAAGGCCTTGCTCGAGACCACGCTTCTGAGCTTCGAGGAAATCGTCGAGCGCTGCGGCTACAGCGACGCCTCGAGCTTCCGCAAGCTGTTCAAGCGCGCCACCTCGCTGACCCCGGCCGAGTACCGCGACCGCTTCCGGCTGCGCGCGGCCTGAGCCTGGCGGCACCGCTGAGGCGGCCGCGCCGCTGGGCGACAATGCGGCATGGCCCCGCCCCGCAAGATCGTGCACGTGGACATGGACGCGTTCTACGCGTCGGTGGAGCAGCGCGACGACCCCGCGCTGCGCGGCAAGCCGGTGGTGGTGGCCTGGCGCGGGGCGCGCTCGGTGGTGTGCGCGGCCAGCTACGAGGCGCGCAAGTTCGGCGTGCGCTCGGCGATGCCGGCGCTGCGGGCCGAGAAGCTGTGCCCGCAGGCGATCTTCGTGCCGCCCGACTTCGCCCGCTACAAGGCGGTCTCGCGCCAGGTGCGCGACATCTTCGCCCGCCACACCGACCGGATCGAGCCGCTGTCGCTGGACGAGGCCTACCTCGACGTCACCGAGAACAAGACCGGCCTGGCCAGCGCCACCGCCGTGGCCGAAGCGATCCGCGCCGCCATCCGCGAGGAAACCGCGCTCACCGCCTCGGCCGGCATCGCGCCGAACAAGTTCCTGGCCAAGATCGCCAGCGACTGGCGCAAGCCCGACGGCCAGTTCGTGGTGAAGCCGGCGCAGGTGCTGGCCTTCCTGGCGCCGCTGCCGGTGGGCAAGCTGCCGGGCGTGGGCAAGGTGATGGAGACCAGGCTCGCCGCGCTCGGCATCCGCACGGTCGGCCAGCTGCGGGAACACGGGCTGCACGAACTCGAGCGACGCTACGGCCGCTGGGGCCGCCGCCTGCACGAACTCTCGCTGGGCATCGACGAGCACCCGGTGGAGTCCGAGCGGCCGACGACGCAGGTCTCGGCCGAGGACACCTTCGAGCGCGACGTGCCGCTGGAGCAGACCACCGAGGCGATCGAGCGGCTGGCCGCCAAGGCCTGGGCCGCGGCCTCGCGCGAGGGCGACCGCAGCGGCCGCACCGTGGTGCTCAAGCTCAAGACCGCCGACTTCCGCATCCTCACCCGCAGCCTGACGCCACCGTCGCCGCCCACGTCGCTGGCGCAGGTGGTGGCGATCGCACTGGAGCTGCGCACGCGGGTCGAGCTGCCGGCGCGCACGCGCTACCGGCTGGTGGGCGTGGGCCTGGCCAACTTCCGCCGGCACGACGAACTGCCGCCGCAGCCTGGGCTGTTCTCGCCCTGAACGAAGGCCCTAGGGCCCGAGGCGGAGCGGCAGCAGCGGCGTCGGCAGGCGCTCGGAGCCCACGTAGACGACGCCGGGCTCGGGGCCGGTGGCCATCGCCTCGGCCTTCGACATCGGCGGCAGCGCGCGCCGCTGCGGCGGCGTGGCCAGCGCCTGCGGCCATTCCTGGCCGTCGGCGCGCGGCCAGACGTAGACGGCGGCGTAGGTCAGCACCACCAGCGCGCGCCCGTCGTGGGTGATGTCCAGGCCGGTGGCCTGGGCCGACATCGGCGGCATCACCGCGATCGGTTCGGCCACCACGGGTTCGGCGTGATCGCGCGCCGACAGCGGGACGCGATAAAGCCGCTGCGGCGATTCCCGCTTGCTCAGCACCAGCAGGCTGCCGGTGGCGGGATCGACGGTGATGCCCTCGGCATCGCGCGGACCGTCCGGATAGCGGAAGCGCAGCGTCCATTCGACGGTGGCTTCGGTGGCGCCCGGCGCCGGCTCGCGCACGGCGTAGACGTTGACGTGCTTCCGGCGCTCGCGGTTGTCGCCGACGTCGCCCAGCAGCAGCCAGTCGGTGCCGCCTTCGCGCCAGACGGCCAGCGTTTCCCAATCGTTGCTGAGCCAGGACGTCCCGCGCACGTCCACGCGCCCGAGGTCCTCGCCGCGACGCCCGAGCCGGAACAGCCGGGGCCGGCTGCCGCTGTCGTTGATGCTCCACAGCACGCCCGGATCGCGCACCGAGGCCTCGAGGCCGCTCATCTCGCTCAGGGCCCGGTCCTGGACCAGGAACGCGCCCTCGGGCAGCGGATGCGGCGAGTGTTCGGCGCAGCCCGACAGCCCCGCGAGAGCCGCGAAGGCGAGAGCGAGGCGGCTTCGGGGGAAGCGGACGGCAGATCGGGGGCGGTTCGGCATGCCGGGACGGTAGACCCCGGGCGGTGAAACTTTCGTTACCCGCGGGCGCCGTGGATCCGAAGCGCAGGAAGGGGCCGGCCCGGCGGGCGCCCAAGCAAGAGGGGCCGGCATGGCCGGCCCCTCGGGGTCACGCGGTACCGCGGGATCAGTAGTACAGGCCGTACAGCACGTCGCGGATCAGGCCGGTGGCCAGGGCGACCAGGACCACGTCGCGGTCGACGCGGACCCAGTGGTAGCCGTAGGGCGGCGGCGGCAGGCGGTAGGCGCGGTAGTCCACGTAGTAGTGGCGGTCGTAGTAGTGGCGCGGCAGGCGGTGGCCGACGCGCCACTGGTAGGGCTGGTAGCCGCGCGGGTACACGTAGCGCACCGGCGCGCGGTAGCGGTACTGCGGCTGCCAGTAGTAGCCGTTCCAGCGGCCGTCGTTGTGGCGGGCGTAGTAGTCGCGGCGGTCGTCGCGACGGTCGCGGCGCCAGTCGTGGCGGGCGTCGCGACGATCCTCGCGCCAGTCACGGCGGTCCTCGCGCCGGTCGTAGCGGTGGTCGCGGCGATCCTCGCGGCGGTCCGCGCGCCAGTCGCGGCGATCCTCGCGGCGGTCCGCGCGCCAGTCGCGGCGGTCCTCGCGGCGGTCGTAGCGATCCTCGCGGCGGTCTTCGCGGCGGTCTTCGCGCCAGTCGCGGCGGCCGGCATCCACGACGCCGTGGGCGCCGCCCGGCTGGCTGTCGCGGCGGGTGCCCTGGCGGTCCTCGCCGAGGTCGATGCGTTGGCGGGCTTCGGCCCGCACCTGCGCGTCCCGCACCGCGCCCGGCAGGGCGGAGTTCTGCGCGGCGGCAGGCAGCGCCGACGAGCCGGCGAGCAGCAGGGCCAGGGTGGCAAGCTTGAGATGGGACATGGTCAGCCTCGACAGGTACGTGGACGGGAGGGGTCCACGGCGCGAATCATCGCTCCCGGGCGTCTGAATTCGTGTTGAATGCGGCCGCCCCCGTTCGGGATCCAGTCAGCCCGGTGACGACTGACCCGCCCGCGCGCGCTGGGCTAGAATCGCGGCATCCCCACTGACCCGCTGCCGCCATGCCCTCCTTCGACGTCGTCTCGGAAGTCGACAAGCACGAACTCACCAATGCCGTGGACACCGCCAACCGCGAGCTGTCCACCCGCTTCGACTTCAAGGGCACGGACGCCAAGTTCGAGCTCAACGACTTCGTGGTCACCCAGCACGCGCCCAGCGACTTCCAGCTCAAGCAGATGCTCGACATCCTGCGCGGCCGCCTGGTGGCCCGCGGCATCGACATCCGCTGCCTGGACGTGGCCGAGCCCGAGGTGAACCTGGCCGGCGCCCGCCAGAAGGTCACCATCAAGCAGGGCATCGAGCAGAAGCTGGCCAAGAAGATCGTCGCCACGCTCAAGGAAGCCAAGCTCAAGGTCGAGGCCCAGATCAACGGCGACAAGCTGCGCGTGAGCGGCAAGAAGCGCGACGACCTGCAGGACGCGATGGCCCTGCTGCGCAAGTCCGACATCGAACTCCCCCTGCAGTTCGACAACTTCCGGGACTGAGCCGCGGGCTGGCGCGTCGTTGGCCGAGTGGCGCTGTTGGACAGGAACTAGTGAAGAGGAACTAGGAACTAGTGAAGAGGAACTAGGAACTAGGGAAGTGATTACGGCTGGCCCGGACCTGCTCCACTAGTTCCTGGTTCCTCTTTACCAGTTCCCAGTTCCTGGCCCCCAAAGATCACCCTCCGATCCTCATCCCCCAGCACCCTCCACTCCCCCGACGCCGTCCCGCCCAGCCCGAGGCCGCCCAAGCTAAGCCGGTGCAGGGTTTCGACGTGGTTGCCCACGGCCGCGAACATGCGGCGGATCTGGTGGTAGCGGCCCTCGACCAGGGTGATGCGCGCGCGCCGCGGGCCCAGCGCCTCGAAGCCGGCCGGCGCCAGGGGCGTCTTCTCCGATTCGAGCATCAGCGTGCCGCTGCCGAACACCTCGCCCTCGTCGCCGCGCAGGTCGGACGCCAGCGTCGCCTCGTACACCTTGGCCAGCTGCGCCTTGGGCGAGGTGATCCGGTGCAGCAGCGCGCCGTCGTCGGTCATCAGCAGCAGGCCCGACGTGTCGCGGTCCAGTCGGCCAACCGTGGACAGCAGCGGGTCGCGCAGCCGGAAGCGCGGCGGCAGCAGGTCGTACACCACGCGGCCCGGGTCCTTGGTCGAGCAGGTGTAGCCGGTGGGCTTGTGCAGCAGGAGCAGCAGCCCCTGCGGCGGGTCCAGCGGCTCGCCGTCGATGCGCACCTGGTCGTGGCCCACGGCGTCGTCGGCATACAGCACTTCGCCGGCCGGGTCGGTGATGCGGCCTTCGCGGAACATCAGCTGCACCTGCTTGCGGCTGCCGTAGCCGAGGTTCGCGATCAGCTTCACCAGCTTCATGCCCCGCCCGCCTTGGTGGCTTCCACCACCTTGAAGCCGGCGTCCTCGCGCAGGGTGCGCAGGCCGGAGAACCCGCGCGCCAGCGCGGCTTCGTAGGGCAGGTGGCGGTTGGCCACCAGGAACAGCCGGCCGCCCGGCCGCAGCGCGCCCGCGGCGGCGGCGATGAAGGCCTGGCCCAGCCCGGGTTCGTCGGCGCGCCCCTGGTGGAACGGCGGGTTGCTGACGATGAAATCGTAGCGCCCGGGCAGCCCACGGGTGACGTCGTGCCAGTGGAAGCCGACCGGCACGCGCGCACCGGCCAGGTTCTCGCGCGCCAGCGCCAGCGCACGCGCCTCGGCCTCGTACAGGTCCAGGCCGGTGACGCCGGGGCAGCGCGCCAGCACTTCGCTGGCCAGGTAGCCGAAGCCGGCGCCCAGGTCGGCGCCCTGCCCCGCCAGGTCGGCGGGCAGGCAGTCCGCCAGCAGGGCCGACGCGGCATCGATGCGGTCCCAGGCGAACAGGCCCGGCCGGCTGAGGAAACGGCCGTCGGCGATCCGGCGCGGCGCATCCAGCGCGCGCCACTCGGCCTGCAGCGCCGCGTCCACCTGGCCGGGCGCGATCGGCGCGGTCCAGCAGACGCGGCAGTGGTTCTTGGACAGCGCGTGCACCGGGCCGGCCAGGCGGACCAAGTCGTCCTGCATCGAACGCGCGCCTTCCTTGTTGGCGGCGCAGGCCACCACCACGCCGCCCGGCGCCAGTTGCGCCAGGGCGCGCGCCAGCAGCGCGCGCGATTCCTCGCGCTGCCGCGGCGCCAGCACCAGCACGCGCTCGAAGCGCCCGCTGTTGGCCTCCGACACGGCCAGGCCATCGCGCTCGAGCGCGTCGGCCCAGGGCCGGAAGCTTTGCTCGCACACCGGCTTGTGGCGACGCGCGGCGTTCAGCGCCACCCCGGCGCGCGCGCGCAGGAACAGCGTGGCGCCGGGCGCCGGCCAGTCGAGCGCACCCGAGGCCATCGGGAGCAACAAGGTGTCGAGGGCAGGGTCGGCGGCCAGGGCCAAGGGCGGTCTCCGCCGTGGGAACGCCGGGATTCTAAACGTTGCGGACCACGCGGGGCCGGTTCGGCGCGGCCGGAGGCATCGCGCCGGCCGTCGGGAGGCGGCTACACCGTCCTGGCGACGGGCGCGGCGGCGTCGGCCAGCGCCTGCACGCGGTTGCGGCCCGAATCCTTCGCCGAATAAAGGGCCAGGTCGACCGCGCGGTACAGGCCGTCGGCATCGCCGTGTTCGGCCGGCACGAATCGACCGACGCCGATGCTCACCGTCACCGGCAACTGCACGCCCGGGCCGCAGTCCAGCGGACGCTGCACCAGGTCGTGGCGCAGCGCCTCGGCCAGGGCCGGGCCATCGTCGTGCAGGTCGTCGATCAGCACGCCAAACTCTTCGCCGCCCAGCCGTGCCAGCAGGCACGACGGCGACGGGAAGGCGCGGTGCAGGCGATCGGCCAGCGCCTGCAGGCAGGCGTCGCCGACCGCATGGCCGTGGCGGTCGTTGACCCGCTTGAAGTGGTCGATGTCCAGGATCAGCAGCGTGAACCCGGCGCCGCCGCGCAGCGCACGCTCGGCGGCATGGGCCAGGCAGGCGGTGAAATGCCGGCGGTTGTACAGGCCGGTCAGCGGATCGGTGCGGCTGAGGTGCTCGTACAGGTCGCGCTGTTCGCGCAGCGCCTCGTCCAGCCGCAGCCGGCGCCGGTACTCGGCATGGCTGCGCACCAGCGCACCGGCCAGGTAGAGCGCATAGAACGACATCGCCACCGCCAGCGCGCGCGCCTCCGGCAGGCTCCACAGCACCGCCAGCGTCGGCAGGAACAGTACGCACACGCCCACCACCGCGAACCGCCGCACGGTGGAGTAGACGTTGGCGAACACGGTGGCGTAGCCAATGGTGGCGATCAGGCACACCATGCGGGTATCGCCGCCGAAACGCGGGTCCAGCAGCACCCAGGCCTGCACGCCCGCCCACAGCACCGACGCCAGCGGCAGCGCCAGCCCGTACCGGAAAAGCCAGCGCCGGGCCGCGGCATCATCCTCGGCCTCGGGCGGGCGCAGGGCCACGCGCAGCACGGCCAGCACCAGGAAACCCGCGCCGGCTGCGAGCGCGGCGCCCGGCGCGAAGGCCATCACCCCGCCCAGCCAGCCGATCACGGCCCAGCCGAACAGGTAAAGGAAGCCGCCGACCTTCGACAGCTGGTAGGTGTCGGCGACGACCTGCCGCAGCCGCCACCCGGCCAAGGGCTGCGGCGCGGCCATCACACGATCATTCGCAGGCGCAGCGGGCGCGGGTGGCGCAACGGACCGCGCCGAAATCCCGGCCCGCGCGGCAGACGGCCTGCTCACCGGCCTCGCAGCTCACCGAGCAGCCGCTGCAGGTGGTGGTCGGCGGCGCCGAGCAGGAGGTCGGGCCCAGGCCCGGGCCGGTCGAGGCCAGCGGCGCCGGCGCGGTGGCGGCGACCATCGACAGGAAGCCGACGTCCGGCTGGGAGGCACAGGCCTGGCGCACCGAGGCGACGTGGGCGGGCGCGCTGGCCTCGCTGCCGCGGGCGCTGGCGAAACCCTCGATGTAGGACACGTACGGGGAAGGGTCGGCGGCGCCGGTGAAGTCGGCGCAGCGCGCGGTCTGCAGGTCGGGCACCGGCGCGGCGTCCTGCGCCTGGGCCGGCAGGCCGAGGAAGATCGTGGCCAGGGCGACCACGGCCGCGAATCTCATCATTCCCATCATTTCCTTCACCCTTCTGGTTGAGGGCGCCCGCAGGCGCCTTGGCTGCCTTGAAGCACTGGAAACACACGCGACGAACGACGTCGCCACGGTAGCAAATTCCACCGGCGGGCGCGCGAAATCAAGGGCCGGGGGGCTCGGCCGCGGGCGGCCGCCGGAGATCGAGGCTGCGGTAGTCGAAGCCATGGGCGATCCGCGGCTTGACCACCTGGAAGAAGGGCGAGACGTCGAAGTCGCGCGGGGCGTACAGGCTGTGGTGGCGGATGTGCAGGATCTCCCGGCGGGCGCGCCGGGCACCGGGGGAATCCACGTCCACCAGCTCCACCTCGGGCAGGATCGGGTAGCGGATCGACTCGAAGGCCTGGGCCAGCAGGGTCGAACAGATGGCCTTGGTCGGCTCGCCGCTGCCCAGCGACAGCATCCGCCGCTTCATCGACCCCGGCACCGGCGGCGTGCGGATGAAGTAGCGGGCCAGGTCGAAGATGTTCTTGAGATCGTAGGTGATGCCCTTCCGGGACAGCATGAACTCGGCCAGCGCCGCCACCTCGGCCTCGCCCAGGCCGACCGGCCGGCAGATGCGGGTGTGCAGGCCGGAGAAAGTGCTCAGCGGAAGGGTGCGCACCCCGTCCACCACGTCCACGTCCACCAGCACCCGCGGTTCCTCGCCGGCCGGCGGCGGGCCCAGGGTGTCGCCGATGTAGAGCGCGGCGTGCGACCAGGTCGACTGGGTGAGGTACTTGATGGCGCTGGCGAAGCGGCTGCTGCCCTCCACCAGCACCACGTCGCCCTTGCGCAGGGTGGCGGCCAGCAGGCCGGTGGGGCTGGTGGGGATATGGCTGTTGCGCTCGCGCGGCCGGGCGAGGAAGGCGGCCAGGCGGCGACCAAGGTATTGCAGGGGCGACATGCCGGCTCCGACCGAATTTTCCGGCCCACAGCCTAGCGCAAGCGCCGCGCTCCGGCCGGCACGGCAGGGAGGGTGGCGGCTTCGCGGTGGGCGGCGGAAGGGCGCGGCCCGTCGCGCGGGGCCGCTCAGGCGGCGGGGCGCTGCCCCGCCAGCAGGGCGCGCAGCTCGCGCAGCTTGGCCTTCACCCGCCCGGACTGCTCCGGGCCGAGCCGCAGCATGGCCTTGTGCCCCACCGAGGCGCCCTCCAGCGCCGGGTCGGCGAAGGCCCAGCGCGGCTTGTCGGGCACCCGCACCAGCTCCAGCGGGCCCGCCGGGGCCGGCGCCGCCAGCAGGTGGTCGATCACCTCGACCAGCCGGTCGTTGAACGGCCGGTCGGGCACGCCGAGGTCGCGGTAGGCCTGCTGCAGCAGCGGGTAGAAACGGACGTAGGCGGTGACCAGCCGGCGCGAGTCCACCGCTTCGAACATCGCCACGGCCGGGGCGTAGCGGGCGCTGTTGCCGGGGTCGAGCCAGGTGCGGCCGTCGCGGGTTTCCACCACCAGGGTGCCGGCGACCGGGCGGGCGGCGTAGACGTTCTGGGTGACGGTCTTGCGAGGCAAGGCGTCGATGGTGGCCACCAGGCGCGGCACCAGGAACTCGGCGCGCAGCAGGCCGCCGAGATCGGCGCCGCCGGCCGCCGCGGACAGGGCGGCCAGGGCCTCGGCGTCGCTCTGGTCGAGCGGCGGCAGCGGCGCGGCGTCGGCCCCGGGCAACACCGGCACCGCGTCGATCGGGTAGGCGTTGGCGGGCGCGGTGGGCGCCGGGTCGAGCACCGGCGCCGGGGCCGGCGCGGTGGACGTGGCGGGCGCGGGCCCCGGGGCGGCGTCGCGCGGGTAGTACTTCCACGCCACCACCCCGCTGGCGGCCAGGAAGGCCGCGGCCAGCCACGGGCCGTAATGGAAACGCTGGGACATGCCATGGCTCCGGTCGTTGCGATCAACGACTCAGAGTGGCCACCCCGCCCTGAAGTTCCCCGGAACGGACGGCGTATGCTGGCGGCCCGCCCCCCGGGAACGCCCGCGATGCACCGTTGCCTGCCCGCTTTCCTGCTGTTGATGCTCGCGGCGGCCGCGAACGCCGAGCCGCCGCCGCGCTTCCCGCCGGGCGCGGTGTGGCACCAGGACATCCGCGACGCCCCGTTGCACCCCGATTCGGCGGCGATGGTGGCGACCTGGGTCGGCCTCGGCGGCTTCGGCTACGGGCGGATGCAGATCGACTTCAGCTTCCACGTGGTGCGCGCGGCCGACGACGCGCCGCTGCGCACGATCCTCGCCTACCCCAACGCCGGCAGCTATTACTCGCCCGACTGCGAGGCGCCGGGCACCGCGATGCCGGTGCCGGACGACGCCGCGATCGAAGGCCAGGCGGGTCTGGCCTGCGACAACGCCAACGGCGACTGCCACCTGCTGGTGGTGCAGGGCCAGCGCCTGTACGAGGCCTACCGGGCCAATGCCAGCGGCGCCTCCGGCCTGCAGGCGCAGTGCCTGGCGGTGTGGCGGCTCGACCACGTCTACCCCGCCAGCAACCGCGGCGAACATTGCACCAGCGCCGACGCCGCCGGCTTCCCGATCGCGCCGCTGCTGTTCAACGCCGACGAAGTGCACGCGGCGATGCAGTCGCCCGACGGCGACCTGGGCCACGCGATCCGCTTCATCCTGCCCAACGCGCGCATGGCGACCACGCTCGACGACGGGGTGCGACGCCCCGTGTACGTGCGCCCGGCCAGCCACGCCGGCGGCCCGAGCGGCCCGGAGGCCACGATCCCCTACGGCTCGCGGCTGCGCCTGCGCAGCGACTTCCCGGTGAACCTGTACCCGCCCGCCGCGCGCGTGGTGCTGCGCACGATGCAGCGCTACGGCATCGTGCTCTCGGACGGCGGCAACATCGCGCTCACGGCCGAGAGCGACCGCTACACCGACCGCACCTGGGCCTCGCTGGGCATCACCTCGCGGGTGTTCGACCAGGCCGTGCCGGCGGCGCCGGTGCGGGCGCAGGATTTCGAGGTGGTCGACACCGGCCCGCGCATCATCGAAACCTACGACTGCGTGCGCAACGCCGAGCCGGTGGATCCGCATGGGCTCGTGGTGCGCACCACCCGCGCCGCCGGCAGCCGCCGCGAGCAGACCACGCTGGCCTGGCAGGGCGGCGCCGCGCGGGTGGACATCCATGCCGGCACCGACCTGGTGGCGAGCGTGGACAACACCGGCCGGTTCATCGCCAAGCCGCGCCCGGCGGGCACGCCGTGGCGCGTGTGCAGCGCCGACACCAGCGCCTGCAGCGAGGCGGCGGCGCCGATGCCCGACCGCTACCTTCACGCGCCCAAGGCGGCGCGCCAACGAAGCTCCGGACGCGACCAGCCCTAGGCCATTGGTCACTTGACCCGTCCGGACGGCATTCGCCACAGTCGGTGGGCAACCTCCCTCGCAGCCGCTGCCGGTCAAGCCGGTGCGCGGCCCGGCCCATTCGCTGGAGTGACACGATGCACAGACGCGACTTCCTGACGATCTCGGGCGTCGGCCTTGCCGGCCTGATGCTTCCCTACAGCCGCTCCATCGCCGCCCAGGAGCTGGTATCCGGCCTCGACGTGGCGCTCAAGAAGGCCATCGCCGACGCGGCGCTCGAGGCCGCCACCGGCGCCGGCGCCACCTACTGCGACGTACGCGTGGGCCGCTACCTGCAGCAGTTCGTGATCACCCGCGAGGACAAGGTCCAGAACGTGGTGAACACCGAATC
>ERZ1066122.1184-NODE-1184-length-22176-cov-37.237060_pt1 | contig 22176 bp, 17 predicted proteins | sample MGYA00382769_ERZ1066122 | MGnify/ENA primary metagenome ERZ1066122 (study PRJEB33369, sample SAMEA5778352) | biofilm metagenome | biome: Industrial cooling water; feature: Water cooling tower basin; material: Biofilm | place: United Arab Emirates | collected... | reverse complement strand
TGGCGGGCAGGCTGCTAGTATAACCGGCTATGTCCGTCCAACCCAAGCCCCTCCGTCGGGCGTCCCGATGACCGAATCGAGCCCTACGCCTACCGCCCCGCGGAGCATTCCCCGCGAACAGCACCCGATTTCGCGCCGCGACATCAGCCCCAACGCCCTGCGCGTGCTCTATCGCCTGCGCGAGGCGGGCCATGGTGCGTATCTGGTCGGCGGCGCCGTTCGCGACCTGCTGCTCGGCCTGCATCCGAAGGATTTCGACGTGGCCACGGACGCCACGCCCGAGCAGGTCAAACATCTGTTCCGCAACTGCCGGTTGATCGGCCGCCGCTTCCGCCTGGCGCATGTGGTCTATGGCCGCGAGATCATCGAGGTGGCCACCTTCCGCGCCAACAGCGATGACGGCAGCGGCGACCGCGAGACCGACGAGGACGGTCGCGTGCTGCGCGACAACGTGTACGGCAGCATCGAGGACGATGCGGTGCGCCGCGATTTCACCGCCAATGCGCTGTATTACGCCATCGAGGATTTCTCGGTGCGCGACTACGTCGGCGGTTTCGAGGACGTGATGGCGCGGCAGATGAAGCTCATCGGCGACCCGGAGACGCGCTATCGCGAAGACCCGGTGCGCATGCTGCGCGCGGTGCGTCTGGCGGCGAAGCTGGATTTCGAGATCGAAGCGGCCACCGCCGCGCCGCTGTCGACGCTGGCCCCGCTGCTGCAGGAGGCCGCACCGGCGCGGCTGTTCGAGGAATGTCTGAAGCTGTTCCTGTCCGGGCACGGCGAGGCCAGTTTCCTCGGTTTGGAAGCGCACGGACTGCTGGCGGGTCTGATGCCGGATACCGCCAAGGCGCTGCGCAGCAACAAGAGCGGCGCGCTGCGGCGGATGGTGATCGAAGGCCTGCGACGCACCGATGCGCGTGTGATCGCGGACGAGCCGGTCTCGCCGGCCTTCCTGTTCGCGGTGCTGCTGTGGCCGGCGTTCTGCCGCAATCTGGCGCAGCTGCAGGCGCAGGGCATGCACGTCGCCGAGGCCGAGCGTCGCGCCGCCGACCGCGCCACGCTGCAGCAGATGAATACGGTCGCCCTGCCCAAGCGCTTCTCGCTGCCGATGCAGGAGATCTGGCTGATGCAGTCGCGTTTCGGCCTGCGCCAGCGCAAGCGGGTGATGCGCATGCTCGCGCATCCGCGCTTCCGCGCGGCTTTCGATTTCCTGCGTCTGCGCGAAGTGGCTTCGGACGCGCATGCCGCGGATATCGCGTTCTGGATCGAGGCCCAGGGCGACCCCGATCACGCGCTGGCCATGCCTGCCGCGGATGCGGGTGGAGAGGATGCCGAAAGCGCCGAAGGTGGCGCCGGCCGCCGTCGTCGTCGCCGTCGCCGGCCCGCATCGGCGCAGAACGGCTGATCGGGTCGTCCCGGTCGCCGTTTCCTTTCTGTCGTCCGGCCTGACCCGCTCCCCACCTGTGCGCCCCGCCATGCGCGATCCCGACCCGCTAACGGGCGCCGACGCCGACCGTGTGCCATCTGCGCCGGTCCTCGCTCATCTGGGCCTCGGCGCCAATCTGGGCGATGCCGCGGCCACGCTCCGCCGCGCACTGCAGGCGCTGGACGCACTGCCGCACACCCGGCTGAGCCGCGCGTCGCGGCTGTATCGCACGCCCGCCTGGGGCGTGACGGAACAGCCGGATTTCGTCAACGCCGTCGCGGAAGTGGAGACCACCCTGTCGCCGCGCGCGCTGCTCGACGCATTGCTCGCAGTGGAGCGCGCGTTCGGCCGGGTCCGCGCCGCCGACGGCAGCGACCGCTGGGGGCCGCGCAGCCTCGATCTGGACATTCTTCTGTATGCCGATGCGCGCATCGACGTGCCCGGCCTGCAGCTGCCGCACCCGCAGATGCACCGTCGCGCCTTCGTGCTGGTGCCGCTGCTGGAGATCGCGCCGAGTCTGGCGATCCCCGGCATCGGCCCCGCGGCGCCGCTGCTGCAAGGGCTGGACGACGGCGGTATCGTCGCGCTGGACGGCGACGGCGCCTCGCGGTGATGCGCGAGTGGCTGTGGCGGAAGATCGCCGTCAGGTGTCGTTGCGCCGTGTGCGTCCCGGCCACGCGCCCTGCCTCCCGCAGCGTGACCGAAGTCCGAACCGACACCCCCGCGTGCTAGCCTAGGCGGCTACGCGATGCACGTCGTCACGGACGTTGCGCAGCCCGGACGTGTCGGGCGCAGACATCGCATGTCATCCGCAGTACGAGGATCCGCATGGCCGCCATCGACGACAAGCGCTGGGAGAAAGCCTGGACCGTGCCCGCACTGGCCGAGGCCAAGCGCGCCGGCCGCCGCCTGGCCATGCTCACCGCCTACGACGCCGTGTTCGCGCGGGTGTTCGACCGCAATGGCGCCGACCTGATCCTGGTCGGCGATTCGCTGGGCATGGTGGTGCAGGGCCACGATTCCACCATCCCGGTCACGGTGGAGCACATCGCCTATCACACCGCTGCGGTCGCCTCGCACCTCGAGCGCGCGCTGCTGGTCGCCGATCTGCCGTTCCAGGCCGACGCCACGCCCGAGCGCGCGCTGGATGCCGCCACCCGCCTGCTGCAGGCCGGCGCGCAGATGGTCAAGCTCGAAGGCGCCGGGCCGCACAAGCTCGAAGTGATCCGTTTCCTCAGCGAGCGCGAGATCCCGGTGTCTGCGCATCTGGGCCTGACTCCGCAGTCGGTGCTGCGCTTCGGCGGCTTCAAGGTGCAGGGCCGCGAAGAGCGCGCCGCGGCCAAGCTGCGCGAGGACGCGCTGGCCGTGGCCGAGGCCGGCGCGGCGCTGCTGGTGCTCGAATGCGTGCCCACCGCGCTCGCCCAGGCGATCACCGCCGCCAGCCCCATTCCCACCATCGGCATCGGCGCCGGCCCGCACTGCGACGGCCAGGTGCTGGTGCTGCACGACATGCTCGGCCTCGACGGCGGCCACCGCCGGCCGAAATTCGTCAAGGATTTCCTCGCCGAGGGCGGTTCGGTGGCGGGGGCGGTGCGGGCGTATTGCGAGGCGGTGCGGGATGGCGTATTCCCCGACGCGGCGCACGCGTATGAATGATGAGTCGCTCTGGATCGATCCAGGCTGAGATACTGCCGACTATGAGCCTGGACCGGTTTTTTAGATAACTTTTCGGTCTTGCCGATACAGGGGATGAATCATTCAGACGCTTGTTGTTACCGATCCGAAGTCAAATGCTTTCGCGCTGTCGCGCGACCTACTTTTCTTTGCTGGTGCAAAGAAAAGATAGGCAAAAGAAAGCACCCTCCCCGACGAAGCTAACGTAGCGGTTCGATTTTCGCGGGGATTTTTCGATGAGACATCCGTGTCTCATCGAAAAACGGCGCACGTCCTGTGCGCCGCCCTCCGGGTCTCCGATTTGCGAGGGGCGCAGACCCCAACAAGGTGATCACTGCGACTCAATGGAAGAAAATTGAGCTGAAAGGAAGATTGGTATGTACAGAAAAATTGCTCCCACAAAGCATCGAAGATCATCTACAAGAGCCTGACCAGTCCATGATCGAAACCATCACCACCCTCGACGCTCTGCGCGCGCGCATTCTCGGCTGGCGCCGTGAGGGCCTGCGCATCGGCTTCGTGCCGACCATGGGCAATCTGCATGCCGGGCACTATTCGCTGATCGCGCTGGCGCGGCAGCACGCCGACCGGATCATCTCCAGTGTGTTCGTCAACCCCACGCAGTTCGGGCCGAACGAGGATTTCACCCGCTACCCGCGCACGCCCGAGGCCGACACCACCGGCCTGCACGCGGCCGGCTGCGATGCGCTGTGGCTGCCGACGGTGGAAGGCATGTACCCCTTCGGCGTGGACCTGGCGGTGCGCATGCGCGTGCCGGGTGTGGCCGACGTGCTGGAAGGGCGGCATCGCCCGGGGCATTTCGACGGGGTGTGCACGGTGGTGGCGCGGTTGTTCAACCAGGTGCAGCCGGACGTGGCCGCGTTCGGCAAGAAGGATTTCCAGCAGCTCGCGGTGATCCAGCAGATGGTCACCGATCTGGCCTATCCGCTCACCCTGCTGCGCGGCGAGATCGTGCGCGAGGAGAATGGTCTGGCAATGAGTTCCCGCAACCAGTATCTGAGCGCGGAGGAGCGCGATACCGCCGCCGAGATCCACCGCACGCTGAAGTTCATGCGGGAGCGGGTGCAGGCAGGCGAGCCGCGCGCGGAAGTCGAGGCCGAAGCGGCGCTGCGCCTGGTGCGCGCTGGCTTCCTGGTGGACTACGCGGCGGTACGTACGCCCGATCTGGCGGAGCCGGCCGACGCACCCACGCAATACGCCCAGCCCGGCCCGCGCGTCGCGCTGATCGCGGCACGACTGGGGCGCACGCGGCTGATCGACAATCTCGAATTCGACCTGGGCGCGGCGGCGAGCTGAGGCGCTGGAAGGTGAGGGGGGATGAGGCTCGGCGACTGCGCGAGTCGCCCGACCCTCATCCGGCCCTGCGGGCCACCTTCTCCCGGAGGGAGAAGGAAAGAGCGAGCTTCTCGTGAGAAAGAAAGAGCGAGCTTCTCGTGAGAAGGAAAGAGCGAGCTGCCGGAGGGAGATAGAGAATGCGCGAGGTCCCGGTGGTAGAAGGGAAAGCGAGCTTCTCGGGAAAAGGAAAAGAGCGAACTCCCGGCAGGAGAAGGCAAAACGTGAGGTCCCGGGAGTAGTCAAAGAGCACCGGGGGTGATTGCGGCCCGAAGCCCGAAGCCAGGGGCGCATATCAGCCTGCAGTACGCTCAGCCGCCCAGAATCTCCGGCAGCTTCGCGCGCACGTCGGTGGGCGCGATGCCCAGCTTCGGCAGGCCGTTGTCGTCGCTGACCGAATCGCGCTGCAGCGAACGCCAGTTGTCGCGGCTGATCGGTTTGCCCGGCAGGAATTCGCCGATCTCGGCCTGCAGCCGGCCCAGCGGTTCGGGCAGCGGCAGCACGAAGCGCGGCCAGCCCTTCGTGCGCGCAGTCAGGCGCACGATCTCGGCAAGGCTCATGCGTTCGCGGCCGACCAGGTCGTAGCCGGCGCCGATGCTTTCCGTCATGTCCAGCGCACGCACGAAGGCCTCGGCCACATCGCCCACCCAGACCGGCTGGAACTGGGTGCCCGCGCCGCCCAGCGGCAGGCCGGGCGCGAAGCGCAGCAGCTGCGCGAAGCGGCAGAACAGGCCATCGCCAGGGCCGGCGATCACCGACGGCCGGAACAGCGTCCAGTCCAGCCCACTTGAGCGCACCAGCGTTTCGGCTTCGCCACGCGCCTTGAGGTAGTGGCTTTCGCCCGCGCCCGCATGCAGCGCGCTCATCTGCAGCAGCCTGCGCACACCGCTCGCGCGCATCGCGTCGATCATGGTTGCGGTCAGGTCGACATAGACCTTGCGGAAGCCGCTGCCGTCGTCGCCGCGTTCGTTGAGGATGCCGACCAGGTTGACCACCGTGTCCATTCCCGCGAACGCCGCGCGCAGGAATTCGCCCTCGTGGACGTCGCCGGCCATGTGCTTCGCCTGCGCGGGCAGGCGCTCCCGGGTGGAGGCATCGCGGCTGAGCACCAGCACGTCGTGCCCGTCTTCGAGCAGGCGCGCGACGAGCGCGCGACCGACGAAGCCGCTGCCGCCGAGAATGGCGAGCTTGTGTCGCGGCCCGGAGGCGCTCATGCGTCCCCCTGCGCGTCGTCGCCGGCCGCGCTGCCGGCCGGTTGTCCGTTGTCGGGCGAAGCGGCCGGCGTCGTGGCGCCCGATGCCGGCTCGGGCGCCGGGCAGACGAAGGCCTTGCGCGTGTCGACGATGCGCCCGGCCAGGCGGTCGGTGACCGGCATCGCCTTGCCGTTGAGCCGCCAGTCGTAGATCACGCTGAAGGCAAGGATGCGCGCGATGTAGTCGCGGGTTTCCTTGTAGCTCACGGTCTCGATCCACAGGTCCGCGGGCATGCCCGGTCGCTGCGACATCCAGCGCGCCACCGGCGCCGGCCCGGCGTTGTAGGCGGCGATCGCCAGATAGGTCTGGGTGTACTTGTCCTCGAGCTGCCGCAGATAAGCGGTGCCGAGCATGATGTTGTATTCGGAGTCGTACAGCGCCTCGCCGCCGCGCCAGTCCAGGCCGATGCTGCGCGCCACTCCGGCGCCGGTGGAGGGCAGCACCTGCATCAGCCCGCGCGCATCCGCATGCGAGCGCGCGCGCGGGTTGAACACGCTTTCGGCGCGGATTTCGGCGGCGACCCAGGTCGGGTCGAGCTGGTGTTTCGCCGCCTCGCGCCGGATCACATCGTCGTGGTGCAACGGGAAACGCAGGCGATACAGCCGCGTTTCGTCCGGGTAGGACTGGCCGTCTACCCGCACCAGGCCGAACACGCCGCGGTCGAACCAGCCGTTGTCCTGCGCCACCTCGACCGCGATCCGCCGCTGCTCCGGAGTGAAGCGGGCGAGGGCGTGCTTCCATTCACGCTCGGCCCAACCGCCGCGCTCCAGCCTGTACAGCGCCATCGCGCGGGCGATGGCCGGGTCGCGTTCGATTTCGGTCTTCGCGCGCGCCCCGGGCGTCCACTCCCACGGACACAGCGCATACGGCGCGCCGATCCGGTCCGCGGCGAGAAAGCCGTGGAATTCGGGAATCTTCGCCGCGCGCGCGAAGGCGGCCTTGGCGCCGCTCTCATCCCCGGTGAGTTCGAGCATGCGCCCTTCGAAATACGTCCAGCGCGAATCCGCGCGCTGTGCGGGCGGCATTTTGCGGATCGCAGCCAGTGCCGCGGGCCAATCGGAACGCGCCATCGCCTCGCGCACGCGCCACTCGTGCAGGCGCGCGTCGTACGCGACCTCGGGCACGGCGTTCAAGCGACGCGCGGACTCGGGGCCGTAGGAGGCGACGGTCCACAGCGCACCCTGGTACAGCGCACGGCCGCGGTCGGCATCGCCCATGCCGAGCGCGGAGGCGTATCTGGGCACCAGCGCCTCGGCGGCGGCCGGCTGCGCCTTGGCGTAGCGCGCCAGCCCGTGCGAAGCGATGGCGCGGCTGCGCGCGGTCTTGGGCCAGTCGTAGGCGCGCGCATGCGGTGCGTCGAGGAAGGCCGCATAGTCCATCGCCAGCGCGAAGTCGTCCGCCGGCAGGCCGCGCGCAGCCGCGCGCATCACCGCCGGCTGCCAGGCTTCGGCGGCCTTGTCGATGCGTTCCCAGCGCAGCGCCGACGGCAGCCCGCCGCGTGCGGCGAGCACCGCCAGCGGCGCGTCGCAGGCCTCCGGCAGCGAACGCGCCGCGCCGCGCCAGATGGCCTGCGCCTGCTCGGTCCAGTCGGCGTCGATCCGCCCCAGCGCCTGCCGTGCGTTGAGCGCATGGCAGCGCAGCGCGGTGTCCTTCACCGCGGGCGACCAGGCCTGCAGGAAGTGCGGCCAGTCCTCGCGCTGGGCGAGCGTGCCGAGCCAGGCCTCGCGGAACAGGCCGGCCACGGCCTCGCCCGCGTAGCGGCGCAGGAAGGCCTCGGCGCGATCGGGTTGCAGGGTGGCCAGCTCGCGACGCAGGCCGGCATATTCGATCCAGCCGCGCATCGCGTGGTCGGCGGGCAGCTCGACCGGAATCTCGCGCCCCGATTCGGCGGCATCGAGCGCGATGCGCAGCTGCGGAAGCGGCGGAATGGTGGGCTTGGGGGGCAGGGGAGCGGTCTGCGCGGGCGCGGCCTTCGCCTGGGCCATGGCCGGCTCGGAGGCGTTGCTGCAGCCCGCCAGCGGCAGGCCGGCCAGACACAGCAGCAGGGAGGGCAGAAGCCGCATGCGAGCCGATGCGGGTGGCTGCGAGGTGCGGCGCAGCGAGGGTGCGGAACGGTATGGATTCGACATGCGCCGGACTATATCCGTCGCGCAGGTGTCCGGCCATGACCATGCAGGCCGCAGCGCGGTACGCGTTCATGCCGGTGCAGGGCTTGCGGCCGTGCAGTGGATGGGAGGCGAGGGGGCATCGCGCGGCTGCGCGATGGCGCGATCCGCGTGCACCCATCCCTCCGACGGCGAGCACGGGGCAGGCCGATGCCCGGCCATGCGGATGCGAGTTCCGGTCCGCAGGTCGAGCCCGCTTCTGGCCGCGCGGGAAGGCACCCTGACCTCCGTCCGCTTGCCTCGGGTTCACGATTTGTTTACAAAGGCCCGATCCGTCCAGGGAAGGGGGCCAAGGGCGGTCCTTGTCGCATGCGACATGTCCTTATATCGACTTTATGGAGAACACGATGAGCAAGTTCCGCCGCAATCACCTCGCGGCTGCGGTCCATCTCACCCTGCTGCTTGCGCTGCCGGGCCTCGCCTTGGCGCAGGAGGCCGGCGAACAGGCGGCCGGCGAGCAGCAGGCCCAGGAGCTGGATGCGATCACCGTCACCGGCAGCCGCATCAAGCAGACCAACACCGTCACCGCGCAGCCGGTGTTCGTGCTCGACCGCGCCAAGCTCGAGCAGACCGGCGCCAAGTCGGTGGGCGACATCCTTCAGCAGCTCACCGCCAGCGGCAAGGCGCTCAACGCCAAGTTCAACTCCTCCGGCAACTTCGGCTATCCGTCGGACGGCGGCGGCATCGGCGCCGGTTCCGCGCAGGTCGACCTGCGCAACCTCGGCTCGCAGCGCGTGCTGGTGCTGGTCGACGGCATCCGCTGGGTCAACGAGTCCTCCGCCTCGGGCGTGAGCGGCAGCGCCGACCTCAACACCATCCCGCTGGCCATCGTCGAACGCATCGAAGTGCTGGAAGACGGCGCCTCGGCGATCTACGGCTCCGACGCCATCGCCGGCGTGGTCAACATCATCACCCGCCGCAACTTCGAAGGCGCCGAAGTCCGCACCTACTACGGCGAATACAGCCGCGGTGGCGAAACCCAGGACGTGTCGTTGACGCTGGGCGGTACCGGCGAGCGCTGGAACGCGGTGTTCGCGGCCAGCTACTACGACCAGGACAGCATCAGCTCGGCCGACTGGCGCCAGTCGCGCAACTGCCAGCCCGAAGCCGGCCTCAGTGCCTGCAGTTCGGGCACGCCGCAGGGCCGTTACGTCTTCTTCGATCCGACCAATACCAACTTCTACAACATCACCCTCAACCCCGGCACCACCACGCCGGTGTTCGATCCCAGCAACCCCAACGGCGGCACCTACAACCAGTTCGACGGCTCCGACCGCTTCAACTACGCGCCGTTCAACCTGCTGTTGACCCCGAGCAAGCGCAAGGCGCTGTTCGCCAGCTTCGCCTACGACCTGACCGACAACACCCGTCTGCACGTCAAGGCGCTGTACAACAACCGCCGCTCGGCCAATCAGGCCGCGCCCGAGCCGATCTTCGTCGGCCCCGGCGCCGGCACCGGCGGCATCGCCGACACCATCTCGATCCCGGCCAACCATCCGTTCAACCCGTTCGGCTTCGCTCTGGACGCGAACAACAACTTCGTGTTCATCGGCCGCCGTCCGCTGGAAGTCGGCCCGCGCCGTTTCACCCAGGACGTGGACACCAGCTACTTCAACATCGGTCTGGACGGGCTGTTCGATGCCGGCGAGCGCGGCTTCGCCTGGGACGCCAACTACGTGCACACCGAGAACAAGGCCACCCAGCAGTTCACCAACGGCTACAACATCGCCAGGATCCGGCTCGCCCTGGGCGACCCCGCGGTCTGCGCCGCGGTGCCGGGCTGCACGCCGCTGGATCTGTTCGGCGGCCAGTCGCGGCCGTTCACCCAGGAGATGATCGACTACATCCGCACCAACCAGATCGACTCCAGCAAGCAGACCCTCGACCTGTTCTCGGCCAACCTGACCGGCGACCTGTTCCCGATCGGCGACCGCAGCGCGGGCTTCGCGGTCGGCGCCGAGTACCGCAAGTACCGCGGCGAGTTCAACCCCGACCCGCTGCGCCAGACCGGCGAGTCGCAGGACTCCTTCGCCTCCCCGGTGGACGAGAACTACAACGTCAAGGAGCTGTACGCCGAGTTCAACTTCCCGGTGCTGGCCTCGCTGGATCTCACCGCGGCGATCCGCTATTCGGATTACTCGACCTTCGGCGACACCACCACCGGCAAGGCGGGGTTCCGCTTCCAGCCGCATGAGGACATCGTGATCCGCGGCGGCTGGTCGCAGGGCTTCCGCGCCCCGAACCTCGGCGAGCTGTACGGCCTGACCCAGTTCGGCGCGACCCTGGTCGACCCCTGCGGCCCGACCGGTTCGCCCGTGGTCGACCGCACCAACGGCGTGTCGCCCGGCCTGGAACAGGCCTGCGTGAACCAGAACGTGCCCAACAACTTCGAGCAGGCCAACACCCAGATCACCACCTTCACAGGTGGCAATGCCAACCTGCAGCCGGAAGAGTCCGACAGCATCACCTTCGGCGTGGTGTACAGCCCGAGCTGGGCCGAGGACAAGGTGTGGTCGCAGAAGCTCGACGTCGAGCTGGGCTACTACAAGCACGAAATCGACGGCGCCATCCAGGCCCGCGACCTGCAGGAACTGCTGAACGCCTGCCTCAACGCCGGCGGCACCGACGCCACGCTCTGCGCACCGTTCACCCGCCAGACCAACGGCAACCTCAATCCGCCGAACAACTTCCTGCAGAACTTCGCCACGGTGAAGACCAGCGGTGTCGACGCCAAGCTGAGCTGGCTCAGCCCGGAGTGGAGCTTCGGCACCTTGAGCTATTCGGTGCAGACCACCTACGTGCGCGACTACAGTGCAGTCGATGGCGACGGCATCCGCTCCTCGCGTCAGGTCGGTGTGGAGACCAACGACAGCGCGATTCCGGAGTTCCAGACCAACGCCCAGCTCGGCTGGTCGCGCGGCGATTTCAGCGCCTCCTACGGCCTGCGCTGGATCGATTCGGTGGAGGAAGATTGCGCCAACGCCATCAGCCAGAACGTCCCCGGCTGCCTCAACGACCGCGGCGTGAACAAGCTCGGTTCGGTCACCTACCACGACGTGCAGTTCGGCTGGAAGAACGCCGCGCGTCTGGAAGGCCTGAATCTGTCGCTGGGCATCAACAACCTGTTCGGCAAGGAAGCACCGGTGTGCATGACCTGCTCGCTGAACGGTTACGACGCCGGTACCTACGACCTGCCGGGTGCGTTCTGGTACTTGAGCGCGGATTACCGCTTCTGATGCGTTGTTCTGAACATGGCGTCCGATCGGCGGTTTTGATCGGGTCCGCCATGCAGTGATTCGCACATCGCCCGGCTTCGGCCGGGCGATGTGTTTTGGAGGGGCGGCGCGTCAAGATCGCGCAACAGCGGGCGGAGTCCATGCCCCTCTGTGCTTTGCACGGGTAGCCGCTTTTCGGCCATGCCGTGTCGTAAACCGCAGCGCAGCTGTGCTGTGGGTCGCGGGTCGCTCACCAATCTCCAAACCCCGCCTGCAGCGCCGCGATGGCGGCGAGGCCGGCGGTTTCGGTGCGCAGGACGCGGGGGCCGAGGCGCAGGCCGTGGAAGCCGGCGTCGGCGAGGATCATGCGGTCCTTGTCGGACCAGCCGCCTTCGGGGCCAATGGCGATGATGACGGTAGTGGTGGCATCCGCATCGCGGGGCAGGACGAGTGTCGCGAAGCGGTGTGTGCCTTCGGGGTCGAGGGTGAGGCGGTGCGCGTCTGCGGGCAGGCTGGCCGCGGCGTCGCGCAGGGCGCGGGCGGGGTGGAGGTCGGGGATGCGGGCGCGTCCGCTTTGTTCGCAGGCGGAGATCACCACGCTGCGCCAGTGGGCCATGCGTTTGTCGAGGCGTTCGCCGTCCAGGCGCACTTCGGTGCGGTCGGCGAACACCGGCACGATGCCGGCCACGCCCAGTTCGGTGGCCTTCTGCAGGATCAGGTCCATCTTCTCGCCGCGGGCGATGCCCTGCAGCAGCACGATGCGCAGCGGGGATTCGTTGTCGACCGGCGTCGACTCGGAGATGTCGACGTCGGCGCCGCGTTTGTCGGTCGCCACCAGGCGCGCGGCGTAGTCGCGGCCGTCGCCGTTGAACAGCACGCAGGCATCGCCCTCGCGCAGGCGCAGCACGCGCACCAGATGCGCGGCGGCGTGTTCGGGCAGGCGCAGGCGCATGCCGGGCGCGAGCGGGCCATCGACGTGGACTCGGGTCAGGCGCATGCGTTCGGGCCTCTGCGGAAGATGAAGAAGGATGCGCCGCGGCGTATGCGGGCAGCGCGAGCACGCGCCTGCGCCCGTGCGTTCGCACGCGTACGCGCACATGTCAGCGTGTGTGCGTGCGCACGAGGCTCGATACGGATGGCTGCCCCGCGACGGATCGCGGCGCAGTCCGTCGCAGTGAAGCTCATCGCAGCGCTTCCTCCAGCGCCGCGCTGGTGGCCTCGGCCAGCAGCGAGAGTGCGGCCTCGTCCACGCAGTAGGGCGGCATCCAGTACAGGGTGTCGCCGAGCGGACGCAGCAGCACGCCGGCCTCCAGCGCGCGGCGGTACATGCGCAGGCCGCGGCGGCCGGCGATCTCCACGGCATGCCCGTCTTCGCGGCCTTCGCCTGTGGTCTCGGGCTCCGGATGCAGTTCGATGGCGAGGATCATGCCGGTCTGGCGCACTTCGGCCACCGCAGGATGTCGCGCGAACGGCGCCGCCAGCTGAGCCATGCGTGCCGCGGTGCCGCGGTTGCGCGCCAGCACGTCGTCCTGCTGGAGGATGTCGAGCGAGGCCAGCGCCGCCGCGCAGGCCAGCGGGTTGCCGCTGTAGCTGTGCGAATGCAGGAAGGCGCGTTCGCGACTGTCGTCGAGGAAGCCGTCGTAGATTTCCTGCGTGGCCAGCACCGCGCACAGCGGCAGGAAGCCGCCGGTCAGACCCTTGGACAGGCACAGCAGGTCGGGCTGGATGCCGGTGGCGTTGTCGTAGCCGGCAGGCGCCTGCTCGCAGGCGAACAGCGTGCCGGTGCGGCCGAAACCGACCGCGATCTCGTCGGCGATCAGGAATACACCGTGCACATCGCACAGCTCGCGCACCCGGCGCAGATAGGCCGGATGGTGCATGCGCATGCCGCCGGCGCACTGCACCAGCGGTTCGAGAATCAGCGCGCAGACCTCGCCCGGGTGCTCGTCGAGCAGCAGGGCGAGGGCATCGGCGGCGTCTTCGGCCTTGCGCTGCGCCTCGGCGGCATCGCGCGCGCCGTAGGCGTCGGGGCTGGGCGCGAACATCGCCTCCAGCAGCAGCGGCGCGTACACCCGGCGGTACAGCGGGATGTCGCCGACCGAGAGCGCGCCCACGGTCTCGCCGTGGTAGCTGTTGCGCAGGGCCACGAATCGGGTGCGCTGCGGCTGGTCGCCGCGGTTGCGGAACCAGTGGAAGGCCATCTTCAGCGCCACTTCCACCCCGGAGGAGCCGTTGTCGGCATAGAACACCTTGGACAACGGGGGGCGACCGTTCTGACGCGGGGCGACGGCCAGCAGGCGCTCGGCCAGTTCCACCGCGGGGGCGTGCGAACAGCCGGCCAGGATCACCTGTTCCAGCGTGCGCGCCTGGCGTGCGATGGCCTCGGCGATGCGCGGCTCGGCATGCCCGTGCAGGTTGGTCCACCAACTGCTGACCGCATCCAGCGTGCGCCGGCCGTCGTGGCCGATCAGCCACGGGCCTTCGCCACGGGCCACCGCCAGCAGCGGCAGGGCGTCGGGGTGCTCGCGCATCTGCGTGCACGGGTGCCAGAGCACGGCGAGGTCGCGCGCGCGCCAGGCGGCGGCGATGCTGCCGGCGTCGCGGCCGTGATCGTCACCGCCGTCATCGTCGCGGGAGGGCTTGTCGTTTATGATCGTGGAATGCCTACGCATGCCGCCATTATCGCTTGCTTCTTCGCCCGGTTCCCTGTCCGGCCCGCAGTGCGGAGCCGCAGCCGATGAGCGCGCGCCTGCCCATCGTCCACGCGGTGCACGAACGTCGCGACGGCCCGGACCGTGTGGTCGAGGAGCTGGACCTGGAGTTCTCCAACGGCGAGCGTCGCCGCTACCACCGCGTGCGCAGCACCGGCCACGGCGCGGTGATCGTGGTGCCGATGCTGGACGACGACACCGCGCTGCTGATCCGCGAATACGCCGCCGGCACCCATCGCTACGAACTGGGCCTGGTCAAGGGCCGGATCGATGCCGGCGAGACGCCCGAACAGGCTGCCGACCGCGAACTCAAGGAAGAAGCCGGCTACGGCGCGCGTTCGCTCACCGTGCTGCGCCAGATCACCCTCGCGCCCACCTACATGACCCACGCCACCACCCTGGTGCTGGCGCGCGACCTGTACCCGGAGCGCCTGGTCGGCGACGAACCGGAGCAGCTGGAAGTGGTGCCCTGCCGGCTGGATGCGCTGCACGAGCTGATCCTGCGCGACGAATTTTCCGAAGGCCGCTCGATCGCGGCCTTGTTCCTGGTGCGCGAGTGGCTGCGCGGGCAGGCTTGAGCGCCGCATCGGCGCTGATGCCCGATGGCGCCCGCCTCCCCCCGGCCTTCTCCACCGCGTGTGGAGAACACGCATGACCCGCAAGGACCCACCCGCCGCATGATGTCACACGCTATCCCCGACGCTTCCCTGCGCGATGCCGTCATCGCGCTCGCCCGGACCGCCGCCGCGGCCATCCTCGATGTCTACCAGCGCCCGTTCGATGTCGAACACAAGGACGACGACAGCCCGCTGACCGCAGCGGATCTGGCCTCGCACCGCGTCATCGTCGACGGCCTGTCGCGGCTCACGCCCGAGATTCCGGTGCTGTCGGAGGAATCGGCCGAGGACGTCTCCGCGGCGCGCCGCGAATGGAACCGGTTGTGGCTGGTCGACCCGCTGGACGGCACCCGCGAGTTCGTCAAGCGCAACGGCGAGTTCACGGTGAACATCGCGCTGATCGAAGACGGCGTGGCGGTGTTCGGGGTGATCCAGGCGCCGGTGACCGGCGAGCTGTGGTGGGGCATGTCGGGGCAGGGCGGGTCTGGGCAAGGCGCGTACAAGCGTGATGCAGAGGGCCGCGATGCGCCGCTGCGTGTGCGTGCGCCCGCGCAGGCGCCGCTGCGCGTGGCCGCCAGCCGTTCGCATCGCGATGCGCGTACCGAAGCCTTCATGACGCGCATGGCCGAGGACATGGGCGAGTTCGAGAGCGCCAGCGTGGGCTCGTCGCTGAAGTTCTGCCGCATCGCCGAGGGTGGCATCGATCTGTATCCGCGCTTCGGCCCGACCAGCGAGTGGGACACCGCCGCGGCGCAGGCCATTCTGGAAGGCGCGGGCGGCGCGGTGGTCGACCCGCAGGGCCGGCCGTTCCGCTACAACCAGCGGGCGCGCATCCTCAACGGCGATTTCATCGCGCTCGGCGACACCGCGCTGCCCTGGCAGCGCTGGCTGGAGCCCTGAGGGCGGCCTGCGGAGTAGGATGCGGCCATGAACGAACATGCTTCCCGCGCCGCCGCGGCTGCCGGCACCGGCCCCGCCATCGACGCCGGGCACAACGCGGCAGCAGGGCCGGCCGAGGCCTCCACGCCCGCTGGCCCCGCCGACATCCAACGCCTGCTGGGCATCATGGCCCGGCTGCGCGACCCGCAGGGCGGCTGCCCCTGGGACCTCAAGCAGAGCTTCGCCACCATCGCGCCGTACACGGTGGAGGAAGCCTACGAAGTGGCCGATGCCATCGACCGCGGCGACCTGGATGACCTGAAGGACGAACTCGGCGACCTGCTGTTCCAGGTGGTGTTCCATTCGCGCATGGCCGAGGAGGCCGGCGCCTTCGCCTTCCCCGATGTGGTGCGCGCGATCTCCGACAAGATGGAGCGCCGCCACCCGCATGTCTTCGCCGGGATGAGCATCGCCGACAGCGATGCGCTGAACGCGATGTGGGATGCGGAAAAGAAGAAGGAGCGGCTGGCCAAGTTGGCCGCCGCGGGGCAGGGCGGCACGCTGGACGAGTCCGCGCTGGCCGGCATCTCCCGCGGTATGCCCGAGTGGCAGCGCGCGCTGAAACTGCAGAAAAAAGCGGCCACGGTGGGCTTCGACTGGCCGGGGCCGCAGCCGGTGCTCGACAAACTGCGCGAGGAGCTGGACGAGGTCGCGGTTGAATTCGCCGCGGTCGCGGACGCGCCCGACGATGCCGCCGCGCGCGACCGGCTGGAGGAGGAGCTGGGCGATCTGCTGTTCGTCGCGGCCAATCTCACCCGCCATGCGCGGGTGGATTTCGGCGTGGCGATGCGCCGCGCCAACGCCAAGTTCGAGCGCCGCTTCCGCGCGATGGAGGCGATGGCCGCGGCCGAAGGCCTGCGTCTGGCCGACCTGGCCCTGGACGCGCAGGACGCCTACTGGGAGCGTGCCAAGGCGATGGAACGCAGCGGCGAGTTGTCATGAAGCACGCAGTACGCAAGCGACCGCAGACAGGACATGACATGAAGGACGCCGGATGAAGTGCTTCCGCCACCACGACCGCGACGCCGTCGGCGTCTGCGCCGGCTGCGGCAAGGCCGTCTGCGCCGAAACCTGCGCGCAGGACGGCGAGCACGGGCTGCACTGCAGCCCGCTCTGCGCCGACCGCCTGCGCGCCCGCGCGCCGCGTCCGGAGGCGCCGCCGGGCCTGTTCTGGCCGGTCGTCCTGATCGTACTGGGCGGCCTGCTGCTGTACTACGGCTACCACTATTCCGAGTGGACGATGAGCGTGCCCAATGTGCTGGGCATGCTGTTCGTCTGGTACGGTGCGGTGCTGTGGCTGCAGCGACTTGCGCAGCGCCGCCTGCGCAGGCTGTCCGCGGCAGCGCAAGCTGGCGGGCGCTGAGTCGGACGAGCGATCCGCTGCAGGTCGAGCCGCTTCAGATCGAGCCGCTTAAGATCAAGCCGCTTAAGATCAAGCCGCTCAAGATCGAGCCGCTTCACATCGAATCGAACGGCGTCACATCGAACTGCGCCACATCGAGCTGTCCTGTGTCGAGCCGTCCCCCCTCATTCTGGAGGCGCATCGCATGTCCGAATTCGGCAGTTTCCGCGAGTTCTATCCTTTCTATCTCGGTGAACACCGCAACCGCACCTGCCGCCGCCTGCATTTCGTCGGCAGCCTGTGCGCGCTGGGCTGTCTGGCTGCCGCCATCGCCCTGCGTGAGCCGTGGTGGCTGCTGGGCGCGCTGTTGTCCGGGTACGGCTTCGCCTGGGTGGGGCACTTCTTTTTCGAGAAGAACCGGCCGGCGACCTTCAAGCATCCGTTGTATTCGTTCGTGGGGGATTGGGTCATGTTCAAGGACATCCTGGCCGGGAAGATCCGGCTCTGAGCCTGGTGCTCGATCGGTCCGCGCTGTGCGTCGAATGGCGTCGGCCGCGGGCGCGGCTTCGGCGTCGCTTGCGGCCACGGTACTGCCTGGGCCGGTGATGTTCAAAGACATCCTGGTCGGGAAGATCCGGCTCTGAGCCACTGCTGTCCGGAATCATTTGTTCCTGTCCGTCCGTGAAGCATCCCATTCAAGCTTGATCTGCGATTCCGAATCTCGCGTGATTCGAATCGTGCGTGATTCGTATCGTGCGCAAATCGAGGCCCCTCTCCCTGCGGGAGTCGGGTTGGGGGGGGTGAGGGTCGGTAAGGCGACTCAGCATCAAGCCTCTGCGCAGCTGCCGGACCCTCATCCGGCCCTGCGGGCCACCTTCTCCCGAGGGGAGAAGGGCACAGCATGGGCGCACGGAAGACATTCCGGACAGCAGTGGGCTCTGACCGCAGGTTCCTGATGTGCGCGCCCTGCGCCGCTACGCTTCGCCGCATGCACGCTCATTCCATGAAGATCAGCCACGCCGCCACCACGATCAGCCCGAAACCGGCCCAGTGGTTCCATTTCAGCGGCTGGTCCAGATAGGTGGCCGAAAACCCAGCGAAGACCAGCAGGGTGATCACTTCCTGCATGCCCTTGAGCTGCGGCGCGGAGTAGACCTCGCTGCCGTAGCGGTTGGCCGGCACCATCAGCAGGTACTCGAAGAAGGCGATGCCCCAGCTCGCCACCACCGCCAGCAGCAGCGGCGCCTGTTTGTATTTCAGGTGCCCATACCAGGCGAAAGTCATGAACATGTTGGAGCACAGCAGCAGGGCGACGGGCAGCAGGCGTTCGGTCAGGCCGGTCATGGTGGCGTTCTTCTCGATGGGGTCGGGGCAAGGGAGGGGCGCTCGCGGCGCCTGACGTCGGATTCGGGTCTGCCGCCGCCACTGCCGCGTTGACACCATCCCTGCGACGTTGCGTTGCCCCCGCATCGGCGCCCCCCGTGCCATTGGGCATGGGGGGACGGTCGCGAGCTCGGTGTAGGCTAGCGCACTCGATTGCCGTCGCCGCCAGAAGCCCATGCCCGCAGCCCGCACCGCTCCCTCACGCCGTTTCCGTCGTTTCATCGTCCCCGCGGTCGTCATCGGCGTGCTGGCCGGGGGCCTGTACTGGTGGACGCGCGGGAGCGGAGAGGACGCGCCCGCCTTCCGCACCGCGCGCGTCGAGCAGGGCGACATCCGGGTGGCGATTTCCGCCACCGGCACCCTCAACGCGCTGTCCACCGTCGATGTGGGCAGCGAAGTGTCCGGTCGTCTGGCCGAAGTGCTGGTCGATTACAACGAGCGCGTGACCCGAGGCCAGGTGATCGCGCGCATCGACCCCAGCACCTTCCAGGCGCAGATCGAGCAGAGCGACGCGGCCATCGCCAGCGCGCGCGCCGGGCTGCAGACCGCGCAGGCCACGCTGCGCAACGCCGAGCTGGAGTACGAGCGGCTGCGTGCGCTGGTCGAACAGAAGCTGGTGGCCCGCGGCGATGTCGACCGCGCCCTGGCCGCGCGCGATCAGGCGCGCGCGCAGGTCGCGCAGTCCCATGCCCAGGTGCGCCAGCAGGAGGCTTCGGCCGAGAATTCGCGGCTCAATCTGGGGCGCAGCGTGATCCGCTCGCCCGTCGACGGGGTGGTGCTCACCCGCGCGGTCGAGCCCGGGCAGACCGTCGCCGCCAGCCTGCAGGCGCCGGTGTTGTTCAAGATCGCGGAAGACCTGGCGAAGATGGAGATCATGCTGGCGGTGGACGAGGCCGATATCGGCCAGGTCGCCGAAGGCCAGCGCGTGAGTTTCACCGTGGATGCCTATCCCGAGAGGCAGTTCGAGGGACGCGTGCGCCAGGTGCGGCTGTCCGCCACCAACACCAGCAACGTCATCACCTATCCGGTGGTGGTGGCGGTGGACAACGCCGACCAGACGCTGTTCCCCGGCATGACCGCGAATGCCGAAATCGAGGTCAGCCGCCGCGATGGCGTGCTCAAGGTGCCCAACGCCGCGCTGCGCTTCAAGCCGCCGGAAGGCATGCTGCCCGAGAATGCCGGCAACGGCGCACAGGGCGGCGCGCGCGGCGGGATGAGCGACGAATTGCCGCGGCTGGTCGAGCCGCTGAAATTGAGTGCCGCCCAGCAGGGCGCGTTCGATGCCGCACTGGCCGAGATGCGCGCCCGTGCCGATGCGCGCCGCGCGCCGCAGGGCGGCGAGCGTCCGGCCGGCGGCAGCCTGTTCGGCGGCCGCGGTCCTGGCGCCGGCCAGGGCGGCCCGTCCGGCGGCGGGTCGATGCCGCCGCAGGTGCGCCAGCGTATGCTCGAGCGCTTCAACCAGCAGTTCGGCGCCTTCCGCGACAGCCTGGACGACAGCCAGCGCGCGCAGTGGGATGCCGGCCTCAAGGCACTGCTCAGCGCGCGCCGGGCACCGGTCTACCGCCTGGTCGACGGCCGCCCCGAGATGGTGATGCTGCGCATCGGCGCGTCCGACGGCAGCAGCAGCGAAGTCTCCGGTGCGCTCTCCGCGGGCGACGAGGTGATCGTGGGGGTGGGCGGTCCGGCTCCCGGCCAGGCCCCGGCCCCGGGAGCGCGCTGATGTCGGACGCGGCAGGCACCGTGCCCGTGATCGAAACCCGGGCGCTCTGCAAGGTCTACGCCGAAGGCAGCGAGGCCGAAGTGGTCGCGCTGAAGGACGTGGACCTGCGCATCGAACATGGCGAGTTCGTGGCCATCGTCGGCCCCTCGGGCTCGGGCAAATCCACGTTGATGAATCTGATCGGCTGTCTGGACACGCCCAGCAGCGGCACCTATCTGTGCGACGGCGTGGACGTGGCCACGCTCGATGCCGAAGAACGCGCCGCGCTGCGCCGCGACAAGATCGGCTTCGTCTTCCAAGGCTTCAACCTGCTGCCGCGGATGAGCGCGCTGGACAATGTGGCGATGCCGCTGAGCTACGCCCGCGTGCCGCCGGCCGAGCGTCGCCGCCGCGCCGCCGAGGTGCTGGAGTCGGTCGGGCTGGGCGCGCGCATGCATCACCGCCCGAGCGAGCTGTCCGGCGGCCAGCAGCAGCGCGTGGCGATCGCCCGTGCGCTGATCCATCGCCCGCCGATCCTGATGGCCGACGAGCCGACCGGCGCGCTCGATTCGAAGACCGGTCAGGAGATCCTGGCCTTGTTCGAGTCGCTGCGCCGCGACGGCCACACCATCGTGCTCATCACCCACGACAACGAAGTGGCCGCCCATGCCGACCGCACCTGCACGATGCGCGATGGCCTGCTGCACGAATCCGCAGGCCACGAGCCGGCGCACGAGCGCGGCGCGGAGGTGCGGGCATGAGCGCGCACGCGCATGGCGGCATGCACCTGGGCGAAGTCCTGCGCACCGCACTGTTCGCGCTGCGCGGCAACTGGCTGCGCAGCGCGCTGACCTCCCTCGGCGTGATCATCGGCATCGCCGCGGTCATCGTGATGGTGTCGGTCGGGCAGGGCACGCAGCAGGAAATCGACCGGCTGGTGTCGGGTCTGGGTTCGCAGCGCCTGGACATCAGCCCCGGTGCGGGCCGCGGCTTCGGCGGCGCGCGCATGTCGTCCGGCAATTTCTTCACCCTCACCGAAGACGATGCCGATGCCATCCGGCGCGAAGTGCCCGGCGTGCAGTACGTCTCCGGCGAACTGCGCGGCGGCACCCAGGCGGTGTACGCCGAAAACAACTGGTCGGCGTCCTGGCGCGGGGTCGAAGCGGACTGGTTCCCGATCAACGGCTGGGACATCGCCCAGGGCGAGGCCTTCGACAGCCGCGCCTACACCAGCGGCGCCAAGGTCGTGCTGCTGGGCGAAACCGTGCGCCGGCAGTTGTTCGGGGAAGAAAGCGGCCTGGGCGAGAGCGTGCGCCTGGGGCGCGTGCCGTTCACCGTGGTCGGCATTCTCGCGTCGAAGGGGCAGGGCGGCTGGGGTCAGGACCAGGACGATCTGGTCGTGGTGCCGCTGCAGACCGCGCGGCGTCGGCTCTCGGGCAATGCCTCGCTGCCGCCCGGCGCGGTGATGCAGGTGTCGGTCGGCGTGGCCGACCCCGCGGCGCTGGCGACCACGCAGGTCGAGATCGAGGCACTGCTGCGCCAGCGGCACGAGATCCAGCCGGGCGAAGAGGACGACTTCAGCGTGCGCAATCTGGCCGAGATCGTCAGCGCGCGCACCCAGACCACCAAGCTGATGTCCTGGCTGCTGGGCGCGGTGGCCGGCATTTCGCTGATCGTCGGCGGCATCGGCATCATGAACATCATGCTGGTCTCGGTCACCGAACGCATCCGCGAGATTGGCCTGCGCATGGCCGTGGGTGCGGGGCCGCGCGACATCCGCCGGCAGTTTCTGGCCGAGGCACTGCTGATCTCGCTGATCGGCGGCGTGGTCGGCATCGCGCTGGGCATCGTCGGTGCGCTGGTGGTCGGCAAGATCGGCACGCTGCCGATCGCGCTCAACGCGCAGGTGATCGGTCTGGCAGCGGGGTTTTCGATCGCGACGGGTTTGTTTTTCGGGTATTACCCGGCCAGCAAGGCGGCACGGCTGGATCCGATCGAGGCGTTGCGGCAGCAGTAGGTTGCGCAAGGGAATGGGGCTGGCCGATGTGGCCCGCCAATTTTCATGGTCACAGCGACGTACCTAAGACCTGCAAACAAGAGCATCCGCACTGTCGCGCGGATGCTTTGTCGCGCGGATGCTTTCGATTTTTCCCAGGTCACACATCGGGCGGATCACCCCGCCGCCGCTTCCCGCAACCCCCGCGCCCGCTCCGCGCCCAGGTACCCCGTGATCGCCCTGCGCATCAGATAGATCAGCGGAATCAGTGCCACCGCCGCCAGCATCTTGTAGGCATAGTTGACCGTGCCCACCGCCAGGAACTGCGGGATCGGCCACTGCTGCGGCCCGAGCACGAACATGATGTACAGCACCACGAAGCTGTCCACCAATTGCGACACCG
>ERZ1066122.1183-NODE-1183-length-22187-cov-16.791524_pt1 | contig 22187 bp, 19 predicted proteins | sample MGYA00382769_ERZ1066122 | MGnify/ENA primary metagenome ERZ1066122 (study PRJEB33369, sample SAMEA5778352) | biofilm metagenome | biome: Industrial cooling water; feature: Water cooling tower basin; material: Biofilm | place: United Arab Emirates | collected... | reverse complement strand
GCCTGATCTTCACCTCGCTGCCGCTGGCCTTCAACGACATGGCCTTCGGCATCCCCTACGCGGTGGCCTTCTTCGGCCTGCTGTTCGTGGCGGCCTGGACCTCGTCGATCTCGCTGCTCGAGCCGCCCACCGCCTTCCTGGTGGAGATGTGCAAGCAGTCGCGCAAGAAGGCGGCCATCGTCGCTGCGCTGGTGATCTGGGCCATCGGCCTGGTCACCGCGCTGGGCTTCAACGTCTGGCAGAACGTGCGCGTGTTCGGCCGCGACCTGCAGGGCGCCATCGAGTTCGTGGCCTCCGACATCATGCTGCCGGTCGGCGGCCTGCTGATCGCGCTGTTCGCGGGTTACGTGCTCAGCCGCGACATCACCCGCGGCGAGCTCTCGCACCTGGGCGACGGCGGCTACAAGGCCTGGCGCTTCCTGATCTGCATCATCGCCCCGGTGCTGGTGCTGATCGTGCTGGCGGCCAAGCTGCTGGGCTGATCCACCCCGAAAAAGGGGTCAGAGTGAATATTTGTTTGAAACAAATATTCACTCTGACCCCTTTTTTGTGCGTCAGGAGATCAGGTTTTTCAGCGCGGCGCCGCCGCCGGCGAGCACGGCGCCGAAGTAGACGATCGAGGTGAGCTGGGCCAGGTGCCCGGCCAGCACCGCGCCGCCGTCGCGCTGGATGAAGCCGATCGAATAGAGCAACAGCGCGACGCCCGGAATCGTATTGCTGAAGGGAAGGAAGCTCAGCGGCGCCATCAGCAGCAGCGCCGCGGTGATGAAGGCCAGGTTGCCCACCACCAGCCAGGCCCGCTGTTCGGCCAGCTTGCGCAGCCGGTGCGGCCGGCTGATGCGCTCGAAGCGCTGCACCCACTTCAGGCCCGAGGCCAGCGCGGCGCGCACGCGCGCACCCGGCAGCACCCGCTCGCGCAGCTTGCGCGGCAGCCACAGCGGCCGCCCGGTCAGGCGGCTGACGCCCACCATGAGGATGGCCGCGCCGAACACCGTGCTGACGCCCGGGATCGACACCGGCACCAGGAACACCAGCACCATCATGGCGGTGAGCAGCAGCAGGCCCTCGTCGCCGAACACGTCCAGCAGCACGCCGAGGCTGACGCCCTCTTCAGGCAGCTGGTCGATGAGGATGCGCAGCTGCTCGCCAAGCGAGAGCTCCGGCGGCGGCAGGGGCAAGGACGACGTCATGGCGGGGGGCGGCGTTGCTGGGTGGCGATGGACGGGTTCCGCGCCTGGCGCCGACAAGGCGCCAGGCGCGGGGTCTGGCCCCGCGGGCGGCGTGGCCTCAGTGGGCTACCGGCCGGATCTCGCCGGACTTCAGGCGGGCCAGGTAGCTGTTGAGCTCGCGCTTGACCACCGGCATCAGCAGGTACACGCCGATCAGGTTCGGGATGGCCATGATGAACAGCAGGCCGTCGGCGATGTCGACGATGCTGGCCAGCGGCATGGTGCAGCCCACCACGGCCATGGCGAGGTAGAAGACCTTGAAGCCGTACAGCGCCACCTTCGATTCCTTGAACAGGAAGCTGCAGGCCTTGGCGCCGTAGTAGGCCCAGGTGATCGTGGTCGAGAACGCGAACAGCAGCACCACGAAGGCCAGCGCGTAGGGCATCAGCGGCGAGACGGTGGCGAAGGCGTTGGAGGTCAGCTGCACGCCGTCGGCGCCGCCCACCAGGTGCTGGTTGGTGATGATGATCACCAGCGCGGTCATGGTGCAGATGACCACGGTGTCGATGAACGGTTCCCAGAGCGCGACGAAGCCCTCGCTCAGCGGCTCCTTGGTCTTGACCGCCGAGTGCGCGATCGCGGCCGAGCCCAGGCCCGCCTCGTTGGAGAAGGACGCGCGGCGGAAGCCCTGGATCAAGGCACCGATGACGCCGCCCGACACGCCCTCGGCGGTGAACGCGCCGTCGAGGATGGCCAGGAACGCCCCCGGCACCTGCGGCAGGTTGGTGAGGATGACGAACAGCGCGCCCAGCAGGTACAGCGCCGCCATGCCCGGCACCAGCTTGGCGGTGACGCTGCCGATGCGGGTGATGCCGCCGATGACCACGACGCCGCCGAGCACGGCGTAGACCAGGCCGAACCACAGGCTGCCGTTGGCCGGCATCAGGCTTCCCGCCACGTTGGCCGTCTGCGCGAAGGCCTGGTTGGCCTGGAACATGGCGCCGGCGCCGATCGCACCGAGCATGGTGCAGATGGCGAAGACCACCGCCAGCACCATGCCGAACCACGCCGCCTTCGGGTAGTTCCTGGCGATGCCGCGGCTCAGGTAGTACATCGGGCCGCCGGAGATCGTGCCGTCCGGCTTCTCCAGCCGGTACATCACGCCCAGCGTGCACTCGACGAACTTCGAGGACATGCCCAGCAGGCCGGCCAGGACCATCCAGAAGGTGGCGCCCGGGCCGCCGATGGTGATGGCGACCGCCACGCCGGCGATGTTGCCCAAGCCCACCGTGCCGGAGACGGCCGAAGTCAGCGCGCGGAAGTGGCTGACCTCGCCGGCCGAGCCGGGATCGCTGTACTTGCCCCGGATCAGGTCGAAACCGTGCTTGAAGCCGCGGATGTTGATGAAGCCGAAGTAGAAGGTGAAGACCAGGGCAGCGAGGATCAGCCAGCCCACGATCAGCGGGAACATGACCGGCTCCTCCGCGGTGCCGGCCACCTGCACCGACTTGAAGATGACGCCGGAGATGGCGTCCGCGACCGGCCGCACGGCGGCATCGATCTTCTGGGCGGTGGTCGGCTCGGCCGCGGGCGCGGCAGCGACGTCCTGGGCCTGGACCCCGGACACGGCGACCAGCCACAGCAGGCTGATGATGCAGAAGCGAATGAACATCCGTGGAGCTCCTCCCCGATACCAGCCCCGGAGTCTACCTAATCCGGCCCCGGGGTGTGGTCCACGCCCGGGACACGGCACGGCCTAGCCCACGGGATCGTCGGCGCCCTCGCCCGCGGCGCCTTCACCGACGCCGCCTTCACCGGCTCCGTCCTCGGCCCCGTCCGCGGCCCCGTCGTCGCTGAGGTCGCGCAGCGCGGCCGGCATCCGCCTCGACGGCGCCACGCCCAGCTCGCGCAGCATCTCGGCCTGGCGCACCACGTTGCCGCGGTTCTGCGACAGCTTGGCCACGGCGCTGGCGTGGAGGTCGCTGGCCCGGCGCAGGGCGTCGCCCACCTTCACCAGGTCCTCGGTGAAGGCGACGAACTTGTCGTAGAGCACCGCCGCGCGGCTGGAAATGGCCTTGGCGTTGGCGTTCTGGTGCTCGGTGCGCCAGATCTGCGCCACCAGCCGCAGCGAGGCCAGCAGGTTGCTGGGGCCGACCAGGATGATCTTGCGCTCGAAGGCATAGGCGTACAGCTGCGGATCGCGCCGCAGCGCCTCGAGGAAGGCCGCCTCCACCGGCACGAACATCAGCACCATGTCGGGGCTGGTCAGGCCCTCGAGCCGGCTGTAGTCCTTCTCGCCCAGTTCCTTGACGTGGCTGCGCAGCGCCAGGACGTGGCGGGCGAAGGCCTGTTCGCGCTCGGCCTCGTCGGCGGCCTCGCAGGCGCGCTGGTAGTCGAGCAGCACCATCTTGGCGTCGATGACGATGCTCTTGTCCTCGGGCAGGCGCAGTACGGCATCGGGCCGGTAGCGGTCGCCCTCGCCGTCCTTGAAGCTTTCCTGCGTGAGGTAGTCGCGACCCTTCTCCAGGCCCGCGGTTTCCAACAGGCGCTCGAGCTTCAGCTCGCCCCAGTAGCCCTGGCTGCGGTTGTCGCCGCTGAGCGCGCGGCTGAGGCTCTGGGCTTCCTGGCCGAGCGTCTGGTTGAGTCGCACCAGGTCGTCCAGGCGCGTCTGCAGCGCGACGCGGGCGTTGTTCTCCTTTTCGTAGGAGTCGCTGACCACCTTGCGGAAGCCGTCGATCTGCTCACGCAGCGGATTGAGCAGCTGGCCCAGCTGCTGCAGGTTGGCCTCGCCGAAGCGCTTGGACTTTTCCTCGAGGATTCCGGCGGCCAGCGCCTGGAACTCGGCCTTCAGGCGCTCGCGCGAGCTTTCGAGGTCGCGGTAGCGCTGCTCGGCCGCCTGCTGCTGCTCCTGCAGGCGGGCCTCGAGCGCCGCCGCGCGGGCGTCACCGGCCGCGCGCAGGTCGCCCAGCTGGCGGTGCTCGGCTTCCAGCGCGGACAGGCGGGTGCGGAGCTCGGCGGCCTGGGCCTGGGCGGACTGCAGTTCACTGGCGGCGCGGGCCAGCTCGGGCTCGCGCTCGGCGCGGCCGGCGGCGCGGGCCTCGTCCCGCCGGCGCCGGGCGATCCACAGCGAGGCGGCCCCGGCCAGGACCAGCCCGGCCAGCAGGCCCAGCAGCAGGAAAGTGGTTTCGGAAGCGGACAAGACGAACCCCGGCAAGGACATTGCCGGGGATTCTAACGGCCCCGTGGTCTCACCGGCCGAGACGGCCGGCGGCGGGCATCAGGCCTTCTTGGCCCAGGCGCTGCACCAGGCTTCGGCCGGCACCGAGTTCTTCGGGAACAGGGTGCAGGCGCCGGTGGCGGCGGTGAAGAACTGGCAGTTGGCGCAGTTGCTGCCCGGCTTGAAGCTCGGGTGCGAGACCTTGGTGTAGTCCTCGGCGTAGGCCAGGGCTTTCGCCTGCGGGTCGTCCAGCGGCAGCCTGGGCAGGGCCTGGGCTTCGGCCGGGCTGATGAGGCGGCCCGCGAACGGGAGCGCGACGGCGGCCACGGCGGCGTGGACCAGGAAACGGCGGCGGGACGGGTTCTGGGTGTTCATGGCGGTCTCGTCTGGCTACGGAGGATTCCGATGGCTGGGGGCAGTCTATGCCTTCCGGGTGAATGCAGCGTTGATGCAGGTCAAGCCGACGCCACCGGCGCCATCGGCTAGACTTCCGGCCATGGAAAACCTCCCCTACGACCCCGCCCGCCTCGCCGCCTGCGCGGCCGAGATCGTCGCCAACACCCGCGAGCTGTCGGCCTTGGGCTGGACCCCGGCCACCAGCAGCAACTTCTCCATGCGCATGGATGACCGCCATGCCGCGATCACCGTGTCCGGCCGCGACAAGGGCCGGCTGGTGGCCGAGGACATCATGGTGGTCGATTTCGCCGGCCAGCCGGTGGCGACCCCGCACCGCCCCTCGGCCGAGACCCTGCTGCACACCCAGCTCTACGCCCGCTACCCGGAGGTCGGCTGCGTGCTGCACACCCATTCGCACGTGCAGACGGTGGCCTCGCGGCTGTACGCGCCGCAGGGCCACGTGCACCTCGAGGGCTACGAGCTGCTCAAGGCCTTCCACGGCAACCACACCCACGAGATGGCCATCGACGTGCCCGTGCTGCCCAACACCCAGGACATGCCCGAGTTGGCGGAGTGGGTCGAAACCCTGCTCGACCAGCAGCCGATGTGGGGCTACCTGATCGATGGACACGGCCTTTACGCCTGGGGCCGCACCATGGCCGAAGCCCGCCGCCACCTCGAGGCCTTCGAATTCCTGTTCGCCTGCGAGCTCGACCTGAGGAGACTGAACGCATGAGCCGCCTCCGCATCTTCGACGAGGCCGATCCCTCGGCCCCGCTGTCGTCCACCGAGGACCTGGCCACCATCGCCCAGCGCCTGCGCGCCATCGGCGTGCGCTTCGAGCAATGGCAGGCCGCCAAGCCCGTGCAGCCGGGCGCCAGCCCCGAGGAAGTGATGGACGCCTACCGGGCCGACATCGACAAGCTCGTCGCCGAGAACGGCTTCAAGACCGTGGACGTGGTGTCGATCGCGCCGGACAACCCGAACAAGGACGCGATGCGCGCCAAGTTCCTGGACGAGCACTTCCACAAGGAGGACGAGGTCCGCTTCTTCGTCGCCGGCTCGGGCCTGTTCACCCTGCACGTGGGCGACAAGGTCTACGAGATCCGCTGCGAACAGGGCGACCTGGTCGGCGTGCCCGACGGCACCACCCACTGGTTCGACATGGGCCCCGAGCCCAGCTTCGTGGCCATCCGCTTCTTCACCGAACCCGACGGCTGGGTCGGCCACTTCACCGGCACCGACATCGCCGCCCGCTTCCCCCGCTACGAGCCGGGCCAGGCGGGGTAAGGCGGAGTCATTGCCACGGATGAACACAGATGAACACGGATAGAGCGATTACAGGGAGCACCTGTATCCCCTGAGCATGGGGCGGTGCAGGAAGTAGCCGCGTACCTGAATTTGCGCTTTCTGATCTGTGTTCATCCGTGTTCATCCGTGGCAAAAAAAAAGCGCCCTTAAGGCCAAGCAAGCTGATGAAAACCATACTTACCGACATCGAGGGCACCACCAGCAGCATTTCGTTCGTGAAGGACGTGCTGTTCCCGTATGCGCGGCGGGCGCTGCCGGGGTTCGTGGCGGCGCATGGGCGCGAGCCGGAGGTGCGGCGCTGGCTGGATGCGGTGGCCGCCGAACTGGGCGGGGCCTGCCAGGACGAGGTGGTGGTGGAGGCGCTGCAGGGCTGGATCGACGCCGACCGCAAGCACACCGCGCTCAAGGCGCTGCAGGGCATGGTGTGGAAGGACGGGTACGGCCGCGCCGATTTCCGCGCGCACATCTATCCCGACGCGGCCGAGGCGCTCAAGCGCTGGCATGCGGCCGGGCATGCGCTGAACGTGTATTCGTCCGGCTCGGTGCCGGCGCAGAAGCTGTTCTTCGGCAACAGCGAGGCCGGCGACCTGCAGCCGCTGTTCACGCACTGGTTCGACACCGAGGTCGGCGGCAAGCGCGAGGCCGCCAGCTACCGGCGCATCGTCGACGCGCTGGGCGTGCCGGCCGGCGACGTCCTGTTCCTGTCGGACGTGGTCGAGGAACTGGATGCGGCGCGCGAGGCCGGGCTGGACACCGTGCTGGTCGACCGCCGGCAGGATTACCCGCAGCCGCGCCACGGCGACGCCACCGGCGGCCACCGCCGGGTGGAAAGCTTCGCCCAGGTCGGGCCGTCCGCGCGGTGACGCGTCGCGGCCGGCCGCCGCGGATCCTGCTGGGCGCCGCCCTGCTGGCGGCGGCGCTGGCCAGCGGCGCAGGCCTGGCCGCCACCAAATCGCTGGACAAACCCGCGCCGGCCCCGCCGCCGCCGGATCCGCTGCTGGCCGCCGGGCTGTCGCAGCTGGCGCCGCAGCGGCCAGGCCATCCCGACCTGTTCGTGCTCGGCTTCGCCGGCGACGGAAGCGAGCAGGTCTTCCGCAACGAAGTGGACTACCTGCGCGACCTCGCCGCGCAGCGCCTGGACGCCGCCGGCCGCGTCGTCCTGCTGGCCAACCATGCCGGAGCGCCGCCGCTTCGCGCGCTGCCCGAGGCCAACCTGCACACCCTGCGGCAGGCGCTCGCCGGCATCGCGGCCCGCATGGATCCGGACGAAGACCTGCTGCTGGCCTACTTCACCACCCACGGCACCGAGGACCACCGGCTGCTGGTGCGCCGCGAAGGCCGTCGCGACCGTTTGCTCACCCCCGCGCAGCTGCGCGAGGCGCTGGACGCCGCCGGCATCCGCCACCGCGTGCTGGTGATCTCGGCCTGTTACTCCGGCGGCTTCGCCAAGGCCCTGCGCGGCCCGGACACGCTGCTGCTGATGGCGGCGCACCGCGAGCGCCCGTCGTTCGGCTGCGGCAACGATTCGGTGGCCACCTTCTTCGGCCGCGCCTGGCTGGTGGAAGGCCTGAACGCCACGGTCGATTTCGACGCCGCCTTCGTTCAGGCCACCGCCGCCATCGAGGCCCGCGAGCTGGCCGAAGGCCTGGATCCCTCGCGCCCGCAGATCAACCGCGGCGAACGCATCGGCGAAAGACTGGCGGCGTGGCGCGCGGGCTTCCGTCCGGGGCCGGCGTTGCCCTACCCATTCGCGCTGGACGAACCCGGCAACGACAGCACCAAGGCCGCCACGCTCACTCCGCGGCGTCCACCAGCCGATACGAACCCGTAGCCCGAATCTCGCCGCGCCAGCGGTCGAAGGCGCGCACCTCGAAGGCATGCGGGCCGGCCGGCAGGTCGGTGGGCAGGTTGAAGCGCCAGAGGTGGGTCGAGGCCTCGGCCTCCGGCAGGCGGTCGAAGCCGCGCAGCGTGGTGGACAGGTCATCGAGCACGTTCTCGGCCACCAGCGCCGGGTCGGGGGCGTCCACGCGCTGCATCGGGCGCCAGTCGCCGCCGTCGATGCGCACCTCGACCCGCGTGTCGGCCTGGCCCATGTACACGTTCGCGAACAGGCCCACGCCCGGCCAGTGGCCGCGGCGCAGCACCCTGGGCGCGTGCAGCGACATCGCCTCGTCGCCGGCGCGGGCGGCGTGCCAGCGCAGCGAATAGCCGCCGTCGCGGGCGATGCCCAGGCGCGCGTACCCGTTTGGCGTGCCGTCGGACATGCGCGCGTCCGGCAGGCCCTCGGCGTCGGGCGCGCCGCCCCAGTAGCCGCCGCAGGCCGCGCCCACGTTGTACTCGTGCAGCGGCGACGCGCCGTGCCAGCCGTCGTCGGCATCGTGGTAGTGGTGGCGCTGCACGTGTCCGTGGCCGCTGAGCAGAAGCACCCGGGTGAACGGCGCCAGCAGCGCGAACAGCCGCTCGCGGTCGGCGCGCCGGAAGGTCTCGCGGCCGGGCTCGTCGAAGAACGGGATGTGGGCCGCGATCACCAGCCGCCGATCGCGCGGCAGGGTGTCGAGGTAGGCCGCCAGCCAGGTGAACTGGTCCTCGCGCAGGCCGCCGATGTAGGCGGGCCGCTGGCCGGGCCGGTAGATCACGTCGTCGAGCACGATGAAGCTGGCCTGCGCTTCCTCCCACGCGAAGGTGTCGGGACCGAAGGCGTGGCGGAAGCTGCGCAGCGAGTCCTCGTCGGTCGCTGCGTCGAAGTCGAGGTCATGGTTGCCGGCGGCGTGCAGCCAGGGCGTGCGCAGGCGCGCGGTGGCCGCCTTCAGCCCCGGGTAAAGCGACAGGTCGTCGTTGGCGATGTCGCCCAGGGTCAGGCCCAGCGCCGCGGCGGGCCGGCCCTGCGCCTCCGCCACCAGCGGCGTGATGATGTCGCGGTCGTAGTACGCGACCTGCGCGGCGGTCTTGGCCTGCGGATCGGCGAACACCAGCACGTCCAGCGGCCCGCGCCCGGCCTTCGCGCGGATGAGCGCGAAATCCCGGCAGGCGGGCGACGCCCCGGGGATGCCGCCGAATTTCAGCGGGGGGCCGGCGCGGTACTGCTGGTTGCGCCAGAACACGGGCAGGCCGTCTTCGCCGGTGGGGAAGGCATAGCCCGCGGGCTTGATCACGAAGGTGGTGCGGCCATCGCGCCAGTGCAGCGCGTATTCGCCGCGCTCGTCGCTGCGCACCAGCTCGAGCCCGTCGGAAACGAGGATGCCCGGCAGCGGCCGGTCGCCGCGGGAGAAGCGGCCGTCGCCGTCGCGGTCCTCGAACACGCGGCCGCCGTTGCAGGGCGGCGGCAAGGCCTGCGCGAGGGCCGGCAGGCACAGGGCGAGGCAGAGCAGGATGTGGATGCGGGCGGGCATGGGTTCCTCCGGCGAGGGCCCGATTATCACCCGGCGGGCGCCGCGGGCGCCGGCTGGCGCCGTCAGCGCTTCGCGGCGTGGCGCTGGCGGAGCACCTCTTCGACGTCGGCCAACCCCAGGCCGCGGGCGCGCAGCAGCACAGTGAGGTGGAAGACCAGGTCGGCGGCTTCGCCGAGCAGGGCCTCGTCGTCCTGGGCCACGCCGGCCAGGGCGGTTTCCACGCCCTCCTCGCCCACCTTCTGGGCGATGCGGCGCACGCCGCCTTCGAACAGCTTCGTGGTGTAGCTGCCGGCAGGGCGTTCGGCCTCGCGCGCCTGCACCAGCGCGTCGAGCTTGCCCAGGAAACCACCGGGCGCGTCGGGGAAGCAGCTCTCGCGTCCGAGGTGGCAGGTCGGGCCGCGCGGCGTCGCCTGCACCAGCAGCGTGTCGGCGTCGCAGTCGGCCTCCAGGCGCACCAGCTCGAGCACGTCGCCGCTGGTCTCGCCCTTCATCCACAGGCGCTGCTTGCTGCGGCTGTAGAAGGTGACGCGTCCGCTGGCCAGCGTGGCCTCCAGCGCGGCGCGGTCCATGTAGCCCAGCATCAGCACGCGGCCGCCGCGGGCGTCCTGCACGATGGCGGGCAGCAGGCCGCCCTGCTTGTCCCAGGCCAGGGCTTGGATCTGCTCAGGCGACATCACGCACCTCGATGCCCTGCGCGCGCAGGGAGGTCTTGAGTTCGGGGATCCGGACGCTGCCGGAGTGGAAGACGCTGGCCGCGAGCGCGGCATCCACGTCGGCGTCGAGGAAGACCTCGGCGAAATGACGCGCCGTGCCGGCGCCGCCGGAGGCCACCAGCGGCACGTCGCAGGCCGCGCGCACGGCCCGCAGCTGCTCGAGGTCGTAGCCGGTGCGCACGCCGTCGGAGCCCATGCAGTTGAGCACGATCTCGCCGGCGCCGCGTTGCTGCACCTCGGCCACCCAGTCCAGCGTGCGGCGGGGAAGCGCCCGGGTGCGGTCGGGGTCGCCGGTGTAGGCGCGCACGCGCCATTCGCCGTCGGCGTCGCGCAGGCTGTCGATGCCGACGACCACGCACTGCACGCCGAACTCCGCGGCCAGCTCGTCGACGAGCTCCGGTCGCTCCAGCGCCGGCGTGTTCACCGACACCTTGTCGGCGCCGGCCAGCAGCACCTCGCGCGCCTGCGCCACCGAGCGGATGCCGCCGGCCACGCAGAACGGGATGTCGATGATGCGGGCCACCCGCTCCACCCAGGCGCGGTCGACGCCGCGGCCCTGCGGGCTGGCGGTGATGTCGTAGAACACCAGTTCGTCGGCGCCCTCGTCGCGGTAGCGCATGGCCAGTTCTTCGATCGCGCCCATCACCACGTGGTCGCGGAACTTCACGCCCTTCACGACCAGGCCGTCCTTCACGTCCAGGCAGGGGATCAGGCGACGGCTCAGCATGGCACCTGCTCCGCCATCACGTCGGCCAGGGTGAAGCGGCCATCGAGCAAGGCCTTGCCCAGCACGATGCCGCCGCAGCCGCTGGCGCGCGCGGTGGCCACGTCGCCGGCGCCGGCGACGCCGCCCGAGGCCTGCACGCGCAGGCGCGGGAAGCGCCCGCACAAATAACGGTAGAGGTCGAAGTTCGGGCCGCTGAGCATGCCGTCGCGGCTGATGTCGGTGCACAGCAGGTGGCGCAGGCCGACTTCGTCGTAGGCGGCGGCCAGCACGTCGAGCTCGCGGCCGCCCTCCTCGGTCCAGCCGTGCACCGGCAGGCGCCAGCGTCCTTCGGCATCGCGGCGGGTGTCGAGCGCGACGGTGATGCGCTCGGCGCCATAGCGCGCCACCCACGAGGCCACGCGTCCGGGTTCGCGCACCGCCAGCGAACCGACCACGACGCGGTCGGCGCCGGCCGCCAGCAGGGCCTCCACGTCGCTTTCGCCACGCACGCCGCCGCCGGTCTGCACCTTCAGCCGCGTGCGCGCCTTGAGCTCGCCCAGCAGCGGCGCCAGCGTGTAGCCGCCGGCGCGGGCGGCGTCGAGGTCGACCAGGTGCAGCCAGCGCGCGCCGGCGTCGGCGTAGCGCGTGGCCAGGGACAGCGGGTCGTCGGCGTAGCGGGTTTCCTGCGCGTAGTCGCCCTGGCGCAGGCGCACCACGCGGCCTTCGCGCACGTCGATGGCGGGATAGAGGATGAAGTCGGTCATGCCGGCGGGGCCTGCAGGAAGTTCTGGAGCAGGCGCGCGCCGACGGCGCCCGAACGCTCGGGGTGGAACTGGGCGCCGGCGACGTTGCCGCGCCGGACCATGGCCGCGAACGGTTCGCCGTGCTCGCAGCGGGCGAGGCAGTCGCCGGTCACCGGCGCCGCGTAGCCGTGCACGAAGTAGGCCTGGGCGCCGTCGGCGACGTCGGCCAGCAGCGGATCCGGGCGGGTCGGGCGCAGCCGGTTCCAGCCCATGTGCGGCACGCGCACGCCGGGCGAGGCCGGCATGCGGCGTACGCGTCCGGGCACGAGGCCGAGGCATTCCACGTCGCCCTCCTCCGAGCCGTCGAACAGCAGCTGCATGCCCAGGCAAATGCCGAGCACGGGCTGCTTCAGGCCGCGCAGCAGCTCGACCAAGTTCATCTGGTGCAGGCGCGCCATCGCGGGGGCGGCGGCCCCGACGCCGGGCAGGATGACGCGATCGGCGCCGAGGATGGTCTCGGCGTCCGCGGTCATCGGCGCGGACACGCCCAGGCGCTCGAGCGCGTAGCGCACGGAGCCGATGTTGGCGCCGCCGGAATCGACCAGGACGACCTTCACAGCGCGCCCTTGGTGGTCGGCAGCTCGCGGCCCTCGCGGCGAATGGCCTGGCGCAGCGCCCGGGCCGTGGCCTTGAAGCAGGCCTCGACCATGTGGTGCGTGTTCTCGCCCTGCACAGAGAGGTGCAGGTTCAGGCCGGCGGTTTCGCACAGCGAGCGGAAGAAGTGCGGCACCAGCTCGGTCGCCAGCCCGCCCACTTCGGCGCGTGGGAAGCTGCCTTCGAACACGAAGTAGGGCCGGCCCGAGAAGTCGACCGCGGCCCTGGCCAGGGTCTCGTCCATCGGCAGCGTGATGGCGCCCTGGCCGCTGGAATCGCCGTAGCGGCCGATGCCGCGCTTGTCGGCCAGCGCCTGCTTCAGGGCCTGGCCCAGCGCCAGCGCGCTGTCTTCGACCGTGTGGTGCTCGTCGATGTGCAGGTCGCCGCTGCAGGTGAGCTGCAGCGCAAAGCCGCCGTGCTTGCCCAGCTGCTCGAGCATGTGGTCGAAGAAGCCCAGCCCGGTCGCCACCACCGGATCGGCGGCGCGGTCGAGGTCGAGCTCGATCCGCACCCGCGTTTCCTTGGTCACGCGCTCGACCTTTGCGACGCGCGGCGCGTCGGCCAGCTCGTGCGCAATCGAGGCCCAGGTATCCGGGCCCGGCTTGAGCTTGAAGCCGCGGCAGCCCAGGTTGGCCGCCAGCTGCAGGTCGGTGTCGCGGTCGCCGACCACGGCCGACTGGGCCAGGTCGATGCCGCGGTCGCGGACGTAGTGCATCAGCAGGCCCAGGCCCGGCTTGCGGGTGGGCTTGTTCTCGTGCTCGAAGCTCTCGTCGATCAGCTGCTCGCGGAAGGTGATGCCCTGCGACGCGAGCACCTGCAGCATCAGCGCATGCGGGCCCTCGAAGCTTTCGCGCGGGAAGCTGGCCGTGCCCAGGCCGTCCTGGTTGGTCACCAGCACGAACTGGAAGCCGGCGTCGCGCAGCTTCAGCATCGCCGGGATCACGCCCTCGACGAAGCGGATCTTCTCGTAGGCATCGATCTGGAAATCGGCCGGCTCCTCGATGATGGTGCCATCGCGGTCGACGAACAGGATGCGCTGGCCGCTCATGCCGCCGCCCTCCCCGCCTGCAGCGCCGCCAGCATGGCGTCGTTCTCCGCCGGGCTGCCGACGCTGATGCGCAGCGCATCGCCCAGCTGCGGCGAGGCGCGCATGTCGCGCACCACCACGCCGGCCGCCAGCAGCCGCGCGAAGGCGGCCTCGGCGTCGTTGAACCGCACCAGCACGTAGTTGCCCTGCGAGGCGTAGACCCGGGCCACGCCCGGCACACCGGCCAGCTCGTGCTGCAAGCGCTCGCGCTCGGCGCGCACGGTGATGACGCGGCTCCGGGTCTGGGCCAGCGCCGGCTCGGACAGGCCGGCCAGGGCCAGCTGCACGCAGGGCGAAGGCAGCGGGTACGGCGCCTGGCAGTTGCGCAGCACCGCCACCAGCTCGGGCGCCGCCAGCAGGCAGCCGATGCGCGCCGCGGCCAGCGCGTGCGCCTTCGACAGCGTGCGCAGCACGGCCAGGTTGGGCTGGTCGTTGATGTAGCCGGCCACCGAAGGCTGGTCGGAATACTCGCCGTAGGCCTCGTCCACCACCACCAGGCAGCGCCCCGCAAGGCGGCGCGCCAGCGCCAGCAGGTCGGCGGGCGGGATCGCCTGGCCGGTCGGGTTGGCCGGCGAGCACACGAACACCAGCTTGGCGCCGTTCGATACCGCGGCATCGGCCATCGCGTTGAGGTCGGAGGCGAAGCCGGCCTCGGTGTCGCGCAGCGGCACCTCCACCAGCGGCGCGCCCTGCAGGCGCGCGCTGACGGCGTACATGCCGAACACAGGCGGCGAGATCACCACGGCATCGCGGCCGGGCACGCACAGGGCGCGCACCAGCAAATCGATGGCCTCGTCGCTGCCGCGCCCCACCAGCACCTGGTCGGCGCGCACGCCGTAGAGCTCACCCAGGCGCGCGCGCAGCGCGGCCGGCTGCGGGTCGGGGTAACGGTTGGCGCCCAGGCCGGCGTCGGCCGGGTTGCGCCAGGCGCTTTCATTGGCGTTGAGCCAGACGGAACCGGTGACGCCGGCGCGGCGCGCCGAGCTATAGCCGGCGAACTCGCGCAGGTCGTCGCGGACCAGTGACAGGATGGCGCTCACGGGGTCGTCTCCAGGCGCCGGAGCACCGATTGGGCGTGGGCTTCGAGGCCTTCGGCGCGGGCGATCTCGACCGCGCAGGGACCGATCGCCGCCAGGCCGGCGCGGCTGACCTCCTGCACGCTGATGGATTTCTGGAAGCTGGCCACGCTGACGCCGCTCCAGGCACGCGCGGCACCGTTGGTGGGCAACACGTGGTTGGTGCCCGAGCAGTAGTCGCCCAGGCCCTCGGGCGCGAAATCGCCCAGGAAGACCGAACCCGCGCAGCTCACCTTGCCCAGCCAGGCGCGCGGCTCGCGCAGGGCCAGGATCAGGTGCTCGGGCGCGTACTCGTTGCTGATCGCGAAGGCCTCGTCCAGCGAATCCACCTTCACCAGGCGCGCGAACTCGAGCGCGCGGGTGGCGATGGCCTCGCGCGGCAGCTCGGCCACCTGGCGCCGCACTTCGGCCTCGACCGCGTCCACCAGGGCCGCGGAGTCGGTGAGCAGCACCACCTGCGAATCCGGGCCGTGCTCGGCCTGCGACAGCAGGTCGGCGGCCAGGTGCACCGGCGGCGCGCCCGCGTCGGCGATCACCAGCACCTCGGACGGGCCGGCCGGCATGTCGATCGCCGGGCCGCCGGCCATCATCGCCGCCAGCTGCTTGGCCGCGGTGACGTAGCGGTTACCCGGGCCAAAAAGCTTGTCGCAGCGGGGCACGCTGTCGGTGCCGAAGGCCATGGCGGCGATCGCCTGGGCGCCGCCGAGCTTGAACACGCGACGCACGCCGCACAGCTCGGCCGCCGCCAGCACCGCCGGGTCGGCGCTGCCGTCGGCGCGCGGCGGCGTGCACAGCACGATCTCGTCGCAACCGGCCAGCACCGCGGGCACGCCCAGCATCAGCGCGGTGGACACCAGCGGCGCGCTGCCCGCCGGCACGTACAGGCCCACGCGCGGGATGGCGCGCAGGAGGCGGCCGCAGCGCACGCCCGGCGCGGTGTCGACCTCGAACTCGGTGGCCATGCCGGCGCGGTGCCAGGTGAGCAGGCGCTCGCGGGCCTCGGCCAGGGCCGCGCGCAGCGGCGCGGGCACGGTGGCGATGGCGGCGGCCATTTCGTCGAGCGTCACCTCGAACGCCGACAGCTCGACGCCGTCGAAGCGGCGCGTCAGCGCCCGCAGCGCGGTGTCGCCGTCGGCGCGCACCTGCTCGAACACGCGCCGCACCGCCGCCTCGACCTCGGACTGGTCGCCCGCGCCGGGCCGCGCCAGGCATGCGCGCCGCGCGTCGGCGTCGAGCCGGTTCCATTCGATCCGCTTCATGCCAGCATCTGCTCCACGGGGAGGACCAACAGGCCGGAGGCGCCGGCGCGCTTCATGTCTTCCAGGCGCTGCCAGGTCATCGCGCTGCGGCACAGGGCCTGCAGCGCCACCTGGTCACGCTGGCCTTCGATGGCCATCACGGTCGGGGTTTCCGCGTCGGGCAGCAGTTTCACCAGCTCCTCGACCCGGTCGCGGTGCGCCTGGAACAGCACCAGTTTGCTCGCCCGCACGCTCATCACCGCGTCAAGGCGGCGCAGCAGCATGGCCGCCAGTTCCGCGCGCTCGTCGCCGAAGGGCTGCGAGGGCGCGACCAGCAGGGCCTGGCTCTCGAGGATCACCGCCACTTCCTTGAGCTGGTTCGCCATCAGCGTGCCGCCGGTGGACACGATGTCGCAGATGGCCTCGGCCTTGCCCAGGCGCGGCGCGATCTCGACCGAGCCCGACAGCATCACCGGCGTGGCTTCCACGCCCTGCTCGCGCAGCCAGCGCGCCATCAGCTGCGGGTAGCTGGTGGCGATGCGCAGGCCGGCCAGGCGCTGCGGGCCGGTCCACTCCCAGTCATTCGGCACGGCCACCGACAGGCGGCAGCGGCCGAAGCCCAGTTCGCGGATCGGCCGGAAGGCCTCGCCGCGGCCGTCGGCCAGGCGCTCGCAGGCCTGCTCCTCGAGCACGTTGCCGCCGACCACGCCCAGGTCGCAGGCGCCCTCGGCGATCAGGCCAGGGATGTCGTCGTCGCGCACCAGCAGCAGGTCGATCGGCAGCGACTCGCCGTAGCAGAACAGGCGGTCGCGGCTTTCACGGAACGACAGCCCGGCGCGGGCCAGCAGGTCGCGGGCGGGGTCGGACAGGCGGCCCGACTTCTGGATGGCAATGCGTAAACGGTCGTGCGTCCTCATGACGCCCTCCGGGGTTCCGAAACAGTGGGATTCAGTGCGAGGCGTCGTGGGCCCGATGGCCCAGGCGCTCGGCGGCGAGGCGGTAGCCGCCCTCGCCCAGGTCCAGGCAGCGGGCGACGCGGCCGATGGTGGTGACGCTGACGCCGGTGCGGTCGTGGATCTCGCGGTAAGGCACGTCCGCGACCAGGTGCGGCACCACGCCCCAGCGGTCGGCCATGGCCTCGAGCTCGGACGGGGTGCACAGGTCCTCCAGGAACGCCCGCAGTTCGCCGGGCGTGCGCAGGCTCAGCAGGGCCTGGATCAGGTCCTCGAGGTCCGGGCGGCGGGGCGGGCTGGCGGGGTCGCGGCGTTTCATGGCGCTAATGTAATAGCGCGTTATTACAAACGCAAGCCCCGGGAACGAACCCGGGCGCCCCGCCACCGCGCATAATGGGCGCGCCTCGGAGGGGACCGACGTGCCGCACAACCGCTGGATCGCACTGCTGCTGGGACTGCTGCTCGCGTTCGCCGCCGCCGCCGCGGCCAGCCCGGCCGTGCTCGAGCCCGGCAGCGAGCGCCTGGCCCTGACGCCCCACCTCAGTTACGGCATCGACGAAAGCGGCCGGGCCGACGCCTCGGCCATGTTCGCCCGGGCCGGGCGCGGTGAGTTCCAGCCCCTGCCCGGCGACAGCGCCGCCTTCGGCTTCACCCAGGGCGCCTACTGGTTCCATGCCTCGCTGTTCAACCGGAACCCGGCCGAGCAGCGCTGGCTGCTGGTGCTGCACTACCCGCTGCTCGACAACGTCGACATCTACCTGCGCTATCCCGATGGGCGGGTCGAGCACATGGCCTCGGGCGACACCCTGCCCTTCAGCGCGCGCAGCATCCGCTACCGGCACCCGAACTTCTGGGTGACCCTGCCGCAGCGCACCGAGGTGGAGCTGCTGGTGCGCGTGGCCAGCCGCAGCTCGATGCAGGTGCCGCTGGCGCTTTACACGCCCACCGCCTTCGCCGAGCTCGAACGCGACTCGCAGTTCGGCATCGGCCTGTTCTACGGCATCCTGGTGGCGCTGCTTTGCTACAACCTGGTGCTGTGGCTGTCGCTGCGCGACGCCAGCCACTTCTGGTACATGTTCCATGTCTCGGGCTTCGGCCTGGTCATGTTCTGCCTCAACGGCCTGGCCTTCGAGTACCTGTGGCCGAACTCGCCCTGGTTCGCCAACCTGGCCATCCCGCTGTCGATGGCGGTGTCGCAGGTCGCGATGCACCAGTTCTGCCGCGTGTTCCTCGAGCTCGAGACCCGCCAGCCGATCGCCAACAAGGTATCGCTGGCGCTGATCGGCTTCTTCGTGCTGATGGGACTGGCGACCTTCGTGCTCGAGTACCGCACCGTGGTGCGGCCGATGACGCTGGCGGTGTTCCCGGGCGCGCTGTTCATCCTGTACCTGGCCATCACCTCGATCAGGAATGGCTATGCGCCGGCCAAGGTGTTCCTGCTGGCCTGGGCCTTCCTGCTGCTGGGCACGGCGCTGTACGCGTCGGTGTCGTTCGGCCTGCTGGACAAGAACTTCTTCACCGAATACGGCATCCAGATCGGTTCGGCGATGGAGATGATCCTGCTCTCGTTCGCGCTGGCCTACCGCTACGCGCGGCTGCGCAGCGAGAACGAGCGCCTGGTGCGCGAGCACAACGAGCAGCTCGAGCGGCACGTCGCGCGCCGCACCTCGGAGCTGAGCACGGCGCTGGAACAGCTGGCGGAAGCCAACCAGCGCCTGCGCGAATCCAACCGCCGCGACGCGCTGACCGGCCTGTTCAACCGGCGCCACTTCCGCGACATGTTCGAGCAGCAGCTGCACCAGGCCAACGAGCACCGGCAATCGCTCGGCGTGCTGCTGATCGACCTGGACCACTTCAAGGACGTCAACGACACCCACGGCCACCTGGCGGGCGACGAATGCCTGCGCTGGCTGGGCCGCTGCCTGCACGACAACCTGGTGGACCACGGCGCGCTGCTGGCGCGCTTCGGCGGCGAGGAGTTCGTGGCATCCCTGCCGGACGTCGACGGCGACCGCCTGGTGCAGGTGGCCGAGCAGCTGCGCCTGAAGATCTGCGGCGAGCCGGTGCGCTACGCCGGCAACAACATCCGGATCAGCGCCAGCATTGGCGTGTTCCTGCTCAGGCCGGGCGCCGGACTGGGCGTGGACGAGGCCCTGCACAAGGCCGACGATGCGCTGTACATGGCCAAGAACCGCGGCCGCAACTGCGTGCACGCGGCCGAAGGCATCGGCTAGGCCGCTTGCCGGCCGGGCGCGGCGCCGCCGCCGGGGCCAGGCACCATCAGCCCAGCGCGGCGCGGGCCGCCGAAAGCACGCGGCCGTCCTCGACCAGGCGCACCGCCGTGGCCACGTCGCCATCCATCGCCCGGTCGCGGCCCATGAACGGGATGGCCTCGCGCAGCGCGGCCCAGGCCGCCTCCACGGCGCGCGACGGCTGGAACTCGCCGGACGCGGCCAGCTCGGCGCGCAGCGCCTCGACCTCGGCCAGGAAGCCCGGCCGGTCCGGATGGCCCGGCAGCGGTGCGCCCTGCACCTTGGCGGCGAGCGCCTCGGCGTCGCCCTCGCGGGCCAGCTGGCGGGCGGCGTTGATCATGTCGCGGCGGTAGTCGAGCGCCTGCGCGGCGGTGTAGAGCTCCAGGCCCAGCACCTGCGCCAGGTCGGCCGTCATCTCCAGCACGTGGCGGCCTTCGTTGGCGCCCATGGACACGTGGTCCTCGGCGTTGGCGCTGGTGGGGATCGAATACACGCTGGCCGGATGCGCGCGGCTGGCGAGGTCGTTCACCAGCGCGGCGGCGGTGTACTGCACGATCATGAAGCCGCTCTCGGTGCCATCCTCGTTGCCGATCAGGAACGGCGGCAGGCCATCGTTGGTGGCCGGGTCGACCAGCTTGTTCAGGCGCCGCTCGGAGATCGAGGCCAGCACCGGGATGGCGGCCTTGAGGTAGCTCATCGCCAGCGCCAGCGGCATGCCGTGGAAGTGGCCGGCGGAGACCACCTGGTCCTCGATCTCGCGCGCGCCCTCCAGACCGGGGAACAGCAGCGGGTTGTCGGTGACGGCGTTGAGCTCGATGTCGACCACGCGCTTGGCCTGCTCCAGCGCATCGCGCACGGCGCCATGCACCTGCGGGATGCAGCGCAGCGAATAGCTGTCCTGCGGCTGGTGCTTCTTGCCGCCGCGGAAGGGCCGGAAGCGCTGGTAGAACTTCTCGCGGCCGTGGCGCTGGTTGAACGGCACCCAGTCCCAGCCGATGTCGAAGCCCAGCGCCTGCTGGTCCGCGCTGGCCCAGCTCTCGGGCTGCCACTGCCGGAAACGCGGCACCAGGTGGTAGGCGATGTCGGACAGGCGGGAGCCGTCGAGCAGGCGGCGCAGGTTCGCGGCCACCTGCACCTGGCCCGGGTGCGGGCGCAGGTCGTGCACGTGCGGATCGAAGGCGCGCAGTCGGCCGGCGAAGGCGTCGAGCGTCATCGCCGCGGCGAGGTCGGCGGTGTCGAGCAGGTCTTCCAGGCGTTCGATCGCCAGCACGGCCGTGGCCAGCATCTGCGCGGTGCCGTTGTTCAGCGCCAGGCCTTCCTTGTGCGACAGCTTCACCGGCGCCAGGCCGGCACGCTGCAGCGCCTCGGCGCCGGACAGGCGTTCGCCGTCGTAGAAGGCTTCGCCGCCACCGAGCAGCACGATCGCGAGGTGCGAGAGCGGCGCGAGGTCGCCACTGGCGCCGACCGAGCCCTTGCGCGGCACCACCGGCACCACGCCGGCGTTGAGCAGCGCGGCCATCGCCTCGAGCACGACCGGCCGGATGCCGGAATGGCCGCGCATCAGGGTGTTGATGCGGATGGCCATCATCGCCCGCACCACGTCGGCCGGGAACGGTTCGCCCACGCAGACGGCATGGGTCACGATCAGGTTGTGCTGCAGCTCTTCCAGCACGCTGTCGCTGGACTCGGACGCACCCGGCAGGCCGGTGCGCAGGCGATGCGCGCCCAGCAGCTTGTCGGCGTTGCTGCCGAAGCCGGTGGAGACGCCGTAGATGGGCTCCTGGCGCTTGACCTGGTCGGCCAGGAAGTCGGCGGCGCGCTGCACCGCCGGCATCTGCGCCGGGTCGAGCCGCACCGGCGCACCGTGCGCGATCTCGGCCAACTGTGCCCGGTTGAGGCCGCGGCCGTCGAGGGTGATCGGTTTCATCTCAGCGTTTCCCCATCGCGCGCTGCTGCTCTAGCTCGACCTTCAGGACCGACGCCAGCTCTTCGCGCCCCAGCTCGTACTGGTCCTGCGAGGCCATGTCCTTGACCTTGACCACGTTGCGCGCGGCCTCGTCCTCGCCGTACAGCAGCACGAAGCGGATGCCGGCGCGGTCGGCGTACTGGAACTGCTTGGCCAGCTTCTTCACCTCCAGCTGCACCTCGGCATTGATGCCGGCCGCGCGAAGGCGGCGGGCGATGTCGAGCGAATCGGGCAGGCGGGCGTCGTCCATCAGACCCACCAGCGCCTGCACCGAACTCTCGGCGGTGGAAACGATGCCGGCTTCGCGCAGCTGCCAGAACAGGCGCGTGGCGCCGATCGAGATGCCGACGCCGGGCAGCTTCGACTTGGTGTAGTGGCTGGCCAGGTTCTCGTAGCGGCCGCCCGAGCAGACCGAACCGATCTGCGGGTGTTCGTCGAGGGTGGTCTCGTAAACGGTGCCGGTGTAGTAATCGAGGCCGCGGGCGATCGAGAAGTTCAGCGCGTAGTTTTTCTCGGGCACGCCGTAGCCCTTGAGCAGCTCCAGCACTTCGCGCAGCTCGGCGCGGCCCTGCTCCAGCACCTCGCTGCCGGCGCCCAGCGCGTCGAGCCGGGCCAGGGCATCGGCGTGCGAGGTGGAACGCACCTGCACGAAGGCCATGATGCGCTCGACCACGTCGGCGGCCAGGTTGAAGTCGGGCCCGGTCAGGGTGGCGCGCACCGCGTCGGCGCCGCGCTTGTCGAGCTTGTCGATCTCGCGCAGCACCAGCGCCTGGCGCTCGCCGTCGGCGATGCCCACGCCCTCGAAGAAGCCGCGCAGCAGCTTGCGGTTGTTGAGCTGGATGGTGAACGGGCCAACCTCGAGCTCCGAGAACACGGCGTGGATCACCGCCGGCATCTCGGCGTCGTGGCGCACGCTGAGCGCGTCCTTGCCGATCACGTCGATGTCGCACTGGTAGAACTCGCGGAAGCGGCCGCGCTGGGCGCGTTCGCCGCGGTAAACGCGCTGGATCTGGTAGCGCCGGAACGGGAACGCGAGGTCGTGCTCGTGCTCGGCCACGTAGCGCGCCAGCGGCACCGTCAGGTCGAAGCGCAGGGCCAGCTCGGGCTGGCCGCCCTGCTCCAGCGACCCGGTGGATTGCACGAAGTAGACCTGCCGCTCGGTCTCGCCGCCGGTCTTGGTCAGCAGCACCTCGGAGAGCTCGAACACCGGCGTTTCCACCGGCAGGAAACCGAAGCGCTCGTAGTTGCGCCGGATGACGTCGAGCATGCGCTGGAAGGCGATCTGGTCACGGGGCAGCAGCTCCATGACCCCGGGCG
>ERZ1066122.1181-NODE-1181-length-22223-cov-7.022059_pt1 | contig 22223 bp, 15 predicted proteins | sample MGYA00382769_ERZ1066122 | MGnify/ENA primary metagenome ERZ1066122 (study PRJEB33369, sample SAMEA5778352) | biofilm metagenome | biome: Industrial cooling water; feature: Water cooling tower basin; material: Biofilm | place: United Arab Emirates | collected... | reverse complement strand
CCTTGACCAATTTCGCGCAAGACGAAGGCGAGCGCGTCGTCGGACTGTGACAGCGCGCCGCCGGGTTGAGCCCCGATGCTACCGATCGCGCCTGCCGCGACAAGCAGATAGATGACCGTGCAGATGCCAAGGCTGCCGATCAGGCCGATTGGAATATTGCGCTGAGGATTGATGGTTTCTTCCGCCGCCGTTGAAACGGCGTCAAAGCCCACATAAGCAAAGAAAATCGATGCCGCCGCCGCAGCGACGCCCACGGTGACCATATTGTTGCTGATGGGGTCCATCACTTCTTTGGCAAAAAAGCCATTGGGGCTGAACGGTTCGAAATTGGCGGCATTGATCGCCGGCAGTGCGAGCACGAGGAACAGGATCAGCGCCGAGACCTTGATCGCCACCAGCACCGCGTTGAAGCGCGCGCTTTCCTTTGTCCCGACAATCAGAAGCGACATGCAGACCAAACCAATAAGCATTGCCGGAATATTGATGAGGCCAGGGACTTCGCCAGGCCCAACGTCATCGAACGGCCCCTTGACGAAGGTATTGGGGATGTCGAGCCGGAATATTTCCTCGGCCAGCGAGACCATATAGCCCGACCAGCCGACCGAAACGGCGGAGGCTGCAATGGCGTATTCAAGCACGAGCGCCCACCCGACGATCCAGGCGACAATTTCGCCGAAGGTGGCGTAACTATAGGTATAGGCCGATCCCGATACCGGAACCATCGACGCCAGCTCGGCATAACAGAGAGCGGCGAGCGCGCAGACAACGGCAGCGATGATAAAGCTGATCATCATCGCCGGCCCGGCCTTGTTCGCCGCCTCCGCCGTCAGCACGAAAATGCCCGTGCCAATGATCGCGCCAATGCCCAGCATGGTCAGTTGCAGGGCGCCCAAGGTGCGGGTCAGCGATTTTTTTTCGGCCGTGGCCAATATGGCGTCGAGTGGTTTGACGCGACCAAATATCATATATCTTCCCCTAAGGCGGGCGCGCTGTTGCCTGGCACCCTTGTTCTGAATGGCGCGGAGACTAGCCACTTGCCCGCGAGGCGCAACTTAATTTCTTGGCGGCTTAACGTACCGTGAAGCGGATGCGGTCAACGACACGCCCGCCCGGATCGACGAGTGCGACAAGGTGTGACCCCGGCCGCGGGATAATCTCCGCGCCCGTCTCTGCATCGCCGAGCAGCGTGCTGCCCAGCATCAAACGGTGTCCCGCCCCCGCGCCGCTGACCCGGATGGCGATGCGCTGGCGATCGCCGGGGATGTCGGGATCAAGCGCATAGATGCTGCCGCTTGCCGGGCTGGCGATGCGCGGCGCCCGCGCCGCGGCGGGGGCGGCGGCAATGCTAGTCTGCCCGGTGCCGCTCAGGAAAAACTCGCGGCGGGGCGGCTCCCGGGTGCCAGGCAAGGCGACGACGCGCGCTTCTACCCCGGCTGGCATTGCGGGGGGCTTGCCGGGACGGCCTGTATGCAGCGCAAGCATGACATCGCGCCACACCGGGGCTGCTCCGCTGGTGCCCGATACCGCGCGCATCGAATCGCCCTCCAGATTGCCGACCCAGACGGCGACGGTGAAGCGGTCGGAATATCCAATGCACCAATTGTCGCGCATCGCCTTTGAAGTGCCCGTTTTGACCGCAGCCCAGAAGGGCAGGCGCAGAGCGCTGTCCGCGCCAAACGCATCGGCGCGCGCCGATGGATCGGCCAATATATCGCTGGTAATGAAGGCTGCGGCCGGGCTGACGATCGGGCGTGGCCGGCCCGGCGGCGCATCGGGCGTGAAATGCACCGGCGTGAAGCGGCCGGCGTTGGCGAGCGTCCGGAAAGCATTGGCCTGTTCGACAAGCGATACTTCGGCCGAACCCAGTGCCAGGCTGAAACCATAATATTCGCCGTCCTCGACAATGCCGTGATAGCCTAGATCCCACAGGCGGTCGCGGAAATCCTGAACGTCGCCAAGCACCAGCGCGCGTACGGCGGGGACGTTAAGCGATCCGGCAAGTGCGGTCCGCACGCTCACGGGGCCGCGAAAGCTGCGGTCATAATTTTTGGGAACGTAAAGCCCCGATGCGGTGTCGAGCTGTACCGGGCTGTCATCGAGGATCGATGCGGCGGTGAGCCAGCCGCGCTCGATCACCTGTGCGAACAAATGGGGCTTCAGCGTCGACCCGGCCTGTCGCCGCGCGCTTGCGCCATCGACGGCGGCGGCGGTCGATTTAAGTCCGACGCCGCCGACATAGGCAAGTACGGCGCCGCTTTCGTTGTCGAGCACCACTACCGCACCGTCGCGCACGCGCGTTTCTCCTAGCGCCTCCAACTGGCGGCGCAGCGCGCGGACAGCGCTGCGCTGGACCGCAGCGTCGATGGTGGTGGCAACCCGCTCGCCGGGTTTCGTCAGCAAGCGGACGGCCAGATGCGGGGCCAAACCGGGGTCGGTGCGCGCGGCCCGCTCACCGCTGGTCAGCGTGGCGGCGGCGATGGCGAGCGCATCGCAGGTTGCGGCACTGGCCCCGCGGCAAGCCCGCCGGGCCAGCGGGGCTGGACCTGCGGCGGGGTTGGGCAAGAGCGCAGCAAGCAGCCGAGCATCAAGACGATTCATCTGCGCCGGGGTCTTACCGAACAGCGCCGCCGCACCCGCACCAATCCCCTGATTTTCCCCGCGCAAGGGCAAGAGATTGAGATAGGCCTCCATCACCTGATCGTGCGACCAGCGGTCTCCCAGCGCCAGCGCGGCGCGCATCTGGCGCAGCTTCTGCACCCAGCCGCGCTGTCCCGGTGCGGCAAGCTCTGGCGCTAGAAACGCGGCGAGCTGCATGGTGATGGTTGACGCTCCGCGCGACCGGTCGCCGCTCAACCGCGCGCGGGCTGCGGCGGCGACGGCCAGCCAGTCGACCCCGTCATGCGCGCCAAAGCGCCGATCCTCGGCAGCAATGATCGCCGCTGGCACGCTGCCTGCTACATCTTTCAGTGACACCCAGGCTGCCCGGCGACGCTTGAAATCGACCCGCTCGCTGTCTAGCAAGGCGCCATTGCGATCATAGAGCCACGCCTCGCTTGGCTGCCACGCGGCGCGGACTTCGGCGAAGTCGGGCATCGGCGGCGGGCGGGTGACAAGGGCGAGCGCAATCAGCGCGGCAAGCGTGATGCCCGCTAGCCACCACCCCCAGCGCAGGCGGCGGGGCGGCTGCGTCGTGCCGGTGACATAGACTTGTTCGTTCACCACAAAGCGTCCGCTAGCCTTAATCCCGCTCGCCCTGAGCTTGTCGAAGGGCCGTACTTTTCTCTCACGGTCCGAAAAGTAAAGAACAGTGCTTCGACAAGCTCAGCACAGACGCAGAAAAGGGAAAATTTCTAGCCCCCATCCCCCGCCGCAATCGTCACCGTACCGTTTGGCCATGCGCCGCTGACTGCCGGGGTGTACATCGCCTCCACTCTTGTCGGGGGAAGCGTGAAGCGGCCGGAGACATTCAATCGTACGACATATTCCGCCACATGGGTGCCCTGTGGCAGCCAGGCATAATAGCCGCGCCAGCCATCGCGCGCGCGTTCGACATAGCTGGGCTGCCTGCCTTCTCCCGCCGCTTCAGCAGCGAGGAGTTGCGACTGGCCGCCAAGATTGCCGACGATGGTCGCGCCCGGTGGGACTGGATCGGCGATCACGACCCAGCTACGACCCGCCGTTGCGGTCACTTCAATCCGCACTTTGATCACGTCGCCGCGCGTCAGCCGATCCTTTGACGCTGCTTTCACGACACTGACGCTGCGTTTAATGCGGTATCCGGCATTTAGCGGTTCGAGAAGCGGCACGGCCGCGCGAATCGCGATCATCGCCCAGGGTATGCCGCCGCCGTCATGTGCAAGTGTCAGTGGTCCGGCGGTGAGCGGCAGCGTCAGCGGCGGCGCATCGGCCGCCATCGGCCAGCTTTGCGCCGCGCTTTGCCCGGCGAGCGACACGCGGGTCATCCCGGCAATGGCGCTGGCGGGATAGAGGCTGGCAAAGCGCCGCACCACCACCGCACCCCACGCATTGGCGGGCGTGGTGTCCCAATGCCCGCGCCGCTGCCGCTGGGCGATGCCTAGCATCAGCTTGCCTGCATCGGCTTCCCACCCGCGTCGGCCAAGAACCGCGTCGAACAGCTTGATCGCCATTTCATCGCCGCTGACCATCATCCACCACGGTGCATTTGCTGCGTCGACAAGGTCGAGACGGCTTCCTTCATAAACCAGCCGCTTCCTCAGCTCCGCCTCTGCTGCGGTGCGCATGGCCGCCGCACTGCGCAGGCCGGGGATTCGGTCAATCGCGATCAGCCAGTCAGCCAGCAGCCCCGTCGGCATCTCCGCCGGAGTGATCTCGATACGTAAGGCCAGCGCCGCGCTTGCCGCCCCGTTGCGGGCGAGGGCAGCAAGCGATGCGACGCGGACCAGGCGCATATCAGCAGGCCCCATTGCCTCGCGTCCCAGTCGGCCATCGACGACGGCTTGCAACGCTGTGACCATTTTCGCACGTGGACCATCGGGAATGGTCAGTCCGCTCGCCGCCGTGATCGACAGGATATAAGCGGTCAGTTCGGGTGAGCCCTTGATCCGGTCGCTGGGGAAATAGCGGATTAGGCCATCGGCGTCCTGATACAGCGGCAGTTCACCCGCCAGCGCCTGCCATTTCGCCGTATCGCCCAGCGCAATGGCCCGCGATAATTGCTGTTCAAAGCAATTCCACGGGTAAAGCGCCATATAATCCCGCACCCCGGCCAGTGGCGGGGCGACTGTATCGGACAGGCGAATGTCGACGCTGGCTCCGTCAAGCGCGCCTTTGGGCGCGGCCACCGGTACACTCGTCGATGCCCCGACCTGCATCAGGCTGGCGGCCCAAGTGGTGACGGGCACCGCTGGCTCAACCGTCTGGGCGATGGCCAGCCGGTCGCGCATCTTGCCGTCCGCCGACACGGCATCGACGGTCCAGCCGATGGCGCCCGGCATGGCGGGGGCGGTCATGGTCCAGCTGACCGGCACCGCACCGCCCGCCGGAATGGTTACGGTCAGCGGCGCGCCGGTGGCAACTGCAGGGCTCAGCGTGGGCGTCGCGGTGACGGTCATCGCCTTGTCCGTGCCATTGCGCAGGGTAAAGCGCGCGTCAAAGGCGTCGCCCGTGCGCACCATGTCCGGCATGCCGGAAAAGATCGCAAGATCCTGCACCGTGCGCACGCTTGCCTCACCCGTTCCGAACAGCGCCGGACCTGCGGTCGCGACAGCGACGAAGCGGAAGGAGGATAGATTGTCGGAAAGCGGCACGTCGATTGTTGCACGGCCCTTGGCGTCCAGCGGCACCCGGCCCTTCCACAACAGCATCGGGCGGAAATCCTCACGCGCCAGACCCGACATATCCTCACCGCCCCCGCCGCCCGGCGCCAGTGCCTTGCGGCCATAGTGGCGCTTGCCGACAACCTGCATCTGCGCGGTGGAAGTCAGCACGTCGAGCGTGCGGCGCCCCATCATCGCGTCAAGCAATTGCCAGCTGTCGTTGGGCGCAAGCTGTAGCAACGCCTCGTCAACCGCCGCGAAGGCGATTTCCGCGCTGGCCGGGGGTTTGCCGCCCGGCGCGGAAACCGCGATATTCACCTTCGCGGTTTCGCGCACGGAATATTTGGGCTTGTCAGTGGTCAGCTTGACGCCAAGCTGGCTGCCTTCCCACCCCACTTTGATCCGCGCGATGCCAAGCCGGTAGGACGGCTTGGCCAGGTCGACCAGCGCGGTTGGCGGCGCACCCTCGCTTGTCGTCATGTCGAAACCGATCGCGCGTTTCATCTTGCGGAACCAGCTTTCGTTGCCGGTCACCCGGCCGCGCACCGCCATGACCGAGACATAGACATCGGGGGCATAGCTGGCGGGCAGCTTGACCGCGACGACGGGATTGGTGCCCTTCAATGGCGTGACGAAGCTCGACAGCACCCCCTCGCGTTCGACGGTGACCAGCGCGGTCGCCTCGCGGAACGGCATGCGCACCTGGAACCGTGCGGTGTCGCCCGCCTTGTAGCGCGGGCTTTCGGGGATCACGTCCATGCGGTCGCCATTGTCGCCGCCGAACCACCATTCCTCGTCGCCCGCAAGCCAGACGGAGCGCACCGCGCGCGCCTCATTCCCCGCCGCATCGCGCGTCGTTGCAACCACGGTCACCTCGCCCGAGACACCGGGAGCCATGGTACAGGCCGCGCGGCCCAGCTTGTCGGTTTGCGCGGTACAGGCTACTGGCAGGCGCGTCGTCGTCATCCGGTTGTCATAGGCATAGAAGCCGCCGATCAGTCGGCGGCGCGCGGTCACGATCTCGCGCCGGTACACCGCGACGCTGACCGGCTGGCCCGCGACCGCACGGCCGTCAAGGTCGAGCGCGATGAATTGCAGCCGCAAATCCTTGTCCCGCATCATCCAGCCATCGGTCTTTACCCCCAGCTGTACAGCCGCAGGGAACAGGCGGATACGGCGGCTGGCGGTCAGCGTTTCGCCATTGGCATCCTCATAATCCATCTCGACCGTCATCACGGTGGGCTGGTTGATCGGCTGGTCGATCTCGATACTTGTCTGGGCAGTGCCGTCCGCACCCAGCGCCATGGGGAGCGTGCGGGCCAGTGGCAGCGGCGCTTCGGCTTCCTCACCCGAATCGTCGAGCGCGACCGTGCCTTCGCGCACCGGCATCCCGCCGAAATCCCAGCCGTCATAGTCGCCCGGCGGCAACCAGCTTTCGCTGAACGCCGTGCGGATGGTAACAGGAAGTCCCCCAGCGGGGCCGCCCGAGAGATAACCGGCAAACAGCGACAGCGGCACGGCGGCAGGCTTGACCGGCGGCGCCTTTGGGCCGGTCACGGTTGCACGCATGGTCGGCAGACGATATTCATCAACGCGCACCGACTGGCCCGACCAGATGGTCTGATCCTGGCCCTTCGCGTCCTTGGTTACGAATTGCAGGTCATAATCGCCCATCGGCGCGGCGGCGGGGACATCCCAACGGCTTTCTCCGACGCCGTTCGGGTCGATGGCAAAGGGCATTTCGAACGCCGTATCCGACCCCCGGTGCGACAGGCGCAGTGTGCCCGCCAGCGTCGGGGCAAAGGCAAAACCGATGCCGACCGGACGGCGCAGGATATGCTTCATGCTGACGCTTTCGCCCGCCTTCACCAGTGCGCGGTCGAAAATCGTGTGCAGAATGTCCGTGCGTTCCGACCAGCCATAGGGCAGATCGAAGTCATAGGGGCGCAGGCCATTGCCCCAGTCGGTCAGCGTAAAGCTGAAATCATCGCCCGACCGCGCGGACACCATCAGGGCATGACCCTCGCTGTCGGTGCTCCGCGCCTCGCTCTCGCTGCACCCCGAATAGGTTTCGGGTTTGGGCAGTCCCTGCGGAATGGCAAGCCGCCCGGCCGCGTCGGTGGTGCCGCGAGCCAAGCTGCGGCCATTGCAGGCGTCAGTCACACGCACCTCGGCCCCCGCCACCGGCAGGCCGGTATCGAGCGAGGTCACCCAGGCAAGCGAGGTTTCGCGGCCCCATTTGAAATGCACCGCCATGTTGGTGACCAGCGCCGCGGAGGCGACGTAGCGTGTCGCCCGGCGCCCCAGCAGCGCCGCACCCAGTTCCGGACTGGCCAGTTCCACCACATGAAAACCGGGTTCAGACAGCGGAATGCCGACAACCTCAAATTCGCGGCCCTTGCCCGGCAGCGGGAGGGTCAGCGCGGTACGCCCCGCCGCCCCGCCATCGGCAAAGACCGACCGGGTGCCGGTGTAGTTGACCGATCTCGTCCCGCCGCGTCCGTCGTTTTCCTCACGAATGTCGGTGTCGTCGGCATCGTCCACCCGCTTCAGCCATTTGACGATTGCCGCATCGTCGTCATTCACGCGCAGCGCGGCACCGGTGACACTCAGCTGTTCGCGCTTGAGTTCGGCCTCTACCCCGCGCACGGTGACGGGCAGGACGCCGCCCTTGCGCGCCTCCAAAATCCCGAACGGCGCGGCGAATTTGACGAGCGGCGGGGTGCGGTCGATTGCGACCGCCTGCGGAAAGCGCGCGGCGTTCTGGAGCAGGCGGCCCGACTGGTCGGCGAGATCGGCGGGCAGGATCAGTGACGCTGTCTGCGCCTCTGCCAGCGGGCCGGAAAAGCTGATCCGGTCCAGAAAGGCGTCGTTGTCGGCGGGCTTGTCCGGGCGGCGGACGGTGCCGTCGGCCATGCGCAATGTGGCGGCAAGCGCCTGTTCGCGCGCGACGGGCGCGGTGAAGCTGACCGTAACGGGACGCAGCGGATTGCACCCGGCCTGCGGGCTGACGCGCGTGCAGGTGAAGCGCGCGGTAAAGGCGGCGCGGATGCTGTAATCGAAGCGCTGGTCGCGCCCGGCGGTGCGCGCGGGTGCGCCAGCCTGGCTGATGCGCCCGTCCCATACCAGCGCCATGTCGCGCCCGGGTGGCAGCGGGCGGCGGCATTTGGCGGCGACGATGCGTGCGCCCCACGCTTCACGGTCGGCCCCGGCGGCGGGAATCTGTGTTGGCAGACCGGCAGCAGATAGAAAATCCTGCCGTTCCCAGTCGCTGTCACCGAGTCCTGTCAGAATCTCGGTCGCGATGGCGGCAGGGAGCACGTCGAGCGGGATTTTTTCACCAATCCCGTCGACCGCGCAATAGGCGAAGCGCCCGACGCTGGCCCGGTCGGGCGCGGCATTGGCGGCGATCAGGAAAATCTGATCCTCCTCGATTCCGCTATAGGAGCCGCCCGCCAGCACCGCCCGGACGCCCGGCCCGCCGGTGTCGATTGGAAAGCGCTGACTGCCCGAAACATTGGCACCGCGCAGGGTCGTGAGTCGTTCACGCAGATTGACGTCGCAGGCAATCCCGGCGGGCAGCGGGCGGTTGAATTCCAGCACCCAGGTCTGATTATCGACCCAACGGCCCTGACCCGGCACTGGGCAATCGTGGGTGGCGGGGGCAGGCGCGCGGGGGTCGCCCAGCGGCACCATCGCCTCCGAAAAGCGGAGGGTAAAGCGATTGATGGTGGCATCGCCCGCGCTCGCGCTGCCGGGGGTGGCCAGGATGACCTGCGGCACGGTATCTCCGCCCGCCGCGGCCGTGACCAGCGCCAGCGGGATGAGCCATGCCGTGCGCGCCAATTGCGCCATGCCCCGTACCGCCATTGCCTGACTCCTCCCACAACTATGCGTAATGATGGTGGAATGGTCCGGCGCTGTCCAGCGGCACGCAGCACCGGTTCACCGCATCAGCATCGGTCCCAGCCACTGCCCGCCGAATAGATGGACATGCAGGTGCGGCACTTCCTGTCCGCCATGCCCGCCGACGTTGGCGAGCAGGCGATAACCCGGCGCGGGGAGGCCCAGGTCGCGGGCAACCTGGCCTACCGCGCGGACGAAACCGGCAATCTCGTTCGCCCCGGCCCGCGCGCTGAAATCATCCCAGCTGACATAGGCGCCCTTGGGGATCACCAGGACATGCACCGGCGCCTGCGGGTTGATATCGTGAAAGGCGAGCGCCCATTCATCCTCATAGACCGCCGTGCACGGCAGCTCGCCGCGCAGGATGCGGGCAAAGATGTTGCGGTCGTCATAGGGCAGGGTGGCATCAATCGGCATGGCGGACTCCGGTTCGGGCTAGGCTGTCGATGGCGGCCATCAGCTGCATGGTGGCCAGACTGTCCTCACCCCGCGTTGCAACCGGCGCGCTGTTGAGTACAGCATCGCGAAAGGCGGCGAGCTGATGGACATAGGTGGATGGGCCGGGAAATTCCTCACTCCCTTCGCGCCCGTCGATCATCCAGCGGACATCATGCCCCCGCTGCGGCGCGAGCGGGTTGCGAATGTCAAGCCAGCCGCGCGACCCCGTAAACCGGATGGTCGCGGCAAAGGGCTGGTCAAAGGCGCAATCGACCGCGATGTCAGTGCCGTGCGGCGTCGTCAACCGGGCCTTGGTGGCGATGTCCGCGCCCTCCGCCCGATCATCGTCCAGCCAGCGCTGCGCCGCCGCGGCGACTGTGGGCTCAACGCCCAGTGCCGAACGCGCCCAATAAAGCGGATAAACCCCCAAATCCCATAACGCGCCGCCGCCGACCCGGCGGTCATAGCGCAGCTCGCCCGGCGTCGGCGGAAAGTCGATCGTAAAGCTTGCCGTCACCGCGCTGATATCGCCCAGCATTCCGCCCGCCACCATTGCGCGCATCCGCGCCGCCAGCGGGTGATAATGGCTGTGCTGCGCCTCCATCAACAGGCCGCCGTGAGCCGCCTCTGCCGCCACCATCGCCCGGGCATCCGCCGTGGTCAGGGCAAAGGGCTTTTCGCACAGTACCGGCTTCCCCGCCGCCAGCGCAGCGATCGACCAGCCGGCATGCAGATTGGGGGGCAGCGCAACATAGACGGCGTCGACGTCATCCGCCTCGATCAGCGTCCGATAGTCCGCATACGCCCGCGCAATGCCATGTTGGTCGGCATAGGCCCGCGCCCGCTCAGGATCGCGCGCGGCAACCGCCTGGACCGACACGCCGTCCACCTCCTGCGCCGGGGCGATCATCGCATAGGTTGCAACCCGTGCCGCGCCCAATATGCCGATGCGCAGGGTCATGCCCCGCGCGATGCCTTTTCCGCATGGCCCGACACGCCGGTCCGGCGGTCAAGCTCGGCGGCGATGGCGTCCCAGCCGATCCCGCGCGCCGCCAGCAGCACGGTCAGGTGGAAGATCAAATCAGCGGCTTCCGCCACAATCTCTGGCTCCTCGCCCTCCACCGCCGCGACGACCAGTTCGATCGCCTCTTCCCCCAGTTTGCGGGCGACATGGCCGTGGCCCTTCGCGACCAGGCTGGCGACATAGCTCGCCTCTGCCTCGCCCGCTGCGATGCGGGTGCGAACCGTGGCTTCGAGGCGGGTTAGGGCGGACGTTGCGGGGTCGGTCATAACGGTTGGTTAGAGCATGATGGATGAAATGGGAATCACCCGATCAATTTCCCTTTCGTCCAAAGCGGATCGAGCAACGGCCGTCGGCTTCGCGCGGCATATATCATGGCCAAAGGCTGAAGGTCGGACGATTCATGATGCCTTGGCGGACGCGGGTGGCAATAACAGGCTGGACATGCCGTGTGTGGGCTGATTGATTGCGGCTCATGGCTGACGTCAAACTCCATCCCGACTGGCTCGCCCGCATCGGCGGGGAATTTGACCAGCCCTATATGGCGGTACTCAAGTCTTTTCTGACGGCCGAGCGGGCGGCGGGCAAGACCATCTATCCGGCGGCGCGCAACTGGTTTGCCGCGCTTGATGCCACGCCCCCCGATGCGGTGCGGGTGGTGATATTGGGGCAGGATCCCTATCATGGCCCAGGCCAGGCCCATGGCCTCAGCTTTTCGGTTCAGCCCGGCGTGCGGGTGCCGCCAAGCCTCGTTAACATCTACAAGGAACTGTCGACCGACCTTCACATTCCGCCAGCGCGGCATGGCCATCTTGCGCACTGGGCGGCACAAGGCGTGCTGCTGCTCAACGCGGTGCTGACGGTGGAGGCCGGGCAGGCGGCCTCGCATCAGGGGCGCGGCTGGGAACGCTTTACCGACGCCGTCGTCGCGGCGGTGGCGGCCAGCGCTACCCCGACCGTCTTTCTGTTGTGGGGCAGCCACGCCCAAAAAAAGGCTGCCTCGGTGCCGGGACTGGCAGGGGGCAGTCCGCACTTGGTGCTGCGCGCCGCCCATCCATCGCCGCTGTCAGCGCATAATGGATTTTTCGGATGCCGCCATTTCAGCCAGGCCAATGATTTTCTGACGGCGGCCGGGCGAGGGGCCATCGACTGGCGCCTGCCAACCGCGGGATGAACGCGATGGCCGCCATTCCGGTCGCTTCCGCAACGCTGGCTGCGATGGAAAGCTGCATGGGCGCCGTGGACGACATGACCGCCCTGTCACGCCGAACGTTTACGCGCTTCCTGGAAGCTTATCCGGATGAGGCGACGCGGTTCATCAATGTGGATGCCGCCGTGCTGCGTATGACCGACGAAACCTTCATATTGTTGCTGGGGTTGGCAAGCGGAGCCGAATGGGCGGCGGGCAGCGCGCGGCACTGGGCGGACCTGCACCGTAATTACGGACCAATCGCCAGCGCGCGTTATGCCGCGTGGACCGCACTGTGTCTTGATGAACTGGCCGTGCACAACGATGCGCTGTGGACCGCTTCAGTGGCTGGATGGCAGGCTGCGGGCGGGGCGCTGGATGCGCTGTTGATTTCCGAAAACGATCGGGTTCAGGGAATCAGCCACCCTGCCGCCCACTGATCGCCGCTCCGGGTGAACAACGCGCGGCGGTGGCCATCATGGGCGAGATATAGCCAGTCGATCCGGTCGAGCGTTACGACGAGCGCCGCGAAATTGGGCCGTCCCGCCTCGCTTTCGGCCAGCGTCGGAAATCGGCCTTCATAATCGGCAGGAAGCCCGCTGGTTGGGGCTGCCGCCGCCGCACTGGGCGCAATGGGGGCAAGGTAGCAGCGGCGGCTCGTCGCCGGGCTCGCCGACCAGGCGGCGTCGGCAACCGGGCCGGTGGCGGCGATCGTTCCGGTTCCCGAACAGCGCAGCTGCAGCTTGGCACCGGCATCGTAAAACAGGATGTGGACGCGCCCATCGGTGCCGATTTGCGCAACCTTGGGCGACCGCGCGTCGGTGTGAAAGCGCAGGCTGTGCGCCTTGGCGTCGACCTGACGGAGCACCATTACGCGCAGGTCGCCGTCTGCCGTGCCAACCACCGGGGTGTGAAAGGGTGATTTGCGATCCGCTTTCCCCCGTACCAGCCGCGCCCACAGGTCGGCCGCGATCGCATCGAGATCGTCGCGCGGAATGCCTGGCCCGCCGCTCATGCCGCCAGTCCCATGATGATTGCCATCGTGCCGAGGCCGGTCGACAGCGTCAGGCGCAAGGCCATCCACCACGGCGGAGCCAGCCCCAGCGCGGCAATCCGCCGGTCGACCAGCGGGGCGGCAAGGATGGAGACACCCAGCCACACCAGTGAAGGTCCGGGCCAGGGTTCGCCGATCAGCCAGGGGGCCAGCGTGACGAGCGCCATCAAGCTGGGCAGCACGCTGACCAGCCAGAGCCAGCCGGGTGCACGCGTGGGCGCTGCGGCCGCCAGTCCCCACCACAACCCGCCGAGAAAACTGAAGATGAGCGCGGCGTAGAGCCAGCCAAAAGCGAGCGCGCCAAAGCGCCACTGGTCGTTTCCGCTTAATACCAGTCCCAGCAACGCCGCCATGGGGAGCAAACCGGAGAGGCCGAGACGGCGGGGCAGCGGGGGAATAGCGCGCATCAATTCGAACATGGCGTGTCCATGCGCCAGCCTGTCCCGCGCTGCAACCCTCAACCGCCGGGAACAATCCGCCGCCAGACCCGCTTTTCCGTGCGCACGCCACGCAAAAAAGGAGATACTGATGGCCGCCAATATCGACACCCCGCCGCCAAAGAAAACGCTGACGGATATCGCCAAGGAAATGCGGGATATAGACTTCACGCTGATGTCGACGATCGCCGAGGACGGGTCGATTGCCACGCGTCCGATGAGCAACAACCGCGATGTCGAATTTGACGGCGATAGCTATTTCTTCACCGATGAAGTGACGACCGCCGCCAAGGATCTGGCCCGCGATCCGACGGTCGGCCTCAGTTTGCAGGGCAAGGCGGGATGGCTTGGCAAGCCGCCGATTTTCATCACCATCGAGGGCAGGGCGGAGCTGATCCGCGACCGCATCCAATTTCGTGCGCACTGGCACAAAGGACTGGAACTGTGGTGGGATGGCCCCGACGCTCCCGGCATCGTGCTGATCAAGGTCCACGCCGATCGTATCCATTATTGGGACGGCCTCGACGAAGGCGAGGTCAAGGCCCCGCCGGGCGATGAGAAAGGATAAGCGATGACCGCAAAGACATTTAAGGTCGGCGACAAGGTCGAGTGGAACAGCAGTGGCGGTCACTCGACCGGCAAGGTCACGCGCAAGATCACGAGCCCGACCAAGATCAAGGACCATAAGGTCGCCGCTTCTGCCGACGATCCGCAATATATGGTAAAGTCTGACAAATCGGGCAAAGTCGCGGCCCATAAACCGGGCGCTCTGACCCAAAGTCGCGACTGAACCCGGAATGCTCAAAACGCCCGCTTGATGGCGGATTGCGACAAAAGTCGCCGCTTCACGCGGAACAGTTGCCCTTTATCGTCATTATCCAGGACATCATCTGAAAGGAGATTCCATATGGAAACCGGTTTTGACACCCGCGCCGAACACACCAATTTGATTTCGTCGAGCAAAGTCGATGGCACCGCCGTCTATGATCGCTCGGGCAACAAGCTGGGCAGTATTTCGCACCTGATGATCGGCAAGCGCGATGGCCGCGTCGCCTATGCCGTGATGTCCTTCGGCGGGTTTCTCGGCATGGGCGGGGATGATTACACCCTGCCTTGGGACAAGCTGGAATATGACGTCAATCAGGGCGGCTATGTCGTCGATGTGACGAAGGACCAGCTGAGCAGTGCTCCGCGCTATGCCGGCGATCAGGAAACAAACTATGATCGCGGCTATTATGAGGGCGTGAGCGATTATTACGGCACGACCCGTCCGAGCTGGTAAGCTAACCGGCTTTTCCAGGCATGAAGCCCCGGTGCCGCGATACGGCACCGGGGTTTTTTGCTTTAGGGTCTGTAGGGATTTAGCGCGTCACCATCGGTCGTCATTCCCGCTTTAGCGGGAATGACGAAATCAGACGAAATGGAAATTTTCGCGTTGGATCCCCACAGCCCCTAGGTTTAATGCCAGCGTCGTACCGCCAAATGACGACAGGATATCGCGCTCCCCGAGCGCCCTGTTTCCGCTGCACGCCTCAATAATCTCAGTTGATTTGTCCTCGAAAGCGAATGGTAAAGCTTGGCTGGGTCGTGGCTGTGCCCGCTGCCATTGTCCCGGCGGGTGCAATGCGGATTCCGCGAACATTGGGATCATATGTTGCTGTCGGTGTATAGCCATAGGGTGTCCCACCCCCCGGCTGGCTTGAAAAACTCACCATTGTTGCTGCGTTGAAGCTGTTCAGTCCGCTGGGCGTCGTCCCGTTCGTAAAGGTCACGGGCACCGCACCATCATAGGTAAAGTTGGGCGGCAGCATGTCGGCGATTACGATCGTGCTTGCGCTGACACTCTGGCTACCGACGTTGGTTACGCTGATGGCATATTCGATCACGGCACCGGGAATGGCCTTGGGATCGCTTGTCCCGTTTATCGGATCGGACAATATGGTCGAGGTCTTTGTAACCACCAGATTGGCGGTCGCCACGCGCGTATTAGTGATGGTACAGGTCACAAGATCGCCCACTGCAGGGGTGATAGTCCCACCGACAGAAGTGGGCAGCGGCGTGGATGACCCTGCGGCATTGCTGCACGCCATGGTTGCCGTGTAATTGCCAAGGTTGCCAGTCCCCGCCGCGATTTCGTCCACACTATGCGCCGTGCCAGCCGTCACCTGAACCAGTCCGGTGTCGCCGCCGGTGATTGTGCCCGATGTTCCCGAGGTGGTGGAGGATGCGACAACGCTCGCACCTTGCCTGATCCGCACCATAAATTGGTCGCCAGCAAAGCGCCGCCCACCGGTGCCCAGCAGCTTGCGAACGCGCACGTGCGGATGGGCGGTGTTTGTAAAGGTACAGACAAGAGCATCGCCAAACGCCAGCGACCCAAGATTGAAGCTGGTCGTAACAACATTGACGGGCAACGGTGTCCCCCCACCGCCGCTGTTTGTACAGGTCAGTACGGAGCGATATTGGCCGATGCTGCTAGCGCTGCCGGGTGCCATCGCTTCACTCAGCGTCAGATTTATTCCGGAGGCGAGGCTGAGCGCGGTTGCGGCAAACGGACCGCTAGCTGTCCCGTTGGTCGTCCCGGACGCCAGCGTTGCGCCAGTCGAGGTCGCGGTCACGCGAAAGTCGAACTGGTCCGCCGGATTGATGCGCACGCCGCCAATCGCCTTGTTGAGACGGATGGAGGCGAAGCGGACGGCGAACATGATGCCCTGCAACCCGCCGGCCTGTACCTGTGCGGTAACCGTCGTCGGGCTGTTGGAACCGACGATATGCCCACCCACCGTGCCGCCAACCCCGGTGACCGTGAAGGTGCCCGTGCCTTCGCCAGTAACGGTCGGATAGGTGTTGCCGCTGATTGGCGGAACTTCGTCCAGGATCGTCCAGCCGCCACCATTGGTCGTATATTGCAGGCTTTCGCCCCCATTCGAGGATTCGGCATCGGCGATAACAAAGCTGTAGGCGCTGACCGCCGACACGCCCGCGGGCGGGGTGATACTGATCCCGCTGACTGTGATCAGCCGCGTCCCGGACGTGGCGGTATATAATATGGGGCGGCCTGGAATACCCAGAAAGGCGGTATTGCCGACCGCCGCTCCGGTCCATGATGGCGCGGTTACCGCGTTGAATGCAGCGCCGCTTCCCGGCGTGACGCGCAGATTTAAGCTGAGCGTTGATCCATCGGTGAGGCCGAAACTGAAATTCTGTCCGCCCGCCGATCGGGCGGTGGCATCGTCATAAGTAGCGAAATTGAGCCAGCAATAGGTTTGCCATCCGGCGGGCGCGTTTCCCTGCGTCGTTGCGGGGGCGCAAGTTTGGGCGGTTGCCGGTGCAGCAACAAACACCCCAAGCATCACCGCGAGCACGCCGATCCACACTCGCGCCACGCGCCGTGCCGACATGCGCCGTGCCAACGGGCCAATGATATGTAACGCTGTTTCCATGATCCTGCGGTCGTTCCTGACCCGCCGGATAGAATAAAATTAACCACAAAACGGTTAACGAAGGGCCGTTGTCAGCTTCGCTGCGACCAGCATGGGGAAATCAGGGCTTGATGCCCCACACGGCCATGTCGCGTTCGACCCAGGGATCGATCAGCCGCGCGCCACGAAGATCGCGGGCCGCATCGGCCTTGCGCCCCTGCCGCGCATGGATGATCGACCGCATGAACAATGACGTGGCATAGCCAGGCTCGCGCATCAGCACCGCATCATAGTCCGCCAGCGCTTCCGCGAGCCGACCCGCCCGGAAATATACCATTGCCCGGCTGTCGAGCTTATCCACGGGATCGTCTGAAAGTGCGATGGCGCGGTTGCAATCTTCGAGTGCGCCTTCAAGCTGGCGGTTAAGCAAGGCCCTCATCCAACAGCGCATGTTGAGTGCTGCGCTGCTGTCTGGTTCAACCGCCAAACCTTCGTCCACGACCGCCAGCGCTTCGTCTGCCTTCCCTGCGAAGCCAAGCACTTCGGCTTTCAGGTCCAACCACTGCTGTTTTTCCGCGCCACCTTGTTCGATGCGTTCATCCGTTAGCGCGAGTGCTTCATCGAAGCGGCCAAGTCGGCGCAGCGTATTGACCTTGCTGTCGATAAAATTCGCCTCGCCCGGCTTGCCGTCGAGCGCCGCGTCAAGATCGGCTAGCGCATCGTCGAGCCGGTCGAGCCTGCTTAGCATTCTTGCCCGAAGGGCGCGCGTGGCAGGATCGTCCTCCAACGCCAGCGCCTTGCTGTAATCCGCCAGCGCCAGTTCTTCGCGATATATTCCAGCGTAAAAAGCGGCGCGGTTGACGTATCCCAGTGCCTTGTCAGGATCTTTGTCGATTATCGCCTGATAGGCGGCCAGCAGCGGTGTTAGCGTGTTACTGTCACGAGTAGCCAGAAGCTCCTGCCACCGTGCAGGATAGGTGGAAGCTGTCTTAAACCGCAGCGGACGTTCGATCACACGCGCGGCTGCGGCCCGTGCTGCCGCAAATGCAGAAGGGGCAACTTCCCCGGCGGCCGAGCTTTGCGTTTCTCGCACGCTAATCATCGCGCCGGCCCGGGTGACGGCCCGTTCGACACGAACCCCCGCGACATCAACATCCAGCGTCTCTGCGCCATCGATGCTGAACGCTTTGCCATCGCCGGGCAGTTTGTAGTGGCGGACGATTTCGCTGCGCATCGCGGGCCGCAGTGCCGGAATATCCTTCCAAGCCGTCCGGCTCCGGTCAGGGCCGAATGAAAAGGATGCAAAGGGGCCACCAACCGGGAATTGCGGCGCGCCCTCGCTGCGGTCCCAGAACATGTTGCCCAGAGCACGCGCTTCCAGCACGACCACACTGCCGTCACCGATGATATCCAGCTTGTGGCTGATTACACTGCCGTTGCCTGTCACGTCGGACAGCATGGCATGCGCCATATCGTCCATTTGTTCGCTAGTGGCGCGGCGCTCCATCGTTTTCATCATGTCGGCAATCTCGCCGCGAAAGGTAACACGCGCCGTTACCAACGGTGGATATACGATGCCATAGCTTTGATCATAGGTCAGTTCGATGGCACCATCGCTGCGGGCTGGCACCCGTTCGGGTAGCGCAGAGATTTCGCTGCCCGCCGCCATCAGCGGTAGGCCATAGCGAAAGGGCGGAACATCCCCGATGCTCGTCTCGTCCGCTCCGCTCGCCGTCCCGTCCAGCCAATAGTCGGTTTCGCCAATTCGCGCCCGGACGATAACATGGTCGAACACACCCAATGCGGGCAGACGCTGCGGCAGCGCATCGCCTAGCGAACTGTGCACCAGCACGGCGTCTGCCGCGATGCCAAGTTCGCGCAGCAGCGCAAGCAGCAGTTTTGTCTTGGCCTTGCAGTCGCCTGAACGGAGCTGCCATGTTTCGGAAGGTTTTTGGGGTTCGTAATTGCCCGTACCCAGACCGTTATAGAGGTAGCGCACCTCACGCTGCACCAGCTGCACCGCGGCCGTCATGCGCTTTACGGGATCATTGCTCGCGGCAGTAATCCGGGCCACCTCACGTGCCAACGGACTATTGACCGCAATATCTCCATCCGTAACATAAGCGGCGGCGTGGCGGCGTGACAAATCGGACCAGCTGGCCATGCTGCTTAGCTCGATCTGTGGCGGCATTGTAAAGCGTGGTGGCGCATCACCGGGCTTTTCATTCTGCTTGGCGATAGGAAGGGGGATGTGGATTTCGCGCATCCCGTTCGCGCCTGGCTTTTCCTGAACCATGATCTTGTCGCCCATCGTGCGCCAGCGGACAGGCAGTGTGTCTGGCCAGATGAAGCGCAGGGTCGCTAGTGCAGTCTGCGCTTCAGGCCCTGGCAGGAACTGCAATGCCTCGGCATGTTCGGGCAGGGTTTCGCTCGTGCGGATATGGGTGCTCGCAAAGCGCACCGTGTCGCCGACGCGAAGCCCCTCGATCGCCATAGTCGCGGTCAGCGCGCCGTCGATTGCATTCTCTTCCAGCTGCTGTTCGCGGCGGATCACCGTAAAGCGCTTGCCATCGGCGAGCAAGTTTATGACTGCGCCTTCGCGCAAAATTTCCAGCCGATGAATGACCAAATCTTCGCGGTCCGGCTGCCACTCGAAATAGACGGTCCCGAGCTGGTCAAGCAGTTCAGCGGAGGCGACATGATAGGCACTGTCACTGAAAATTTCCCACCGCCCAGCGTCAAGGCGTGACTGCATGTCACTTAACAGGAATATTTTGCCACGTACCGGCTTTCCCGGCGGAACCGGCTTGTCCGCGCCGGTCACCCATGATGCGGGCGGGACATATTGCGGTTCTTCATTGGCCCACGCAGGCACGGTCAGCATCGTCGCAGCGAACAGCGGCGCGATCCAGCGAAAGGATTTTGTCATTTATGTCGGTGCCCCAGCGTCAGCTCCATCGCTGACCCGTTGATGTTAGCACAGCCGATCTTGTCGCCAAGAAGAAATTATTGGCGTTTATCCGTTTGTTACTTCGCCGCCACGCTCCCTCGCCATACTCTCGATCTTGTCGAGCGACTGGCGGGCAAGCGCGCGCAGTTCAAGCTGGTTTAGGGTCAGTCCTTCGGTGCGGTCGCCCTCCAGCGGCAACAGGTCGAACGACACTTTGGTACCGCCGCCTTCCATATCCTCGAAATGCCAGGTCACGCCTGTCTTGACCTCGCCATCATTGACCGAATAGCGCAGCGCGGCATTGCGGCGATTTTCAAGAGTGAAGGTCAGCTTGATCTTTTTCGCAAAAGGGACGGCGTCGGGTTTCACGGCGTCCCAGCCCGGCGTCTGGTCGTCGATAATCAATTCGAACAGCTGATCGGTGCCCATGTTGCTCACCAGCGGAATGCTGCGCTTAATCTCGTCGACGTCGAACGCCGTGTCGAATACTTCGGCGCGCGGGGCGTTCACCGTGATTTCGGTCTTGGCCAGTTCCTTCATGGCCCCGCAACCCGACAGGACAAGGGCGATGAGGGCGGTAATGATTAGGCGCATGGCAATTTCCCCGGCTGATGCGTCCCCCACCATGACGTGCAAAGCTTAACTTTTCTTCCACGAACGACGCGTGCTCCCGCTTGACCGCGCGGGGTAAGGGATACAGCATGGGGCCATGCTGTTTCTGCGCCCGGCGGCCCTGGCCGCGCTCGCCCCGATAGTCCTGACGTTGGCGGGCTGCGCCGCCGCGCCAACCACCGCTTCGATCGCGCAGCCCCCGCCGCTCGCCGTCAACGCACAGGATGCGGCGGCGCGCGCGTGGGGTGTGGCGGACAGCGACATCACACTTGACCCTGCCGTTCGCCTTGGCGTGCTGCCCAATGGAATGAAATATGCGCTGATGCCCAATGCGACGCCCAAGGACAGCGTCGTCGTCCGCCTGCGCTTCGACGTTGGCAGTCTGGCGGAGGCAGAGGATCAGCGCGGCCTTGCCCATTTCCTCGAACATATGGCCTTCAACGGTTCGACCAATGTGCCGGAGGGGGAGATGATCAAGCTGCTGGAGCGCAAGGGACTGGCGTTCGGGGCGGACACCAATGCCTCGACCGGTTTTGATGCAACTGAATATAAGCTTGATCTGCCCAACGCGTCCGACGATCTGGTCGATACCGCACTGATGCTGATGCGCGAGACGGCGAGCGAACTGACAATAAGCGATGCGGCGGTGGAGCGCGAGCGCGGCATTATCCTGTCCGAACGACGCGCGCGCGATACGTTCCAGCTGCGCAATCTGGTGGCATCGCTTGGTTTTTACTTCCCCGACATGCTGCTGAAGGATCGGCTGCCGATCGGGACGGAGGCCGTGATCCGCCAGGCCCCGGCACAGCGGCTGCGCGACTTTTACGAGGCCTATTACCGGCCAGAGCGCGCCGCGCTGGTCATCGTCGGCGATTTCGATGTCGCGGCAATGGAGGCAAAGCTGACCGCGCGTTTCGCCGACTGGCGCGGGCGCGGTACAGAAGGTGCGAACCCGGCCATCGGCCGCCTCGACCCGGCCCGCGCACCGGCGGCCGACATCTTCGTTGATCCAGCCATCGGCGATGGGGTCGCGCTGACGCGCTTTCGCCCCTGGACGTTCGAGGCCGACACACGGGCGCGGCGCACGCGGCTGATCACCGAAGGATTGGGCACGGCCATCCTCAACCGCCGCTTCGAACGCCTCGCGCTGGCCGAGGATTCCCCGATTCTCGGCGCCGGGTTCAACCGCAGCCGCGCGTTCGATGCGGTCGATCAGGTCGGGGTCAGTGCGAGTGCGAAAGAGGGCGAATGGCAACGCGCGATCGCGCTGGTCGATGCCGAATGGCGCCGCGCGCTGGCGCACGGCTTTACCGACGCTGAGTTGGCTGAGGCAATCGCCAACACCCGCACCGCGCTGGACAATGGGGTCAAAGGCGCGGCGACGCGGCGCAGCACGGCGCTGGCCGGAGGGCTGCTCGCCATGGCCGACGGCGACGGGCGCAGTGTGTTTTCGCGGCCAGAATTGGCGCTCGAGCTGTTCGAGGACGCGGTTAAGGGACTGACCGCCGCCGACGTCAGCCGCGCCTTTGCGGCAAGCCATGGTGGCTATGGCCCACCATTGGTCCGGGTGACCGCAAAGCGCCCGGTCGAGGGTGGTCCTGCGGCAGTGCTGGCCGCATGGCGACAGGCAAGCGCGCTCGCCGTCGCGCCGCCCGCCGCCGCGAGCGCCCAAAGCTTTGCCTACACCGATTTCGGCGCGCCGGGCCGTGTGGTAGCGGATGAGCGCGTCGCAGATGTCGACATCCGCCGCCTGCGCTTTGCCAACAATGTGATGCTCAACATCAAGCGCACCGATTTTCAGGCCGACCGGGTGATGATCAGCGTGCGGGTCGACGGCGGCAATGCACTGGCGACGCGCGAGGATCCGACCCGGGTGGCACTAGGCGCGGCGCTAACG